>Ga0302120_10001224_pt1 | contig 12013 bp, 8 predicted proteins | sample AG5_Bottom_MG_FD_203118 | JGI IMG/M metagenome (GOLD analysis project Ga0302120, IMG submission 203118) | Marine microbial communities from Western Arctic Ocean, Canada - AG5_Bottom | ecosystem: Environmental > Aquatic > Marine > Oceanic | place: Canada: Western Arctic Ocean | collected 2017-10-01 | reverse complement strand
TATTCTTTAGAGTGGATTGTAGGGCGTCCTTTGTTGGTTCAACCAAACCATAAATCCGCACTAATTGTTCTCTCTCTTGATCTCCACGCCAATATGCAGAAGAGACCGAAGTTAGTTTGACAAACATCAACCGAGATAGATTAGGAACGTGTGGTCCCAGGCAAAGGTCGTACCATTCACCTTGCTTGTAAATGGTGGATCCTGCACCATCTTCCAATTTATCATTGATTATTTCCATCTTGTAGGGGTTGTGCTCAAAATGAGATTTCAAATCCTCTTCATTTAATTCGATTCTTTCAACGACAGCATTTTGCTTTGCTAAGAATTGCATTTTCTTTTGAATTGCCTTGAGGTCAGCCTCTGTAATAGGATCCATTTTGAAATCGTAGTAAAATCCTCTTTCAATCGCAGGTCCAATCGTTGGCAATGCGCCAGGATAAAGTTCGGTAACGGCCTGTGCTAAAAGATGGGCTGCACTATGGCGCAGAATGTGTATTCCCTCTTCTGAAGTTGAGAGAATACCTACAACTGAACAACTGGAGGTAAGTTTAGTTGACATGTCTTTTTCAACACCATCAACCGTTGCCGCTAGACACCCATGCTTGCGTCCTAATGCATCAGTAATCACTTCAGCACAGGTAATTCCTTCAGCATACTCATTGATTGTTCCATCTGGTAAAGTTACGTTAATCATTGACATCACACTAGCCTCAGATTGTAGAAACACGCCCCGTAGGTTGTGTCCGACAAACCTTGGGGGGCGCCACCAACCTATCAATTCCACCTCTAATTCTCAAAACTTATTAGCAAATAGTTATCAATTTGAAATTGATTACCAGGCTACATCAAATTCATCACCGATCGTTGAAGATGGCTTATCTTTGATTTCTTGTTTAGGCTTTTGCGGTTGTTGTGCCAAGGCTTCGGCCTCAAGCCGAGCCTTTTCCTGAGCAACTCTATCTTCTTCAGCAGGACTTGTAATGTCAAGCCCTCCTTTTGTCTCCAGTGTAGCAGAATTGGGTTTTACTACGAATGATTGTCTAGGTTCTACTGCGTCAATTTTGTAGCCATACTTCGGTTCTGATTTTTCAATAGTATTAGTTTCTACAGCAGAATGTTCTATTATTTCCTCTTTCTTTTGCTGAGATTCTTTAAATTTCTTTTCACCGATTTTGAATTCCGAAAAACCTCCAGAAACCGCATCCTCTAGGTTTGGAATAGTGTCATCATGACTTCGCATAGTTGGGCTAGGAATTGATATCAAATCAAGATTGTTGACAATTGTCCCGATTATCAGTCAGATTTTTTCCGCACATTGATGAATGTTGAGCAGGTGGCAGTGCTATGCGAGTCGGCATCATCGTCAATCCAGATGCTGGTCTCGGGGGTCGTTTGGGCTTCAAGGGAAGCGATGGCAGGGCCGAAGAAGCAAGGGCTGCTGGCGCCCAAGATAGGTCAGGGCCAAGAATGCAGCAATGCGTGGAGAAGTTAAGCCAACTTCTTGATAGCAGTCTTAATCGGCAAGGAGAAAAAATTGAATTCATCTGTTGGTCAGGAGCAATGGGTTCTTCTTGGATGGGAAAAACACCCGTCACAATTATTGGGGATTCTCCTAAGACTACTTCAGCACAGGATACGGCTTTACTAGTGAAGCAATTAATTGATTCAGAAGTAGATCTACTTCTCTATGCAGGTGGAGATGGAACTACTCGTGATATTGTTAAAGCGCTTGAGAACATTGGTGAAACAAACGGGAAATCTGCTTCTAAAACAGCGATTGTTGGAGTTCCAGGTGGAGTAAAAATGCATAGTGGTTGTTTTGCTACAACTCCTAACGCAGGTGCAGAAGTTGTTTTAGCCTACCATTTAGGTGATTTGAGAATTGGAATTACAGAGGTTATGGATTTGGATGAAGAGGTCTACCAAACCGGTGTTTGGAAAGTTCGTATGTATGGCGAAGCATGGACTCCAAGTAGTCCTCGATTTATGCAAGGAGCCAAAGAGCAGGTTGAACGTGCAAGTGAGGAAGATACCATCGAAGCACTTGCGGAACATGTCAAAACATTAGTTGCAGATAATAATGATTTGATGATAGTGTGGGGCAGTGGTGGAACTTTGAACCGTATGGGTAAACACTGTGGCCATGACCTTACTCTTCTCGGAATAGATGTCGAATCGCCTTCACCCGACGGTGGAAATAAGCGTATTCTTGATCTTGATTTGAATGAGCAAGGATTGTTGGAAATAATAGAAAAACACAGCGATTCTAATGGCCAAACCAAACCAATATTGTTACTTCTTTCACCCATGGGCGGCCAAGGATTCCTAATCGGCAGAGGTAATTTGCAACTTTCACCCGATGTCCTCAGGGAAATTGGAATTGAAAATATTCTTGGTGTTGCAACTCCTAGTAAATTGATTGGTTTATCCAATGTTAGAATAGATACTGGCGATACAACACTTGACGAGATGTTTCACGAAAAGAGATTCATCAAAATCTTACAAGGCTTCCGCACTACGAGGCTGATTCGAATTGCACAATGAATCAGATTCTAATTTCTTCATTCATTTTTGCAATATTTGTAAGAAATATTGCTGTTAGAGTTAGGTATAATAATCCGAGGATAATTGCTATTTGCATATATTATACTTGTTTCTGCTACTTCTAAAGAGTATTGGCTCCGAATGATGTTGAATCGGTACCTTACGAATCACTTAGATGCAAAGGGTTTGCAGTGGATTGTTTAGAAACCACTCAATTTTTAGTAGCCGCTTGGAGTAATCCCAAAAATGGAGGAGATGGACGATTAGGTCTACTCTTGAATTCAGGATGATATTGTACTCCAACGAAATATGGATGTCCATCTAGTTCAAAGATCTCACAACGTTGTCCAGTCTCATCCTTACCGACAAACTTCAGACCAGCAGCTTCAATCTGTTCAATCAGGTCTGGGTTGACTTCATATCTGTGACGATGTCTTTCATCTACAGAATCACCTTCTCCATATAGTGTTCTAATTTTACATTCATCGACTTGCCATAATGTTGGACGACTTCCTAGTCGCATTGTTCCACCTAAATGTGTCTTTGAAATCTCTGGCATGAATACAACCGCTGCGTGTTCAACACTTTCGTCAAATTCAGTTGAGTTCGCACCTTTGAGTCCCAAAACGTTACGGCAGAACTCAATAGTTGCAACTTGTAATCCCAGACAAATTCCTAAGTATGGGACATTGTTAATTCTAGAATAATTAGCGGCGATTATTTTCCCTTCTATTCCTCTATCGCCAAAGCCACCTGGAACCAATATTCCATCAGCACCCTTCAGCATCTGCCATGCACTTGCAGATTCTTCAGCATCCGGCCAATCATCTTCCAGATGAGATGCTTCAACCCAATCGATAACCAATTTTCTGTCAACTGCCATTGCAGCGTGTTGTAATGATTTGATGACAGAAAGATATGCATCACTCAAACCAGTGTATTTCCCAACCATTGCGATTCTTATTTCCTCCACCAGTGTGTCTAGGTGTAAAGCCATCTTTCTCCATTCAGCCAATAGTCCAGTAGATTCACAATCTACTCCGAGGATATTGCACAAACCTTGCTCTTGTAACATTAGAGGGACATGATAGATATTCGGAACGTCGTGTGTTGAAAACACAGCATCTGGGCTAACATGGCAAAATGCAGCCAATTTTTCCCGAGTTTCAAGGTTCAAAGGCGATGTAGACCTACAAACTAGGATATCTGGGGAAATACCTAGACCTCTTAACTCTTTGACAGTATGCTGTGTCGGCTTAGTTTTTTGTTCACCAACAGGACCCATTACTGGAACTAATGAAACATGAACGAAAGTTACATTCTCTCTTCCGACTCTAAATTGAAATTGCCTTAGTGCTTCGATATATGGTGAAGATTCGATATCACCAACAGTTCCACCTAATTCGATAATACAAGCATCAGGGGTTTGATCTGAACCATCTGCAGGTTTGCTTGCAACATCTTCAATCCATTCCATTACCGCATCGGTAATATGTGGAATTACTTGTACTGTTTTTCCAAGATAGTCTCCACGACGTTCAGCTTCAATTACCTTAGAATATACTTTTCCAGTAGTCAAATTATTGTTCTTGGCTAAATTGATATCTAAGAATCTTTCATAATTGCCTAGATCTAAATCTGCTTCGCCGCCATCATCTAAAACGAAAACCTCTCCATGTTCAAACGGCGACATAGTTCCAGCATCGCTGTTTAGATATGGGTCAATTTTTATTGAAGTGACTCGCAGTCCAGCGGATTTGAGTAATACTCCAATGCTGCTGGCAGTCACTCCTTTGCCCAATCCGGAAAGGACTCCTCCGCTGACCACGACGTATTTCATTGACATCAACGGGTTTTGAGGCTGTCGCGCCTCCTTAATCAACATACCCTCAGTCATCTCAATTCCAAAATTGGCAAAATAGGCAATATTTTACATAGCACATCATGAAGATTGACATAGAGCAAGCCAATAATCAAAAGGCGGCGTCTCTAAAGAACAATTAGGGGAGCGCAATGGTTACCATTCCAACAACGATGATGGCATGGACAAAAACCGCTGATGAAGGAGGAGGTTTTTCTCTTACTCAGCATCCAGTCCCCACTCCGAAGGAAGATGAAGTAATCGTCCAGACATTGGCGACTTCAATCTGTGGAACGGATATACACATTTGGAAATGGGATCAATGGAGCCGAGAAAATGTTCCACTCGGCACTATTACTGGCCACGAAACATGTGGCAAGATTGTCGCTGTGGGTAGTGCTGTTTCCGAATCCAGAATTGGCCAAAACGTGGCAATAGAATGCCATTTTGCATGCTGGAATTGCCCTCGTTGCGATGAAGGAAATGCTCACATCTGTGAAAGTGGCACAATATTTGGCGTTGAAGTCAATGGGGCGTTTGGGCCATATTTCGCAGCACCAAGTGTCAATGCAAGAACGATTCCTGAGGGACTGAATCCAAATCACGCATCGATACAAGACCCATTGGGCAATGCGATTCACACTTTGACTGGAGGACCAATCAAAGGCGCAACGGTGGCAATTCACGGCTTGGGGCCGATTGGGTTATTCGCAGTAAATGCAGCCAAAGCAATGGGTGCGGAGAAAGTAATTGCTATTGATTGGGATAACCAATATCGCATGGGTTTGGCAGAAAAATTAGGTGCCGACATGGTTCTTGGCAAAGACAATGACATAGTTGCTGAGATATTAGCCGCAACAGATGGAAGGGGAGTTGACAACTCCTGCGAGTTTTCAGGTTCACCCGTCGCATTATCGAATACAGTAAAGTCTACTCGAATGGGCGGTTATGTCAATGTGTTATCGGTGTACGGTAATCCAACACCAGAGATTCCAATGAATGAATTAGTATTCCGATATTTGCATTTGAAAGGAATCAACGGGCGTAAAATGTGGTCGACTTGGGATACGATGCACGAATTACTTAGTGCAGGTCAAATAGATATTGAAACAATAATCACTAACTACTTCCCAATCTCTGAATTTGAACAAGGGATGAAATTGGCAACATCTGGAAATTGTGGTAAAGTAGTTCTACAATTTCCTTCAAGCTGAAATCCATTCATAGTGTCTGGATCCTTCCATGACACCTTCTTCTCCAATTTCGACTAAAGCGAATTCTCCATTAGGCGAGATTACAGACTTATCTTGAGTGCCTTTGTGAAGACTTTCGTAGGTAATTTGGTCTATTGCCACCCTACCTCCAAGTCTTTCAAACAAATGCCAACGAGAAACAACTTCTCTCCATCGTGGGTTGACCCTTGCTTCGAAAACCTTTGCTTTCGCACCTGAGCCATATCCACAAAGTCCGAAAAAGTCCCCATCCAAATTACAATTTGCCTCTAAGTCTGATTCGAATGTGGACATCAATGCGAGGAAGATAGAACCGGTATATTGATTTCCAATCAAACTGGAGGCACGTTGACCCTTCTCAATACGCGATGCATGGAATTCAATGTATTCTTGGGTCTTTGAAATTGCACGGCGATAATTATCCATTTCTTTCTCCCATGCCTCGATGACCTCGGCGTCTTTTGATTCTGTTTCGATTGGTGGTTCCCCTATTTTCTTCACAATCAATTCCCACTCTGGAGTGCCTAAGCGGTCATGACGAAATATATCAGGGAACATTCTTTTTGCCTGGAAGGCATAAGGAAGGTGCATGATAATCCTTGACCATTGCTCGGTAAACCTTTCATCAATTTCGCAGTCATAGCGCCCATTTGATTTTGCCTTTTTGACAAAATTCTTGAATGCTTGACGAACCGCAGTTTGGAAGCATCTATTGGAAAATTGGCCATCAAAAATAGGTTCATCGCGATGAACATTAACTGAGTTTTCACCATGTGCGAAAATTCCTAATTTTCTTACAGTAGATTCTGGAAGATGTTTGATCATCCTTCCGACAAGACCTTTCTTGACCGTTTGACCAGTTTCCTGTGCTAATTGCATTACATTTGTGATAACTGAATGAATAGAAACATTACGCCTTGGTTTGAAGAAGTCGTGGACTGGAGTTGTTGAAACACCAAAACAATCAGGGATTTCAAGTAACCTGGGATTTTGTTTAATCAACAGTGCACCACCACCTGCACCTTGGGTATATTCACCAGATGATTCAAGTGCGTACTTTGCATTATCAGAGAAAATTACTATTCCTATTCGCTCATCATCCTCAGTTGAGCGAGCAACCCAATCCAGAGTAGTATGCAGAGCATCAACAGCACCGATACAAGCAAAGGTCATATCCACTACATCACAATTGACGAAACAATCACTACCGTATCTGTCTTGATAGCGCTGAGTTAGCATATCGACAATATAGGTCGCAGTTGGTTTTGCCCCATCCAGTGCAGACTCGGTACCGAGATACATTCTTCCAATGTCACTAGGGTTCAAACCATTGCGGTCAATTATCTGCATTACTGCCATTGCCCCCATCGTCGCAGTATCTTCATGAACGTCAGGAATAGACATCGCAGTTAGTCCAAGACCCTTGTTGAGTTTAGCAAAATCAGCACCGCGCATTTCAGCAAAAACCCTCATGTCCATGAATAATCGTGGGAAGTGAATAGCGATGTCATCAACGCCCACAGGTATTTGAGATTCTTTACTCATGAATACATCTAATTCAATCTCTTATTTGAACAAGATTCCGGCATATAGGTAATATCAACCCTTTTCATGAGGGTATGAGTTTATTCAACTCAATCCATTTCTGGCAAATCTGGTATTGTAGCATCAGCCTTTGCCCACAATACATCATCTATACGAAGTATCGAAACGGCTGCTTCAGTAGCACCACTAATCGCTTGACGTGTAATCCTTAGAGGTTCAAGAATACCGTTTTCGATCATATTAGCAGGCGCTCTTGTGTTTACATCCAATCCGAAATGATGCGAGACATCATCATCTGCATTACTTTGAGAAGCAACAACTTCCAGTAAAGTGTTGATTGGATCTAATCCAGCATTTTCTGCGAGTACTCTTGGAATAATCTCCAATGCATCGGCGAAGGCTTCAACCGCCAATTGTTCTCTACCAGGAATTGTTTCAGCATACCTTCTTAGTTTTCTTGCTAAAGCAACTTGTGTAGCACCTCCACCAGCCAATAACAACGGTTCTTCTAATAATTGGCATGCAACACCAAGTGCATCAGCAAAGCTTCTCTCAACTTCACCCAATACATCAATAGTTGAACCGCGGGCAATGAAAGTCGCACCGCCTTCTTCAGTGTCTACAATCCAGTGCGCTACACCATTCCACATTTCATTTCTTGATTCAATAAATACACCTAAATCACTAGCAGTTGCCCCTTTTACATCATACAATAATGTCGCCCCACAACCTCTAGCAAGTAGATCCAAATCTTCTCTAGCAACTCTTCTAAACGCTTGAATACCGGCTTCGTTTAGTGTAGAGCGGATATCATCATCAATACCTTCTTTGCAGGCTAACAAAGTAACACCAAGAGATTGTAAATGTTTGACCTGTTGCTTCAACATTTCAATTTCCTTATCTCTAAAGGATTGAAGAATACCAGGAGATGTGACCTTTAGTTTCATTTCAGATGCCATAGAACGCCTTTCAATTCCACCGTTTATCAAAAGAACTTTACCGGCTCCAATTTTCTTCGGCATTGCTTCAAGGATTCGCTTTTTTGCTAATACTAATCCAGTAACCAATTGCGAATCAGTAACAACGCCTCCACTTTGTGAAAGCACCTTGACTCTTGTTGGGTCGGCAATAATTACGCCTGAACGAGTGTCGATAATAATTTCAGCAGCTTCAACCGATAGACTGGATAAATGTATACGCATTGCCTCATGACTTTTTCCTGCCAGTGCGGTTTTGGTTGCTACTAATAGGTCCTCTTTTGCAGCATCGATAGTGAAAGTTGGTAATTCTGTTCTGCAGAACTCTTCAGCCATGCGATAACCACGTGCAATCATTGAGGGGTGAACTCCTTGGGTTACAAGATGCCAAGCATTGTTCAACATTTCTGCACTAATTAGCACGGTAGTTGTAGTACCATCTCGTGCGATTTTATCTTGCACAGATGAGGCATTGATTAGCATTTTTGCCACAGGGTGTTCTACCTTTGCAGTTTCAAGAACAGTGACTCCATCATTGGTGGTCAAGGTTCTTCCAGTATCGTCGATTAACAATTTGTCAAGACCTCGTGGACCGAGTGTTGAGCGAATAGCACCTGACAATGCAAGTGCAGCTTGAATATTCTTGCGCAGAGCATCTCGACCGGTGGTTCGGTCGGTATCGGAGAGGATTGATGCATCGCTCATAGACAAGCCACCAACCCCTCATCAATAAGCCAAACGCTTCTAATATCAGCAATAGGAAATCACAAGATTAGCAATTATTTCACAATATTCGTAGATGAAAACAATCAATCTTCGTCAACGACTTCAAAATCAGCATCTACAACAGCATCGTCACCATCGACATTGATACTGCCATCGTCTGCATCGGAATTACCTTCTTGTTCAGCCATTTCAGCAGCAGCAGCCTCGTATAATTTAGAGGATACAGCGTGCATTGCTTCTTCAATTTCCTTTACCTTGGTTTGAATAGATGCTTCATCAACATCATCTAGATCAAGAGGCTTGCCCTCTTCATCCTGAACCATCTTTTCAAGTTCATCCAACAGTGACTTTACAGGATCGACATCAGCATCATCTAATTTCTCAGCATTTTCTTCTAAGGTGCGACGGGTTTGGTAGACTACCTGGTCTGCCATATTCCTAAGTTCAACCTTAGCCTTGCGAGTTTTATCTTCCTCGGCGAAGCTTTCAGCCTCTTCAATCTTTGATTGGATTTCATCTTCGCTTAGTGAGGTGTTAGATTCCATCTTAACGGATTGTTCTTTACCAGTACCCATGTCCTTTGCACTAACATTGACGATTCCATTTGCATCTATGTCAAAGGTAACTTCAATTTGAGGAACGCCACGCTGAGCAGCAGGAATGCCGCCGAGATGGAATTGTCCAAGTGTGACATTGTCCTTTGCGAATTCACGTTCACCTTGCAAAACATGTATTTCTACAGCAGGTTGATTATCGGAAGCGGTAGAATATATCTCAGAGCGTCGAGAAGGAATTGTTGTATTGCGCTCGATCATTGTGGTCATTACTCCACCAAGAGTTTCAATTCCAAGTGTTAGAGGTGTAACGTCGAGTAGTAATATGTCGGAAACACCTTCATCACCCGCAATAATTCCTGCTTGTATAGCAGCACCCATTGCAACGGCTTCATCGGGGTTAATACCCTTGTATGGCTCTTTACCGGCTTCCTTCTCAACAGCAGTTTGAACAGCAGGTATGCGCGTAGAACCACCTACGAGAATTACTTTGTCAACATCTCCTTTCTTGACACCAGCGTCTTTCATAGCCTGGCGAGTTGGACGCATTGTATTTTCAATCAACTTAGAGATTAAGTCTTCAAATTTAGCGCGGGTCAAAGTAATATCCATATGCTCAGGTTGACCATCTTTCATTGTGATAAATGGTAAATTAATTTGAGTTGTTTGAGTGCCAGAAAGTTCAATCTTTGCCTTTTCAGCAGCCTCCTTGAGGCGTGATAGAGCTTGAATATCTTTGCCTAAGTCAATTCCAGTTGCTTTCTTGAATTCAGCGACTAGCCATCCAATTACTAAGTCATCAAAGTCGTCTCCACCAAGTTTGTTATTTCCAGCGGTTGCCTTAACTTCAATTTGTGGTTGTCCATCAACTTCGTATATTTCTAGGATAGATACATCGAATGTACCACCACCAAGATCGTAAACCAGAATAGTTGCTTCATCTCCTTTGTCCACTCCATATGCTAATGCAGCAGCAGTTGGCTCGTTGATGATTCTTAGAACTTCTAGACCAGCAATTCTACCAGCATCCTTAGTTGCTTTTCTTTGAGCATCGGTAAAGTATGCAGGGCATGTGATGACAGCTTGCTTAACCTCAGTACCCAAATAGGCTTCAGCATCAGCCTTCAACTTTTGTAAGATAAATGCAGATATTTCTTGAGGTGTGTACTCGGCATCATCAATTTTTGTTGACCAGTCAGTCCCCATATGCCTTTTTACAGAGAGGATAGTTCGTTCTGGATTTGTTACCGCTTGGCGCTTTGCGACAACCCCGATAAGTCGTTCTGAGCCATCTTTTGCAAATGCTACAACCGAAGGAGTTGTTCTTGCACCTTCAGCATTTGGAATGATGACCGGGTCACCATTTTCTATCGTTGCAACACAGCTATTTGTAGTTCCTAAATCAATTCCTATTACTTTACCCATTTTTTTCACTTTCCTTTTTTTTCACTTGTGCTTTAATCTTATTATTCAGAAGATTTTAATTCCACCATCTTCATCATCATCATCATCGTCATCATCAAAATCAATACCGACGTCATCGAACAAAGGCGTTTCGTCATCATAATCATCATTATCTAAATCAACATGGTCTACTGTTGATTCAGTGGCTGAACCCTGAGGTTTTAATTTTAGAGTAATATCTAGAATACCGTTGTTGAGACTGAATTCAACCACATCTTCACATTGATGGGGTAGGGCAATTGTTGCCAATGGTTGTGTCTGGTTATTTTTGAGAACTTCTATTTGTTGCCCCCCATCGACCAATGCTAATTCTACTTGATCCTGTTCAATTTCGCTACGTAATGAAAAGTCAATAGTAACGCTCATATTCCAGCCATCTAAGTAAATATCATCGGATGGCAAATCAATAATGTCATCGTTTTTCTTTTCAGAAGTAGGAGTAGGAATTTCTACAGCAGCATCGACTTCTACAGCCATGCCCATATTTTTCAAGATGTCACTAAGGTCATCACCCTTGGCAAACATTTTAGCCAAATTAGACAAATCGAAATTGAAATTAACTTCACCCTTTGCAATCTTTTCAGCATCAATGCCCATTCCTTCAAATTGGTCACGGAATTGTTCCATCAACTTGCGCAGTTGGTCTTTGTCGATTGGCATGCCCATGTTTCGAAACATTTCCGACAACTGCTCAATCAATTTTTCTTCCCAATCTTCTCCACCTGACATCTATCTCACCACTACTGAACCTTCAGTTACATAGTGTCCTATGTACGGACCTATATGAACTCAACGATTGCTCCGCTCTTGCTACTCAGATGCGTGTTGCTAACAGAAAGGGCGAAATTTTCATTATTAAGCCGTAAAATCAATGATCTTACATCAGTTCATGCTTTGCATTAGCAAATCACTGTTAAACTACAATTAATTCACTGTGTGATTAAGTGGTAAAGAGTTCTAACATGTATTCCTGATGCACCATGGCCAACCATGTCGTTGGTCTTTGCACCCCAGAAGGTACCTGCAATATCCATGTGAGCCCAAGGGATTTGTTCTGCGTCATCCCCTTCGCCTCGCATTGGTACGAATTGTTTCAAGAATGCAGCTGCG
>Ga0302120_10001222_pt1 | contig 12019 bp, 9 predicted proteins | sample AG5_Bottom_MG_FD_203118 | JGI IMG/M metagenome (GOLD analysis project Ga0302120, IMG submission 203118) | Marine microbial communities from Western Arctic Ocean, Canada - AG5_Bottom | ecosystem: Environmental > Aquatic > Marine > Oceanic | place: Canada: Western Arctic Ocean | collected 2017-10-01 | reverse complement strand
CCACCAGGGGCGTGCGCCCGACTGCTGTGGCGGAGCCGATCCCGTTGCCCAGCACCTCCTGTACCCGGTAGCCGACCCACGTGGAGGTGAAGTCGCTGAACGAGCCGATGTCGGTGTCCACCGCCCACGTCCCCGCCGTGCTGGCCGCAGCAACAGCCGTCGTCGTGGGTGGCACCGTGCTGGCCTCAGCAGCAGCCGTTGTCGTCGTTGGCGCCGTGGTAGCCACCGGAGCCTGCGTTGTCGTGGTGGTTTCGTACGCGGACGAAGTCGTCGGGTGGGTGACCGTCGTGCTGGTGGCGGCCGTCGAACCGGTCTGGGCTGCGCTGGCCGTCTCCACAGCCGACGCCAGGTCGGGGGCGGGCGGAGCGGCGGATCGCAGCAGGAACCACCAGCCGATGACGGCCACCGCAACAACACCGATAACCACCAGAGCCAGCCGCCGCCTATCCACGTTGCGACCCTAGATCCCGCTTCCCGATCGAATGCTGTCGTGCTCCGGCTCATAGGGTCGGGTGCGATGAAGTTCGGATTCTTCTATGAGCACCAGCTGCCCCGCCCCTGGTCGGACGGCGACGAGCACCGGCTCCTCAAGGACGCCCTGGACCAGGTCCAGCTGGCTGATCGGCTCGGCTACGACTACGTGTGGGAGGTCGAACACCACTTCCTCGAGGAGTACAGCCACAGCTCCGCACCGGAGGTGTTCCTGGCCGCCGCCAGCCAGCGCACGGAGAGGATCCGGCTGGGCCACGGCATCACCCTCCTACCCGGCGCCTACAACCACACGGCCCGGGTCGTCGAGCGGATCAACACGCTGGACCTCCTGTCGGACGGACGGGTCGACTTCGGCTCGGGCGAGTCGTCGTCCAACGCCGAACTGGAGGGCTTCGGCATAGACCGGACCACCAAGCGCGAACAGTGGCTGGACCACATCGAGGCCGCCACCCGGATGATGGTCGAGGAGCCGTTCGCCGGTTGGGACGGCCCCTGGCTGCAGATGCCCCCACGCAACGTGGTGCCCAAGCCGTACCAGCGACCGCATCCCCCGCTATGGGTGGCCTGCAGCCAGCGCGAGACCATCCATCTGGCCGCCCGGAAGGGAATAGGCGCCCTCACCTTCGCCTTCGTGGAGCCCGGCGAGGCCGAACAGTGGGTTGGCGAGTACCACGACATCATCGCCTCGGAGGAGTGCGTGCCGGCCGGATTCGCCGTCAACCCCAACATCGCCTGCGTCCTGCCGTTCATGTGCCACGAGGACGAGGAGGAGGCCCTGGAGCGCGGCATCGACGGCGCCCACTTCTTCGGCTACTCGCTCGGCCACTTCTACGGATTCGGCAATCACCACCCCGGGACCACCGACATCTGGGCCGAGTTCCAGAAGAACCGCAGCGCCTTCGGGTTCGACCGCGAGACGGCTTCCCAGACAGCGGTAAGCCTGCGGGCACGCATGGAGAGTGAGGGGCTGCTCTCGCTGAGGGGAGCCATCGGCACACCGGACCAGATCCGCCAACTCCTCCGGGAGTACGAGGCCGCCGGCATCGACCAGGTCATCTTCGTGAGCCAGGCGGGACGCAACCGCCACGAGCACATCTGCGAATCGATGGAACTCTTCGCCCGCGAGGTCATGGGAGAGTTCGCCGAACGCGACCCGGCCCACGTGGCGGCCAGGGACGAGCGGTTGGCTGGCGGTGTGGCGGCCGCCCTGGCCAGACGCGAAGGGCCGCGACAGGTGGATCCCGGATATCGGATCCAGCCCCCCACTGCCCAGGCATGAACCGGCATTCTTGAAACATGAACCGACTCTCCGCGGGTGCCGTGATAGCCGCAGTGGCACTGCTGGCATCGTGCGCCGGAGCAGGCACTGACGGACCGGTGGTGGCGCCACCAAGCACCAGCACCGTCTCACCGGCCACCACCAGCACAGCTAGCCCGACAAGCGCCGCACCAGCCACCACCGCGCCCCCTCCCACCACGACCACCGCCGCACCAGCCACCACCGCCGCACCAGCCACCGCGACCACCGCCGCACCAGCTACCACCGCGCCCCCTCCCACCACAAGCGCTGCCATACCGGCAGATGCCGATACCGGTCGACGTGCCGAGCTTCTCCGGATCCTGGTCGCCGAGGCTTCGTCCTTCACCCAGGCCGAAGCCGCCTTTCTGCTCCCGCCGACGTTGGACCCGAGCGCCGGTGGCGCCCCCGGCTACACCCGTTACGTGTTCCGCGAGACGTCCGACGGCGTCATCCCTACCCTGGTCGAGGGTCCCCTGGGTCCACAGACCCGCTGCCAGGACCCGGACCTGCCGTGCTCCTACAGCGACCTCGTAGAGCTGCTCGCCTCGGGAGAACCGATCCCACCCGAGCTGGACCTGACACCTCAGCAGCTCGCCACGCTCGTGTCCGAGCTGGACCAGCTGGCTGAGTTCGCCGCACTCCATGCCGACGTGGACGTGACCTGTGCCGAGGGCTTCATCTCCGACTCCATCCAGTCATCCAACATGGGCTCGCACTTCTACCAGCCCGACTGGTTCGGCGACGGCTTCGACCCGGGCCGTCCGGAGATCCTCCTCTACGCACCGGCGGACGGGTCGCTCACCACCGGTCCTCTCGGCTACTGCGATGCCAACGGCTGGAACGGACCGGACCTCGTGCTAGTGGGCACCGCCTTCCTCAAGCCGCCAGAGGTAATCGGCTGGGAGCACCCAACGGCATTCACCGGGAACCTGGACAACTGGCACTCGCACTTCAACATCTGTCGTGGGAACGTAAGCGGCACCGACAGCTTCGTGACCATGGCCGAGTGCGAGGCCTCCGGAGGCAACTGGCACGACGCCATCGGCTGGATGATCCATGCCTGGGTCGCTCCCGGATACGACAACCAACTCGGTGTGTTCTCGATGTGGAACCCGACCATCGCCCCCACCGCAGCGCCGTCGGCAATCCATGACCAGAAGGTCGTGCGTGGCAGCGACTTCCCGGAAGGTGCCCACCAGTCCCTGATCGCCAACTTCGCCTTCGAGAGGGTGATCCGCGTCGCCGTCGGTCAGCACGTGTACTTCAACAACAGCGACTCCGTTCCGCACACCGTGAGCGCCGGCACCGAGGACGCTCCCGACCCGGATGCCTTCGGATCCGGACTGCTGAATCCGGGAGACAACTACCTGCTGGAGACGTCGTCGGCCGGAACCTTCACCATCTACTGCGCCCTGCATCCCGACATGACCGCCACCGTGATCGTGGGCTGACCCGACAGCCGGCGCTCAGTGGAGTCGGCCGGTCAGGAACCATGCCCGCCGACCACCCAGATCCAGTTGCAGCGCCTCGGCGAGACCCGGCCTGACCTGACGGGCCAGCGTCCTGTCGGCCACCAGCACACCGAGGGACCATCCACCGAACCCCTCGGATGCCACCCGGCCCAGGGTGGCATAGAGGTTCCGCAGGTCACCGCCGTCCAACCGGCCACCCCAGGGTGGATTGGCCACCAGCAGGCCCGGACGTCCGCCCGCACCGTCGGGCGGCTCCAGTTCCGCTATCGGGGCTGTCCGCCACTCGATGAGGTCGGCCACCCCGGCCCTCTCTGCATTGGCCCGGGCAGAATCCACCGCGCCGGCATCGCGGTCCACAGCCACGATCCTCGGCGGGTCGCCAGCCTCGCTCCTGAGATTCTGGATCTCGGCGGCGACGCTGGCCCAGGTGCCCGGCTCGAATCCGGGCCAGAACCGGAATGCCAACTCACGGCCGGCGGCGGGGGCCACGCCGGCTGCTATCAGGGCAGCCTCGATGGCAATCGTCCCGGAGCCGCACATCGGATCCACCAGCGGCGTGGTCCGGTCCCAACCCGCTGCCACCAGGAGGCCGGCAGCCACGGATTCCCGCAGAGGTGCCTTCGCAATTGCCTGCCTCCACCCCCTCTCGTGGAGCGGCGCACCCGACGAGTCGACGCTCACCGTGAAGCGGTCGTTCACGGCCCTCACCACGACCAGCTGTTCTCGGGCACCGGGCACCGGTGAGCCCAGCGCAGCCTCGAAGCGCTGGGCCACCGCACCGTCGTGCCAGAGCTCGGAGTTCCGGCTGGTTACCCGGAACCGGGGAGAGTCCCCCGCACCGATCCAGTGGTCCCACTCCACCTCGGCTATACGACGCTCCAGGTCCGCGAAGGTCCGCACCGTGAAGCCGGCCACGCGGACCAGAATCCGGGTAGCGCACCGCAGGAACACGTTGGCCGCATAGAGCTGCCTCGTGGTCATGTCGGCCGACACCGCTCCCTTGGAGGACCGCAGGGCTCGAATTCCCAGATCGGCCAGCTCGTCGGAGACCACCGATTCCAGACCGGGTGGGCAGACCACCAGGCACGAATGGGTCGCAGCGCGCCGGCTGCTCATCCGACGACCCCCGCAGCATCGACCCTGATGTCCGGATGGCCCGGGTCGCCGGTGCCGGTGACGCCCACAAGCCGGCGAAGCTGCTCATCCTGGGCATCGCTCTGGGGCCCACACGCCGGGCGGGCCCCACGAACGGCCACCAGCGAGTCCTCCAGATCCATGCCGAAGGCGACGAGGGCCTGGACGGCGACCACCCCGGTACGGCCGTAGCCGCCACCGCAGTGGAGGAGCACGGTCATGCCCGCCTCCAGGCGGGCCACCACGTCGGCAGCCACCGCGGCGGCGACGCCATCGGCGACCACGCCCTGGTCCGGCGCTGGCGCATGGATCGCCCGGTTGGGCCCGGCTGTCGCCAACCAGGCGGCATAGGTCGGGAACCGCCGGTCAACCTCCTCTGACTCCATGAGACAGACCACGGTGTCCACTTCGAACTCGGCCATCACAGCATCCGGCGCCGGCCCCACGATGTCGACGGCACAGGCCAGGAGCGCACCGGACACGCCGTGTGGCACCGGGAACCGGTGCACGCCGCCGCCGGCGTCGTGGTGCCTACCGCTGACCTTCACCTAGAAGCCGATAGGCGCCGACAGCACCTCGGCAATCCCGTCGGGGTCTCCGGTCAGCTCGACCCGGGACTGGTCGCGGCGCCCGAAGAAAAACATCGTCAGCTCGCCGGGATCACCGGTGGCGGTCACCTGCCTGGCGCCGGTACGAATGTCCACCGGCTCACCATCCGGACGGGCGATCGCCAGGGCCACATCCCTGACCTGTCGAGTGCGGAGCTTCGTACCCGACTTCTGGAAGGGCCACAGGGCATCCTGAAGGCCGTCCAGCCCGGTCCGTGGGGTCCAGCCGTCGGTGGCACGCCTCACGTCCTCCAGGTGGACGAAGAACTCGACGATGTTCATCGGGCCGTCAACCAACCTGAGGAGCCGTGGCGGGCCTGAACGGATTCGCGCCACCAGACGCTCGAAGGGAAGCCGTTCGGCCGACCGTTCAGCGAGGCGCTCGGTTGCCCGCTCCGTGTGGCGGGCGAACGGACCCGGCAGCACCAGGCCGAGGCCCACGTCGGGCCGGCGTTCCCGAAGCACCAGATGGGCCGCCATGTGAGCGGCGGTCCAACCCTCACACAACGTCGGTGCGTCGGGCCCGACCTCCAGAAGTAGGTCGCAGAGGGCGCCGCGCTCCGCCTGGGCCAACTGCGCGTTCATACCGCCGCTCATGCCGGCGCTCCTACCGGCGCCACAGTGGTATCGGGCACCCAGGATCCATGGAACCCGTCCGGAACCCTGCGCGGAAGGTGAACCACGGCCACCGGGGGCGCTCCCAGGTCGGCTCCGTCCAGGATCACGAGGTCCGCCGGCCCGCCGGCCCGGTCGTTGACGCACACCATGATCCAGGCGTCACCCTCAAGACTGGACCCTTCCTTCGGGACCACTAACGGCTCGGCACCGAACCTGCCGGGCCCGTGATCATGGAGAACTGTCTCACCCGTCTCCACGTCCACCCGGGCGGTCGGTCCCAGCCCCAGACCGGCCGCTGTGAAGGCGTAGCGATGGCGTCTAGTCCCCACACGCGGGTCATGGGTCGGGAACTCATGGGCGCCATCGGTCAACCGTGTCTCGACGACCCGACCCGCCACCGGATCGACGGTCCAGCGGGCCAGCGTGGGAATCGAGTCGCCGGCCGGCCCCAGCCGGTCACGGTCGAACACCGTGTCGTACCGGCAGACGTCCACGACAATGGTGCCGTCCTCGGCGTCATAGGCGTTGACGGGATGGAACACATAGGCCTGCGGCGCCTCGCACCAGACGATGTCGTCAGCAGTACCGGCCCGGGGAAGCACGCCCACCCTGGCCGCATGGTCGGGGTTCCACGAGAACGGGAACGGCGAACCGCCCATTGCCATTTCCATGTCCAGGCAGACCGGGAGGTCGTAGACGAGCACACTCGAGCCGGTGAGCGACATGTCATGCACCATGGGCATCCCCTCGACGGCGATGTCGGTCACCTTCGACACCCGGCCGTCGGGGCCGACCACCACGTGCTGCACACGGTCCATGGCCTCCGGATAGGCGTAGCAGACCGCGTGGAGTTCGCCGGTCGCCGGGTCGTACTTCGGATGGGCGGTGAACGCCGCCGGAAGGGTTCCGTCGAATCCATCGAATCCAATGGTGTCCAGTTCGTAGGTGAGCGTCATCGGAGTGGGGCCAGCCTCGACCATGGCCCAGGTTCGCCCTGCAAAGCCCCCCACAGAGGTGTTGGGGCCGAAGTCCCGATCTCCGAACGACGTGCCTGACGGTGCAGTACCGCCGAGGGCCGCCGCGACCCGCTGGCCCCTCACCCAGCGGTTGCGGTACCACTCGGCGCGCCCGCCCCGGAGGCGCACACCATGCACCATCCCGTCACCCATGAACCAGTGGTGTGTGGACGGATCAACGTCACCCAGCGGGTTGGGTCCGTTGCGCAGCCACCGTCCCTCAAGTTCTTCCGGGATGGTCCCCGTCACAGGCAGGTCCGTGGCGGTCACCTCGTCAACCACCGGAGCCATGTCCCCCTCCAGATACCGGTTGCCCGCGGCAGTTTCAAGGGTGTCGTCGCTCACCATGGGAGCCTCCCACACGGGTACCCGTGGCCCGGCAGGCAGGTACCTGAGACGAACTACCGTCCACGCCCATGGAAACCGCTTCAGGACCTGGACTCCCCACCACCGTCATAGGCGCCTACCCCAAGCCCGGTTACGTACCGGTCTCGGACTGGTTCGACCTGCCGGACCGCGACTATGCGGGACGCTGGGCCGACGAGATGGATTCAGCCGGCACGGACGCCGAGCCGTTGTTCGTGCGGGCCGCAGCCGAGGTCATTGCCGACCAGGTGGAGGCTGGCATCGACGTGGTCACCGATGGCGAGGTGCGACGCGAGAACTACATCCACTACCACTGCCGCCACCTCAGCGGGTTCGACTTCGAGGACCGGTTCGAGACGACCATGCGCGGCGTCCTGACGACCACCCTGCCCACCATCACGGGCCCGGTGGCGGCCGGCGAGCCATTCCTGGTACATGACTGGCGGGCCGCCCAGGCCACCACCGACCATCCGGTGAAGGTGACAATCCCGGGCCCGCTGACGATCACCGACAGCACCGTGGATCGCCACTATGGCGACCGGGCAGCCCTTGTGGTCGACCTGGCAACGGCCGTGAACTCCGAGGTGCGGGCGCTCGCCGATGCCGGCTGCACCCACATCCAGATCGACGAGCCGGTCTTCGCACGGCGGCTCGACGACGCCCTCGCTTTCGGGGTGGACGCCCTGGCCGCCTGCTTCGATGGCGTCCCGGACAACGTGGTGCGAACGGTCCACTGCTGCTGCGGCTACCCACGGCACCTTGACGATGACTCCTATGAGAAGGCCCCGCCCGAGTCCTACCTGGACCTCGCCGAGGCGATCGACGCCGCCCCGATCGACCGGTTCAGCCTCGAGGACGCCCACCGGCCCAATGACCTGGCGGCCCTGCTGCCACGGTTCCGTGACACCACCATCATCCTCGGCTGCGTGGCCATAGCCCGGAGCCGGATGGAGACGGTGGACGAGGTACGGGCCCGGCTCACCGAGGCACTCCGCCATATCGACAGGGAGCGTCTCGTCGCAGGACCGGACTGCGGGCTGGGCTACCTGGGTCGGGACCTGGCCGTTGCCAAGCTGCGGGTGCTCTGCGAGGCGGCCAGCTCGGTCTGAGTCGCCACGCCCGCCTGCCCACTGTCTGTCGCCGATTTCCTGGTGGAGAACGCTGTCTATTCCTCTATGAAAGTCTGGGTGGCCTCGCCTCGCAGCACTGCCTTCACGACCTTGCCGGAGGCGTTGCGCGGTAGCGGGGCGTTCCACACCTCGAGGTGCTCGGGCAGCTTGTAGCCGGCCAGCGTCTCGCCACAGAAGGCACGCACTGCGGCGAGGTCGAGTGATTCGCCGGCGTTCAGGACCACGACCACCTTGACCTCCTGGCCCAGGGACGCATGGTCGACGCCGTACACGGCGCACTCGGCGACAGCCGGGTGCTGCTCCAGACGTGACTCGACCTCGATGGGGTACACGTTCTCGCCACCTCGCAGGATGAGGTCCCGTAGTCGGGATGCGAGGAACAACTCGCCGCCGACCAGCCGGCCGTAGTCACCCGTCATGAGCCACCCGCCCGGCGCCAACGCCTCGCTGCTGGCCTCGGAATCCCCCCAGTAGCCGAGCATCACCAGCGGGCTGCGTACGCAGATCGAACCGTTCACGCCTTCGGGCACCTCGGCTCCTTCCTCGTCCACTATCCGGAGTGCCACGGTCGGCATTGCCATGCCCACGCTGTCGGCATTGGCCTTGAGCATGGCGTTGCTGGCGTGGCTGACCATGCCGCCAGCCTCGGTCAGGCCATAGCCGGAGGTGAACGTGTCGACCAGGTGGGGAAACCGTTCCTCCGTGGCTCGTATCAGTTCGGGCGTGGTGGACGAGCCACCAATGGCGACGGTCTGGACCAGCGACACGTCGAGTGTCGAGATCGTCGGGTCATGGAGGAGGCGGAACATGTGGGTGGCCGTCCCGTTCCATGCGTAGATGTTCTCCTCGGTGGTGAGGCGGATCACCGCGGCGGGATCGAACCTTCCCATGGGCCAGACGTTGCCGGCCCCGGTGGCCATCGGCGTGATGCTGGCGCTCTGCAGTCCGGAGATGTGGAACATGGGGAACACCGCCAGGCGTGGGCGCCTCGGCCCCGTGGAAGGCAACCCGACCGATGCCGTCTGCGCCGCTCCGAGGAAGCTCACCACCTGGACGAAGGCCACCACGTTGCGATGGCTGAGCACCGCCGCCTTCGGCCGACCGGTGGTCCCCGAGGTGAACTGGAGCAGGGCCGGCTGGTCCTCGTCGATCGCGACATCTGGCAGGACAGCGTCGGGGGCGAACGACTCCAGGTCGGCGAAGTCGTCCTCGATGAGCACGACTGGCATACCGGGATCAGCACCTTCCAGGCGGGCAAGGCGCTTCGCGTCGGCCACCAGCAATTTCGGAGTTGTGTGGGCGAGGGCGTGGCGAATCTCGTCGCGTGTCCACCAGCCGTTGCACGCCACCGCCACCGCTCCCAGCGACACCGTTGCCCAGAACGCGACAATCCACTCCGGGCAGTTGGCGGCCAGGATCGCCACCCGGTCACCGGCAGCGACTCCCCGGTCGGCCATGGCAGCCGCCACCGAGGCCACCCGTCGCTCGTGGTCGGCAAAGGTCAGTACCCGCCTGCGTCCCCCGTCGTGGAATACGGCGTAGTCGGAATCGCCGAACCGTCCTGCGTGCTCCAGGAGCTCCCGCAGCGATCGGTCCCTCTGCACGAAGACCTGCATCGGTTCGCCCAGCACGTCCTCGACGGCCATCTCGAACGGGGCGCCCGGCGCCAGCAGGGCCATGACGGCGGCCCCCGGATCAGGCGGTGCCGTGTCGGCGGGGTCCGTGCCGGAAGTATCCATGCCGGAAGCATCCATCTCGTGCGGGCCGGTCATGGTCGTTGGCCGGTCAGCCAGCCGGGGTTCCGACCAGCTGGTCGCGCAACGTTCGCTTCACGAACTTGCCGTTGGCGTTGCGGGGCAGCGGATCGTCCAGGAACCAGACGTACTCAGGCACCTTGAAGCCGGCAATCAGTGTCCGGGTGTGCTCCCTGAGGCCGTCCGCAGTCAGGTCGGCGTCCGGGAGCAGCAGCACAGCAACGCCCACGACCTCGCCGTGGCGCTCGTCGGGCACGGCGAAGACAGCTGCCTCGGCAATCGCCGGGTGCTCGTAGATGGCCGCCTCGACCTCTGCGGAGTAGACGTTCTCACCGCTGCGCAGGACCATGTCCTTGGCGCGGTCCACCAGGAACAGGAATCCATCCTCGTCCAGGTAGCCGATGTCGCCGGTGTGGAACCAGCCATCGGTAAGGGACTCGGCATTTGCCTCGGGTCGGTTCAGATAGCCGCGGAACACGTTTCCGCCGCGTACCCAGAGCTCGCCGTGTCCGCCAGCGGGCTGGTCCGTTTCGTCCTCCCCGACTATCCGGGCCTCCATGACCGGGCAGGGTGAACCGGCTGACGCCGGCTTTGCCATGAAGAACTGGTTGGCGTTGATGGAGATGACGCCGTTCACCTCCGTGAGGCCGTACCCGGTACTGGGCCTACCCTCCAGGCGCTCTTCGATCTTGTGCACCAGGTCAGGCTGCACGGCGGCCCCGCCCCCACCCAGGTGGGCGAGGCTGGAGGTGTCGCGTCGGTCGAAGTCCGGGCTGTTGATCAGCTCGCGGACCATGGTCGGAACGCCGGTGAAGGTGGACGGCCGATCCCTCTCGATCAGCTCGAGGGCCGTCTCAGGGTTCCAGCGGTGCATGAGGGTCAGGCGGCCGCCGACAGCGGTGATCGGGTGCAAGCAGCAGTTGCAGCCGGTGACGTGGAACAGTGGCACGGCCAGGACCGAGCCGGGGTACGACTCGCCGGGCTTCTTGTCCGAACCCGGGGGCGGTTCACCCGCCGCTATGGCCATGTCCTGAGCTGTTCCGGCCATCGTCTGCCAGAAGGCCAGGTTCAACAGGTTGGAGGCGGCGCCACGGTGGGTCAGCACGGCTCCCTTCGGATGTCCGGTCGTGCCCGAGGTGTAGAAGATGCAGAGGTCGTCCTCCGGTCCGATCTCGGCCATGGGTGTGACCGGCAGGCCGGCGGCGCCGGCCACGGCGTCCTCCCACCGGACGGCGTCGTCGGGCAACTCGGCTTCGGGGCCGAGGCGGATGCCGACCACGTGCATCGGCCCGTCGGACCGCAGGGCTTCCAGATAGGGGGCGACCCGCTCGAGCCTCTCGGCATCGCAGAGCAGCGCCCTCGGCGACGAGTCCGCCAGGCCGAACTCCATCTCGGGTCCGGTCCACCAGGCGTTCAGGCCGACGACGGCGGCTCCCAGCTTCAACGTGGCCCAGTAGCCGAGTACCCATTCCGGGTAGTTCCGCATGGCGAGGGCCACCCGGTCGCCGTGACCCACCCCGATGGCCGCCAGATGCGACGCAATGGCGTCCACCTGGACGTGTGCCTCGGCATACGACATGCGCTCGTCCTGGTAGATCAGGTAGTCGGCATCGCCGTGTGCGGCCGACCCCGCCCAGAGGAGGGCCATGTTCGGCGGAGCGGCGTCGTAGGTACGGGTCGGCACGCCCCTCACGTCGGTGACCGACCATGCGAAGGGGGCTCCGGGTGCGGTGAGGGCGTCCCATGCCGCCCGATAGTGCTGGTCCATATTTTCACCCTCCGAAGGCGGTCTCACGGTCTGGCGGTGCAGTCCACCGAGACATTTGTCCACTGCCGGTGCCTGCGCCAGGCCCGAGGGATTCGACCCTAGGTCCGCCCGGCCCTCCGGCCTGCCACGGGGCAGCGGATCGCGCACCCGTCCTGCTCCCGGCAACGGGGCAACGCACCCGGTCGTGCACCCAGCCACGGCCCGCCCGGTTCGGACACCCGGGCGCGTCGGCGTCACAATGTGGCCGGCCACATTCCCGAGAGAGCCAGGACCAGGACCGCATGAGCGAAAAGCCGGAAATCGCCTACGACGACCTCGAGGGCCTGCGTGGGGCCATCACCGATGAGTGGAGTGCCTGGGG
>Ga0302120_10001221_pt1 | contig 12027 bp, 9 predicted proteins | sample AG5_Bottom_MG_FD_203118 | JGI IMG/M metagenome (GOLD analysis project Ga0302120, IMG submission 203118) | Marine microbial communities from Western Arctic Ocean, Canada - AG5_Bottom | ecosystem: Environmental > Aquatic > Marine > Oceanic | place: Canada: Western Arctic Ocean | collected 2017-10-01 | reverse complement strand
CACCATTGCGACCGTGATGGCACCTTCCTTGTTCCCCCATGAAGTGCGCACGTAGGTGGTGATCTTGGAAATCTGATCACTGGTGAGGGCCGCTCCCTGCGGCGGCATGACCAGGTTGTAGGTCGGGTTCGCTGCAAACTTGGAGGGCACCGTGACCTCCCCCATCATGCCGTGCAGGACGACTTGAATCATTCGATCGGGAGCACCCTTGATCCACGCGCTATCCGCGAGGGGAGGGAACTGACCTTCCTGGGCGCCTTGGCCATCGTTGCCGTGGCAAGCTCCGCAAAGCTGTTCATACATGACCTTGCCATCCTGCGCAGAGGCAAGGGGCGCGAGGGCCAGGGTCGAGAGAGTGATAAGGACTGCTGGGCGTTTCATCTGAAGGTGGAGGATTACGGGGAGATTCGGACGATCTGGCAAGAATGTCTGTGAGAATTACCAGTGGGGGCGCCTCACCCCAAGGGACTACAGGTGGAATTGGGACCGATCCCACGACGCGTGCCGCTCGCGAACAACCCCGTTGCGTGTCGAGCATTCGGGCCTACGCCTTGTTCTGCTCAGTTAGTCAATGAATCCCAAGCTCGAGTATTTTGCCGACCTCTTCGTCCAAGCTCGAATTCGTTCCCTTCAGGCTCGCAACAACCTGAGACGCCCATTGAATTACTCCGATTGCTGAACCTGATAGAACTCCCGGTCCGGGGTCGGGAAGGGGAGATCAATGTTGTATGAGGCGCGATCGTCGGTGGCGCGGACGAGGGGAAACTCGTCGGTGAAATTCTGCAGATCGGAGGTGCGCCGGACCTTGTAGAAGAGGCCGCGGTGTTGCCGCCAGTCGAGGCGAAACCGAAAGTTGGGCAGCGGGGTGACGGTGAACTGCGGGGCTTCATTGAGGATGCTGCCGTCGAAGTACTTGATCCCGAGATTCCAAGCGCCGATTCCGCACATGGATCCCACTATCCGGCCCGGGCCGTCGTCGACCGGGACGTGAATGCCACCGTAGAGCCGCGAGATGCCAGCCTGGTCGGCGGCGTCGTAGTAGGTCGCCCACTGCAGTTGGACGGGAGCACTGGGGCCGAGTTCGAACTCGAGTGCGCCCACCTCGTGAGTTGCCAATCCACCAGGGAAGTACTTGCTGCCCGTCATGCGGGTGAGGATTTCCGCAGCTGCCCGACTGAAGGTGCTGTGACCCGAGATGTAGCCGGCGAAGGCCGGAGTGACGAAGGTGTCGCGCTGGTAGGGAAGCCAATTTTCGGCGAGGATCCAGTCTACGCCGCCAGTTTGCGTTGCGGGGTCCGCCGGCTCGCCGGCCCAGGTCCGGATTGCGATCTCGCCAACCGCTCCCAGGCCGAGATGGCGGTGCCTTCCACCCACCTGGGTGGTGACCGTGCTGACAACTTCGATCAGGTTGGGAACAAGAGGCAGCCCTTCCGAGTTGAAGGAAGGTCCTTTCGGATCGCTCGACTGCCCGAGCCCACCCATGTAGCGGATGCTGCTGATGGGGCGCACGTAGTCGTAGGCGCGCTTGCATCCCCAGGCGGCGATCGCCGAGTCGTGCACCGCGGCATTGATGAGAAAGTAGATTTTCACATCCCACTCGAGTTCATCGAGGAGCGGTCCGCCGGCGCCCCCGAATCGACGCTCGAAGGCAGGATCATCGGCCACCTCGTTGGCGAGCACGTTCCAGTGACCGGGAGGAGTTTCGGACTCCGGACCGTCGGCCCAGAACTCGGCGAGGACCCGCCCGAAATCGGCCTCGTTCACGATGTTGGACAGGTAGGCCGTGGAGGTGATCGGGTTCACTCCGTACCCAGTGCCATCGTTCGTTCCGAGGGTGTTGTTGCCCATCGCGCCCGGGGAGGAATCGATCATGGGAGCGATTAAGGGGTCCAGCAAACTGCTGCGGCGAATCACCTCTACGACGCCGGCTTTGAATTCGGCGTCGCCCGTGCCTTCAAGTTGGGGCGGAGTGCCGGGATTGAGATAGACCGATTGTCCGGGTTCGCGGCTGAGAGCGAAGGGCCAAACGTCTCCCCAGTGGGAGCCGATGAATGACTGGATTGTGAAGTCGAGAGGCTGGCCGGTTTGCGAAAACGCTTCCACAAACTCCAGCGGCTGCCAGCGGTTGGGATCGTTCATGATGGCGCCCGCGTGCTCGAGGATGAGCGGATCGTTGACCGGGGTGTAGGTCGCATCGGTGAAGCCACCGGCTTCATTGGAACCGTCACCCGCGGTGAAATTGATGATCGTTTCGGCCACGCGGTTCCCGACCGCCGCCGGGCTGTCACCAACGGTGATGTCGTTACTCGCGAGGTATCCCAGGGCCGCGAGGCGCGAATCGAAGTTGGCCTGGGCGGCGAGCGCGTTGTCATCGGAGGTAGTGGGGTGTCTGCGGGTCGAGTAGCGGTAGGTCAGAAGCCGATAGGCGGCGTAGCTGATGGCCTCGTGACGAGCAGCGGCGACATCGGCGGCAGTGGCGGTCTCGCGATGAAAGTATCCCACCGCGGTAGGGTCGTAGGCGGCCCAGGCATCGTAAATAGCGACCGAAACGTGGAAGAGATTTCGGGAGTGGACGGGCGGGTCCGGAAAGGAGAGCCGGACGGCTGCGAGGAGTTCCTCGTTCCAGGTGCGCGCGATTGACTCGGCAGGAGTGGAGGCGGGCGCGATCGTGAGGAAGCAGATTGCACCGAGAAGGCGGAAGGGGGTCTTGGTCATCTTGATGACTTGGGGTGGGCAATCAACCTAGTCGCTCCGACTCCCGCCGTCAACTCTGCCAAGCCCCCTCGGGCCAGCGCGACAGCGAGCCTGCAGCGGCTCAGAGCTCCCGCGGATAAATGACCTTTTCGAGATTCCAGCTGCCGGGGTCGAAGGCCGACTGCCAGGCGGCGAGATCGCGGGTCAGGAGTGCGGCAGTCGCGGTCTTCATCATGACGCTCTCTCCCGAGAGCGACTGCACGAGATCCTCCCAGTCGGGATTGTGTCCCAACACCATGAGGCACCCTACCGCCTGATCGACGGTGGGAACTTCCTCGCGCACCGCGCTCACTCCACTGTGATAGAACGAGGGGAGGAAGGCGGCCGAGATTTCGCCGGGAAAGGACTCATTCATCCCTGTCAGGGTCTCCCGGGTTCGCTGCGCATCGCTGCTGAGCACCAGATCCGGCACCCAGCCAAGCTCCACCAGGGCTGCGCCAACGCGGGGAGCATCTCCCCGGCCCCGCTCATTGAGTGGACGCTCGTGGTCGGTCTGGGCTGCGCTGTTCCAGGAACTCTTGGCGTGGCGCATGACGATGAGGCGGCGTTGCATCTTGTCTCCCATAGGTAGCAAGGAATGAATGCGCACGCCATTCCCCAAGTTCCGTGCCCGGACGGCCATTGCGGGGAAGGGCATTTTTTTGGGCCGCCTTCATCTCCGGTCTTGCTAAGGCCTGCGAATACGGTTCCAAATCTCCGCCCCATGACCGCCGCGGAAATCCGTCAGAGCTTCCTGGACTTCTTCAAGGAGAAGAAGCACACCATCGTGCCTTCGGCTTCCCTGATGCCACAGTCCCCCGGGCTGCTCTTCACCAATGCGGGGATGAACCAGTTTGTGCCCTACTTCCTGGGGACCGACAAGGCGCCCTACAATCCGGCGCGAGCGACCGACACGCAGAAGTGCATCCGGGCCGGCGGCAAGCACAATGACCTCGATGATGTGGGGCAGGACTCTTATCACCACACCTTTTTCGAGATGCTGGGGAACTGGTCCTTCGGCGATTACTTCAAGGAGGAGGCCATCAATTGGGCGTGGGAGCTCGTGGTCGAACGATGGGGGTTTCCGCCCGAGCGGTTGTACGCCACGGTCTATCGCCCCGGAGAAGGAGATCCCTCGGAATTCGACCAGGAAGCCTACGATTACTGGAAGGTCCTCTTCAAGAAGGCCGGGTGTGATCCGGATGTCCAGATCGTGGATGGCAACAAGGCCGACAACTTCTGGATGATGGGGGCGACCGGTCCCTGCGGTCCCTGTTCGGAATTGCATGTCGATCTCACTCCGGAGGGCGACACCAAGGGTGCCCTGGTCAACAAGGACAGCGACCAGTGCATCGAGATCTGGAATCTCGTCTTCATCCAGTTCAATGCCGAAGCGGATGGGACCTTTCGCGATCTGCCCTCCAGGCACGTTGACACCGGATTGGGATTTGAGCGGGCGTGCTCGATCATCCAGAACACGAAAGGCTTCACCGACTTCTCGCGCAAATCGTCGAACTACAACACCGATGTTTTTCGTCCGCTCTTCGACAGGCTGGAAGAATTGAGCGGGAAGAAATACGTCGATGTCTATCCGGCGCCTGGCCAGGAGTTGTCCGAAGAGGTGAAGGACGCGGTGGCCTTCCGCGTTCTTGGCGATCATATCCGGACCCTGAGCTTTGCGATCGCGGACGGGATCCTGCCCGACAAGAAAAAGCGGGGCGCGGTGGTTCGCCAAATCCTCCGGCGTGCGGTGCGCTACGGGCGGCAACTGGGGTTCTCGGAGAAGACGCACGTTCTGTCCAAGCTGGTGGACACTGTGGTGGACGTCATGAAGGCAACCTTTCCCGAGTTGGAAGCCAATGCGGACAAGATCAAGAACGTCCTCGCGGAAGAAGAATCGTCCTTCAACGAAACCCTGGATCGCGGACTTGCCCTCTTTGAGAAGGAAGTGGGCTCTCTTTCCAGGGCCATCTTTCCGGGCCAGTCTGCGTTCACCCTGGAAGCCACCTATGGGTTTCCCAAGGAGCTCACGGCCTTGCTTTGCAGGGAGCAGCACTTGGAATTAGATGAGGACGGCTACCGGGAGGCGAGGGACGAGCACGAGAGGGTCAGTCGTGGGGACAAGACGGCCGACGTGCTCCGGGCCCTCGAGATCGCCACCGAGGTCGTCACGAACTTCGTGGGCTTTGGGCAGGACGAATGCGAAGCAACAATTCTCGAAGAGCACGCTGCCGACGAGGTGAAATGGATCATCACCGACCAGACGCCCTTTTACGCGGAGATGGGCGGCCAGGTGGGAGATACGGGAACTCTAGTAGTTGAGGGAAGGGAGATCCCGGTCGTGGCCGTGCAGCAGATTGGCGGTGCGCGGGCCCATGGAGTGCCTGAAGATCAAGCGGTCGGGCTGAATCCCGGCGCCAAGGTGACCCTCAGGCTCGACCCGGAGCGGCGGCGTCTCATCGAGGCCCATCACAGCGCCACCCACCTCTTGCACTGGGCCCTGCACGAGGTGGTTTCGGCGGACGCTACCCAGCAGGGATCACTGGTGGCAGTGGATCGACTCCGTTTTGACTTCACCTCGGGAGCAGTCAGCGCGGAGCAGATTGCCGAGATCGAGGAGAGGGTGAACGCCTGCATCCAGGCCGGACAACCGGTGAGCTGGAAGGAGGTTCCCTACCCGGAAGTGCAGGGGCGCGACGACATCATCCAGTTCTTCGGCGATAAGTATGGGGCCGAGGTGCGCGTGGTGCAGATCGGGGGAGAAGCACAGGCCCTGAACGGATACTCGATGGAGCTTTGCGGGGGAACCCACGTGCGGAACACGAAGGAGGTCGGACTCTTCAAGATCAGGAAGGAGGAAGGGATTGCGGCTGGAACGCGGCGCATCGAGGCGGTCTGCGGCAAGGCGGCGTGGGAGGCGCTGCAGGAGGAAGGGCTTGCGATCTCCGAGGAGACCCAGTCCGCAGAACGCAAGCTCGCGGCGGCCAACGCGAATTTGGAAGCGGCCGGGGCAGATCCGATCAGGGTGGCAGAGCTTCCCCACTATGTCGTGGAAGCGGTGGTGGCGCGCGGGGATATCACCGAAATCAACACCCTGCTAGCAACGATCAGGAAGCATCGCGATGAGCTCAAGAGCGCGGCGGTGAATGCGGAGAAGAAGGTGAAGAAAGCGCAGGCCAGCAATGCCGCGCGGCAAGCGGATGAGTTTCTCGCTTCCGTGATCGAAGACGGTGCGTCCACCGCAAACCTCGTGCACGCTTTCGACGGCCCGGCGGCCCTGCTGCAGGAACTTCTCAATGGCTTGAAGAAAGTCCAGTTCACCCACGCCGCCTTCCTGGTGGTCGATGACGGGGAGAAGCTGCATCTCGGGGCTCTCTGCGGGGAGGATGGGCACAATGCGGGCCTTGGGGCGGGCAATCTGATTGTGGACCTTGCTCCCATCGTGGGTGGCAAGGGCGGAGGAAAGCCCGACATGGCCCGCGGGGCGGGCGCAGATCGCGACAAGAAGGACGAGCTCCTAGAAGCTGCCCGGAAGTTGCTGTGACAGGGCGTTCTGCGGCGAGCGTTTCCGCATCGCGGCGAAAGTTCCCGGGTCCTTGTCCGTTCTGTAGGTTCATGAAATTACCAGTCGTCCTCCTCGTCCTCCTCGCGGCCCACCCCGCGCACGCCCTTGGCTTCGCCGACGGAATCAAGATCGGTGAGGTCACCGACACCAGCGCGGTGATCTGGGTGCGGCTCACTGAGCGTGAGGAAGCCGACCGGCGCATCGACAAGTGGGACGGGAAGGAGCCCAAGCAGTGGTCGGTCCCAGGCGCGAAGGGGGAAGTCGGGATTGGCGCCCTGCGGCCCTCCTCCGACAAGACCGTGGGCCTGGGAGAAGTGGTGGGAGGATGGACGAAGGTAGGGCCCAAGTCGGACTCCTGCCATCAATTCAAGGTCGGGGGACTCACCCCTTACACCGACTATTCCCTTGTCATCTTTGGGCGCAGTGAATCCGGGAGCAATGCGCATGTCCTGGGCACCTTTCGCACCGCACCCACCGCAGAGTTCACCAAGCCGATCACCTTCGTGGCCAGCACCTGCCAGGACTTTCCACGCCGCGACGACCTGAAGAACGGCCACAAGATCTATCAATCCATGCTGAAATTGGATCCCGCCTTCTTTGTGCAGACCGGCGACACGCTCTACTACGACAAGCCCAAGCCCTATGCGAAAGACATCGCCACCGCACGTTACAAGTGGAACCGGTTCTTCGCCATGCCGTTCCCCCGCGCCTTTCACAAGAAGGTGCCCAGCTACTGGCTGCACGACGACCACGACGTCCTGAAGAACGACTGCTGGCCGGGACAGACCTACGGCGAGCTTACCTGGGAACAGGGACTCAAGGTGTGGCGGGAACAGATTCCGCAAAGCGAAAAGCCCTACCGCACCTTTCGATGGGGCAAACATCTGCAGGTCTGGTTCCCCGAGGGGCGCGAGTTCCGTTCCGCGAACAACCTGCCGGATGGCCCCGACAAATCGATCTTTGGGGAGGAGCAGTGGGCTTGGCTGCGCCAAACCATGAAGGAGAGTGATGCCACCTTTAAGCTCTTCGTGAGTGCTACCCCGGTGGTTGGTCCGGATCGCAAGAACAAGAATGACAATCACGCCAACGCGGGCTTTGCTTACGAAGGAAAACGCCTGCGCAAGGTTCTCTCCGGAATCCCGGGATGCTTCGTGATCAATGGCGACCGGCACTGGCAGTACCATTCGGTGGATCCCGAAACGGGATTGCAGGAATTCGGCTCGGGGCCGGCCAGCGACAAGCACGCCAGTGGCTGGAAATACGGGCTCAAGCCCGAGTGGCAGAAGTTCCTGCGGATCAAGGGCGGCTTTCTCTCGGTGAAGGTCGAGGGAACGAGAGCGAGCTTTCGCCACCACGATGTGGACGGGAAGATGGTCAACGAAGTGGTGATCGAGCGATAGGGGACGTTTGTAAATTGGGGGCCGCCGCACCTTTTCCAGCCAAGCCACGGGTGCCGCGGCGTGACACAATGTAGATACTTACCCCGGGGCCGTGGACCTGGGGAGATTGAGCACTTGCCGCGGGGTCTTCCGTGTTGATGATACCCCCGTGAGCAACGACGACGAATCGACGGTCTGGAAGGGCGGGCCGTCCCAGGTGGTGAATCTCCCGGTCTTTTCGGCGTGTCTCCTGATGGCGATCGCGTGCCTGGTGGTAGGGGACAATCTCCATTGGTCCATCTCCCTGGGCGCCCTCGTTGCGGGCGCCATCGTCGGATGGAAGTGGTTGGTGGTGCGCTGCCGGAAATATGAGATCACCACCCAGCGGCTCCGTCTTTTCGAGGGAGTTCTGAACCAGGACATCGACGAGGTGGAACTTTACCGCGTGAAGGACACCCGCATTGTTCGCCCCATCTGGTTGCGCGTTTTTGACTTGGGGAATATCGAACTCGAGACCTCCGACCGGACCCACCCCAAGCCGGTTCTCACCGCGATCGGGGACGCGATCGAGGTGCGCGAGCATCTCCGCAAGTATGTGGAGATTCTGCGCGATGAGAAGCGGGTGCGCGAAGTGGACTTCGACGAGACGGGTGACAGTGAGTTCGGGGATGAATTGGGGTAGGAGTTCCCGGCCGGTGGATTTTTGTTAGGGATCGCCGCACTCCTTCCTCATCGCGAGGGTGCCTCTCTTCGTGGATGGCGTGCTCCCCATCACGACCATCGGACCTGTAGCGGGCTTTGCCAGGGCCACTCTACCCGCAGCGGATTTGCTCACCATGGTTTACAGCCGGCACCTTGCGGACTCCGAGAACATCGATGGTTGCTGGATCGTTTGGAGTGGCGGGGGGCAACCGTTCCTGGAAACCATCCCGGAAGCACCGCAGTGGAGCAACTAGGGACGTTGGCAAGAGTGGTTGGGGGGAGGTGGGGTGGTTTTATCACCCGTGCCCAACAGCGACCTGGTCCCCATCCGGATCGCCAATCCCGTGTGGGCTGGGGACAGCTTCTGTTTCTTCCGGCTCCGCTTCACGGCGAGCGGGATCCAGGAATCCACGCCTGGCGGATTCTCACGAAGGAGACTTGCACTCACCGCCAAAATCCGCATTCTCCGCTGCCCGAAGCGAAGGGCAATTGCGGGGTTAGCTCAGTTGGTAGAGCAACTCGTTTACACCGAGTGGGTCGGCGGTTCGAATCCGTCACTCCGCACCATTCGCTTCGTTCTCGTGGTCCTTTGGAAGGGAGATCGTTCCACTCAAGGAATGAGTCGTGGCCATGAGTCAGTAAGCGCCGGCGTTGTACAACTGCCCGTTGAGATCCTCCTTGCCGATCACCCCGGGGGCCCGGTCGAGCGGCTTTCCGTTCTTACGATCGAACTCCTTGATGGAGACGCGCCCGGCGCCTTCGGAGGTCTTCATGGTCGCAGGTTCGATGATGCGCCGCCACTCAAAGTAGTAATAGGAGTCGTCCCAATTGGCGAGGGCGACATGGTCCTGGGGTTGCAAGCCACCGGCACGGTCATGAACCACCTCGAAGGCGACTACCGGATAGGGGTTTGGGTGCCGCTTCTTGAAGAGGCCGCAGCAGGGCAAGAGAAGCAAGGCGAAGAGGATGAGGAATAGTCTCACCACGGGGAAGCTAAACAGCTGCTCCCTCTGGGGTCGAGGGGAATTCAGTGGTTGTGAGCTTGCGGTGAGGTCGGTGGGATGGTTTGGTTTCGCGCCCCGGAACCCGCGATGCATCTCCGCTTCACAGAGGAAGAACTTGGCGTCCTGATCGATATGGTCAGTCTCGCCGCCGAAGTGGCGTCGTTGAATCGCAGGCCAGGGGCGGAGCAGAAGTATGCGCGATTCGAGGAGTTGGAGAGTTTATTGCTCGAAAAGCTGACTCATCTTGGCTTTGCCAAGATCATCGAAATCGAGGAGGAGCATCAGCGACACCGCCTCACTACCGAGTATCTGACCAAGTCATTTGTGCAGGAATCGCTGGATGAGATGCGCAATGAGATCTTTTGGGAGGAAATTACCCTCCGCATGGCGGAGCGTGATGTTATTCGCAAGATTGGGTTGCCCGCCTGGAATGGGCTGGATGAAGAAGCGCGCCGCGCGCATACTGAACCGGTCGAGAAGAGTTATTGGAAGGAATTTACCAAGCGTGGAATCGAGAAGCTGCACCTGATTGCGCGGTTTGATTCGGGCTAGGCTCATCGGAGATTTAGCTTTGCTGAGGCCGACCGGATGGTTGGTGATTGGGTCCTGGAGAATTGAGGTATTTGTTATCCGTTACACGTCATGGAAACCGAGCCGCTCATTCGGAGGAGGAAGCAGCACTATCCAGTGTCGAGCTTCCTGCTCCAATACCTTCAACACTACGGGCGACGATCGGACATCCCTTTGATTTATGACGACCTCTTGCGCTTTGGAGAGGCGATCCCCTATGAGAACTCGGATGGCGACGAGACCCTGTGGTTGACGGTGTCCTACCCCCAGGAAGTGATGGCCGAGTTGCGGCCCAAGTTGACTGGGATCTATGCGATGCTGAAGATCGGCGGCGACCTCTCGCTGGCGCAGCACCTCACTGTTGAACGCATCGACTTTGGAGAGTTTGGGAATTCGCGCCCCTTTCGTATTCGCATCACGAACTTGTTCAACGGCAACTCGGACTACTACTACGTCAAGAATGCGGACTCCTCGCGCATCTATGGTCTGGAGTTGGAACACATCCTCTCGCCCAACTGCATCAACTATCTGGTGAACGGGAACACGCTTATCGAAGAACACATTGCGGGAGTGCCTGGCAATATCTTCATCCAGAAATATCTCCAAGGGGAGGAACTCAACAAAGTGAGGATCGCCAAGGAGTTTGTGAAATTCGGGGAGCGTTGTTTTCTGCGCTTGCTGGGTGACATGCGAAGTGTGAACTACGTGGTTGATATCACTCCGGACTTTGAGGAAGTGCAGTATCGGGTGCGGCCCATTGACTTCGACCAGCAATCCTATGAGGGCGCCCTCGTTGTCTATCGCGCCCATCACTTTCCGGATAATGAAGCGGTAGATCTGTTGGTGCGTGAGCATCTCAATCCGACGACCATCATGCAGTATCGTAGTGAGGAACGAAGTCAGATGGCGCGGCGCTCCCGGGCCGAGCGCAATCGTCTGACCGGGGTTCTCAAGACCATGTGCAAGGACAACCTGGCGCCTCCGGAACATCTCGTGGAACTACGGGACGCCTTGGGTGAGCGCTATGGCACGCACACCTTCACCAGCTGTGCAACGATGGGCGATCTCACCTCGGCGCACCTGCATTTCATGTTGGAACTTTAGGCGTGTTCAGGGCTTTTCTCACAGGCTTTGTCGCGACCGCGCTCCTCGCGGGGGCGCCCGATTGGTATTCTGATGAGCGCGGTCTGCAGGCAAACGGGGAGATGCCTCTCCTTCACGGATAGGGCGTCCAGCTCTCGATGACTTCACTCGCGGAGGGAAAGAAGACGATTCACCATGGCCTCCAACTGGCTGTTCGCCAACATGGCTGCGAGGGTTTCCCCTCTCTTGCGATCCTCCTCCGGGAGCTTGGCGATCTCCGCTTTCAGGACCGCGGTGAGGCGGGCAAGGGTCGGAAGTTTAGCTTCCTTTTGTTTTAGCTGTCGGAGTACTTCCTGAGCCATTCCCCGCCGGACGCCCTGCAGGAATGTTTCGAAGGTCAGATCCTTCGCAGGGAATGGTCGGTCTTCCTTGAATTCCCTCCATTTCACTCGGATGGGCTCTTCGTCGAGGAGGGCTTTGGCAAAGGCCGGGGGAACCCCCGGGGGCAACTCCTTGCCCCAGGTTGCGGACCAGTAGCCGAAGAACCGCTCCTGATTCTTCGCGAAAAATGCTTCCAGATCGCCTGGGTTCATTTTCTTTTCAAATTGCAGGAAGGCGTAAAAAAGGGCCCGGTGAATGAGGTTGGCCATGTCCAACTCGCCCACCCCAATGTTGCGGAGGACGTTGGGATTGAAGGCGGGAATCTCTTTGCGAAACTGCTTCATTCCGTGCAGGGGATCTACCGCATCGAGCACGAGCTTGCGCTCGCCACCTTCGACGGAGAATCCGCGTTCTGCGAGCAGGCCGGTTGCCTTCTCCAGGATGACCCAGCTCCCATCAGCGAGGGTGAATTTGACCCGACCGTTGTTCTCGCGGATCTCCTCGACAACTTCCTGCAGGTCCTTCCCAAACCACGGGAGACTCGTCTTACTGGCCGAAGCGAGGCCGATTCCGATCTCGCTCTTGCCGAGAGTCAGAGCGGGAATCATGC
>Ga0302120_10001220_pt1 | contig 12028 bp, 12 predicted proteins | sample AG5_Bottom_MG_FD_203118 | JGI IMG/M metagenome (GOLD analysis project Ga0302120, IMG submission 203118) | Marine microbial communities from Western Arctic Ocean, Canada - AG5_Bottom | ecosystem: Environmental > Aquatic > Marine > Oceanic | place: Canada: Western Arctic Ocean | collected 2017-10-01 | reverse complement strand
CCCCGGTCACGCCGGGGAGGCCGCCTACCCGGGAGCGGACGTCGCGTTGGATCTGTGCCCGCAGGGGGCAGCCGGAGGTGGTCAGCGCGATGGTCACGTCGACCTTGCCGTCGGGGTCCACGCGTACGGCACGCGCCATCCCCAGTTCCACGATGTCCGTGCCCAGTTCGGGGTCGATCACGGCGCGCAGGATTCCGAATACGTCCTCTACAGTGGGGAGCGCAGGCTCGGCCATGGGTTCATCGTACGGGGCCGGCGCTGGGATACGGAAGCTGTGGTCGCTAGACTCCGCCGTGAGGGCATGGAGCCCCGAATCCGTTGCATGGAGTCCCGAATCCGTTGGAGGATCCGATGATCACCTTGACCGATGAAGCGAAGAGCAAGGTCGGAGACCTCATAGCCGGTGAGTCCGAGAAGGGCCTCGCCCTGCGTGTCGCCGTGCGTCCGGGCGGCTGCTCCGGCTTCAGCTACGAGATGTACTTCGACAGCGAGAAGGCGGCCGACGATCTGGAGAAGGAGTTCGGCGACGTGCGTGTCGTGGTGGATCCCTCCAGCGCACAACTCCTCGATGGTGCCACCCTGGACTACAAGGACGGCCTGAACGACGCAGGGTTTTCGATCAACAACCCGAACGCCCAGAGCAGCTGCGGTTGCGGCCAGTCGTTCAGCTGACCTGACCGCCCCTTCGGGGGCCTACTGCAGGGCCGACGCCGAGGCGTCGGCCTTCGTGGTTTTCACGACTGCCGCTGTCGAGCGGTGGACGACAGCGGGCACACTCATGGGCATGACATCAGACGAGGGGCCCGACGTGGTGCGCCTGACAGTCGACGGTGCCGCAGTCGAGGTGCCCAACGACGGCGGCACCCTGCTGGACGTGCTCCGCGGCCACCTCGGCAACCTGTCGGTGAAGGACGGCTGCAGCCCCCAGGGTCAGTGTGGGTGCTGCACCGTGCTGGTCGACGGGCAGCCCAGGGTCTCGTGTGTGACGCCGGTCCGGCGGGTGGACGGGCGGACGGTGACCACCCTGGAAGGGTTGGCGCCTGCAGAGCTCACGGCGTGGACCGACGCCTTCTGCGCCACCGGTGGGAGCCAGTGTGGATTCTGCACACCGGGGATCGTTGTGCGGTTCGCCGGGCTCCGGGCATCGGCCCCTGAGGGATCACCGCCTGATCGGGACCGGGCAGCCCGGTCGCTGCACGCCCACCTCTGCAGGTGCACCGGTTGGCAGACCGTGCTAGAGGCATGGGACGCCTACGGGACGGCGCCTGCTGCGACCATCGGAGACCCGGCGACAGGCAGGCGCGCGGCGCTGGAGGGCCGGACCCGCCAGGTCGTCGGCCCCGAGGTGGTGTCAGGAAGAGGCGGGTTCGCCGCCGACACGGCTCCGGAAGGTTCGCTGGTGGCGGTGTCTGACGGCGCTGGCGGTTGGGTCGTGGGTTCCACGCTGCATGAGGCTCGTCTGGCTGCCGGAAGGGTCCAGGGCCGTCGGACAACCGTCGCAGCGGTCCCACCCCTGCAGGCTCCGGACGGCGAATGGGATGTCGTACTCCGGACCTCGTGGGTGGAGCCGGCCTACCTGGAGACCGACGCCTCCTGGTGCGAGCCGGGTGGGGAGGCGTCCAGCCCATTGGCGAACGGCGGCGCCTTCGGGGCCAAGTTGGACTCGGTGACTCCGGCCGCAGCCAGGGCACTGGCCGACGAGCACGGGCGGGCGGTGCTGGCGGTCCTCTCGCGGGAGGACACCGTCCAGCTGGGGGCCAAGCGTCCACCGGTCTCCGGTGGTGCCCTGGCTGATGGCACCGGCGTCATGAGGGTCGTTCGGACCCCGGGTGTGGTCGAGGCGATTGCGGCCGTGGCGCCCGGGCTGGTGGTGGAGGAGGTCGACGTGGCGGGTCCTCCCACCTCGTCGTCGATCCGGGCCGCCGGCTGGGCCGAGGCCGTCGTGCTCCTGGCTGGTGCCGGTGCCCTTGACGGGCCGGTGGTGTCGCCCGACGGTGCGACCGCCACGGCGCTGGTGGACGACGACGGGATCCACGTCTCGGTGAGGTGCGGCGAGCCACTGGATGAGACCGTGCTGCGGTCCTACTGCGTGGGAGCCGCTCACATGGCCTGGAGTTGGATCACCTCGGAGGCCCTGTCGGTCGACGCGGACGGCATCGCGCAGGACCTGACGGTCCGGTCGTTCGGGGTGGTGCGGGCCACCGACACCCCACCCATCTCCGTCGTCATCGAGGACGACGGCGGTGAGTCGGTCAACGGGTCGGACGCCGTCTTCGCAGCGGTCGCCGCAGCCACCTGGCGCCATCGCGGCTGCCCCGAGGAACTTCCCACCGGGTAGCCCCACCGATCGGGGCGTGGAAGACTCCCGCCCGATCCCCGGGTTTCGGATGCTTCCCGTCGGGTCCACCGAAATCCCACCCACGAGCAACGGAGCCCCACCATGACCACGCCGGTCGGTCCCTACACCCCCGTCGTGCGCGCCGGAGACCTGCTCTTCGTGAGCGGCCAGGTCGGCATCGTCGACGGTCCTGTCGCCGGCAGCCTGGCCGAGGGCGGTTTCGGAGCCCAGGCGGCCCAGGCCCTGGCCAACCTGCGAACCCAGGTGGAGGCCAACGGGGCGACGCTCGACCAGGTGGTCAAGACCACGGTGTTCCTGACCGACATGGGCAATTTCGCGGCCATGAACGAGATCTACTGCGAGGCGTTCGGCGATCATCGCCCGGCTCGCTCCTGCGTGGCCGTGGCCGCGCTGCCCATCGGGGCGATCTTCGAGGTGGAGGCCATCGTCAACGTCGGCTGAACCGTTTCGACGCAGTGGGCCTGTGAGCGCGCCGTCCTGCGGGGGCTGGCAGACTAGGCCCATGCTTGGCGCCGTCCTGATGGTCATCCTGCTGGTCATCGTGATGCCTGTCGGCATCCTCGTGGGTGGCGCCGTGGTGGCATCGCTGCTCGGTGGGTTGCTGAAGTCCGATGTGGACGCCAGCCACGAAGGGTCTGAGTTGCTCGAGGTGAGCGAGGCGAACCCCTATGCCGGTCCCGCCTGAGCCTGGTCCAGCCTGAGCTACCGGGCGGGCCCTGATGCCTGGACGCCCCACCGGGACTGGCCGAACCGGTATCCCACCGATCGCACCGTGTGGATCAGGCCTGCGTGCTCCTCGCCCAGCTTGGCCCTGAGCCGTCGGATGTGGACGTCCACCGTCCGTGCACCGCCGTAGTAGTCGTAGCCCCAGACGCGGCTGAGCAGGGTCTCCCGCGTGAACACCTTGCCCGGATGGGCGGCGAGGAACTTGAGCAGCTCGTACTCCATGTAGGTCAGGTCCAGCGGTTCGCCGTCGACGGCCGCCTGGTAGGTCTCGGGGTTCAGGGCCAACGGCCCGTACTCGACGAGCTCGGGACGGGTTCCACGACCGGTCCGGTAGAAGAGGTGTTCGATCCGTGCCTGGAGTTCGGCTGGCCTGACCGGCGTCAGGCAGAAGTCGTCGAACAGGTCGTCCCGAAGCTCCAGGTCGGCCAGTTGCCCGCCGCCCACCAGCAGCAGGAGTGGCGTAAGGGGCATTTCCACCTTCCGGAGTCGACGGCAGAGTGCAAATGCCCCCTCGGGGTCGGTGTCGGCCACCACGATGGCGCCGGCCCAACCCTCGTCGGGTTCCTCGGACATGGCGGCGTCCGGATCGGCGACCGACTTCCAGGCCCAGCCGTCCAGGTCCAGGCACTGGGCCAGTTCAGGCGGGGGTGGGTCTGGGAAGACGAGGAGTGGGTCCATGGTGTGGGCGGGGTCTCCGCCCCTCCAGTCTGCCCGGACGTTCCCGCTCATACCCCGGTCGGGCGCCTGGCCTCCATCTGGACCGGCCACCGGCCGCCTACCAGTTGGGCAGGTAGGTCTCGAGCTCGAACGGCGTCACCTGCCGCTGGTACTCGCTCCACTCCGCACGTTTGTTTCGCAGGAACCACTCGAAGATGTGGTCGCCGAGGGCGTCACGCACAAGGGTTGACTCCTCCATCTCGTCAAGTGCCTCGCTGAGGTTCGCCGGCAGCCCGTCCACCCCGAGGTCCCGTTGCTCGACGCGGCTCAGGTCGTACAGGTTCACGCGTGCCTCCGGGCCGAGCTCCAGGCCCTCCTCGACACCGTGTAGGCCGGCCGCCAGGAGGACCGAGAAGGCGAGGTAGGGATTGCACGCCGGATCGACGGCCCGGTACTCGATCCGGGTGGAGTCGACCTTGCCGGGCTTGGGTATCGGTACCCGGACCAGCGCCGATCGGTTGTTGCGCGCCCACGACACGTAGCGCGGCGCCTCGTATCCCTCGTTGATCCGCTTGTACGAGTTGACGAGCTGGTTGGTGACAGCGGTGATCTCCCTGGCGTGGTGGAGCAGGCCGGCGATGAACGCCCGGGCGGTCTGTGACAGGCCGTCCTCGGCGTCAGGGTCGTGGAATGCGTTTGCGCCATCACGGAACAGCGACAGGTGGGTGTGCATTCCCGATCCCTGGACACCGTTCAGGGGCTTGGGCATGAACGTGGCGTAGACGCCGCGGTCCATGGCGATCTTCTTGACCGCCAGCCGGAGGGTCATGATCGAGTCGGCCATGGCCAGCGCGTCGGTGTACTGCAGGTCGATCTCGTGCTGGCTCGGGCTGTCCTCGTGGAACGAGTACTCGACCGGGATGGACAGTGCCTCGAGCATGTGGAGGGTCTGCTTGCGTAGGTCGGAGGCGACGTCGGCGGTGGTGAGGTCGAAGTAGGAGGCCTGGTCCAGGGGAACCGGGGCCGAGGTCGTATCGGAACTGGCGAAGTAGAAGAACTCGACCTCGGGAGCACAGAACATCTCGAATCCGGCGGCGCGGGCCCGCTCCACGTTGCGGCGCAGCACCTGTCGCGGGTCTCCGGCGAAGGGTGTTCCGTCCAGGTTGGTGATGTCGCAGAAGATGATGCCTGACGGCTCATCCGGGTCGGCCCACGGGAGCAGCTCGAAGGTGGCCGCATCGGGTCGTGCGAGGACGTCGCTCTCCTGGATGCGACTGAAGCCGTCGATGGCCGAGCCGTCGAACTGGAGCCCCTCTTCGAGCACGGTCTCCAGTTCGGCGGGTGAGATGGCCACCGACTTGTGCCTGCCCAGCACATCGGTGAACCAGAGGCGGATGAGCCTGACGCCGCGTTCCTCCACGGTCCGCAGCACGTAGTCCCTCTGGTCGCGCAGTCGATCCTCGCTCGTCTTCTCCATTCTCCAAGCATGTGGGGAGCGGGTCCGGATCACCAGCCACGGGGCCGTCGTTCACATTGCGTTCACAGTCAGAAAACGTCCAGGAAACGGGTACCGCCGTAGGTTTGTCATCGACCGGCCTAGCCGGGGATCGCTATACGCAACCACGCCGGGCCTACCGGCCGACCGGGAGAGACCACGATGGCTATCAGGGCTGAATACATCTGGATCGATGGGACGGAGCCCCTTCCGTACGTCCGCTCCAAGACCAAGATCATCGACGATGGCGAGCACATCCCCATCTGGGGCTTCGACGGTTCGAGCACCAACCAGGCCCCGGGAGACAATTCCGACTGCGTGCTGAGGCCCGTCTTCTCGTGTCCCGATCCGCTCCGTGGTGGCGACGACATCCTCGTGCTGTGCGACGTGTGCCTCCCGGACGGGGAGATGACACCGCACCCGAGCAACACCCGCGCCCGGTGCGTCGAGGTGTATGAGAAGTACGCCGACCAGGAGCCGATCTTCGGCATCGAGCAGGAGTACACGTTCTTCAAGGAGGGACGCCCGTTGGGTTGGCCCGTCGAGGGTTATCCGGCCCCGCAGGGCCCCTACTACTGTGGCGTGGGATTCATCGAGATCGCCGGCCGGGACATCGTCGAGGCCCACACGAAGGCATGCATGGATGCCGGCCTGGCGATATCGGGCACCAACGCCGAGGTGATGCTCGGCCAGTGGGAGTTCCAGATCGGACCGGTGGACACGGTGGCCGTGGCCGACCAGGTCTGGATGGCCCGCTACCTGCTGTACCGCGTGGCCGAGGACTTCGGCGTGGACGCATCGGTGGCTGCCAAGCCCATCAAGGGTGACTGGAACGGTGCCGGTGCACACACCAACTTCTCGACCCGTGCAATGCGCGAGGGCTACGACGCCATCATCATGGCGTGTGAGTCGTTGGGTGCCGAGGGCAAGACCTTGGAGCACATCGCCGGTTATGGAATCGGCTCCGAGGAGCGCCTTACCGGGGCCCACGAGACCCAGCGGTTCGACCAGTACAACTACGGCGTCTCGGACCGTGGTGCCTCGGTCCGCATCCCGTGGCAGGTACACCTGGACCAGAAGGGCTACATCGAGGACCGTCGCCCGAACGCCAACATGGATCCGTACGTCGTCACCCGCCTGATCACCAACACCTGCTGTGAGGCCCTCGCCGGCTGACGGAGGACGTGGACGTCGTGCTGTGCCCCGGGCCTCGGCTCGGGGCACCTTCGATTTTCGACCGCCTTTACAGACGCGGACCTCTTCCGGACCCCATCTGGCCCTAACACTGCGTCTGCATCGTGGTCACTGCTCCACAGGAGCATGAACCAGTAGACGAACCCGGCCCGCGCCGGCGGCCCGGAGCGAGGAGTGATCACGATGGACGAGTACACGGAGACGAACACATCGGGCAGGACCAAGAAATGGATCCTGCAGGGAGGGGCAGCGGGCGGCCTGATCCTGGTGGGCTCGGTCCTGCTGGCGTCCTTCTCGTCGATCGGTGCGACGCCGGCTGAGCCGGCGGCCGAATCACAGGCGTGCGAGCACGCCCACCAGCGACCCGGCGAGATGCGGCCCCGATTGGCCATGGGCGAGGGCCACGACATGGGTGCGATGGGTTCCATGGGCAAGGGCCACGAGACGGGCACCATGGGTGCTCGACCAGCGGCTCGTATGGGCGCCGCCCTCGGTGGACGGGTAGCCGAGTTCCTGGAAATGGATCGTCAGGAGCTGGGTGGAGCCGTGCGGGGTGGGGCCAGCATCGCCGACCTGGCCGGCGACCGCGTCGATGAGCTGGTGGCCGACCTGGTAGCACGGGCCACCGAGAGGATTGAGCAGGCGGTGACCGATGGGAGGCTGGACCGTGACCGGGCCGATGAGATCCTGGCCCGGGTCGAGGAGCGGATCACGGCACACCTCAACGGCATCCTCAAGCCGACAGGTTCGTAGGGGTACCCGACAGGGTCCGTCCCGCGATCCGCTTCCGGAAACGGTGGCCTTCAGGAGCTTCGGTACGCTGGGCCCATGACCCGGATCCGGTTGGCGCTGGTGCAGATCGACACCGTCGTGGGTGACCTGGCGGGCAACGTGGAGCGGATCTCGCGCCGGTTGGACGAGATCGCCGACTGCGACCTGGCGCTCTTCCCGGAGATGACGGTGACCGGCTATCCGCTGGAGGACCTGGTGCACAAGCCCGGTTTCGTGGCCGACAGTCGGGCCGCTGTCGCCGAGGTGGCCGCGATGAGCGGCAACTGTGCGCTGGTGGTCGGGTTCGCCGATCCGGGACCCGGTGGGGTGGTCCACAACGCCGTGGCCGTCTGTCACGGTGGCCGGATCGTCGGCACGTACCACAAGGAGTGCCTGCCCACCTACGACGTGTTCGATGAGGGCCGGGACTATGAACCCGGCTCGGGCCCCCTCCAGCTGTTCCGGGTGGGTGGTGTCCGGGTGGGGGTGGTCATCTGCGAGGACCTCTGGGTGGCCGGTGGGCCGGTAGGGCGTCTCCTCGACGGTGGGGCCGAGATGATCGCCGCAGTGAACGGTTCGCCGTACCACCAGGGGAAGCAGGCGGCACGGGAGTCCATGGTGACGGCCACGGCCGCCGCCTCGGGTCGTCCGGTGGCCTACCTGAACCTGGTCGGCGGACAGGACCAGTTGGTATTCGACGGCGGGTCGATGGTGGCCGACCCGGCAGGGATGGTCATGGGACGTGCTCCACGATTCCGGGAGGCCGTGGTCATCCTCGACGTGGACGTTTCTGCGGTGAGGTCGGGCGACGGGGACCTTCCGGTGGTGGAGGTGTCAGGCATCGTGGAACGCGGGGAGCACCTCGTGGCACATGTCGTGGAGCCGCTCGAGGAGGTGGCCGAGCTCTACGAAGCCCTGGTGATCGCCACGCGCGACTACGTACGCAAGAGTGGCTTCAGCGACATCTGCCTCGGCCTCTCGGGTGGCGTGGACTCGGCGTTGGTGGCCACGATCGCCGCTGATGCGCTCGGGCCGGAGCACGTACATGCCGTGCTGATGCCATCCAGGTACTCGAGCGACCACTCGATCGCAGATGCCCTGGCCCTCGCCTCCGCCCAGGGCCTGGACGCCATCACGATGCCGATCGAAGACGTACACCTGGCGTTCGCGGGAACGCTGGCGACGACGCCCGAAGGTGGACCGGTCGGCCTGACCGACGAGAACCTGCAGTCCCGCATCCGCGGCGTGCTGCTCATGGCCCGGGCGAATGCCAATGGCTGGCTGGTGCTGACCACAGGCAACAAGAGCGAGTCGGCGGTCGGCTACACGACTCTCTACGGAGACACGGTCGGGGCCTTCTCCGTGATCAGGGACGTCTACAAGACCAGGGTCTACGAGCTCTGCCGTTGGCGCAACACCGGGCAGCCGGGAAGCGACGGTCGTCCCGTCATCCCGGAAGAGATCCTCTCGAAGCCTCCGTCGGCCGAACTCCGGCACGACCAGCGTGATGATCAGAGCCTGCCGTCCTACGACGTCCTGGATCCGCTGCTGGAGGCATACATAGAGGGCAATCGGACCAGGACCGGGCTGGTGGAGGACGGTCACGATCCCGATCTGGTGGACCGGGTCGTGAGGCTGGTGGACGCGGCGGAGTTCAAGCGCCGACAGACACCGCTGGGACCGAAGGTGACCATCAGGGGATTCGGCCGGGACCGCCGGGTTCCCATCGTCAACCACTACCGGGGCTGAGGCGACGGGATGGACATGGACGCGGTGCCGGAACCACTCACGACCGCCGAAGGCGTGGCCGAGTTCGTCGTGCTGGCTGAACTCTCGACGGCGTTGTCAGAACGACTGGGCGGATGGTCGACCGACGGTGCCGATCCGGATTCGTCTGCGACCATGGTGTCGCTGGCTGCCCGGCTGGGCGAGCACTCCGCCTGGTGGACGGAGCGGATCCCCGAGTCCGTGCTCCTCGAGGGAGAGCGGACCTCGGCATCGGGATCGGGACGTCTTGCCGAGGTACTTGGCCTCCTCGACGTGGCAGCCTCGGATCGCAGGGCGGCCGTGGTGCCGGTACTGGACCGCCTGGTGGCATATCTGGGTGCCCTGGCCGAACGCCTGTCGCCACTTGGCGACGCCCCGGCACGCAGGACCATCCGGCTGGTACTGGCCGATCTCGAGGACCGCCCTGGCTGATACGCGCGAGCGGCCGTCGTTCCCGGGCGTCGCCGATCCATCCGGGACGGGCGGTGATGGTTCGTGACGAAGGTCACGTTTGGGCGTTGTGGTCACGAAGGTCGTCGATAGGGTGACCGTCGATCGGGGGATTGGGCAGCACCTGTCAGGTGGGTCGACTCATCCGGTCGGATGATCGGACAGGGTGAACGATTCGGTGAGCACCAGCGAGATCGGTGCTCCCCCGGCTGGAGGAGATCGAGGGTGGCCAAGGAGCGGGTCGAACGGGACGAGGAAGACCTCGTCAGGTTGTATCTAACCGACATCGGGCAGTATCCGCTCCTGACCAAGGAGGGCGAGGTCCGACTCGCCCAGCAGATCGAAGCCGGGGTCGAGGCCGGTACGGCGCTCGCCGGGACGGTCGATTCCCTGTCGCCGGCCCGTAAGCGCGAGCTGAAGCGGAACCTCAAGCGGGGCGACGATGCCCGGCGCACCTTCGTCCAGTCGAACCTCCGTCTGGTCGTCTCGATCGCCAAGAAGTACCAGGCTTCCGGGCTACCGCTCCTGGACCTCATCCAGGAGGGCAACCTCGGGCTGATGCACGCCGTCGAGAAGTTCGACTGGCGCAAGGGCTTCAAGTTCTCCACCTATGCGACCTGGTGGATCCGGCAGGCGATCACACGCGGCATCGCCAACACCGGCCGGACGATCCGGCTGCCGGTCCACGCCGGCGACACGCTGGCGCGCCTGCAGAAGGCCAGGTCCCGCCTGGAACTGAAGTTGGGTCGGCAGGCCACCCTCTCCGAGCTCTCCGCCGAGGTGGAGATGTCGGAGGAGAAGGTGACCGAGGCGCTTCGATTCGCAGCCGAACCGCTTTCCCTGAGCGAGCCGCTCAGGGAGGATGGCGATGCCGAGTTGGGTGACGTGGTCGAGGACCGGTCGGCCGAGTCACCCTTCGAGGTGGCGGCCACCTCCCTCCTCCCCGAGGAGATCAGCCGCCTCCTGGCCCCGCTGGACACCCGCGAGCGCGAGATCCTGAAGCTGCGCTTCGGCCTGGACCGCGGTGAACCCCGGACTCTCGAGGAGGTCGGGGAGCACTTCAACCTGACACGGGAACGCATACGCCAGATCGAGGCCCGCGCCATGTCGAAGCTCCGTCATCCGAGCAGCGACACCGGCGCCCGCGACCTGCTGGCCGTCTAGTCCCTACAGGGCATTCGTCCGGTTCTGGGCGGCGACAGCCCGGCCATCCCACGAGTGGTTGGTGTCAGGGCCGGCGGCCCCGCCGCAGGCAGGCCCGTTCCGGTGGATCGACTGGCGGAGGTGGACGGGAATCGAACCCGCCGGACGGGGATCGCCCGTCCCACCCGCTTTGAAGGCGGGGGAGCCCACCAGGTACTCAGACACCTCCACCGGTGACGGTACGGGCGGAGGCCCCTGGAAACCACACCGTGCAGGGCAACCAGCGCGGTCGTAGCAGTCACGGACGTAGCATCCCGTCCATGAAGAAGATCCTGATGCTCGGCGCCCTGGCCGCACTCGTGGCCGTGGCGGTCCGGAAGGTCCGCTCGATCTAGCCCTTTGGTGTCCGGCGACGAAGTCGTCGGATCCCGGCTACTGCGCCCAGGACGATCACCGCTGTGAGGGCGCTGGCCGCAATCCAGTTCCGGTCTATGGGAACACGGTCTCCCAGGGGAACCGGATTGTCGAACTCCCGGATCAGCCATCCCCGTTTCTCCGCCTCGCGGCGAAGGTCCCGATCGGGGTTCACGGCCACCGGGTGGCCCACCAGTTCCAGCATCGGCAGGTCGGTGGCCGAGTCGGTGTAGGCCCATGACCCGCTGAGGTCCAGGTCCAGGTCGTGGGCGAGACGGAGGATGGCCTCGGCCTTCTCAGGACCCTGTGCGTAGAACTCGACCTCTCCGGTGTAGCGGCCCTCCGAGTCGATCATCGGTGTGGTGGCCACGTACTTGTCGACCCCCAGGTGGTCGGCCAGTGGCGCCACGATCTCGACAGGCGATGCCGACACGAGGATGAGGAGCCGGCCCTCTGCGCGATGGTGTGCGAACAGGTCGAGTGCCTCGTCGTAGACGATCGGCTCTATCACCTCTGCCAGGTGCTCACGGGCGAAGCGTTGGAGGCTCTCCTGCTCCCAGCCGGCGGCGAGGCGCAGCGCGGTGCGGCGGGCACGGTCCATGGCTGCCTTGTCGGCACCGAAGAAGCGAAAGAGCAACTGGCCCCAGGCCGCCCGGAGCACCATCGCAGCGTTGAGGTATCCGGCTCGACGCAGGGCGGGCCCGTAGGCCGCCATCGAGGCGCGGGCAATGACCGTCTTGTCGAGATCAAAGAAGGCCGCCTCCACCCAACCGAGCCTAGGACGGGTGGACCGGGTGACTAGTGCGTGTCGGTGACCGGGAGCCCACCGGTATGGTTCGGGTCGTTGCCCACCGGTGACGCCAACTTCCCTCTATGAGACCCGAACGCTCGGGAGTGGTGATGGTGGTTGTCTGCTGGTCGGTGAAGGGCGGCGTCGGGACCACGGTGGTCGCCGCTGCGCTGGCCCTTGCTGCGGCCCGTCGGGGTAAGGCCGTCCTGCTCGTGGACCTGGCTGGAGACCTGGCGTCGGTCCTGGGTGTCGACGGATCCGG
>Ga0302120_10001216_pt1 | contig 12063 bp, 8 predicted proteins | sample AG5_Bottom_MG_FD_203118 | JGI IMG/M metagenome (GOLD analysis project Ga0302120, IMG submission 203118) | Marine microbial communities from Western Arctic Ocean, Canada - AG5_Bottom | ecosystem: Environmental > Aquatic > Marine > Oceanic | place: Canada: Western Arctic Ocean | collected 2017-10-01 | reverse complement strand
TTTTTTCAGCGGGCGCGGCCTCAGCGGCAGCGGGCTTTTTTTCAGCGGGCGCGGCCTCAGCGGCGGCGGGCTTCTCGTCCGGAGCTTCCGGCTTGGTGTTTTCTTCCTCGGCCATCTTTGGGAATGGGAAAATCGTTTTACGTTTCGTTCCTAATTCTTGGCACCCACCGTCTTCTTGCGGCCTTTCCGGGTACGAGCATTGGTGCGGGTGCGCTGGCCACGAACGGGAAGTCCCCGCTTGTGCCGTTGCCCACGATAGCAATTGATCGACGTCAGGCGCTTCAAGGCGGCCTGCTTCTTGCGACGAAGGTCGCCCTCAATCATGATCCCCTCGGACTGAATCACCTGGGCGATCTTCACAAGATGCTCTTCGGAGAGCTCACCGGTCCGCAGGTTGCCGTCAACAGCCGCCTGCTCCAGAATCTTGAGGGCCGTTTTGTGCCCGATGCCATAGAGGTAGGAGAGAGATGCTTCGATGCGTTTCTCGTTGGGGATTTCAATTCCGAAAATGCGTGCCATATAGTGTGAAGGCGTGATGGGCGCGTCGACTTATCCCTCGGCGCGAAAGGGGCCGAGCTGTTTAGCAAAGTTCCCCCCGCTGGCAAGCGGAAATCCTCGATTTTCCGAGGAATCTTCATTCCGTGGAATTCGAATTTTCCCGCCGATTCATTAGCGTTCCTTCAAGAAGTTCGTGTCACCCCTAGTTACCTAGTCTCCTGGCGCTCTCTTTCCGCCCCTCTCCCCCAGCGCAAGGACCTCGAATTGGGTCTCTGAACTGGGCCCTCTCCCCTCATTTTGTCCCTCAAACCTCCGGGCCGTTCTCCTCCCAGAGGGATCGCGATGCCTCTCTCCCTCTCCGCCATCACTTTCAGCGCGTCCTGCACTGCCGCTCCAAGGAGTCAGACCATGCCCATTGAATGATCGGAGCCCGGAGTGCCCAGGCAGGAAGAAAATCGCGCTATTCTCAAATAGGGAACGGGGAACCCAAGGTCGCGGGAGTTGCCGTAAAATCGCGAGTGCTCGCTCGTCTCGATCTCACGAATTCTCCCTTCTGCCTCTCCGAATCCTCGCTAGACAAAACAACCCAGCAACGTAGCGTCGTTTAACCGATACACAATATTCGCCAACCTCATGGACTCCCGCTCAGCTGATTCACCCGATTCCTCGGAACCACCCATCTCCTCCGAACCTCCCACCATCCCGGAGGACTCTCTTTCTTCCTCCTCCGCAACCTCCAACACGCTCCCCCCGGACGACGTCGAAGCCATCGATGAACTCGGCAAAGTCTACCGCTCACTCAGAGACGAACTGAGCAAGGTCATCATCGGTCAACACGAAGTCGTCGAACAATTGGCGATCTGCCTTTTCGGTCGTGGCCACGCTCTCCTCATGGGAGTGCCCGGACTCGCCAAGACCCTCCTGATCTCAAGCGTGGGAGAATGCATGCACCTCTCCTTCAGCCGCATTCAGTTCACCCCGGACCTGATGCCTGCCGACATTACCGGCACCGACATCATTCAAGAGAGCGCCGCCACTGGCAAACGGGGGTTTGAGTACATCAAGGGTCCCGTCTTCGCCAACCTCCTCCTCGCAGACGAGATCAACCGCGCCCCCGCCAAAACGCAGTCCGCCCTCCTCGAGGCCATGCAGGAAAACAAGGTCACTGTCCTCGGACGAACCTACGATCTCGACAAGCCCTTCTTCGTCCTCGCAACACAGAACCCCATCGAGCAGGAGGGAACCTATCCCTTGCCCGAAGCCCAGCTCGACCGCTTCATGTTCCTCATCGAGGTCGATTACCCGACCGAAGACGAAGAGCGCCGGATCGCTCGCGAAACCACGGGCGTGGACCGCGAAGCTCTCACTCCCATCATCACCGGCGAACGGGTCCTCGCCTTCCAGCGCCTCGTGCGTCGCATGCCCGTTCCGGATCATATCTACGACTACGCGGTCGAGATCGTCCGCAAGACCCGACCCGCTTCTGATGACGCCCCTTCCTGGATCAAGGAATACGTCAGTTGGGGGGCTGGTCCCCGCGCCGTGCAGTACCTCGTAATTGGAGCCAAGGGCCGTGCGGCCCTCCGTGGAAACTACATGGCTTCCCTCGAAGACATCGAGGCCGTTGCCGTCCCGGTCCTCGGCCACCGCGTGATCACCAATTTCGCCGCCGAATCCCAAGGGATGACCTCCAAGAAAGTGGTCGAGCGCCTGGTGGAAGAGATGCGGGAGGATTAACGACCCCCGGGCGTGATATTTGATGGTTGATCTTCGCTACTTGGAGTGGGACGGGCCGGAATCCGGTCCCACCTCAGGTCGATCCGGACTCCCACTCCCACTCCCACTCGCCCCCTCCCCTTCATCCTCCCGCCGCCTGTGAAATACGACTTTCTCGACTCCGCCGTCCTCTCCCGCCTCGGGGCCCTCCCGATTGAGGCCCGTCTGGCCATGATTGGAAACGTGGCCGGCAAACACCGCTCCCCTCACCGCGGGTCGTCCGTCGAGTTTGCAGAATATCGCAAATACGTGCCCGGCGATGACACTCGCCGACTCGATTGGAAAGCCTATGCCCGCTCCGATCGTCACTATATCAAGGAGTTCGAAGCAGACACCAACCTGCGTGCCTACTTCGTGGTCGATTGCAGCGGGTCGATGAAATACGCCTCGGGCGAACACGATCAAAAAATCCAGTTCGCCCGCAAGTTCGCCGCCACCATGGCTTACCTGCTCGTGGATCAGGGCGACTCCGCCGGTCTCTCCTGCTGCGACGAGTCCATCCACCTCGAACTTCCTCCCAGCCGCCGCCCGGCCCACCTGCAGAACTTCTTCGACGTACTCAGTACCCTCGAACCGAAAGGCGAGACAGGCCTCGTGGACGCCCTCCACACCGTCGCGGAAAAGGTCGGCCAGCGGGCGCTCATTTTCATCATCTCCGATCTCTTCTGTGATCCTCAGTCCTTTGGCGACGCTCTCCAACACCTGCGCTATCGGAAGCACGACGTCGCCGTTTTCCACCTCATGGATCCCCAGGAGATCAACTTCGATTTCACCCGCCCCTACCGCTTCGTCGATCTGGAGGACAACACCACGATCGTGGCCGAGCCCAACCTGATCGCGGAGGAGTACGACCAGGCCATTCGTGAGTTCCTCGCGACCGTCGAGACCAAGTGCCATGACGTCCATGCCGACTACCATCTCGTCACCTCGGACCAGAACTACGAGGAAGTCCTGCGCGACTTTTTGACCACCCGCTTACCGAAGAAAGGAGCACGGTGAATCCCGTCTCCTCATCTCCCTTTCCTGACCCCTGTCCCCGATGACTTTTCTACAGCAGACCATGCTCTGGGGCCTCTTCGCGGTCTCCATTCCGGTCATCATTCATCTCCTCAACCGCCGACGGTTTCGCACCGTCGAGTGGGGCGCGATGCAGTTTCTCCTGAAGGCCACTCGCGAGTCCCGTGGCAAGAAGCGACTCAAGCACATCCTCATCCTCCTCATGCGCTCGCTCGCGATTGCAGCGCTCATCTTCGCCATCGCCCGCCCCTTGGTGGGCGGCTTCCTCGGATGGGGTGGCGGAAGCGTGGAAACGGTCATCCTCATTCTCGACCGCTCCTCCAGCATGGAGCGTTCCGAAAAGGACATCCAGTTGAGCAAGCGCACGAGCGTCCTCGAGCGGGTGACGGAAGCCATGGCGGAACTTGGCGAAGCGCGCCTCGTCCTCATCGACAGTGCCACCGGCATCGCCCAGGAGGTCCCCTCCCCCGATGTCCTTCCCGAATTGTCCTTCACGGCTCCTACCGACTCTGCCGCAGATATTCCGGGCATGTTGGTCTCCGCTCTCGACTACATCCAGGAAGCCAAGCCCGGGCGCTCTGAAATCTGGGTGGCCTCTGATCTGCAACGCGAGGATTGGGCGCTGGACGACAGCCGTTGGGATGCCTTTCGAGCCAATCTTGACGGACTGGATTTCAACGTTAAACTTCGCGTGCTCGCCCTCAATGGTCGCGAGCGCAATGACTTCGCGATCCGCGTTCTTTCCTCCCGACGGGAAGCCGGAGAGTTCGTGCTCGACCTGGAACTCGCGCGCGAACAGGACACCGGCCCCACCACCAAAGCAGTCACCATCAGTCACCTCGGAGCTCGGTCCGCCACCCAGGTTTCCTTCAATGGACAATCCCAGCGCTTCCAAAAACGCATCCCGCTGGAAGGTGCCCCCGGTGCGGGTCACGGCTGGGTCTCCATTCCCGACAACGCCAACTCTCGCAACAATGTCTCTTACTACGCTTATGGCAAGGAGGCTCCCGTGCACGCCTACCTGGTCACCGAAAATGCCACCAGTAGTGATGCCCTTGAGGCCCTCACCAAGGGCCTCGCCCCCGGTTTTGCCAATCAGGAAGTCACCGTGCGCCAGCCGAGCCAGGCCCACCAGATCAACTTCGATTCGGCCTCCCTCATCGTCTGGAAAGCCCCCCTCCCCAAACCACCCGTCTCCAACCAACTTTTTGAGTTTGTCGAGAAGGGCGGAGTGACCCTCTTCTTTCCTCCCGAGGAAGATTCAGACGCCTCCTTTGGGGGGATTTCCTGGGACCCCATCACCCAGTCCCCCCCCGACAAGTTTTTCATTGTCGATGATTGGGATCACGCCGACGGAGCATTTCGCGACGCCCTCGGGGGTGCTCCCCTTCCTCTCGAGCGCATCAGGGCCATCAAGCGACGCGGGCTTGTCGGCGATTTTATCTCCCTCGCGCGCTGGGATGACGAGGAACCGCTCCTCGCCCGCCGTGTCATTGGCCAGGGCCAGGTCCTCTTTCTTTCCACTCTTCCTGACTACACATGGTCCAATTTCGAACGGACCGCCCTCCACCTCGTCCTCCTGCAACGAAGCTTCGATGATGGAAACCGTCGCCTGGGCGCAGGCTTCTTTGGCGTCGCCGGCGAGGACTCCGCCATCCCTCAGGGGGACGAAATTCGCGACCGCGTTGACAGCTACGCCGAAGGCGATGCCGGCAACGTCGCTTACGAGGCAGGGGTCTACCGTTTCGGCGAGCGCACCGTCGCCGTCAACCGTCCCGTCGGGGAGGACTCCATCGAAATGCTGACCACCGCGCAGCTCGATGCCGCCCTGCTGGACACCGACTACAGCCTTCTCGAGGACAAGAGTTCCTCCAGCGAGTCCTTCTTCAGCGAAGCCTGGCGTGCCTTCCTTATTGCGATGCTCCTCTTCCTCATCATCGAAGCCCTCCTCTGTCTGCAGCCCAAGCGCGTCGACACCAGCACGGCTCCCTCACCCGAGCCAACTTCCTGACGTGAGCTTCCATTTCGGCAACCTCCACTTTTCCGCCAGCCTCGAGATCTTCATCACGGGGATCGCGGCTTGGTGCCTGGTCCTTCTCCTCTGTATCATCGCCTGGAAACGTAGCCTGCGGCCCGCCCGCACCGGCTTCCTCGAATTCATCCGCCTGCTCTGCGCCACCGCAGTCGTCCTTCTGCTCTGGCAACCGGAGTGGCGCAAGACCGTGGAACCCTCCAAACAGCCGGAAATTGTCATCCTCTGGGATGCCTCCGGCTCCATGACCACCGCCGATGCCCAGCTTCCCGAGGCCCTCAGTGCAGAGCGCGAAGTAGTCTCCCGCCAGGAGCTCGTCGATTCCATTCTGGATACCAAGTTCTGGGCCCCCCTTGAAGAGGATAACAAAAGTGTCGTCAATCTGGTCCCCTTTTCGGCGGCTCCCGAGAGCGAAGACCCCATTGTCACCGCGCTCGCTGTCACCGATATTTATTCCGCCCTTTCCGAACTCGTCGACACCCGCCCGGATCTCCGCGCCGTGATCATGATCGGCGACGGGGATTGGAATGCCACCGACAAACCGGCTCCCGTGGCAGCGGCGCAGAAAATGCGTCTTAAGGACATCCCCCTCTTCACCCTCGTGACCGGCAGCGAAATGCGCCTCCCCGATCTCGACCTCCTCAGAGTATCCGCCCCCACCTACGGCATTGTCGGCGAAAATGTGCAAATCCCCTTCACCATCGAGTCCTCCCTCGATCGTGACGTGCGCACGGTCATCCGCCTGCGCGACGATTCCGGAGTGGAACGCAGCAAAAACATCACCATCCCCCGCGGCGCCACCTACTACGATTCCATCCTCTGGCGCCTACAAAAGGAAGGAAGCTCCCTCCTTGAGCTTTCCATTCCCTATGCCGATGGCGAACTGGTCGAGAAGAACAACCGCCGAAAATTCAACATCGCCGGTCGGCCGGAATCGATCCGTGCCCTCGTCATCGAGACTCTGCCCCGCTGGGAATACCGCTTCATCCGCAACGCACTCTCGCGTGATCCCGGGGTCGATCTCGACTGCCTCCTTCTTCATCCGGAACTGGGTCAAGGCGACGGCCCCGACTACATCACCGAATTTCCCGACAAGCTCGAAGACCTGCAGAAATACGACGTCGTCTTCCTCGGAGATGTCGGGATCGCCGATGATCAACTCACCGAGGAACAGGCCACTCTCCTCAAGGGACTGGTCGAAAACCAAGCCTCCGGCATCGTCTTCATTCCGGGCTGGCAGGGAAATCAATTCAGCCTCCTCGACAGCGATCTCGGTTCCCTGATCCCGGTCATTCTCGATGACAAGCAGCAGGACGGGCAGGAAGAGAGCACCGCTTCCCCGCTGCGCCTCACGGTCGAGGGTGAAGGATCACTGCTCACCATGCTCGGCAACACGGAAGAGGAAAACCCCATCATCTGGCGAAGCCTCCCGGGATTTTATTGGCACGCCCCCGTGTTGCGCGCCAAGAGCGGCACCGAGGTCCTCGCGGTCCACGCCAACCGCCGCAACCAACACGGCCGCATTCCCCTTCTCGTCACCAGCCGCGCCGGCAATGGCAAGGTGCTCTTCATGGGAATTGATTCCGCATGGCGTTGGCGTCGCGGCGTGGAAGACCTCTACCACTATCGCTTCTGGGGTCAGGTTGCCCGCTGGATGTCCTACCAACGAAACATGGCGGCTGGCGAACGCGTCCGCCTCTACTTCACGCCTGAGCGTCCATCCCCCGGCGATAGCGTCACCCTCAACGCCAATGCCTTCGAAGAGAATGGAGCGCCCCTCCAGGAGGGCCATGTCCTCATCGATCTCACCGCGCCCGATGGCGGCGTGCGTCGCTTCGAACTCGCCAAATCGGATGATGCCTGGGGCGCCTTCTCCGGACGCTTCAAGATCACCATGCCCGGCGTCTGGAAGATCAGCGCCCGCACTTCCCAAAGCGATGAAGGCGCGGCCACCACCAAGGTGATTGCCCAGGGGACCCAGATCGAAAAGACCGGTCACCCTGCCCGTCCCGATGTTCTTGCCGAACTCTCCAGCGTATCCCGTGGCACTGTCGTCACCGCCGCCCAGCTCGATGAACTCGCCCAAAAGATTTACGATCTTCCGGAACCTCGCCCGCAGGTAATTCCGGAGCCCCTCGCCTTCAATCCCTACATCGCCGCCTGCCTCATCGGGCTCCTCGCGTTCTTCTGGGTCGGACGAAAACTCAACGGCACCTTCTAGAGGCACTCTTCACTCAAGAAGATCCTCCCCCGGCCGATGCCAGTGCCGCCTGCGCTCAGCACACCATCGCCTCTCCCTCGTCAAACAGCGCCCTTGCTGCGGCCACATCGCACAAGATCTGCTCCTTGAGCGCGTCCACATCCGCATACTTTTTCTCCCCTCGCAGTCTCCTCCCAAAGCGAACTTCGACATCCACGCCGTAGAGATCACCCTCGAAGTTCAGGAGGTGCACCTCCAAGAGACGGCGCTCACCGCTCACGGTCGGTCGCACTCCCAGATTTGCAATTCCCGGACGGTCCTCCCCCGTCGCAGTCACCACCACCGCGTAAACTCCATCCGGTGGTAGCTGCTCGTCTCCCACCGCAATGTTCGCGGTCGGAAATCCCAGCGCTCGCCCCAACTGTGCGCCACGCTCCACCGCTCCCATCACCGCGTAGGGACGACCGAGCATCGCAGCCGCCGCCTTCAGGTTTCCATCACGGAGAGCCTGCCGAAGCCGGGTGCTGCTCACTCGCTCGCCGTCCATCATCACCGAGGATATTGCACTCACCATCACGCCCTCCCGGGCGCCAAGGCTCTCCAGCAATGCCACCGTGCCCGCTCTCTGTCGTCCAAACTTCCAGTCCTCCCCCGCTGACAACTGCCGGAGGGTCGGGGCCGCCACAAGCCCCGCCGCAAACTCCCCGGCTGGTTGTTGCGCGAGCTCGGAAGTGAATTCCAGGACCAGGAAAACTGTCACTCCGAGCCCCTCCAGCAACCGTTCCTTGTGCTCCAACGAGGACAGAATCCGGCGCGGCGCACGATCCGGAGCAAGGATCTGAATGGGATGGGGCTCAAAGGTCAGCACTCCGGCCACTCCACCGGACTCCTCGGCCCCTGCGACCGCAGCTCCGATCACCGCCTGGTGACCGATGTGCACCCCGTCAAAGACTCCCAGCGCAAGATGCAGCGGCCGCTCAAGCGTTTCCAAATCAGCAATGGTCGATAGCCGCAGCACTTCTCAACTTGATACTGAAATCCTGAATCGTGAAACCCTCAAGCGCCGCGCATCAACGAAATTTCCGCCAAACTCACCATCGAATCGATCAATTCCTGCGATTCCGCCGTCTTCAGGGTGTCAATTTTCACCGAGTTCTCAAGATTGAACTTTCCCGATCGCGTCCGGCGCAGCGCCGAAAGATGGCCTCCGCACTCGAGCGCGGCCCCGATATCATGGGCATAGGTCCGCACGTAAAACCCCTTCGAGCAATTCACCGTGAAGCCCACCTCGGGAAGTGCGATGCGGTTCAACTCATAGGAGGTCACATGCACCGGCCGGGGATCGCGCTTCACTTCCTGCCCCTTGCGCGCAAGCTTGTAGAGGGGCACGCCATCCTTCTTGATCGCCGAAACCATCGGCGGAATCTGCTCAAATGCTCCCGTAAACTTATCGAAGACGGCCCGCACTTTTTCTTCGCTGAATTCAGGAACCTCCCACTCTTGCAGGGTCTCCCCCTCTGCATCCTGGGTGCTGGTGGTCGAGCCGAGCATCACGGTCCCGACATATTCCTTATCCTCACTCATGAGGAGATCCTGAATCTTGGTTGCCCGCCCGACCACCAGCATGAGCAGGCCAGTCGCCATCGGATCCAGCGTGCCGCAGTGCCCAATCTTTTTGATCCCCATCGAGCGGCGCGCAATGGCCACCACGTCATGCGAAGTCATTCCAGGATCCTTGTCCACCAGGAGCACTCCGCTCGGTACTATATTCAGTTCGCTCATGAGTTGTCTGTTAGAATTCTAGATTTGCAGCGCACTCTTCGTCACTGCCAGCATCCGCTCCACCGCATCGGCGAGGGGCCCCGCCATCCGCGCTCCGGCCGCCAAGGCATGCCCCCCTCCACCAAACTTGGCGCATATGTCGCACACGTTCACTTCCGTGCTTTTGGACCGCAGCGAGAGCCGGATCTTGCCATCCGGCATCTCCTCCACAAAGGCACACACCACCACTCCGCGAATGGCCCGCATCACATCGATCAGTCCCTCGCTGTCGCCCACCTCGATGCCCAGACGCTCCTTCACCTCCAGGGAGAGCGTCCACCACGCAATGCGGCCGTCCGCGGACCGCTCCAGGGTTCCCAGCAAGACCGTCAGCAATTCCACCCGGCGGAACGGATAGTGATGATAGAGCCGCGCCGTCACGGTCGCCACATCCAGACCCCTCCCCACCAAATCAGCGGCCATCTCGTGCGTCCGCATCGTCGTGTTCGAGTATTGAAACGATCCCGTGTCCGTCGAGGCCGCCACGTAAAGCGCATCGCGCGCGGTCTCAGGCAAGGGCAGGCCCAGCTCCTTGATGATGGCGTAGAGGATCTCTCCGGTCGCCGCGGCGGTCGAATCGATCAGCACATGGTCTCCGTACTGCTCGTTCGAAATATGGTGGTCGATGTTCAGCCAGAGGGGAACCTCCCGCACCGCCTCCAGGCAGTTCGCCCCGAGACGCTCCCGATTGGCGGTATCCAAGGCAATCACCACCTCCGCATCGACTGGCCCGCTCGGTCGCTCCACTCCCGCGGCTCCCTCCAGAAATTCAAGATGCTCCGGAGTGCCGTCTTCATTCAACGCCCATACCGTCTTCCCCATCGCTTCCAACACCGCCTTGAGGGCAACTTCCGAACCGATCGCATCTCCATCGGGACGAGTGTGACTCAGGAGCACGAAGCGCTCGTGATCGGCAAATACCTTGGAGAGATCTGATATGGAGATGGTCTGGCCCATGACGGTTGGAACGTTCAGCGGGAAGGGGCGCGGATTGTCTACGGCGATCCCTTCTCCGCAAGCAAAACTTCACCGCGGCGGATCCACGGCTCCAGTCTCTCTTGATTTGGACTGGCAAGCGCCCGCTTCCGAAGAGGGAGCAGACGGCCTCCAGGAAGTGTAACCCGTGATCGAACAGCGCTCAGAAGGCCCCCCTTCCCTTCCTCAACCGCCCAGTTTTACACGCAGGATCGCACGCGGCACCCCGTCCTCCATCCGGCGATGGTAGCGAAATCCGCGGAAGACCCGCAACTTGTTCAGGAAAGATCGCAAGAACTCGGGATTCGGTCCGCCGTCCAAAAATACTCCAAACGGTGAAAGTGGTCCTCCGAATTGCAACTCCTCTTCGATCAACAACTCCTCGGGTCCTTCATCGGCGCCCTCTTCCTCCGGGGCCTTCAGCTCCTGCTGGTGATCTTCCGGAGCATCTCCCCCCTCTCCCTGCGGTCCTTCCTCTCCTTCCGGAAGAGACTCCGGCAAATCCTCCCCCTCCCCAAACAATTCCTTCAAGAGCGGATTTCCCCCGTTCCTCCTCGGAGCATCCTCCGGCTCATCCGCCTTGGGGTCCCCGTCCAACAAATCCTCCCGCTCGCGCTCGCGCTTCAAATCATCTTCTTCAATCTCGTCCCCGGCCGCCTTCCTTTTCTCATAAACATCCAGCCAGATCCCGCAAAAACCCCAGAGGGCATCGGCATCGACGTCGACCCAAAGTCCGGCCTCCTCCTCGCCGCCCTTGGCATCCAGGGAAGCCTCATACAAGTTCTCCGAGAGCGTCTTCGAACTCCCCAGGATGAAGAGGTCATCACTGACCGAAACACTCGGCAAGAAATCATCGGACGCGAAGGGAAACGGAAAAAAGTAGGTCCGCAGATCGTTCTTCTCCGCCGTCATGGTATCGGGAAACGGAATCGGCTGGTCAATCGATTCCGCGATAATCCCGAACAAGTTGGTGAGCGCTCCCTGCCAAATGTCCCACGACTCCGACAACGCTTCGCGTTTCACCACCGGCCACACCAAGGCCACCCTTGGAATTCTGCCGTTCTTGACGACCTCTTCTTCCACCCCGACCGCCGGAACCATCTCGCCCTCCAAGTCCATGACAAATGCCGACTCCTCTCCAAAGGCCTTGGAGAAGTGATCGCGGTATCCCTTCCAAATGTCTCCCAGGCCCCTAGTCAGGTCTCGCTTCCATCGCTGGAACTGATCCCCTGGCTTGTCCCCGTCAGGATCCGGCGCCTCTTCCGCGAAGGCATCCATCACTTCCGCACCCACCAACTTGAGAAAACGCATTCCGGCCTCCACCTGCTTGTGCCCGTGATCGAGGTATGCCGCCTTCTTCTTCCAGTGCGCCCGAATGAACGGCGCCTTCTCCAGCCCGGAAAAGGCCTTCGTAAATCGCAAGGGCGTTTCGAGGTCGACCCCCGCACTCACCCAACCCCCGCGGGATTCCACCCGAATCTCGTCACCTCCCAGCACCGTGCCCACCCACTCATGAGCCGTTCCGCTCCGACGGGCCTTCCAATGCCTGTTGAATTCCCCAAGCGACTTCATGATCTCGGCACCCCGCTCCAGCGCGGTGTCCTTCAACCCCTCCAGTGCTCCTTCAAAAAAGGGCAGATAGGAGGTCCCCTCATGCATCGCAGCAATGAACTCCCTGCTCGCCCAAAAGGTGGAAACCACCTCCTTCGCATCATGCCCTTCGAAAAACTTGAACCCCTCGCTC
>Ga0302120_10001213_pt1 | contig 12071 bp, 5 predicted proteins | sample AG5_Bottom_MG_FD_203118 | JGI IMG/M metagenome (GOLD analysis project Ga0302120, IMG submission 203118) | Marine microbial communities from Western Arctic Ocean, Canada - AG5_Bottom | ecosystem: Environmental > Aquatic > Marine > Oceanic | place: Canada: Western Arctic Ocean | collected 2017-10-01 | reverse complement strand
TCTCGGCCGTCCTGATTCCTCTCGGCCAACTTTGGCTCGGCTATATCACCGGAGTTACGGCAGCAGCGTTGTGCATGGTCACCACGGTCATTGACCGACAGAAAAGGGCCAGCCCGAACTACGTGGCCACTCCTGGCATCCAGGTTGAACAACACGTACGAATTGTTCGGATCGCAGCCTTCTTCGTGTGCCTGATCCACATCTTCCGCCTCGCTCAGGAAGCCGCCAAATGAGCCGACAGAGGCTGACGGCATTCCGAAAGGCGGCGTTGGGACTGATTGCTTGCGGATCGCTACTGGTTCTCGCCGACAGCGCTTCTGCCCAGTCGGACAACGCAGCCACCGACCCCGTCGTCCAGGGTCTCACTAACTGCGGTTTGGGTAAGACGACGAACAACCTCCACGTTTTGTTTGTACTGGACGAATCTGGGAGCCTCAAAGAACACGACCCGGAGAACATGCGGGTCGAAGGAACGGTGAAAGCCCTAGAGGCCCTGAAGCAGCTCGCAGACAGATTTGGGGACGACTTCGACATCGACGTCGCCATACACGGGTTCTCCGGCGGACAAGCCACGACCGATCTGCCCTACCGCGACGACAATCCATGGTTGACCTTCGACGATTTCGACGACCTGATCGACGACGCCAAGGGCTTTACAAGCCGCAACGCCGCCCTCTACACCGACTACCGCGCGGCGATCAGGGGTGCCATCCAAGCCTTCGACAAGCACGACCCAGGTCAGAAGGGATGCAAGGCGCTGATCTGGTTCACCGACGGTGTCTATGACTCCGAGAACAACACAGGCCTGACACCCAGCGAAATCGCCGAAATCACCGGCGGCCTCTGTGAGGCCAACGGCCTAGTCGATCAACTTCGCCAGCGGGCCATCACAACCATCGCCATCGGCCTATCCAACGAGTCGACCGGGAACCCACCCGACCTGTCCCTAGTCGAAGCGATCGCGAGCGGCGACGCGGTAACCCCGGAGAACCCGAACCTCGTGCTCCCCGACGGGAAGTGCGGCACTCGACCCGGTACCGGTGACCTTCACCAAGAGAAAGACCCTGAAAAACTGATCGAAATCTTCGAAGGAATCCTCGCGGACAGCCTGTTCGAAAGCGCCGAGGTGCGCCCGCATGATCCAGCAGGCGAGGGTGGCCACCCACCGCTTCCCTGCACCCCAGAGGGCAGCATGTGCACGTTCGAATTCTTCCTGAACTCAGGGGTCAACCAGTTCACGGCTTATTTCAAACTGCCACCGGCGTCTGGCCTGACTGCCAGCCTCGACCCACCAGGTGACGACACCGTCCCGGTCGACATCACGAATCCCGATGGGCCGCTGGACGGCATACCCGGGATAACCGGTGAATCACCGACCCGTAGTTGGCGCAAGCTGACGGGGATCGCCGATCAGGCTGACGGCATCTGGACCGGGGTGTGGCAGATCCGATTCGAGGGCCCGGGAGCCGCTAAGGCTAAGGCCAGCTTCGAGTTCTTCCCGGGAGCACTGGAGATCCGACTGGACAAGGCGATCGTCGACCGGGCCAAACCCGAAACCTTCGAAACCTTCGGTTTAGATTTTAGGACGCTCGCATGCAACGACACCCCCTACCCGCTCAAACTGGACTTCACCAGCTATATAGGCGAAATATCCAATATGAGTTTCGAGCCTGGGGAAAAGTGTCTCATCCCGGAGAAGTTCCTCTTTGAACTGCTCACCGCCGAAGGGGCCGAAAGCGCCTCCAGTATCAGCTTCGAGGTGAAACCCTCTTTGAAGCCGGTGGCCGACGATGCGGTCCCACTACTCGAGTTCCCGGCTAGTTCGGTTTCTCTCGAACTGTCGAACACCTTGATAGTGGAACTTGCTGAGGGAAGCCGACTTGATCGGACCGACGACACAACGTTCGACGCCGTCCAACTCGAGCTCAAAGGGGGTGGTGAGGATGTCAACTGTGGCGGCAACCATCTTCCAGTAATCCTGGAGTTCAACGGGGAGAGGGGCGACCTGGCGCCCCTACAGGAATCGGCCGAATTTGGTCCCGGCGAGCTGTGTGTCGTCCCACGCGGGTTCCTTCAAGAGCTAGTCACCACCGGACCGGGGAAAGACGCTCTCAGTGTCACATTCGATGTAACGCCCTCGCTGGTGGCCGACCCCAACTTCTCACCCCTCAAGTTCCCCTCAAGTACCGTCTCGATCTTCTTGCACGAAGCGCTGGTCGTGGAACTCGCTGATGGGAGTCGGCTCGACCGGGGTCACCCGGAGAGCTTTGAGGGCGTCGGCCTAGAACTCTTTCTGGGCAACCAGGAGTTCCCCCGGGATGGAACCCAGATCTCCCTTGACTTCTCGGCCAACCTAGACGGCCGGTTAGTCAACGGGTCGGCGACCTATGGCGACAGCGATCCTTTGGTAATCCCACGCGGATTCCTCGATAAAGCCCTTCGAAACGGGGTAGGCCGCGATTTGCTTCGGTTCACCTTCGAGGTAACACCGGAGGTAACCGCGGGCATGGACGGGGAGGTGGGAGACCAGCCGACCCACGGGCCCAGCACCATCCATGTCTGGCTCCACGATGCCCTCGAGGTCCAACAGATCGACCAGCGGGAACTCGACCGCGAGGACCGCGGCACCTACTCAGATGTAGAGGTAGTACTCCTTCTCGACGGTCAGGAACTCTCGGACAACCAGGCCCGGATCCGCCTTGAGTTCGCCACCGAGGTCGGTGGTAGCACAGTGTCGAGCTCGCAGTCATACCCACCCGGTGGGCCATATTTGATCCCGTCCGGATTCTTCGACGATGTGTTTGATGCCGCTGCCGGCACCGACCTGACGCTGGTCTCGGTCCGGACCACCCCGGCTGTAACCATCGACGGGGAAAGCCACCCCGGCTACGCGCCGAGTGTTCTCCAGTTCCCCGTTCGAGCTGGTGAGGGATTCCCCACGATCTTGAGTGTCACGGCAACAACCATGGACGACGAGGAGAACTCAACGTTGACTGTCGTGGCCATCGGACCGAACGACGGCACTGGGTGGGTGGAGATCCGCTCGATCAGTGGATTGCCCGACGATCTTCAGGGAACAATCGAACTGGTCGAACAGGTCGAAGCCGTCTGCGAGGTGCAAAACAAACAGCGGAAGGAGTGCACCGCAGAGTTGGCTGCTTCATTCACCGCTAACAGGACCGTCGAACTTGACGTCGACCTGGCTATATCAGGAGATCGCACGAAAACACCTGGAAAGTCGATCCTCGGGTCGGTGCCGATCACTCTTGAGATGACCCGACCCCTCAGTGCGGCGAACTTCATCAGCAAGCTTCTGCAACTCCTTGCCCTGTTCGTGGCCGTTCAAGTTCTTCTCCGGGCCCTGTTCACTACTCGGCTCGCCCGGTGGGACGGCGTCGCTCCCAACAGTCGCTGGAAGACGCTGCCGGTGACCGTTGGACCTGATGGCACCGTGTCCGCCGTCGGTGGCGGGGTGCTAACGGTCGACCCGACAACGACCATGTTCGCTACCGAACTTGAGGGCCGGAACTCGGCCGCCGTAATCGATGATGTCCGCTTCGAAATCAGTTGGCTTCGGACGTTCATCGGCGAGCGTCAGGAAACCGGTTTCGGACGATCGCAACGCGCCGTAATCCGGGCTACGGCCGCCATGAACCACTGCATCGCCCCGGAAGGATCTGAACCCACAAAGGGAACTGGATCATACGCAGGCCTTGTAGGTACCACTTTCAGGGAATGCTGGGTACTTCAGGTCCCCACTGGTGTGATCTCCACTCTGGCGGCCGACGAAACCGCCTCAGCTCAACTTCTCGTGCTGTTCAAGCCGTTCGAGGGTGGGCCATCTGCTGCGGACCAACTCGACGAGGTATCCGACCGCCTCAACGATGTGACAGCCCGGGAGATTCCCCGACTCATCGAAGCCGGACAGGTCGACCAGTCCAGTGGCGCCGCCGATACGGACGAGGTCGAGACTGGCAAGGCCGGGGCACCCGGGGAGGATGACAAAGATGACGACTCCTTCGATAAACCTGTAGCGGACCCCACCAACCCGTTTGGTGACTACCCGACCAGCACATCTGACTCCCCGACCAGCACATCGTCGGGCTCTACAGAGCCCTCTGAATGGGACCACCAAGTACGCGATCCAGGCGATCCATTTGCATGATCGGCTGATCCAGCCAAGACTCATAGCTTCCCCACGGAAGGGATTCCAAACAAATGCTTCGACCAGTGATCATGATTGGTTGCGGAGGCAGCGGGCAGAAGGCGGTTCGTTACGTACGAGATTCCGTACGGCGCCGTCTCGAACACTCTGGTTGGGACCGTGGCATCCCTCAGTCATGGCGGTTCCTCGGCCTCGACACCCTGAATATTCAAGAATCTCCTGGAGAGATCCCCACGCTGCCGGCTGAGGACTACAAGAGCATTTCACTAAAATTCGGGACGTATCCCCAACTCACCGATGCCCTCCTCGCCCAACACTCGCCGCGTGATGATTCTTCGGGCTACCGCGAGCTAGTCGGATGGCGTCCAAACCCCGCTGAAGTCCACGTTCCACTCCTCGCCGGGGCAGGCAAGATGCGTGCCGTGGGCCGGATAGCGGGCGTAATGGCCCTCGACACCGTGGTTCGGGAAAAGATCACAGAGGCATTTTCCGACTGTGACGCCGGTGGGCCTGAACTCCAGCAGGTATCCCAGCACCTCGGTATTCCGGTTCCGCCCGGTACACCAGTACCTGACCCAATGGTCGTTGTTCTCGGTTCGATGGCCGGTGGGACGGGAGCTGGGATCCTCCTAGACGTAATAGATCTAATTCGCCGCACTGATGAGCGTGGGGCTTTCCCGATAGCCGTCATCTTCACCGCAGACATTTTCAACGCAGGCACCGACGACGCCATGGCCGCCAATGGCTTGGCCATGATGTCCGAACTCATGTCGGCCTATTGGGACACCGAGATCAGCTACGACAAGCTGATCCCGACCCAGGTGAGATGCGACAACCGAGGTCCTCATTCAACCTTCCTGATCGGTCGAAAAAACCTACGTGGCATCGACCTGGAGGATCAACGCAACGTCTACCGGGCTGTCGGTGAAACCCTCGGATCCTGGGTCTCTTCGATAAGCGTCCAGGAATCCATCTACAACTTCATCACCGTCAACTGGGCTATGAACGCCCCAGATAACAACGGTGGTTACCCATTTGACCCGATCCGCCAGCCAGGGGTCGTTTCCTCATTTGGCTCGTCCACCATTTCGATCGGCCGGGACAGGTTCCAGGACTACTCGTCGAAGTTGATCATGAGGGAAGTGCTCGACGGGCTCTACGAGGGTCATAACAAGAAGGCTGTAATCGAACTTGGTGAAGACGCAAAGAATATGAACGACGTGGCAATCCTCGAGGAGATCGTCAGTTCCCGCTTCGAGGAGTACCTGAGCGACTGTCACCTCGACGAACGGGGGACAGAAGCCAACCAGGTCACCGACAGGTTCGCCTCCAGAGCCCTAGCCACTGAAGAACTCAAGGAAATCAAGAGCGAACTGAAACTCCCGTTTGAAACACAGTCAGGCACTCCAGCCGAATGGCACCAGAGGCTCGGTTCCCAGGCTGCGATGGTTGAGAAGCCGTCACAGGATCGAGCGGATTCAGGATTTAATGACCTCATAAGAGACTGGGGCCCTGAGTCGTTCGAGCGGATTCTCGAAGTCACCTCCAGGAGCATCAGTCGGTATGGCCTCAAGGTTGGGGAATTGCTAGTCGGTAAAGCCGTCAACGAGGTACTTCACGCCGCTGCCGAAGTTCACCAAGAGTGCGCGGAGGATCTGGAGAAATCGGCCGCTAAACGTGAGGAGGCCAAGAGCACCCTTCGTAACGCCGGAACCGATGGCGCCCTCAACTTCGGCTCCGCACCGGTACAGGCGGCCTTCGACCAGCTTGGCCAGTCGATCCTCTTCAACTGGCGAGCTAGTCGCCGGAAATCTGCAGCGAACGCCATGGCGGCGCTAGCCAACGAGATTCTCACCACCCTGATGGCACAGATCAGCCAAGCGCACGGACTCGTCCACGCTCTGGTGACTCGGATAGACGGACAGCCTGCCTTGACCGAGAGCTGGCCGACCTACCGAGGTGGCGTTCCAGAAAGCTTCAGTCCATCACCACTGGAATTCTTCCTCGAGGACGCCGAAGGCTGGGAAGCAGCAATTGAGGACTTAGCCGATGAAGCGACAAACCTCGCCGTGGATGACGGTTACCAGTCCGTCAACTCGATCGACGCCACCCGATACCTCATCAACATGGGTGGCTTTCCCGCTGACGAGCGACACAACGTGCTGCCGATTCTGTGGTCCAAGTCAGAAAAACCCCAGTGGGTACCAGGGGCGAATCCACAGATCGTCGCTGCATGCACTCAAGAGCAGATCGAGGATCGGGTTACGTCCTGGATGCGTCGTCCTTCTAGCCCTATGTCGCGCTACTTCTCCGAAGGGCTCCGGGAATACCTGAACTCGACGGACCGCTACGGCAAACCCATAGGCGACCACACGAAACGTCTCGCCTTGTTCCGCCAGAAGCTCTCTGAAGCCAAGAACCAGTCTGCGCCACTTGTCGAACTCAACGATGGACTGAACGCGGTGGTCCACAGGAGTCAGCCGATAATTAAGGAGAGGCCGCTCCTCCAAGGCTTCCCCTTCACTATTGGCCATCCCGCCAGGGATGTCGTTACGGGAGTCATGGGCGAAGGATCACATTTCACCGACAACGACCGGGAATCGGTTCTTATCTCATCGTTCATCGAACACCCGTTCCACCCGATGATCGTGAACTCATTCGTACAACCTCTGAGCGCAGTGCTTAATAGGATCGGAACCACCGAAGCAGCGTTACGAGGCGGCTTCTGGCGTTTCCGTCGAACGAAGACCCTCCAGGACTTCATTCCCCTACCGGATGACACCCGACTCACCATGATCAGGGGCTTTGCCGTGGCCCGCATGCTCGGCTATGCCACTGCTGATCCGGCAAGAGAAGTGAGCATCACAGGGACCGATGGCCCGCACCGATTCCCGTTCCCGCTACTAACAGACGTGAGCCAAGACAACATCTTGCCGGCTCTCTTGGAAGCGTTCGTCAAGTGCTACGGCACGGTCCAAGTCCAACACGGAGCGGCCTTCGCCCCTTATGAGCGCCTATACCAACTGGGTGAGGGCTCTGGAAAGGTGTACACGCTCCACGGCGAGGCCGAAACCTTCCTGCGCGAGGGAACCACTCCCTTTACCGCCGAAGACCAGTCCCGTTACGAAAGGGCCTGCGCGGAAACAGAAGTGGAAAGAACCGCCAATCTGGTGACGTACCTCGAAGAGAACATCAAACGGTTCAAGACAATTGAAGCCCTGCCCTTCTCGGGTCAGGAGATCCGAAATTCGGATGGCACCGTAACTCCTGAGGACTCGATGACCATCGAGTTGATCGACGACCTTATTCGTGGTTACAACGAGGTTCTGACCTCCTTGAAAACTCGGTCAACCGGATCCGTCGTATGACAACAGCGGCACAACCCCTGTCATGACCCATGCGGCGGAGCCACGCCATCTCACGATCCTCGTCGCGGACCTAACCGGACCGGACGCAAACTTTGGCGAAACCTTTGACCAGTGGGCTGCCGAAGACCTCATGGACGCCGTTGCGCTCATAGACCTAGCAGACACAGAGAGTGACCTTGAAGCTCCTGTCACCTGGGTCCGCTCACAAGGCAGTACTACGTGCACACTTGAAGAGGTCCTGACCGGTGGGCGGTGGCCTGCGGTGACCTTTGTCTCGGTAAGGACCGGCCCATTGAGCTCTATCGAAAGCACTCGGTGTGATCGAGAGTTGGAGCTCCTCGACACTGTCCGATCGTCGTTCCTTAGCGGATGCGAGTTCCGCGCCTACACCATCGGCTGCGCAGAACCGGATGGTGACTTCGGACCAGAGTTGTTCGATCCGCGCTGGGACGCCCATTTCCTTCACGACCTCATCCTGATCGCCGACCCGGAGGTAGCAGTTCTCCCACTTAAGGCTCGCGACCGGCCAAGCACCTGCCTATTGATCGCCCTCCTCACAACCGGGGGATTCCGCTGGCTCGAAGAGCCGGTCCTCAGCCTGCACGATGATCCGGCTGGAAAGGTCACCCCAGTACGCCTGATCCGGGGCCAACTCCGGGTAGTCAACTCCGGACACATGGTCGACGACGTGCTCGCCGGTGCGTTCCCAGAGAGCGGCCCGTGGATCGTCCCACCGGGCATCAACGCCATTCCAGCCTCTCACCGTTCACCTATCGGACCAGAGGTTTCGGCACGCATCGCCGCTGCGAGCGGCTTCGCCTTTCGGAGGTTCCAGGCGCCTCTCGCACAGCGAGCAAGCGAAATCGGAATACTGAAAGGCCTCCGCCTGTTCCTCCGCAACTTCATCGCAGCCGCTAAGAAGGCTCCGTTACTGGTGATCGACCGGGTTGCGACAAATGTTGGTGAGAGAGTTGCCTCGGCAGCTCAGCACCTGACGTTCGGAGAGAGTTCTACAGTGGTCATGAGGTTCCGCCCCGGAATGTCCAACAATGACTCCGACAACCTGCTCTTCCGGCTCCAAGAGGTGGGAATGCCCGACACCGGGCCACCCGCGATACCTGATCCGAAGCCGTGGATTCTTCTCCGGCAAGCTGCCTTCGGCCTCGTCGACGGAGGCGACCTTCCCGAAGGGGTTCCGCCTCCGATGCACGACACACAGCGTCTCCTCTACCTCGACCCGTCAGCCGTCGGGCCAACACCAGACGACGAAGCGTTCAGCCTCTCAGGCCTTGAACTCGAGTTGCTCGACTTGGACACCGATCTGTCAGAGATCGGCTCGATGGATGTCGTCAATGCGCGGGCCGTAGAAGCCGCTTTGGCCCGGTTCGCTGATGGGGACGACACCAGCGGCGGTCCATCTACAAACCTCGCCCTGGATTCTGGCGCTCCTAGCAAGCCCGACCAAGAGGCGGAAGTCTCCGACGATGCCTCCCGGCCCGAATACCACCAACCAGACCACTCGGAGTTCGATCCAACTAACTACCTGGCGGTTGCCGCGTTCTATCAAGGTCCCTCGGACGTCGTCCCCGACCAGTACGGCACCCATCAGACGATGCACAAAGATGCTCTTCGAGAACATGAACTGATCGACGGGCCATGGAAGGCCGAGGGCCGCTGTGACCATTGTGGAACGTCCTTCCACCATGGTGTCTGCTACCGCCATACACCTTCTGGACTGCTCGTAAACATTGGCCACATCTGTGCTCGGAAATCTTCACTCCCGATTCCCGACAAGGATCCATCGCGAACGATTGTCCTCTCGCTCCAGGATCGCTGGCGCAGTTGGCTGATGGTTCGCCGCCATTGTCTCCTCTGGCAGGTCGGTGACCATCTCGCTGCGGCAATTGACGATGCCCGCAAGAACCTCGCTGATGGCATGGTCGAACGAGAGGCGCCTGACAGTTCCATGGAGAACGTGGAGGCCGCCCAGGCCAAGCTACGCCTGGCGACTCTTCGAAATCTGGCACTGTCCGTGCTCACCGGGTTGGGAACTGTCGCAAACCTCATCTTCAGCTTCTTACCCTTCTTCTTACCCTGGATCCTCCTTCTATCGTTCGCGGGTGCCGTCGTTCGTCTCCTGACGCGCGGGCTCGTCCTTACCCGGGAGCTGGCCCGCGTCCAGACCCTTCAGAGTGCTGGCCTTCGGACCCGAAAGGCCGCCCTGCTGAAGATCCAACACAGTTCGACCGAGCTCGCGCGACTGATTAACACCCGCGACCAGTTCTACGACTGGCAGGCAGTAATCCGGACAGTTGTACACCGGCCGTTTGGCTCATTGCTCGATGCCGGTGAGGTCTCTGATGAGACCGTAACGATCGACCGGCCCCAGTCCTTCGTCCTGGCGACGTCCATCCCAAATCAGGAACAGATCACAAGGGCGCAAATGCAGGCCCGTCTGACATCTTTCAAGCCGAAATGGCTTTCTGAAGCGTTTCTCCAGATGCGCGAACAGTGGCAGGGCGAATACAAACGAGACGTGCTCTGGACCGGGGGAGGAGCGCTCGAGCCAGAATCGGACAACAGCCCAGCTGGTGCTGTCAGGGCCAGAATCCCCGGGACCAACGAAGAGGTCTTTTCACCCCGGGAGGACTTTCGTATCCGGGTAACGAGTGACAGGCTCCACTCGGCTGTGAACAGGGTCCACACAGACGCCATCGTGGCGCGTCTGAGCGATACCCCATTAGACGACCTCATCTCACCAGTGACAGTGACCGGACCCGGCAAAGCCCTAAATGGATGCAGCTCTGAAGAATTCCTCCGAGCGTTGAGGACCCCTCTCTCCGAGGTGGAGGACTTCAGGCCGGAGATCTTTGGAAACGACCCGGCGGCCCTGCCATTTCGACTTGACAACCTCGAACTTTCACTTCCGGAAAATGAGTCGAACGGCGACGAACTCTCACCGCTCTTCGTAGCTGCCGACGTTCGCCCCGGGCGTGCTCTCGTGTTCACCTCCTTTCGGATCGTCCTCTCCCCTCTAATAGACCCAAGGCTGATTGCTGGGTACCGGGAGAACGGCGGCTCCCGTGGCGGCGGCCCGGCGCAGGCCCCGCCCGGTGGTCCCGTCGACGACCGTGCGGACAACTCTCAGTCCGTTGTGTAATCAAATGAACCATGAGGTTCGCCTGTGTCCGATCTGATCTGGAACGACTTCAAAGACCCAACAGAGGACCAATTCCAATCGGTCCTACCAGCAGACCTTCACCCCATAGCGGACAATCGACTCCGTTTGATTCGCGGCTTCTCGGACGAAGTGTTCCCTCGCCTCGAATCGCATGACTCGTATCTCTTTGGCGAGCTCGCATACCCGATGTACGACGCCGTTGTGGATGAAGTCGGCACCGTTGGCATCCGGGTCATAATCGACTTTGACCGTTTCATCTCGGTCACAAAGACTCCGACCGACTGGCCGAGTGGGATCCCAATGCCGGACCTCTCCACGGTTGTCGGACAGGCCAATAGCCGTCAACTTCTCAGCGGTGACTGCATCTGGCTTCTTCTCGAATTCATCACCGCCCAGATCGATCATCTGGTCGATGACGCCCACGAGCGAACAAACGAACTCGAGTATCTCCTAAACCACGACCACGAGCCCCCGTCGGACTGTCGCCAACAGATCGCTCGACTCAGGAACATCTACCTGCAACTTGAGACGATCATTACTCCAACCCTGAGTGTCGCCGAAAAGATCATCGACGACAGGCTCGACCTCAAGAAGACAGTTGATGGGGGAAAGGTTGAAATCTTTCCAAGGTCGACTGAGATCTATCTGATCGACGTAGCGGAGCGCCTCCGTCACGCTCGAAGTCGCACGCAGTATGGGCGAGACATGATGAACGTCTTGACTGACAACCTCTCGAGCTTCCTTGAAAGGAAGCAGGCGCAGGCCGGGAATCGACTAGGGGCAATCGCCTCGATCATGCTCCTCCCAACGTTCGTAGTCGGGCTTTACGGGATGAACATCGACCCCGAGTACTTTCCGGAGTTTGGTTGGCTCAATGGCTACCTTGTGGCCTGGTTGATGATCATGGCGATCACCGTTGTCCAAATCACCTTCTTCCGGCGGAAGGGCTGGCTCTGAACGGGGGATGGCAGGTTGTCAGCGCAACGCGCGCAGGGCGGCTCGAATCCCTCGCTCCCGGCGCGGAGTTCGAACCCGTCGTCGGAGAACCGCTGTAAGGATCAAAACCACAGCAAGGGCGGCCAGTTTCTGCCACAAAGAGAGGTCGAGGGCTTCGCCGAGGAGGTAGCGGGTCGCAACCGACTCAACCACAGCGACTGCGACAAAAGTCCCAACGCCGATACCGCCATAGAGAAACAGGCGACTGATCAATCGACGTAGAGCACCCATCGGCTTCCCTCCCAACCTCGACCTAGCGACTCTGTCCTAGTGCTCAGACGGCAGCCTCAATTGGCTCAGCCCCGAAGTCATTGGGGCCCTTCGTGCCCTCCTGCGCGGCGAACACGAGCAAGATGATCCA
>Ga0302120_10001212_pt1 | contig 12073 bp, 11 predicted proteins | sample AG5_Bottom_MG_FD_203118 | JGI IMG/M metagenome (GOLD analysis project Ga0302120, IMG submission 203118) | Marine microbial communities from Western Arctic Ocean, Canada - AG5_Bottom | ecosystem: Environmental > Aquatic > Marine > Oceanic | place: Canada: Western Arctic Ocean | collected 2017-10-01 | reverse complement strand
GGCAATTTTAGTTTTATTCCCGGCAATTCTGTCTGCGGCAGTGCGGAGAGTGCACGACCACGGTAAATCCGGTTGGTTCATATTGATTCCATTCTACAACTTTTACCTAGTCATCATCGATGGTGAGGGTGAGGTCAACAAATACGGCGCACCACCGACCAATGTACTGTGAGTTCAACACAACTTGAATAAGCGCAACCTCTCGACATCTCATGGCCGAGACGGTATATGTGCTGGCCGCGGTGACGTTGGTGCTGGCCCTTGCCGGTGGGTTTCTACCTATATTCAGTAAATGGGGGAGCAACCCTGAGCGCCTGAAGATGAGCACCGGAATCGCCGCTGGAATACTCCTAGCCTCAGCGATGATGGTGGTGATTCCCGAGGGTTTTGAGCTCGCCACCACCGCGCCGGTATCGGGTGGGGATGAGTTTGGCCCACTGGTTCTGGGTGGGGCGATTCTGGCCGGTTTTCTGATGATGCTGATTCTTGAGGGCTCAGGCATCGGCCATGCCGTGCACGAAGAACACCACGACCATTCACATGACCATGGACACGGCCATGTTCACCATCAGACTTCGACGTGGATGTTGGTGCTCGGCCTTTCACTACATTCTGCCGCTGATGGTCTGGCGATTGGTGCAGCGGCGGCCGGGGGAGTGGTGGCGGTGACGGCCCTGGTTACATTCGCGGTGCTGGTTCACAAAGTTCCGGCAGCATTCAGCCTCGGGGTATTCTCCCTGCATGAGCGCCGCGAGAGGAAAGATGCAATACGCGATGTGGTGCTGTTTTCTCTGGCCACCCCGGTGATGATTCTTCTCTCATTCCATGCTTTTGCAGGCGTTGAAGTTCAAGTGATAGGTTTGGCGATGCTATTTGCCGCAGGCACCTTTCTGTATGTTGCCACAGTCGATACGTTACCCGATATCCACAATTCCGAGACCGGTAAAACCGCCCTCAAACACGTTCTGATTGGAGCCACAATCCTAGTGCTGATCTTCTTCGCCGCCTATGCGAGCGGAATGCTGGAGCATATACATTAGACTGCGAAATCTTGTGCTCAATCGCCTTCAAAGATAGCCATCGCATCCTCGACGCTCGCTCCTACACAGATGATGGCGTGGCAGGCTGCACACATGCGCACCCCTTCATCGGTCGTCTTCTGATGGATATTACGTCCAGTAGCGGAGCCGCGAGCACCGGAGATATTGACTTGGTCATACAAGCGTTGTAAGAAGTCTCGAGGCGGCAGACTGCCGCCGCCAGAGCAGATGACACCGGTTCTCCCAGCCGCTTCCACGGCGATGGCCAAACTCTGGGGGCGAGTCATTCCAGGGAATTCTTTGGGATAATTGACTTTTGTGAAATCGGCTCCGATACTGACGGCAACCCCGGCGGCTCCCGAAATCAATTGCGGGTCGGTCTCATCAGGAACTGCTTGACCACGGGGATAAATCCAGGTGACGCAGATTAGGCCGTTCTCGTGCGCCTGACGAATCAGGGTTGCGGCTTCGGTTAACATATCATGCTCGTATTCACTACCCAAGTAAATCGTGTAGCCGACTCCGACGACATTGATGCCGTTATCCTTGAGAGTGAATACATCATCAATATCCCACATCGCCATGCTGACGGGGTCGCGTTGCGAAGTCTTTACCATCCCCGTCTTGGAGTTCAGTTTCACCAGATAAGGAATATCAGGATAATCACGGGAGTATCTAGAAATCAAGCCCAATTGGCCAGCCAGGACGCCGATTGTTCCAGCAACAGATGCTTGAGCACCGATTTCAAACAGGTGTTTCGGGCTGTTTGAAGTGAGAGGAATTTTTCCTCCCCCATCGTAGAAATCATCGTTCAGGTGTTCAATTTTCTGGTCACAGGCGAATAGATTCATCCGCCCGGTACCACAGGTTGCGGCATCCAGATTTGCAAGATAGGTCTCTACCATCTCATCGGGAACATCTGCTGGTACATCGTAGTCCATAATTCACCCTTCGATACTTGGCAGCGGTGGGCTGTAAATAAAATGGTCTCTTGGTGACGATGAAATTATCGATGGGAAATAGTCTCGATTCGGCTGACATCTCCGCTCGCAACATCGATGACCTGACTGGTCGTCCTGACCTTTCCATCTCCGAGGTCTTCAACCCCGGGTAGATATCCCGGACAGACTCCGGTGGCGACGAATACCGCATCGGTAGAGGAACACAGGTCTTCCGCTGTCCACAAACGGTCGAGGTCATCGCCGACCATCTTGGAGGCGCGTTCTCGGTCGCCGGCATCGCGGTATTTGAGCCGGCCCTCGAAAACCCCGCCAAGGCCACGCAATGCGGTCGCGGTGATGACTCCCTCTGGGGCCGCACCGATGCCCATTAACAAGTCGAATGGACCCGTGGGATCGGCCGCCCAGATTGCGGCTGAAATATCACCGTCACCCATTAGATGAAGTTGAGCGCCGGAGGCGCGAATCTGGGAAAATAAATCGCTGTGGCGCTCTCTGTCAAGGGCTACAACCCGTACTTCGCTGACCGGCTTATCCAAGGCCGCCGCGGTCTGCTCAAGATTCCACGCCACACCACCGTCGAGACTGATTTCTCCGGCAAGTTCAATCCCGCCGGCAATCTTGTCCATATAGCAGTCGGGTGCATGCAGCAGGGCGCCACGAGGTGCTGCTGATAAGACCGCTATGGCATTGTCTGAATTGGTAGCACAGTTATTGGTGCATTCAAGCGGGTCAACCGCGATGTCGACCTGAAGGGCTCCTTTCTGGCCAATCATATTTCCTAGTGGCTCACCGATCCACAGCATCGGTGCATCATCGCGCTCGCCTTCGCCGATGGCAACCCGGCCGTCGAAGGCGACATCATCAAAAGTCGAGCGCATCGCCTCGACCGCGGCACCATCGGCGGCTTTGCCATCACCTTTTCCTCGCCAGGAATCGCTGGCGATGGCGGCTCGCTCACAGGCGAGCCGGAAGGAATCACACAGGTCAGCCACCCTTGCCATGACCGGTTGGTAGGGGCTTACATCATCAAGATTACCGAGCCACTCTCGGAAGTACTTCTCAAGCAGATTTGTGTTTTTCTAGCACCACGATATCGGTCATCCGGGCATTAGGATATTGCCCGAACTCATCCTTTTCAAGCGGTTTTACCATGTCCCACGCGCATAGCAGTCCAGCACTGACTCCTACAAGGGCTTCCATTTCCACCCCGGTGCGATAGCGGGCGCTGACCTCGACGGTACAACGAAGGGCATTTCCTTCCCATCCCCACTTTACATGGCAACCTTCGATGGGGATTGGGTGACAGTGAGGGACGATGGTAGGGGTGATTTTGACCGCTTGGATTGCGGCTATTGTCGATGCCTCCTGAACATCACCCTTGGCGACTTCTCCGGTTTGAATCGCGGTAACACTGGCTTGGCTCAGGTGTAAAAGGCCTGTCGCGATTGCGCGCCTCACAACGATTGGTTTTTCGCCGATGTCGACGATGGATTCGCGCTCATTTTTGTTCACTTTATCACCCCAACCCGGACTTCCAAGTCTCGCCGCTTGCCTTGACTTCTTTCTTCCACAACGGGGCGCTGGCCTTGAGTTCATCTATCAACCAACTACAGGCCGCAAAGCCTTCTCTGCGGTGTGGGCTAGCGACGTGAATAGCGACAATATTCTCACCAGGAAGTACCTTTCCGGTGCGGTGTGCCATCGCCACTCCATGAACGCCGTATTCAGCGATGGCGGACTTGGCAAGACTCTGTAATGACTCCGACAATTGCTCCTGCCAAGCCTCAAATTCCAAGGCGATTACCTCCTCACCATCGTCACTACCTCTAGTGATTCCTACAAAAGAGACGATGCTGCCACAACCAGAAACATCGAGACGCTGGCGCAGGGCTTCGACATCGAGCACATCGGGCGCGTCCTCGATGACGACATTATCTGCCATGCCGATGCGTTGCCTTCTCCCTTCAAGCCACTTTCCTCGTCAACGAATGCTTCAAACCAACCAGACCCTAGCCGGGTCAATGACCCTAGGCAGTGATGAGGCCATCCATGTCATGGGCGCCGGACTGTCGGGGCTGGCAGCGGCAACGATTCTTGCCAAGGCCGGGCGGGAAGTTCACGTTCACGATATTCGCGATGATTCCGGAGCTAGATTCGATGGCGACTTCCAGGGAATTGAGAATTGGTCTTCTGATACCGATTTCCTCGACCAGATGCGCGGCTGGGGACTTGACCCGGACGAATTCAAGTTGACTGAGTTCCACGAGGTTGATGTCATCTGCCCAAAAGATAAGATTCGCAAGGCTTGGAGCCCAACTGTGGCTTTCCGGGTCATCGAGCGAGGCACCGCCGAACACTCGATTGACCAAGGAATGAAGCGTCAGGCATTGGCTGCGGGGGCAAACCTGCACTACAAGTCGCGTGTGAAGCCCGAAGATTGCCACATCATCGCCACCGGACCTAAAGGAACTTCTGCTGTCGCCTATGGAGAGGTTTTTCACACCACTTATCCCAATCATGTGTCCTTTCATTTCAACGACAAGTTGGCACCTGGTGCCTATGCCTATCTCATCATTATCGATGGCGTCGGACTGATCTGTACCTGCTTATGGCGAAAGCAGAAGAAAAGTGACCGCTTCCTCAACGAGACCATCGCGTGGTACGATGAACACTATCCAGACCTCGACCGTAGGCCATTCAAACGGGTCGGTGGCAAGGGCGACTTCACCATCAACAACAGGTATGCTGTCAACGGACGCTACTACATCGGAGAATCGGGGGGGTTGCAGGACTTCATGTGGGGTTTCGGGATGCGCTATGCCATCACTTCGGGAGTTTTTGCCGCCCACGACATTCTCGGTCAAGGGGACTATGAGAAAGACGTGCGCAAGCACCTTCTGCCATTGGTCCGGACTTCAGCCGCAAATAGATTCTTGATGAATCGGGTCGGCGACAGGACATTCAGCAGAATCGTCAACAGGTGGATGAAAAACCAGAAGAAAAAAGGCGATGGATTACCATTCATCGCGTGGATGTTTCGCCCCGACCTGCTGAGGCGAATCACTTGGGGGTTATTTGGCAAGGCGATGCTGAAGAAAGAGACCACCCCGGATGGGCGGAAAATTTGGCGGCTACCCTTTCGCAAGGCACTGAAAAGAGATCACTGGACTCAAGGTAGTGAGGCTGATACGGTTGCTTCCCAATGGGATGAGATTCGAAAATCTGGAGGAAACATGTCCTTCACCAAAGATTCTGATAACGCTTCAATCCCAACCTATTCGGGTGAAGAAGAGTGAGATAAAGGGGATTTTTCTCTCGGCATTGACGCCGATTCATTGATGAGCGAAACGCCTGTCGCAGATTCATGTCTGAAATGTATGGACTCAAGCTAGCCCCTATGGCCAACCGCCTAGTCAACTATGGTGTGACCGAAAATGGCATCGCAGTAATTGAACTCGCCGCCAATTCAGATGGAAATCCTCTAGAGGGTGACAGCATGGGGCCAAACTGCTATACTCACGGTATGATGGGTGACATTGATGATGCTATCATCAAGGCTCGCTTCGATGACGATGTGACTGTTATTCTGCTTACCGGGAATGGCGAGAAGTTCTTCTCCGCCGGCGCCAGCATCAGTATGCTGAACAGCGTCACTCCCGGATTCAAATACAATTTTTGTCTGCATGCAAACGAGACTCTTAGTCGTCTTGAACAGACTCCGAAGTTGGTCATCGCCGCTCTGAACGGTCATGCCGTCGGTGGTGGGCTGGAAATCGCCATGGCTGCCGACATCCGAATAGCGCGCAAGAACGCCGGGAAAATGGGACTGCCCGAGATCAACCTAGGGGTCCTTGCCGGAACCGGGGGAACTGCTCGACTTACCCGCCTCATCGGTAAAGCCAAAGCGCTGGAATACATGGTCACCGGAGAATTATTCTCATTTGAAGATGGCTTGGACATGAATCTCATTAACCACATCTGGGAAGGTGACGCTGATTCCTTCCGCCAAGATGTTCTCGACTGGGCAACCCAGTTCACCCTCCCCAATAAGGCCAGTATGGCGGTTGGAAACATCAAGCGCTCATGCCAGACCGGCCCGGAAATTCCCTTTGAGTACCACTTGGCACTTGAGCGTGAATTGCAATCGGCTCTGTTCGGAAGTGCCGATGCCAAGGAGGGCATCGCCGCATATGTCGAAAAGCGAGTCGCCAACTTCCAAGGCCGCTGATTCATCATCAAAGTCGCCTGAAATAGGTCTATACGTCGTCGATAGCACTATCTGTTAGTGGGTAATGAGACCGACTGTGTTCTGCCCTTTCTGCACATTGCAAGTCGATGATGACTCGGTTAGTTGTTCAGAATGCGGTAGCGACCTCGCAGGAGTGTTATCACTTGTCGGGGTGACTGCAGAATCTCCCCAAGTCGACGACCCGCAGATGAATGTCTCATTGTCAGATACCGCGGTGGCCGGTGATGTCAACATCGTCCAGCGACTGCAGGCAGATACAGAAGAAATCGTCGACAAATTAGTCGGTCAACTCGACCGCTTCGATATCAACAAACCTGGCCTATCGGTACCCGAAGATGGTTTCTCCAGACTCGATGTCGAAGCTGCTATTCCATTGGTACGAGAGAGTATGGATATCCTCAAGGGCATGTCCTCCCCGCATTTACTACAGTTTGGGAAATTACTGGATTCAATGGGCTGGCCACAGATTGCCAAGCGGGTCGGTCAACTCTTGCTGGAGCGAGAAGATGTTGCGGCTGAGCCACTCTGGCTAGCCCGTAGTCATTTGATAATGGCTAGGTCATCTGGTGAGACATTCGATCCGGCAGCAGCCATATTACATGCCGATAAAGCGATAGAAACGGCTGCTTCTGCCAACTTGAATGACATCGAAGCCTATGCCCTCTACCTATCGATAGACAAGCGCAAAGACCTCGCACTCGACACCAGCGCCTTGGGTGAGAGGGCTGAGGTTGTCTTGGAATCAGCCGGTTCAGACCCCGGCCCGGCGGGGGCGTGGTGTCATCTGGCACTGAGTAGGTACTTGGATGCAGTCAACCCCTTGACTGCCGAACATCATGAAGCGATGGGCTTCCAGCACTCCAGTAATCACATCGACCTTGAGGCGATGGTAGCTACCCTTCTGGCCACCGCCGAGAATCAGGTGTGGACAATCAAGGAGAGTTTCTGGGTCAAAGTGAAAGAGGATTGTGAACTCAATGGGCTGGCCTCATACTCGATGTTGGTAGATTTGGCCAACTTCGTCAGGTCAGGCTCTGAGCAACAACTGTTGGCTGGAATTAGGACTCTCACCCGTCATGCCAAGGGGCGGGGAATGTTGGAGTTGCAAACTCTTTCCTCACTGCTCACTTGTATCACCGATACCAATGATATGCTGGCTACCACACAGCATGGCTCTCCGGAACGTGAAAGCCGGATAAAGCAGATTCTTGGCGAAGAGAAAGCCCAGGAATCCCTCGATGAGATTCTCACTAGGTCGTATCAGGGATTCGACGATTCTCTGCTCTACCAGTACATCCTGATTTCACTGACCGGCACCCAACTTCCTCGCTCTGCCATCGGCTATCTTGAGATGGAGCGCGCCTATCCCAACGACTCGGTCAAGGCGATGATGATGCTCTACCGAGGGTTGACCCGGGCTGGAAATGATGCCCAAACAGTGGTTAGCGAAGTTGTAGGATTCCTCGACCGGACAAAATTGAACGGCAATGATACCGCGTGGCGACTGGTCGCAGATGTAGCGGGATATCTGACGGTACGCTTTGATGAATCTAATCGCCCCGGGGCCGAGGGTCGAGGTGGCGGAGAATCCCGAGAAGATACCGGTGGTAGAGATTGGGAAATCGGTCATGACCAGACTATCTCTTCCCGTATACCCAAGGTCGGAATTGCAATATCCTTTTTCACGGTCGTTTTCGCTGAAGCGCTGTATGGATTATTTCGCACTAATATATGGGAAATGTTTGTTTTTACTCTAGTGGGCAGCATATGTATCTGGACTGTTCTGTTGCTGATAACCGGGACTCCTAGAAGAAAGAGAATTCCTAAGAGTGAAACCGTCCCTGGGGGCAAACAATTATCTTTATTCCCCGCTTTCTTGGCGGTCGGATTTACACATCTATTGTTTTTGTTGATTTTCTGGTCGGAAATGACAAATAGTTTTTCCCGGGAAATCAATGATGGTAGCGATGAACTAATACTTTGGGCCGTAGGATTGATTTTGTGTTGTTTCTTTTTGTATTATGCCAACAATTCCTCAAACATCAAAAGTGATAGTGGGTATTTGTTACCTCGAACTGACTTTGTCCTAGTTTCTGTGATATATTGGGCTTTCATGTTCTTCATTCTCTTGTTCATGTTTGATTCGTTAAGCAGCAGCGACGCGAGTAACGGACTAGGTGAAAATGATGTTGAGCGTTTTGAATCACTGATTTGGGAAATGGTGAATTGGATGATAAGCACCTTCATCTGTATTCCTTTATTGTACGCGGGTTTCACTAAGAATCCCGGGGCCATCTCCGGTATGGGAGTCATGGGATTGGTTGCTTCGGTACCAGTGTTTATTCTGCTACTGGGAGGAAACGAAGTGAATGATGAGATGGTGTTCGCCTTGGTTCCTTGTATCATCATTCTATCGTATCTGGTGTGGATGAGTCCATGGCCGGATGAGAAACCTGAATGGGGTGAGGTCTGATGGTTTACCAAGTCACGATGAAGCACGCCGCCGGCAAGGTCAGCCACGACCATATCCGTAATGTCATCCGCCGTGCGCATCCCGCGGGCGAGTCGATTCAGTTCTCCTATGATGGAGAAAGAATCCAGTATTCCTGTGGAGAGGCTACGGCGATGGTCGAATTCGACTCAGAGGAGATTGTCATTACCCCAGGAACACCCGGGTTGGTGGCAATGTCGCGAATCGGATATGCATTGGTTATTCCTGGAATCCTCCTCGACCGCATGAACAAGAAGAAAAATGCCAGAGCGATGGGGGTTGCATCCATCGCTTGTGTTGCCGGACTAGATGCTCAGCCTACTGGAGCAAACGAGGACATGTTCGACCACATCAGCGACGATCAATGGGGGACAATTCGCCAATCGATGGGTATAGGGGATGATTACAGCATCAATGACCTGCTCTCGGATGTGGGTGCATCTGAAGATGGTGAGGGAGGACCGATGACCGGGTACTTCCAACAGGTTCCGGATGAATATTGGTTACCACCTAGTTCGTGGACCGGTGAGGTCGATGAGTACGATATCGAATGGCTGAATTACCCACCCCACTCGGTGCAGTTCTTCATCCGCGGCGGCAACGATGAGGATTGGATGATGAGTGGTGGACATCTCCGCGGTCAGCCACCACCAGTCGACCCTGTTGCCTATTCCGAACTAATCTCCTCGATCGAGGCTAATACTGAGATTCGCTATCCAGCATGGTTCCTTCCCACCATGACTGGCTTGGGTACCCTAGATGTGATAATGCTAGGAATGATAATTGTAATTGCCATAGAAGAAGGCCGATGGTGATTATTGTCGGGAAGTAGTTTCTCTCAAATAATTTTAGAGGTATTATTGCCACGCACAAGTTCATGACCGAGAAGCATTTCGGAGTTCCATGAAAGAGTTGCCTGAGACCTTTGAAGAGTGGGTCGAGAACTTCGGCGAATGGCAGAAAATCGTTGGTTTCGACCCGGCTTGGGCCGGTGATTTTGAACTCTCAATCAAGTTCGACTGGGAACGATCCGGGGAGGTTATCGAGTTCGGCGACTATGCCGGACGGCCTAAGTGGGAGCGGTCCTTACAAGTGCCACACCAGAATATTCGCGATTCCCTAGTCAGCATGATTACCGTACAAGGTGATACAGAGTTCGCCAGCGTCGAACAGCAGAAGCACCTGTTGGAGACCGCACCGACAGATTACGACCGTTACTCGGCCGCCCGCATCATGGCAGAGGAGCAACGCCACGGCTGGCAGATGTGCTATCTGCTGATGACCTACTTCGGTAAGCAAGGCGCCCGAGAGGCACAGAAGTTGCTGGAGCGTAATGCTCAGGAAGGTAGCCGCTTACTCGGTGCATTCAATCGACCGATGCCGCATTGGCTCGACTTCTTCTGCTACACCATGTTCGTAGACCGCGATGGAAAATTCCAACTCGGAATGCTGTCAACCTCGAGTTTCAAACCTCTGGCAGCCAGCATGGGGCCGATGCTCAAGGAGGAATCGTTCCACCTTGGGACTGGAGCCAGTGGTCTGCGCCGGGTCATCAAGGCTGGCGTGATACCTCTTGACATGCTACAACGTTACATGAACAAGTGGGTCGCAACTGCCCACGACCTATTCGGCACCGATAACTCGAGCGCCGCAGAGTGGGCCTATGTCTGGGGAATCAAAGGCCGTTGGGATGAGAGGGCCAAGTTGGAGTCCGGGCAAGAGGTCGTCAAGGAGTACCTGAACGAAGAATCGCGAGGGCATTATCATGATGAAATCGCCGCCGAAGTGGAGAAGTTATGTGGCAATCTTCCTGATGGAGCCGAACCTCTGTACGTTCCAAACGATAAATTCGGTCGCAGTATCGGTGACTTTTCCGGCCTCAAGTATACTGTAGGTGGTGAAAATTTCTCTGGTGATGACAAGGCTTGGAAGGACTACTTGCACGACCACATGCCTCGAGCAAAGGATGAAGAAGACCTGAAAGAGTTACTGAAACTAGAGTGGATCGAGTTTCGTGAGCCTACCCGTATGATGATAGATTCTGGAATCGGACAACTTAACAGGGCTTGACCACAATTTCTCTAATGTCGAGAACCCAACCACCTGACTACCTGAGGGATAACCGTGATACCCGTAGCACTGTTTGGAATCGATGTTGAACTGTGCGAAAAATTCTATGATGAACTGCCGCAGATTCTGCTGAAGGCTGGTGTCGATGATTCTGGCTATGAAGCGATGCTGTACAAAATCGAAGGTGATCTCTGCCTTGGGCACCTCGGAATAATCGATGAGTGGGCGGGTGAAATCCCTGCGGCTTGGCCGGAAGATGTTGCTCAAGAGATATTGATCGCACTTGAAGTGGTGAAGTATCCGAATGTCGCTTTGCTCGAGGGGCTGCTCAAATTGGATAGAATCAACGTAACCCGCGTGGCGAACTGGTTGCACTTTCTGACCAATGTCTACCCGTTATACGATGAAGAGACCTGTGCTGGGTTACGAAAGTTCGGTCTCGACTGTCCTTATGATCCGAACGATATCGCGTCGTACGGAGTATATGTTGCAATGATTGAGGGTTTCAAGGAATATGCTCCTGCCACTGCACTACCTGAATATTCCCTGCCGCGCCAGAGATTACTCCAACTTGGCCTATCCGCTTGGTCAAGGAAATGAGGTTTCCCAATGGGTCATGTAGAGCCGTTGTGGGTAACTCATCTGAAACTACTCTTCGTCGCTGTCTTTTGGGGGATAGCTTGGACTGCCGGTCGCTGGCTGGCTCTCGATCTACCACCGATTACCGGCGCTTGGTTGCGTTATTTCATAGCCGTACCGATATTCATTACATGGTTATTTATTGCCGAAGGCCGAGGATACCCTACTCGGGGTGAGTGGAAGAGAATAATTGTAATTGGCTTTTTCTCGACCTTTCTATATCAGGTATTCTTCATGTTCGGAATGGGCAATACCGCGGCCGGTGATGCCTCGCTGGTAATCACCTTTAACCCGCTATTCACGGCATTATTGGCAATTCCATTTCTTGGTCGTCCTATTACCAAGCGATTAGGTGGCGGACTTGCTCTAGGAGTTGCAGGAATAGCGGTTATTTTCAGCCAGAGCCCGAACGTTTCCATTCCCGCTGATGAGAGAATTCTCGGAGATGCTCTAATTGCTATCGCAGCACTTTCATGGGCCTGTTCAACCATCTTGATGAAGCGGGCAATGAGCGGGCCTGCACCCGATGCTGATTCACCTATGTCGCCGTTGGCACTCACAGTTTGGGCCTCCACGGTCGGCCTTCTACTCCTTACCCCATGGGCAGGTTGGGAATCAATTG
>Ga0302120_10001208_pt1 | contig 12090 bp, 4 predicted proteins | sample AG5_Bottom_MG_FD_203118 | JGI IMG/M metagenome (GOLD analysis project Ga0302120, IMG submission 203118) | Marine microbial communities from Western Arctic Ocean, Canada - AG5_Bottom | ecosystem: Environmental > Aquatic > Marine > Oceanic | place: Canada: Western Arctic Ocean | collected 2017-10-01 | reverse complement strand
ACCATTGCGGCTATATTCCGCATTGCGACGATGATCTCCCCAACGGGCCGACTCCGCAATGATGGCCCGGTCGAGCGGAGTCGCAAACCTCATCCAGCGCGCCTGGCAGGCGTCCGGAGTGAGGGCCCCCTCATGGAAGAAATGCTTCTGCAGGCGATCCGCAAAGCGCAGCTTATACTCCGACATACTGTCCAAGGTCCCCCGAATTCCCATCGGATCGAGCGGCTGCGTCGTCGAAGTCTGACTCTCCAGGATACGTTCCCCATCCCACGAATAGAGTCGCCAAGCCATCCGAGCGGGTCCCCCCCCGGCCGCTCGCCAGTTCCCGCTGGTCTTGAGATCCGCGTTGCCGCCATAGCGATTCACGATCTGGTAGTCGATGTAGGTATCGATATCGAGCACCTGTTGGATGCGCCGCCAGCTCCTCGAGGAAACCACGCTCTTCATCTGGTTCCAGGACGCCGAGTTACCGTCGATGAAGTCGCTCCCGTTGCGGGCATCCAGAGTATCTTCATCCCCTCCATTATAGGCGGCATAGTGCGAAGCGTCCTGGCGTTCGCAGAGATTGTGCACGCCCCAGTAGAGACCGTTCACAAAGAGGTGCACCATGAACCCTCGTCCGGCATCGACATGACCCATGTCATACATCGCCTCCCGCGCCCACTGGTCACGAATCATCGACCCGCGGGTGCGCTGATCTGAACTGCTGTGGATCCAAGAGTTATTGTAGCCCGCCCGCAGCGCAATCACATTGAATGCCCCCACTGGACTGTCCGGAAAGAGCTCTGCGCGCAACTTGCCCGCGCCGTATTCGGCCCGGAAACGAAAACTCAGGGAATGCTTCGGACTCTTGCCCGTATTTCGACTCGCGCCTCCCTGCACCCGCAATCCGCAATTCTCTCCCCAGTCTTTTCGCCAGTCCCCTGCTGCGGGAATGAACTCCGCCGAACACTCCCGCTCCCAGGCAGAGCCGCGGCTTCCAGGATTGGAATAAATTCCATTCCCACCCGCGAAATCGTCGCGATCCATCGCGATCGAGATCGTTGGGATATCGCGCATTCCCTTCAACATCGCCTGCGCCACACTCAGCCCCCCATGTGCGGTCGAGGTTTGAGTCGATCGGCTCACCGCGGTATCCATGTTGTAGTCGCCCGAGGCGAGACTCCCCCAACCGGATGGCGTCCTTTGCGACAGGAAGCGGGCATTCAATCCGGCGGGATCCAAACCATTCGTCCCGGCATGGTCGGTATCGAGCAGGAAGTAGGTGTGGGTGTCCACGTTGCTGGATTGCAAGCCGGGCAGAATCGCTGCCGCACGAATCGGAGTGGTGCGGGTGAGATCGATCGGATTGCGATAGGTCTGCGAACCGGCCGCGGGGGTGCCATTCGAGTTCAAGGGAGAACTCCCGTCGGTGGTGTAGTAAATACGTGCCCCAGGAGTGGCCGACGAGATGGTGACCGCAATCGCAGTCTGGTAGTAGCCGCGATCCGGATCGAATTTGGTGTCTGCGACGCGGGCAATCCCCGCCGGGTGATTGGACGCACCCGGGGTGGGTGAAGAAAAATAGACCCCCGCATCGGAGGTCGGATGGAGTCCGTAGGAGACATCATTGTCCTGATCTGAATAGTCGGAGCCTCCCGGTCCAAATTCGCTCGCCACCGTCCCGTTGGGACGAACCAGGGCGAGATACTCGCCGTTCGCGCTCAGGGAAAAACTGGTGTGCAGGTTTCCGTTGGCATCCGGCGCATTGTTGCCCGAGGCATACACCACGAGAAACTGTCCCGCCGCGAGCGAGGTGCTCGCAGGAAAGGTCCACTGCCCGGGGTCGGCGGGATTGTCGGTCAAATGCCATCCTCCCAGACTCAGACCGGTGGTTCCCGTATTGTGGATCTCGATCCAATCGTCCGTTGTGCCCGCCACCTGATTTGCAATCGGCCACCACGAATTGGAATTGTTGGAGGCGCCCCCATCGTTGGCAGCCATGAATTCGCTGATGACGAGATGACTGGCAGTGGAGGTCACAAACTGCAGGGTCGAATCTCCCCAGGCCGAGCCGCCCCCATTCTCCGCGAAAGCGCGCACGTAGTAGGTCGTCGCGGGCGCCAGTCCTGAGACCGACGTTGAAAAACTCGCACTCTGCGGCCCGATCTCCTCCTGGGCGTCCCAAGCCGCGGGATTCGTCCCTCCATCGTTGTCCCCCCAGAAAACGGACACCACCGGAGCATCTCCCCCAATGGAAGTCACCGTTCCGCCCAACTGCACCGCGGTGGCCGTGATGTTACTCGCTGCCGCCGTGCTCACGGTGGGTGAGCTGTAGGCGACGGTCGAAAAGCTGGCACTCGTCGGGGCCCACGCCGAGCCGCCCGAGTTTTCAGCAAAGGCCCTGAAATAATAGGTGGTCCCGGCCGTCAACAGGAAGAGGCTGTTCGAAAAGTTTCCGCTCTGCGCCCCCACCGAGACGGCATCATCCCAATTTCCGGGCACCGTCCCACCATCGTTGTCACCAAAGTAGATCGTGACATTCGGAATCTCTCCCCCGGTCGCAACCACGGCCCCGTTGAGGTCGGCCTCATTGAAAGTGACTGCGGTGGCCACCGTGTTGATCACGCCGGGTGCATTCGGAAGCGCCCCCGTTACAAAGCTAGCGGTGGTACTGGCCCAGGCATCTCCTCCTCCATGGCTCGCAAAACTACGAAAGTAGTAAGTCGTTCCAGGGGCCAAGCTCGAGATTCCCGTCGTGAAGGAGCCTCCTTGCGTGCCGATATCGATCGACCCCTCCCACGCACCGGGAGTGGTTCCGCCATCGTTGTCACCCCAGTAGAGCGTCACCGCCGGCATCACTCCACCGGTCTCAGTGACCTCGCCACCAATCGTCGCTACCGTGACTCCAACGTTGGATGCTGGATGGTTGATCACGCTGGGCATCACCGGATTCACGGAGCCGGCCGCTGCCCAATCAACCGCTTGCCCGAAGAGCCTCTCCCCATCCCCCGTGAGATTGCCAAAGGTATCAGACTTCAACCCGAACATGACCCGCCGGGCCGGCGCCACTCCCCCGCCCATGAGGAGACCACCCTGCTCCACAATGCTGAGAAAATTGTTTGTGGCATTGTCATCATCCTCCGCGAGATGAATCACGCCCGGCGCTTCAGGAGCAACAGACCAAAACACGCTCTCCGAGCCACTGACCAACTGCACGATCTGGCCAACCGTGAAGCCCGCCGTGATTTCATGGGCGCGCGAAATGCGCATGCGATGATCCGTTTCACTCTCGTTCAGTCTGGTGGTAACTTGAAATTCTCCGACCTGATCGTTATCAGTCAGGACACTCTCCCAATTGAGCACCGGCACCGCTGAGTCATGAAATTTTCCCCGCACCGCGGAAGAACTCACGGTGGCAGAAATAATGAGCACATCGAAGGCCGTCTCATCACCTGCCATGGAGTCGTTGTCCTCGAGATAGCTGACGTTGGCCGCCCCATAGCGGGTCTCGAGGTAGGACATCACGGATCCGTCGGCGCCAGAAGTCGCGGCCGCTCCCCCTCCGATAAAAAGGACCGTCTGCCCCTGCGCGGGAGTGCAAAAGGTGAGAAAAAGCAGCAAGAGTAATCCAGCTGGGCGTCTGATGAGGGGCAATACCATGGGATATTTGCGGAGCAAGGGACCCAAGCTAGACAGAAAGCCCGATGGACTCGACAGCGAAATCACGACTCCTAGCCCAATCGGGGGGACGCCTTTTCCTTGAACATTCGATTGGTGTTTCCAACTCTGCACCTTCGTGAAAATACTGCTCACCCCTTCGCTCCTCTTCCTCTTCGTCACCTCCACCTTCGGCGCCGATCTCCTTCGCCTCGAACTCGATCTTGGAAGGGGTGACGGCAACGTCCCACTCGCGCAGTGGAGTCCGCACACGATCTGGTTCCACAACAACACCGATTCCGAGGCCGTGGGGAGCGCCACCTGGACCCTTCATGACGACGAAGGAACACTGCTCCAGACCATGACCACGCCAGCCCGCACCAAGAGCATGGCGAAGAGCAGACTCAATCAAGCTCTCGTCCCGCCCAGTGCTGGACTCTACAAGGTTGGATGCAGCGTCACGCTCCAAGCTCCCCAAAAAACGATGTCCACCTCAATGATGCTCGCCTTCCTCCCGGAGCGCATCACCAGCCCTCCTACTCGCGAAGACGACTTCGCGGAGTTCTGGAAAAACACCAAGACTGAACTCAGGAAGGTTCCGCCAGAATTCGCGCTCGCACGCCGCCCCAACCGCGACTCCAAAACTCACCAGGTTTTCGAAGTCACCATGCGCAGCCTCGGCAGAGTGCGGGTCGCTGGCTGGTACGAAAAACCAAAGGCCGCCGGCGCCCACCCCGCCCTCCTTCGCGTGCCGGGATACGGGGCAACCATGCGCCCCACTGGTCAGAGCGCTCCTTGGATCATCTTCTCCTTCAACCCGCGGGGTCATGGCAACAGTCAGGCCGATGTGAAACACGACCCGGTCAACTATTGGATCCGCGGACTCGATCAGAAGGAGGACTACTACTATCGTGGCGCCTACGCCGACTGCCTTCGCGCGGTGGACTTTCTCTGTTCCCGATCCGAGGTCGACAAAACGCGCATCGCGGTGAGTGGCGATAGCCAGGGCGGCGGACTCAGCCTGGCGACTGCGGCCCTCGATCAGCGTATCACGCTCTGTGCCCCCGACATTCCCTTTCTTTGTGACTGGAAGAAGTACTTCCAGGCCTCGCACTGGCCGGAGATCGACAAGTGGATCGCGGCCAAGGACTCCCGCACCTGGGAGACCACCCTGCGCACCATGAGTTACTTCGATACCCTCAATCTCGCGGAGGACATCCGCTGCCCCGTCCTTTTTGGTCTCGGCCTGCAGGACAAGGTCTGCCCTGCGGCCACCATCTTCTCGGTCTACAACCGCATCGAGACCCTCAAGGAGTTTCATCTTTACCCGCACAGTGGTCACGGCCTTCCCAACCTCCACCGAACGCGCAAGATCCGCTGGCTGCACCAACACTTCGGCACCAAGCCGGGAAAGTGATCCCCCGTTATTTCACGCCCAGATTCACCACCGGCACAAGCTCGTTTTCCGGAACATCCTGCGGGCTGTTCTCATAGACCTCATACCGCTCGAACTTCTTGTTCTTCGGAAACAACTTTGCCTGCGTGTGCAACATACTCGCCGACCACGCGTTCCCAATATGGCGATAGGGCCCGGTGTGCTTCTCGGCATAGAGCTCGCTCGTAATCCATCCCGACAAAGGTGGTCATCATGCCCTTGAAGAAAAAGAGACCGAACGGCATGATCCCCTCCATCGACCAGCTCACCTTCGTTCCGGCCCCCTCTTTCGCAAAGTCAAACACGGCTCGTGTTGACCGATTCCCATCGTTTGAAAATGCTTAGCCGCTCGGCGATCGAATTGGGCGCTTCCTCGGCCGTGATCACCAACTCGCTGCTCCCGATTATTTTGCCGTCCCAGGGGTAGCTCTTGCCATCCTCCGCATAGACGAACTTGCACTCAGACTCGGCGATCAACCACGGTGACCAGAAGAGCCGTCCTCCCGCAACTTTGCTCAAGCCTGACGCGCCCGATCCCAGGCCGCCTGCATCTCGCCCTTCGCGACCAGGCAGTCCTCCCAGACCGGCGGCCAGGTAGTGATCCCATAGCCACTGGAGATGGGTCCGAGCTCCGGCACCACCCACAATTCGTTGTGTGGCCGCGGGCCCTCCAGCCAGCAGGCGAAGGCCGCTTCCACAAAGGGCAGGTAGTCACGAAACTCCCTGGTGAGATGGCCCCGACCATCGGTCACGGGAATCTGGCAGTGATGTCCGTTGAAGGGCCGACAATGGAGCAGGTTTCCATGTTGCAGAAGCTCCGCCCGATCCAGCAATCGCTCCGCGAACTCCGCTGGTCGCAGGTGCTTGATGATCGCGGGATGCGAGTGATCGATGTTCATGCGCAGAAGCTTTCCAGTCACCTTCTGATAACCATCCGCAATCGCATAAGCCTTCTCTGGAGTTTCAGTGCAGGTGTCGCGATGCACTTCAAGATGGGTATTGGCATTCTGCCGCTCGTCCTCTTCCATCAGGAGGATCGACTTTTCAATCGCCTCCTCCACCGGCGTGTCATGATCACACAGCTGCACATTGATGGTCGTTGATCCACACTCGACCTGCGCCTTGATGAGAGACGCAAACTCCGCGGGATCGCTCGCATCGAAAAGCCCGGAGAACGCCAGATCATGCCGCTTGAGCAGGGTCTTGAGCTCGGGAGTAGCCCCGTGATTCACCCCGGCAAACCCGGCCTCCTTGACCGCCACGATCTTTTCTTCCAAGGGCCACTCACTCTCAGCGGAGGGATGTTCCACCAAGGTCCACAAATTCGCGATGAAATGGATCGAGGGCGGATCGGAGTGACTCATGGGGAAAACGCTAGCGTGTATTCAACCACCGAGCGAGTGGCGCCGCGAACATTTTCATTTTCCGGCAAGGCATCGCCCGGCGGCGATGAGCGATCCCAAACCGCCGGAACGAGAACGCCGCCAGACGAAAAATTGGCCCGCCGGTATTTCAAACTGATCTGAGGAGGAATAGCGCAGGGTTAAGATGGGTTCCCGACCCCGGAGGAGTCGCCGCATCCTCCGAAAGACTCTCAACCTGATTCCGGGAGTGTTCGAGAGGCCTGGAACTTGATCCCTCCCGGAATGGGGAAAGAAGAGCCTTGTCCTTGTGCCCTTCACCTTTGGCGCATGACCACCAAGAGTCACGAGGGCATGGGAATCCTTCACCAAGCAGCAGGATTTTCTCGCAACTACAGTGGCACCGGAGAGCTGTCTTGCGGCCCCATCGGTCCACCCCTATTCTGCCCCTTTGCCCTCGACCCATCCCCCACCCGTCCACGCTCCAGCCCAACCACCCACCGCCTCTCCCGAACGACTCAACCTTTCTCGGGCTTGGCCTGGCCAGTCTTCTCTTGATCGGACTTTTTCGGAGCTGGCTTGAGGGACTCGACCGCTTCCTTGAATTGGGCCCGCAGGACCTTCATCTCCTCGCTCATGCCCTTGAGTTGATTCTGCAAGTCACTGACTTGGGAGCGCAGGGTATTCACTTCTTCCGGGACGCGCGGTCGCTGCTCCTTGCGGATCTTGTCGATCGCGGACTGGGCCGCTTTCCCTTCTGCGGACTCACGGTCAGCAGCGGCGAAGGTTTCGAGGACCGGGATGGCCTTGGAATCATGCAACTCCCCAAGAGCACTCATGGCGGATCGTGCGACACTCTTCTTGAGGTGATCCAACTGCTTCAGGAGAAAGAGCCGCACCGGTTCCTTGTTGGACTCGTTGCGCGCGAGAAGCCCCAGGGTGCGCAGCGCCGAGGAGAACCCGCCGCTCGTGAAGGCGGCTTCACTCTGTTTCAGTTCGCGAAGCAACGGCTCGACGTAGTAGGGATCGTCTTGAGATTGCATTGCAGAAATGGCCGCCCCAGCAATGGCGTGCCGATAGGAGGAAACCCGCAATTGCGAAAGGAGATACTTGCGAAGCTCAGGCTTCACGTACTTCCCTAGCGCTTTGAGGGCGCCGGATCGGATGTCGGGATTCGTTTCGTGGCCAGCCACCCGTCGCAGGGCAGCATAGGCCTCGTCGCTGTGAAACCGGGTCAGTCCGCGCACCACCGCCTGGCGCACCCGCGCGTCCGGCTGAGTCAGCGAGGCCATGAGAGCTTCAAGGGATTCCGGGGTGCGCAGCTTGGCCAACCCGTCAGCAGCGGCGCTCCGCACCGCGTGAAAGGCGTCTTCATTGAGCACCTTCCTGAGGGCATCAATGGTGGCCTGGTCCTTTTTGCTTGCGAGCGCCTTGACCGCCAGCAAGCGACCAATCACGTCGGAAGCATCCGCGAGTTGGACGGCGAGCATCTCCTTGCTGGGATTGAAGTTGACCTTCGCGAGGACGGTGACTTCGGGATCAATGCGCAGCAGGGTGGGCGCTTGATCGAGGGTCATGTAGAAATCCTCCTTCTCCTTGGTGATCTCGATCTGCACCTCACGCTGCACCTCGCCCACCGTGAAGCGAATCGGCAGGGGAAAGCTGAACCACGGTCGCTTCGCGTTGGTCATCTGCACCTGCCTGACCGAGAGCTTGGCCTGCCTGGTCAACTCGTTCCATTTGTAATCGATCTTCAGTTCCGGATAGCCCGAGAGATAGACCCATTGATCGAAGAACTGATCCAGGGACCGGCCACTCAGTTCTTCGAAGACCTCAATGAGATCCTGGGTCACCACGGTCTCAAAGCGATGCCGCTCGAGGTAGGTCTGGACGCACTTTCGAAAGAGATCCGGGCCCAACTGGGAACGCAGCATGTGGAGAACCCAGGCTCCCTTGGGGTAGGCGCGGAAGCTGAACTGATCCATCGGACTGTTGTAGTCGCGATAGACCATCGGAATGGTGTCCTTGCTATTGCTGAAGATTCCCTGCGCTTTTCCGTAGAGCCCGCTCTTGAAAAAATCGTTCCCCAGCAATTCCTGCTCATAGAGAAGGGAGTAGTAGGTCGCGAATCCTTCGTTCAACCAGAGGTGGCTCCAGTCCTTGCAGGTGACCAAATCCCCGAACCATTGGTGCGCTGCTTCGTGGGCATCGAGCGATCGACTGCTCCTGAGATTCTCCTGAGCGGCCGTGAAGAGCGTCCGGGAAGTGAGGGTGGTGAGACTGGTGTTCTCCATCCCACCCATCATGTAGTCGATGGCGCAAACATTGTAGTACTTGTCCCAGGGATAGGCCACGCCGATCTCTCGATCGAAAAACTGGAGGATTTTCTTGGTGTCGATGAAGCTGTTCGCGGCCTGCTCCTTCTCGGACGGGGGCACGTAGAGCGCGATCGGGATCTTGCCGTGCTGGTCTTCGATCTTCTCAAAATACCCCGCCACCAAACTGATGAGATAGTTTACGTGAACTTTGTCCTGCAGCCAATGGAAGGCCACCAACCCGGTCTTCTCGTCCTTCGTTTCGGAGAGCAATCGCCCGTTGGAGAGGGCCACCATGCCTTCCGGCACATGGCAGATCATCTCGGTGGTGAACTTCTCGTTGGGATAGTCGTGACTTGGGAACCAATGCCGATGGGTCTCCGGCTCGCCCTGGGTCCAGAGCTGCGTGTCCCCCTGCTGGTAACCCATTTCAGCAGTGCGGAAATACAGCCCCTCTTCAGGGCTGACCTTGTAACGAATGGTCACTTCACTTTTCTCGTCGGCCGGGATGGCCGCCGCAAAGGTGATCTCGAGGAAGTCCTCAGTCACCTGATGGGTCTGGATCGCATGCTTGGACTCCACCGATTCGATCTCAAGACCGACTGCATTGAGCTTAAGTTGACGAAGGGGTTCCGCGATGGGTTGAAACTGCATGGTGGCCGTCCCGCTCACGCTGCGGTTTGCAAAGTCGGGCGTGACATCCAACTTGAGATGCAAGACATCGACATGCCGGTCGGGCGCATACTTGCGATTCGGGGCTTTGTCGCCGGGTGCTTCCGCGGCCAGCCATTGCATCGCGAGCCGCTTGCAGTGCGAACAGTAGTACGCTTCTTCCGCTCGCCCGGTGGTGGCGCTGAGTTGAGCGACGAGAACAATGAGAACCAGTCTATGTAAGAGCATAAGGGTGCGCTGAAAATGGGTGTGTTTCCCTTGAAATCAACCCAATTCCGCGAATTGCAGGTCCATAGCGGAACGTAGTCACCCGCTCCCGGCCGGTTTCCCCGGTGAGCACGAGAAGTCTCTCGCTCGCTCAGGGACAACCCCGGGAATGGGGCTGCGCCCACATCCAAGGATGAGCGAACGCTCAAGTTTCGGGCCAAGATGCGGGAGTAATCACGCCACCCCCAGCGCCCTGCCCAGCGGGCACTCTCCAACCCTCACTTCCCCGGCCCGTCGATACCGGTCCAACAACTGCTTCGACTTCTTCGCCAACATCCGTCGCACTTCACGTCGCTTTCCCTTCTCCCGCGGAATCGCCATCTTGTCGTAGGCGGCGGTCTGGTGCCGCATCCATACAATCGTCGCAGCTTCTGCTCGCTGTTCGATTGGAATCCGTTGTGTGCGCGCCACCGTTCCGCTCCCACCCGGTAGCGCGTGATCGGCCGGGGCCCGGATCCCCCGCGAAAACCGCTTCCGTCCCCTCGTCCAAAGGCCGCCCGCGCCGTCCCCCCCGAGCCCTCTCCCCAACCCGCTGGCCACGACTGGACCTTCTATCTCCGCTTCCACGAGCCGGCTCTCTGCTCTCATCCCCCACTCATAGGTGAGGCTTCGAGATTCTCCTCCTCCGATTCAGATTCACTCCTGATCCCAACTACAGATCAACGCGGCGCATTCTCAATGCTTGCTTCACGCTCAAGAAAAGACCCGCGGTTGGGAGAGGCCTCTCGGCAAGAATTGCCTGTCTTCGGCCACGGATCCTCCCTCCCGAGGTAACCGTTTGAGGGTAGTTCTCTGAGTCCCTGGCCGGAGCACCTTTGACCGGTTTCGAGATCGGGCAGGTCTTATGACCTCGATTTGAGCCCAAATGGCCACCCCACGCGCCCCCGTCCCCGTCCCCGACGCCTCCGAGGGCCAAGGCCTAGAGGCTTCCAGCTTGACCTTGGGGGTCTCTTTCCTGCACTCTTTCCCCCGAAATGGGCTCAATCTTGTGCCAAATTTCAGTTCCCTCCAAGCCCTCCCAACCATTCCTCGTTCCAGCCCCGGCATTCTCAACAGGTCTCAAAAGAAATGGGCACTCCCAACCGTATCCGTATCCACATCTTTGAAACTCAAAACCTCTCTCTCGTTCTCATGACCGCCCGACTTCTCTCCCTTCTTGGTCTGCTCGCCGTCTCCTCGGTCACCCCGGCAACAGCCCGCACGTGGGTCGACGCCACCGGACGACCAATCGAAGGGAAATTCGTCGGGGTGGAGGGCTCCATGGTTCAGATCCGCCTCCCCGATGGGAAACTCGCCAAGGTCCCCTTGAAGAATCTCTCCAAAGCGGATCAGGAATTTGCCAGGAGCCGCGAGTTCACCGCCAAGGCGGAATTGGTCGCCCTCGCGGTAAAGCGCATCGATGCGGCCGTCGATGCGGGCTTGGAAAAACAGAAGATCAGCTACAACACCAGTCTCAACGATCACATGTACCTCCGCCGGATCTTCCTCGATCTGGCTGGCCGCATTCCAAACTACAGCGAGGCCAAGGGCTTTCTCGACTCGAGGGATAAGAACAAGAGGCAGGAGCTTGTCATGAAGCTTCTCAAGTCAGCGGACTACACCAGCCACAACTACAACCGCTACGCCGAACTACTGCGCGTCCAATCGAAGTTCCCCGGCACCATCCTGCGCAACGACGCCTTCATCTATTGGATCAAGGAACAGATTCACGCCAACCGTCCCTACGACGAGATGGTGCGGGAAATGGTCACCGCCGAAGGACGACTCTGGGACAATCCTGCAGTGGGCTACCACCTGCGGGACAATGGCATGAAGCTCGATCACGTCGCCTTCATGGGAAAGATCTTCCTCGGAACCGACATCACCTGCGCGCAGTGCCACGATCATCCCTTCAATCTTCGAACCCAGTACGAATACTATGAGCTCTCCGCCTTTCTCGCGGATTTGGAGACCAAGGGTTCGCTCCCGAAGAAAAAGAAGAGCGACAAGATGATGATGTCCGGCCCTCCCAACCGGAAGGCCCTTGAGGCGTATCTCGCCAAGAAGCACAAGCTCGATCCGAAGAACAAGGAACAGCAGGAGAAGATCAAGAATCTCTCGGGACGCTACGAGCGGGCGCTGCGCGATATGGCCAGAGCCAACGAACTCTCCGTCCATTCCGTCACGGACCGCAAGATGCGCCTCCCGGACAACTACGAATACGACGACGCCTTCCCAAGAGAAGTCGTCCAACCGCAAGTCCTGTTCGGTGAGGAGTCCAACCAGGTTGCCGCGGCCCTCAACCCCCGGGAACGACTGGCGGTCTGGATGACCTCCCGAAAGAACAAGCGCTTTGCGATGAACATTGCCAACCGGATGTGGGCTCACTACATGGGCCGCGGAGCGGTCGAACCCCTCCACG
>Ga0302120_10001203_pt1 | contig 12127 bp, 8 predicted proteins | sample AG5_Bottom_MG_FD_203118 | JGI IMG/M metagenome (GOLD analysis project Ga0302120, IMG submission 203118) | Marine microbial communities from Western Arctic Ocean, Canada - AG5_Bottom | ecosystem: Environmental > Aquatic > Marine > Oceanic | place: Canada: Western Arctic Ocean | collected 2017-10-01 | reverse complement strand
GTATTGCTGGAGCATCCCGCCCTCGTGAGGAGTGCTGCTTTTGACATGAGCGCGATCGTGGATCGTGATCCAGCTTGTTCTACGGCACTGGAACCTCTGCTCTACTACAAGGGCTTTCTCGCGATCACGACCTATCGGATCTCGCATTTTCTGTGGCACAACAAGCGTCGACCCCTGGCGCTCTACTTCCAGAGTTTGGCCAGCGAGGTCTTTGGAGTCGATATTCATCCTGCCGCTCAGATTGGGTGTGGGATCCTGCTCGACCACGCCACGAGTTTCGTGGTGGGCGAGACCGCCATCATTGAGGATGACGTCTCCATTCTCCACGAGGTGACCCTGGGAGGGACCGGCAAGGACTGCGGGGCACGTCATCCGGTGGTGCGCACGGGGGTCCTGATCGGAGCCGGAGCCAAGATTCTCGGGCTGGTGGAAATCGGGCAAGGCGCCAAGATCGGGGCCGGAAGCGTGGTTCTCAAGGATGTGCCCCCGCACAGCACGGTGGCCGGCGTGCCAGCGGAGATCGTAGGAAAGAGCCAGGAGGAAAACCCTGCGCGCGCGATGATTCAGAGTCTGGACTGCGAGGCGAGTTTGGAAGCCTCGAGCTTGTAGCGACCGAGAGTGGCTGCAGCCCGGGTACGCACGATGGTCGAAGCGATCCGGGAGAATTGCCTCACCCCGGCCCCTGCATATGCTCGCCGGTTACCTTTTCCGCTTCGCCCGGTCGAAGCGCGATGTGCGCTCTCCTTGTTCCTCCTCAGGGGTAAGCAAATTGTTCGCCGGCAGTTGAGGTTGAGTTGGAGTGTTGGGCTGGGGATCATCACTGGTTGGTTTCGCGGGCTCGGGGCCGAGATCCGGGGCGTTCGATTTGCGTTTGGAGAGGCGTTGTTTTTTCCTGGCTTGGCGTCTCACGGCACGAGCAGAGCCCGCTGCCGGAACAAGAATGGGAATGCGCCATCCCATGCGCGTGATCAAGGCGTCAAACAGGATGAGAAGGAAAGTGGCGATCAAGAGGGGAAGGCGCAGATTGGTGGAGTGAATGGCAGGGGGGCGGATCCAGGCGGTGGAAAGATCGATCAGTTCACGTCCTCCGCTCAGGCGGGACACCTCCCGCAATTCCGCGAGACGCTCGGGATCGAATGACCATTCGGCGGAACTGCCCACCACGACGGGGCCGAAGGCGAGGGCATGGGGGCCGGCTTGGACCGCTCCCCGGATGACCAATCCCTCTTCGAGTTCGCGGGTTACGGAAAAGTGACCGGGCGCGACGCGCTTCCAGGCAATCTCGTAAGGAGTTCCTCCGCCCTCGCCTTCGACCAACTTGATCCGGGGTGGATCCTTGGCAAATCTCTGAGTCCACTCCCCGGTGTCGTAAACGAGGTCCACGGTGAGGCGCGTTCCTTCGAGGCGATGTTTCAGTCCCAAGCCGGGAGGAAGTTCGAAGCCCATGAGCCAGCGACCGAGAGTCTGAACGAAGTCGCCGTATTGCTTCCAGGCGCGGATTTTCTCTGAGTGTTCTCCGCCGAGCGGAAAGGAGACCGCAACGCTCCGTCCAATGCCGCGACTGGCATGGGCGACGAGGGGTCCAAGGTATTCATCGTTTGCCACCAACGAGGTGGTGGTGTTCCTGTCTTTGGGGTAGGAGAGATTGTAGCCGTCCACCTGAGGGGGGAATTCGAAGGGTTTGGGTGAAATCTCGGCCCAGTGTCCGGTAGCCTTGGTGTGCACGGGATCCCTGATGAAGGCTGAACGCGCCACGGTGACGGTTTCCTGCGCGAAGAGCTTGGGAATGTCGACCGGTTTGTTGGTGAAGAAGATGCGGCCGTTTCCAAGCTTGGCGATTTCTTCGAGCAGGGCGGCGTCAGGGTCCGAGCGGGTGCCCAGTCCGATGACCGAAACGGAGCCGCTGTTGGCGGTGATTTCCTTGAGGAGGGTCTTATAGGCGCCGGGTTGTTCGGAGTCTCTCGCATCTGAAAAGAGGATGATGTGCCGCGTTCCGCTGTCGGCCTTCTTCAATTCGTCCCAAGCCGCCTTCAGTCCGCGGTAGACGTAGATGCCACCTCCGGTGGATTTCACCTTGCGGGCGAGATTCATGAGCTTCTTCTTGCTGTTGCCGATCTCCCTGAGGGGGATGATCTCGTGAGGTTCACTGTCGACGGCGAAGAGGGTGATCTTGTCCTGGGCTCCGAGCAACTCGATCGCCTTGGATGCGCCGGTGTTGGCGAGTTGCATCTTGGTCGCGTTTTTTCCGCCTGCGGGAACGGTCATTCCCATTGATCCGGATCGGTCCATCACGATGGCCATCGCCACTGCCAGTTTGCGATGTTCGGATTTGAGCTCCATGGAGACCGGAAGCAGAGGGTCAACCGCGGATTCAAAGTAGCCACCGGAACCGAAGGACTGCTTTCCCCCGGCCATCATCAAGCCTCCGCCCTGTTCCTTGACGAAAAACTCGAGGGCGTTAAGGAAGTCACCCGGCATCTCAAAGGCGGGCACGTTGTTGAGAATGACGGCGCGAGTGCCGGAGAGTTGTCCCACGCGCAGGCTGAGCGAGTCGCTCACCACCTCCACCGTGAATCCCTGCTTTCGCAGGACGGCCGCCACCGGATCGTCGGTGTACTTGGAGATGAGGAGAATGCGCGGACCACCGGTGATTTCGATCCAGCGGTTGGCCTTGTTGTTGCCCGGGTGAGCATCCTTGGCCGGCAGGATCTTGGCCGAGTAATTGTAGGAACCGACTCTTGAAATGCGATCGGTGAATTCCACCTTTCCAACACCATCGACAATGGAAACCTCGGTATTCTCCGAGATGGGATGACCATCGCGAAAAATGCGGAGGGGAAGGATGAGGTCTTCAAATCCCCGCACGGTGATACCAAGAACGAAGGGCTCGCCTACCTGGGCGCGAACTGGAGTGGTGATGCGTGCGATGCTGAAGTCGTCGTTGGTCTCTTCCCTGATGAGGCGAAAGTCGAGTGGGATGCCACGGGCTTTCAGTTTGGCGGCAGCCTCGACGAGCGGCTCCGTAGCGTAGCCATCGGTGAAGACCAGGATGCGGGTGGGACGATCCGAATCAGAGAGCGCGAGCGCGTTTTGAATGGCAAGATTGGTCCGGGTCAGCGTGCGGTTTCCCGAAAAGACCGACGAATCGCCCCGTCCCTGCTCGAGGACTTCGGCGGCGTAGTCGATGAAGAAAAGTTGGTCTTTGCGCGATGGTTTCGAGCGGCGCAAAAGTTCCTGCCACTCGGGGAGGCCTTTGGCGACGAGGTCTTCGGTAGAATCGGAGCGATCAAGGATGACCCAGAGATCGACGCTGTTCTGGTTCTTCTCGTGCTGGGGGTCGGTGAGCAGAAGAACGAGGGCAAGAAGTGCGATGACCCGGAGCGGGCGCCAAAGTTGGAGACGGGGCCAGAAGCCTCCTGCAAAGAGCAGGACGGCGAGGAGGAAGAACCACTCTGGAGATTCGAAGATCAAACGGACAATTTGTTAGGGAAGTGAGGAATGTGAAGGCGCCTGAAGGGAGAGAGAAATGTTTGAGGGCGAGGGTGGCGGTTCAGGAAGGCTGTGGTTCGGCGGTGGGTTCTTCTTCGTCGCGCGGGCGCTCTTTTGTAAAATGCCAGGCCAGGAGCAGCGCGCAGAGAACGAGGAGGACCCAGAGACGCCAGAAGTGATCCTCGCGCGTATTTCGTTCGACGGCCTCGCCGGTGAGGCCCGTGATGAGATCTTCAGATTCGCAATTTCGGAGATCGGCCTCGCGAGTGTCGGCAAAGTGACAGCCCGCATCGAGGAGGAGTTCCTCTCCCTGCGTGATCCGAAAGAATCCAGGGTCCGACGGGGCCCGAAGATAGCGGGCTTGGCTGAAGGGGGTCGTTTCGGATTCGAGGACCTTCCCTTCGGCGTCGAAGCGATGCAGTTGGAGTGCCTTCGCATTGGGGCCGGTGCGGGTGGAGAGTGAGATTTGTTGGCCGGATTCGGTATTGCGAACCTCGAGCGCAATCTTGCGGTCGCGCAGGCCTTCGCTAAAGCGGTGGAGGAGGATTACCAGGGCCGGGAGTTTAAGCGCGTTGGAAAGAGTGGGGTCGAAGTTGAAGATGAGCTGGCGCGCGCGACGGGGGGAGGCCTTCTCTTCATCTTCGGCGGGCGCCTGGCCATCGGGAGTGTCGAAGATGGTCGAGGTCCGCAGCGCAATGAGCGGTCGGTCACCCTGCCAGAGGAGAATGTCATCGGACTTGTCCAGTTGGATCTGGATCGACTCCCGGACAAGGAGTGCTTGCCAGTTCAGGCCATCCATGAGGGGATGTTTCTCGGCCACGATTCCGCCGCGCAGGTACTTGCGACTTTGCGTGGTTTCGTCGACCACCACGATGCTGTCCCCGGAGGGGAGGACTGGAAGAAGGGGATCGTAGGAGGCAAAGGAGAGATCGGCTTCGGAAGCGTCGTTGATCTCCTCGAGGTTGGGAGTTGATCTCGCAAAGCGCGCGGCAAATTGTTTGAATTTCTGCGACGTCTGCACGAAGAATTTGAGAGTCTTGGGAGTAGGGACGACCAGTGGGAGTTGGTCATCGAGGGAAAAGTCATCAGGGGTGAGCACCACGCGCAGACTCTTGCTCTCAGCAGGGAAGGCGGCAGATACGGTGATCATGCTGTTTTTCTTCAGAGTGACGCTCCTGGGTTTGGTCTTGCTTCCGTCGTCGAAGACCACTTGCCAGGTGCGCGACTGCTCGCTGTCGGAGTAGTTTCGCAGGAGGGCCTTCCAAATGATGCTCTCGTCCTCGGAGGTAAAGGCCACCCCGGTGAATCCGACGTTGTCCCTCGGTTCCCCCACCGCAAGTCCTTGCGCATTGAAGGGGAGATCGCCGGTGGAGGTGTCACTCACATAGATCAGGATGCCTTCGCGATTGACGCGGCTGCGAGCGAGCCGCAGGGCATTGTTGGGGTCGATGGCGCCGGCTGCCGGAGTCCAGTTCTCGACCGTTCCGATGGCCTCCTCCCAATCATCACCAGCATAGATGATCGGTTTGTCGGCTTCGCTCTCGAAGAGATAGAGCTGCAGACGAGATGCGCTCCCCTGAAGACTTGGCAGTTTTTGGCGCAGGGAACGGATCAGTTTCTCCTTAAAGACTCTCATGGAAGCCGAGCTGTCGAGCACGACGGCGACCTGTTGGGTGGAGGCGGGCTTGATGTAGCGAGGTTCGACCAGAAGCCAGGTGAGCAGGAGCACCATGAGCAACTGAAGCCAGAGCGGGATCGAGTTGGTGATTCGGTCGAAGCGCCGCCCACTCACCGATTCGCGCTGGGTCTGGTCGAGCAAAAAGAGGGTGCTGATGGGGATGACCTTGGCCTGCCGCTGGAGAAAGTGGATGAGGATGACGGTAGGGAGTCCCAGAAGCGCAAGAAAACCGGCGGGATTGGTCAGGACAACATTCATGCAGGGCCTCGGAGCACTCGGACAAACAACTAAGCCAAGAACCCCGCTTGATCAACCTCGCGGGGCAGGGAATCCTGATTGGCTAGGGCATGGTGGCCGGATCCCGACTCAAAAGCGCCTTGGCGGCCTCTTGGACCTCGCTTCGTTCGCTCTCTGCCAGGGCGCTGAGGAGGGGAAGATGGGGGCCGGTGTCGGCGATGCCGGCGAGGCGAAGGGCTTCGTGCAGAACGCGCACGGGATTGATCGCGTTGCGAAGGTCCTCGAGAGGTCGAAAGACCTCGCGGATCGTTTCGGCGCGTGGAAGATCGCCGTCATTGAGCGCCTTCAGGATCGCCTGCGAGAGCGCGGGGTTCACGCAGACGCAGCCGGAGGTGAATCCTGCGAGCTTGAATTGTTCGCGGTGCACAATCGCAGGTTGTTCCCCAATTCCGCTCACGATGATGTTCGGATCGACGATTTCGACGAGGCGATCGAGGAAGGAGTCGATCGTTGGATCGTCCTGCACGATGGCGTACTTGATGAAGCTTACGGAACCGGAATCGACGAGCCGGGCGGCGTCTTCGGGGTCGATGTAGTCGAGGTTCTTGATGTAGAGAACGATGGGACGACCGAAAGCCCTGGAGAACTGAGTGAGTCCCTCCACGACCCCTTCGCTGGTAGTGAGACCTTGCATGGGCAGCGCCATCGCGGTCGGGTAGTTTGATGCGGCGAGGGGCGGGGCTTGGCTCATCATGGTCCCATAGGCGGGGCCGACCGCCGGGATCACGAGAGTGTCCTCGCCGGCGGCTTCCTCGATGATTTGCAGGAGGGGCTCGAACTCGCTTGGTGGGATATGGTAAAGGTTGGCATTTCCTCCGTAGAGCAGGGTCGAGATTCCTCCGGCTTCGAGGTGAGAGATGATCTTGCGATTCTCTTCCATGGAAATGACGTGATCATCCGTCCGCGCGAGAGGGGGGACCGCGACGACCGAGGAGCGAAGGAGGTCAGGAGGGACAGGATCAGTGAACACGGGGAGAGCATGGGGAAAGGGAGTCCATTGTCGAATGGACATATTTTATGGGTGCTGTGATCGGAGTTCTTCCCGCCTTCTCGGTGATGGGCTTAGGCTGTGTTCGAAATCGGGGTGAATGGCGGAGGGGCAAAAATTCGGAAGAAGATCTTGAGCGCGGCGAGCCTACGGCCCCTCCGGGGTCGGGACCCCATCTTGACCTTGGTCCCTACTAGTGAATGCCGGGCTCGGGCGTGGTCGAGCCATCGTTCTCGAGAAACTTGAAGTCACAGCCCTCGTTGGCTTGGGTGACCTCGTCCTGGAAGAGCTTTCCGTATCCGCGAGAGTGGCGGGGTTCGGGAGCGGTCCAAGCTGCGTGGCGACGATGGAGCTCGGTGTCCTCCACGGCGAGGTGGAGGCGACGGGCGGCGACGTCCAGTTCGATGAGGTCGCCGTCCTGAACGAGGGCGAGCGGTCCTCCGACGTGAGATTCCGGGGCAATGTGGAGCACGCAGGTCCCGTAGCTGGTGCCGCTCATGCGGGCGTCGGAGAGTCGGACCATGTCTCGCACTCCCTGCTCAAGCAGGTAATTGGGGATCGGGAGCATGCCGGACTCGGGCATCCCTGGCGCGCCGAGTGGGCCGCCGCTTTGCATCACGAGGACGTGGTTCTTGGTGATCGCGAGAGCGGGGTCATGGATCCTGTTTTGAAGGTCCGTCTGATCCGTGAAAACGATCGCAGGGCCACTGTGGGTGAGGAGCTCCGGGTCGGCGGCGGCGGGTTTGATGACCGCGCCATCCGGAGCGAGGTTGCCGCGAAGCACCACGGTGCCTCCCTGGGCGGTGACGGGATTGTCGCGGGTTCGAATGATGTCGTCATTGAAGACCTGCGCTCCTTCGAGAGTCTCTCCGAGAGTGGTTCCGGAGATGGTGGGGCAGTCGAGATGGAGGAGGTCGCGGATGCGATTGAGAAGCCCGGGGAGACCGCCCGCATCAAAGAAGTCGGCCATCACGTGTTCGCCTGCGGGTTTGATGTTGGCGAGGACTGGAGTGCGGGCTGAGATTTCGTCGAAGCGATCGAGGGGCAGGTCGATCCCGGCCCGCTTGGCGAGAGCGGTGAGGTGAACGATCGCGTTGGTGCTTCCACCGATGGCCATGTCAGCGGTGATCGCATTGTCGAACGCTTCTCGACTCAGGATCTCACTGGGTTTGAGATCCTCCCACGCCATTTCCACAATCCGCTCCCCGCAGCGGGCCGCCATGCGCGAATGAGCGGCATGCATGGCAGGAATGGAAGCGGCTCCAGGAAGAGTGAGCCCGAGAGTTTCGGTGATGGAGGTCATGGTCGAAGCGGTGCCCATCGTCATGCAATGACCCGGGCCGGGAGCAATGTGATCTTCCAGGTCGTGCCAGGCATCGCAGGAGAGATTTCCCGCGCCCCGTTCGGCCCAGTATTTCCAGACATCGGAGCCCGAAGCGATGGTCTCGCCTTGCCAGGTGCCGCGCATCATGGGTCCGCCGGGCATGAAAATGATGGGGAGATCCACCATGAGGGCGCCCATCAGGAGGCCGGGGACCGTTTTGTCGCAGCCTCCCATGAGGACTGCGGCATCGACGGGATGGCAGCGCAGGACTTCCTCGGTCTCCATCGCGAGGAAATTGCGGTAGCTCATCGCGGTGGGCTTCATGAAGGTTTCGCTGAGGCCCATGACCGGAATTTCGACCGGAAAGCCACCGGCCTGCCAGACTCCGCGTTTCACTTCCTCGGCCCGTTGTCGGAAGTGAGCGTGACATGCGACAAAATCGTTCCAGGTATTCAGGATGGCGATGACGGGTTTGCCCTCCATCTCGCTACGATTGATTCCGGCCTGTTTGATGCGCGAGCGATGCCCGAAGGAACGCAGGTCATCGGGGCCAAAAAAGCGATAGCTACGGAGTTCTTCCGGTTTTTTACGAGGGAGTGAGTCAGGCATTCCTTGGTGGTGACGAACTCTCTTTACATTGGCCCCAGTTCTTTTGAAGGCTTTTCGCCTATGGAAGGATCCGTCGTGTCATGAGTCCGATCATCATTTGTCTTATCGGGATGGCAGTGGTGATGGGCGGGATCCTGGTCCTGCGGTTGCACGCCTTCCTTGCTCTCCTGTTAGGAGCTCTCACAGTCGCCATCCTCACGCCGGGAAACCTTCCTATGGCAGGGAAAGAGGTTGCAATCGCCTTCGGTGCCGGGTGCGGGAAAGTCGGGGTCGTGATCGCAATGGCCGCGATCATTGGGCAGTGCCTGCTGGTCAGCGGTTCCGCAGAACGAGTGGTGAAAGCATTCCTAGCACTCTTCGGGGTCAAGCGTGCTCCCTTGGGCTTTCTGAGCAGTGGATTTCTGCTCGGGATCCCGGTCTTTTTTGACACCGTCTTTTACCTGATGGTGCCGCTGGTTCGGACCTTTGCGAAGTCGCGCCCCGAGATGTTCCTTGTCGCTTTGCTGGCGGTGGTGGCGGGCGGGAGCATGGCTCACTCCCTGGTGCCTCCGACCCCCGGTCCGCTCATGGTGGCGGAGCAACTCGATCTGGATCTGGGCGTCATGATCATCGCGGGTTTGATTCTGGGAGTGATCACGATGTCGGTGGGTTATCTTTACGCCTGCTGGGCGAACAAGAAATTCAAGATCCCGCTCCGTCCCTCCGCGATGGCGGACGCGATCGAGGAGGAGGCTGATCCCAACCGGATTCTGCCCTCGCTCAAGCTGGCGCTTCTTCCGATTATGGTTCCCTTCCTCCTCATCGCCGTGGGCACGATCGTCAAGTCGGGAGGACTGGCCGCCTTGTCGAGCGTGCTCAAGTTGGAGATGCCGCTGGCGAACGTGGCTGAGATATTGCTGCTCCTGGGGGACAAGAATATCGCGCTTGCGGTGGGTGCAGTCATCGCGGTGCTGGTGGCGTTGAAGTATCGACCTGCCCAGATGGCCATCCGGGAAGTTGCTCAGACCGCCTTGGCGGGTGGTGGGATCATCATTCTGATCACCGCTGCGGGGGCGGCCTTTGGCGGGATGATGAAGGCGACCGACATTGCCGCGGAACTCTCCGAGATGTTTCCGCAAACGGGAAGTGCTCTCTTGCTGGTCGCGTTCTGCCTGACGGCCTTGGTGCGCATGGCACAAGGGTCGGCGACGGTTTCGATGCTCACCAGCATTGGCATCATCGCGCCCCTCTTGAGTGAAATCGAACTCGGCTTTCACCCGGTCTATCTAGCCTTGGCGATCGGTTGTGGGTCGAAGCCGGGACCGTGGATGAATGACAGCGGATTCTGGGTGATCAGCAAGATGTCCGGAATGACGGAAGGGGAGACCCTCAAGACGTTTTCCGTGATGCTGACCCTGATGGGAATCGCAGGGTTTATCGTCGTCTTGGTGGCTTCCAAGGTGCTGCCTTTGATGTGAATCGAACCTTCTGCAGCTTATTTTTTACCGATCGGCTTGGGAGAGTCTGCCTTGGGGGTGCTCCGCAGTTTGTGATGAACCTGGGCGACCTTGCCCATGTAATGGTCCATCTTGTAATCGATCGCCGCCTTTTTCATATGCTCGGCTGACTTCTTCTCGTTCCCCAGCGCTTCAAAGTAGAGGCCGAGGTAAAGATGGGCATAGCAGAGGTGATTGCGCAGATTGGCCTGATTGGATTTGGCCTTAGCCGCTGCGATGACCTGTTCAGGTTTCACGGTGCCCTTGAAGAGGGCGTGGACCTCCTCGAGCGGGACGCGCCCGTCGCCCGCAAAGGGATAAAAATTCTTACGGGCCTCCTTGACAGATCCTCCTTTGGCACGAACGGCGCAGAGAAAGTGCCAGACGGCGTTCTCAACATCGCGGCCATTGACGGTCTGGTGGCTTTCAAACTGAGCCACTCCGTCTTGGTAGCGATCGGCGTAGTAGAGTGAGATGCCGCGCTGCCAGTGATAGGGAGCTTGCTGCGGCACCATCTTGACAACGCGGTCCCAATCCTGGAGAGATTCCTTGATGCGACCTGCGAAGAAGTGTTCGGTGCCGCGCCGGTTGAGCAATGCGGGGTCGGCCTGATTTGGCTTGTCCGCCTCCTGGGATGTTGCGGAGAGCGAGAGAAAAACTAGGGGGAGGACTGGTAGGAACAATCTCATCTGAGGACGTTCTCCCTTCAGGAACGGAAATTCAACGCTCATCCTCGTTGAATTTCATAGAGGAGCGGCTTGGCGTGCGCACCCTGCGGATGCTCATCCTGCTCGAGCAGCGGTCGCTCGATGGATTCCCAAACCATCTTCATCCCACTGCGCTCCAAGCAGACAAATCCTGATTTGCTCTCGGCGGCCCACTTTTCCTTCCTTTCGTCGGTCAGTCCGACCATGCGGCAGAAGGGTTCGCACTTGTTCGATTTGCGCGGGCCTGCCTTGCGGACCTCTTTTTCGAAGGAAATAATGAGGCCGAGAGCCATGGCAAGGATCGCGAGGATGATGGTGGAATGACAGGAGATGGAGCGCGACTAGTTGGTCACTTCGAGCGCGCCTGCTTTCACCGCGTCGTCGTGGAGGGCGGACTCGAGATCAGAGTCGGCACCCACCCGCGCGAGAGCCGCATTGTAGCGTCTGCTGGTGGACTTCCAGATGTCGAAGTGGTTGGAGTAAGCCTTCTTGTAGCGATTGAGGGTGGACGGTTCGATGCGGTGGGGATGCCGGGTATGAAGTTCCGCTTCGATGAACTCGTAGTTGCCGTGCCACTCGGGATCAGTCTCGGCCTGGGTGAAGGGAGCGAAAATAACGGGGCTTCCCTGATGCTGACCCAGGAGCCCAATGAGGGCGAGAGGGTCTCCGGGGAAGAGCAGGTCGGAGAGGAAGACCCGAAAGGCATTGGCGCGAAAGGGAATGGTTGCGAGATTGGCTGGAGCATTGGGGTCCCCTTGCCGAAGGGACTGGGCCACTTTGTGCCAGTGATGGGTGTTGACCGCTTCCATCGGGATGGGACTCACGTTGCTCCCAACGAGCAAATGCATGCGAAGTGAGGCTCCGGAGCGGGCAGCGCTTTCGGTGAGGAAGTAAAAGAGTTCACAGCTACGGCGCGCCTTGAGGGGTTCGAAAAACATGGACTCCGAGACGTCGAAGACGAGGTCGACAATCGGGCGCACTTCCTCGCGGTAAAGCTTCATGGAGTACTGGCCGGTGCGCGCGTAGGCTTGCCAGTTGATGTGTCGAGGGTCGTCGCCCGGGACATAGGCGCGGTGATCCTGGAAATCGAGGGAGGATCCAACGCCCGCTCCGAGGAATTCCCCGGTTTGTCCCTTCCAGACACGAGAGCGGAGCGGCAAGCGCAGCTTCTTGGCGCAGATCGAAGCCGATGTGAGGGCGCTTTTCAGGAGTTCGGGAGACATGGAGAGAGGGGCAAGAATTGAAGGTTGGGTGCGGGAAGGTGATCCACGTGGTTCGACGATGGGAGGGATGCTAGGGTTCTCCTTCTGCCAGAGATTCCTCTTCCAGGGCTGAGAATTTGGCAATGCGGGGAAAGGCACCTGCGAGGACGATGAGGAGGTAAGTTCCGGAAATAACAAGGGAGAGGAAGAGAATGGAGCCTTGGCTGGTGGAGGAGGAGAGTTCTTCGGAAAGGGGAAAGAGAACCATCGGAATGAAACTGAAGATCCAGAGAAGGAGTTTTTCGCCGACCGCGAGGTGAAGGGTGGTCAGGATGGCGGTGAGCACTGCGCAGACCAC
>Ga0302120_10001202_pt1 | contig 12148 bp, 13 predicted proteins | sample AG5_Bottom_MG_FD_203118 | JGI IMG/M metagenome (GOLD analysis project Ga0302120, IMG submission 203118) | Marine microbial communities from Western Arctic Ocean, Canada - AG5_Bottom | ecosystem: Environmental > Aquatic > Marine > Oceanic | place: Canada: Western Arctic Ocean | collected 2017-10-01 | reverse complement strand
TTTCAGTCTTTTTGCCCAATTGGTTACCATTGGTAAATACATTGCGACGATGGGAGTTGTGTTCATGAACGCAGACATTGCAGCAACAGGAATCATCATTCGAAGTTGCGCTTTAGAAATGGTGTCCGGTTTCCCCAAGAGCTTATGCCCAATGAGTTCGATGCCGCCGGTTTCTTGCAGAGCAGCTGCAACAACAAATAATCCAGCAATCATAAGGATTGGACGTTGCGCAAACCCCGCTGTTGCATCAGCAACATCAACAACTCCGAAGATGAGAAGAAGTACAAGACCGCCGGCCATTACTAGGTCGGGTCCAGTTTTTTTACGGATGAGGAGCATCAATACAATGGAGCCAAGAACAGCAAGGGTAATCCAAGGGTTCCAAGTGTCTGGGATATACTCACCAATCATTTAGGGTTGTGCAATCGCAAGTTCATCAATCGTTGCGATTATCCTTTGATGGAGTCCGTCAATTGCACAAATGACGCCGCTGTTTTCTTCTAGCCGTGCACCGTGTGTAAAGTCGAGTGGTTTCCCCGTAACATCGCTTACTATGGCGCCCGCTTCTTGCGCAATGCAAAGACCAGCTGCGTGGTCCCAAATTTTTTCTACGTACACTTTGCTCGTCGGTAATCGCAAATACCCATCCGCTTGTCCACGTGCAACAAGAGAATATTTGCATTGACTATCTAATCTGGATGGCTCGCCTTCAATTCCGATGTTGTCGATAATGCGACCGCTATCGCCTCGGTTTGAATGCGCCTTTTCTGCAGATTCGCAAAAACGCAGCGGGGAATCTGGGTCGTATATTGAAGCAATGATTCGCATAGGGGCGGCACTTTGGTCGCAATGTGCAAACTCCCACGCGCCTGCTCCTTTTGAGGCCGCGTAGACTACGCCTTCAGGGTCATTTTGATGCAGTGGGTGCGATTGATCGGTAGAAAGATTCGGGCACCCCATAACACCTGCGACAACTTCGCCATGTTCGATGCGACCAAGTGCGATGGCATAATGTTGCCCGCGCAAAAAGCCTTTGGTGCCATCTATTGGGTCAAGTGCCCAGTACCCATCGCTGCTGCCGTCATGATTACAGCTGTCGAGTGCATCTAGCATTTCACTTTCAGTGGTTTGCGGTTTCCATGTTTGTACAGCCTGTAGTACAGCTTTGCGAATGAGTGATTGCTCGTCGGTACGCAGAATAGCTGCATCTTCTTCCCCGACAATGTGCAAATCTGCTTGGGCAAGGTGCTCTGCTAAACTGAGGGCGATGATTGCTTGCACAGCATAATCAGCTACTGTCACGGGGCTTCTGTCGTCTTTTGTGACTTGCCGTAACTCTTCCAAATTCGCTTGTACAGCTCTCGCAACTGCGCATGCAGTGCAGACAGCTTCAAGGGCAGCTGGAATAAGACGGTGCTGGGCTGTAAATTCACTCATAATTCCTCTTGTAATCGGCTAAAAAGCGGATTTTTGACCAATAAACTGAGAGATTCTCGTCGGGTCTGACCCGTCGCCTGGCACTATCACGAAAAAAGCCCCCGACTTGCGTCGGGGGCTTTTAGATACACATATAAAATGTTACGCAACAAAAGTCGTTTTGAAATCACCGATGGCTTTCTTGAAGTCATCGTCTAGACCCTTGAAGGATTTTGCTTCTACAAGCTTGTCCTTCGCGCCTTTGCCAGTTGTGTTCATGTACTCAGTAAGACCTTCTTCAAATGCGTGGACTTTTGTAAGGTCAACGTCATCTAAGAAACCTTTTGATGCAGCATAAATTGCGATAGCTTGATCAATAGCATTGAACGGTGTGTACTGTCCTTGTTTCAACAATTCAACAAGGCGAGCGCCGCGGTCGAGTTGTTGTTGGGATGCAGCATCAAGTTCAGTACCAAGTTGCGCAAACGCTTCAAGTTCGCGGAACGCAGCAAGGTCAAGACGAAGCGAACCAGCGACTTCTTTCATCGCTTTAATTTGCGCGTTACCGCCTACACGACTTACAGAAATGCCCACGTTAATCGCTGGGCGAACACCAGAAGCGAAAAGCTCTGGCTGCAAGTAAATTTGTCCGTCAGTAATTGAAATTACGTTCGTTGGGATGTATGCAGACACATCGCCTTCTTGCGTTTCAATAATTGGAAGAGCAGTAAGTGAACCGGCGCCGTTTTCATCTGAAAGTTTTGTAGCACGTTCAAGAAGACGGCTATGCAGATAGAACACGTCGCCAGGGAATGCTTCACGTCCTGGAGGACGGCGAAGAAGTAGTGACAACTGACGATACGCAGTCGCTTGCTTTGAAAGGTCGTCGTACACACAAAGTGCGTGCTTCGGACTTTTACCTTCTTTTCCTTGCCACATGAAGTACTCACCCATTGCGCAACCTGCGTAAGGAGCAATGTATTGCAGTGGAGCTGCAGTAGATGAACCAGCTACAACGACAATGGTGTATTCCATGGCGCCATTTTGTTTAAGAGTGTCAATAACTGCAGCAACTGTGGAGTCTTTTTGACCAACGGCTACATAGACACACACGACTGCTTCGTCTGTGCCCCAATATTGTTTCTGATTGATGATTGTGTCAATCGCAACCGCTGTTTTACCTGTTTTACGGTCACCAATGATGAGTTCACGCTGGCCTCGACCAATTGGAATCATAGAGTCAACCGCTTTGATACCAGTTTGCATTGGTTCAACAACTGGTTGGCGAGCAGCAATACCAGGAGCAACAATATCAAGCTTCGATGTGCTTGATGCGTTGATTGGCGGGCCACCGTCCATTGGGTTGCCGAGCGGGTCGACTACACGTCCAAGTAGTTCAGGACCAGTGGGCACTTCAAGAAGGCGGTTCGTTGTGCGAACGGTGTTGCCCTCTGCGACTGCTAGGTAATTACCATAGATAATCGCACCAACAGTGTCTTCTTCAAGGTTCATTGCTTGGCCCATCACTGCGCCTTTTGAAGTTTCAAATTCAAGCAATTCGCCAGCCATACAACCTGAGAGGCCGTAGATTCGTGCAATACCATCACCAACTTCGACCACTTGGCCTACTTCAGAAATTTCAAGTTCACTTGTGAACTGTTCAATCTCTTGTTTGATGACAGATGTAATTTCGTCTGTTTTAATCTTCACTGTATTCTTCGCCTTTTGTCGGGTTTAAGAATTATTTTGTATCTTCAAGATACGTTTCAAATTGTTCCCTGATCGCCATCGAGCCTTTGCTCTGTACGCTTTCAGAGAGTCGTCGTAGTTTGGTTGCAACGGAGCCATCAATAAGTTGGTCGCCGATGCGAAGTTTGACACCGCCAAGCATGGAGGGATCAACATTGGTGTGCAAGACTGGTTCTTTACCAAGCATATCTTGCACGTTCCTTTTGATCGTTTTCAACGATGCGTCATCAATTGCCCTTGGAGTAAAGATATTGACTTCTACACGTCCAAGTGCTTCTTGCACCAATTGTGCATACGCAACTTCGATTTGACGCAAGTGGTCAAGTCGACCCTTGTTGTTTAGAACAAGAAGGAATCGCAGCGTGAGGTCTGTGACCTTATTTGTGAAGATAGCACTCAGAGCTTCACCACGTTTTACTTTGTCTATAATCGGTGATGAGAAGAACAGGCCAATTTCTTGGTTGCTTGCAGTTAACGCGCAAACTTGCTCTAGTTCATCAGCAATTTCAAGCACTTTATCTGTTCCACCAGCATCTGCTGCTAATTCGAACAGACTACGGGCGTAGACATTGGCAAGTGCGTCGGTTTGCGTACTCACTTGGTATTCGCCATTTCTGCAAGTGTTTCATTAACGAGCGCTTGCTGATCAACAGCTGAGATTTCTCGGTCAAGGATTTTTCCTGCGATTGCAACAGCCAGCGTGCTTGCTTGTGCGTGAAGTTCGCCAATAGCAGCCTTCTTAGCAGCATCGATGTCTGCCGTTGCGGCTTGTTTCATCTCACCTAGTTCGCGAGTGTTGTTAGCACGAAGTTCTTCCGCTACTGCTTTGGCATCTTGACGAGCCTTTGCAATCATTTCGCCAGCTTCAGTTCTTGCTTTTACAAGTTCTGCTTCGTATTGGGCTAATGCATCGTTCGCTTGTCGCCTTGCTTCTTCAGCAGATTCAAGATCATCGCGAAGTTTTTGGTCTCGGTTATCAAGACCCTTGAGAATGTGAGGCCACACAAATTTCGCAGTAAGCACGAAAAAGATAGCGAACACAACAATCGTTGTCCCGAGAGTAAGTAACTGCACATCGGTTGGCGAGCCGCCAGCGTCAGAGGCAATGAAAGGTACCATCATGGGATTTTCCTTCCGTGTGGGAAAGTTTGGAATATTCGGCGGGCTTACTTGCGTAAACCCGCCGAACGTAAAATCAAACTTAGAGGATTGCGAGAAGACCAACAACAACTGCGAAGAGGGCAACGCCTTCAACAAGAGCAGCTGTAATAATCATGTTGGTACCGATTGAGCCAGCCATTTCTGGTTGTCGTGCGATTGCTTGAACAGCACCACCACCAATTTGGCCAATGCCAACGCCAGCGCCAAGTGCACCAACACCAGCAGCAATACCGCCACCAATACCCTTGACACCTTTGCCAGTAGCAACCGCAAGTTCAACAGCACGATCATGCGCTAGAGTTGCAGCATCTACACCTTCAGCAGCACCGTGTGCAGCATCTTGAGCAGCGGCAGGGTCTACAACAATCAATAGGCCGAGCGTGGCCAGAGAAGTGAAAGCAACAAGCTTTTTCATAAGTTTATCCAGTTCGTCAAAAAGTGACTATTTTGCAAGTGCTGTGGGAGCACTTCAGTAAAAAAACATTCAAGGTCCATCCCACGTGAACCAAATTTAAATATCTAACTCGTCACTGTTTCAGTGTGCTCTTCGTGTTCACCATGATGGGACATTTGCCCAATAAATACCGTGGTTAAGAACATGAAGATAAACGCTTGAAGGAAAGCGACGAATAATTCGAGGAAACTAATACAAACGGCTGCAACTATTGAAACTGCTTCGACTGAGCCGGTCATCAGCCAACTTTCAGTTGATTGGAAAGCAATCATACCAAACATCGTAAGTACAGCTAGCATTGTGTGGCCAGCGACCATATTTGCGAACAAACGAATAGCAAGTGCAGCAGGTTTAATGAAAATACCCATTAACTCAATTGGGAGCATGATTGGCAACAAGTAAAGTGGTGCTCCACCAGTTAAATGGTGCGCCCAACCACCAATACCAAGTGATTTAAATGCGTGCACTTGAATTACAAAGAATGAAACGATGGCGAGCCCCGCAGTGACAGCAAGGTTACTTGTTGCTGTTCCACCAAAGACCGCCCAGTCAAATTCACTACTTAATCCAAACGCTTTATTTCCCACGACGTACTGGACATCTGCGAATGGAATCATTCCTAATACGTTGCATGCAAGAATAAAGAAAAACAGAGCTAGTAAGTAAGGGAGGAATTTTTGTGTGTTATTACCAAGAACTGGCTTGATAACAGTATCTCGCATATACAACGTAATTACTTCGATTATCTGTGAAAGTCGTCCTTTTGTGAGGTAACGATCTGTACCAAGTGATGCTTTGCCGATGGATATTTGCTTTGCAGCAATTCTCAACACGATAAATGCAACAGTTGCCGCTAGTAAGAGTGAAGCCATGTGCATTGTAAATGCTGGTTTTCCTAAGAACGTTAGGTGCTCTGTACCCGAAATAGGCTTATCGAGGATATGGTGAATTGGGTTGTTACTTGCTAGTAAAGGAAACATATAAACTCTTAAACGTTAGTTGATTTACTGTATTCTGCAAGCGAATTTGCGAGAACTTTTGTCTCTGCTATGAGCAGGAATACAGCTGTTAAAAGAAACGAAAACATCAATGGGCGAAGCCCAAATTGAGCCACGTAGTATAGCAAAGTAGAGGCAATAAGTGCAACTAGAAACCGTATAAACGACGTTGCGGACCACAAAGTTCCTATAGTTGCGATTGGTCTTGATTTGCCAGGCGAGAAAAGCACTAGAGTCGCAAGCGAAATGACCCAAATCGCAGCGTTTTCGCTCAGGCCCCAAAGGATATATTCCCTCGGAAACCCACCAATAAGGATGCCACTTACCCAGAGCACTCCTGCAATTGCAACTGCAATACTTTGGGCTGCCGCTAATTGTCCAAATGGAAGGCGGATTTCAGGGGTTTTCATGATCCGTCCTTTCGAACGGCCTTGAGTGCATCACGGATGAAATCGAACATTCCGTACACAATGCCAATGACAGCACCCGTGACAATATATGTACGCTCTTGTGCAAGAGTGCCAAGTACCCACGCAAGGAACCATCCAAGCAATCCCCCAGCAATAATCATTGAAACGAATGTAAATCCCATTGAGGAAAGTCGCCAGAGGCGGTTTGATTGTGTCTCTTTTGCCATTTCGGCATTGTACAGGTTCTGCTGCAAAGGCAGGAGATTGGTCGGGGGTCAGACCCTGTATAATCTGTGACCTATGGTTCAGAAACGAGATTACATAGTTGACGTAACCCCAAAGTCAATGCACGCATCGGATTATTTCTTTGTGCCAGCAGTGTTTCGCGGGCTTGGAACCACACTTCGCCATTGCCTTGGAAATATGGGCAGAGGGGGCGCCAACAAGAAAAATATCTGGGTAGTGAAATATCCGGAAGAAAAACGTGATAATCGAAACGTTGTCGACGGTGGTCAAGAACGGTCAACCTTCCGCGGTGTGCATAGATTGAACCGAGATGAACAAGGACGCGAGCGTTGCGTAGCCTGTTTCATGTGCTCAACTGCATGCCCTGCGAACTGTATTGATATTGTTGCCGAGGCAGCACCGTGGGACGACCGCGAAAAACGCCCGAAGAGTTTTGAAATAGACGAACTCAAATGTATTTTCTGCGGTATGTGCGAAGAAGCGTGCCCAGTTGATGCTATTGAACTTACACCACGCTACGAAGTAGTCGGTACTTCAAGAGAAGAAATGATTTTCGATAAAGAAAAACTACTTTCTATCTACGATATTACTATCGAAGACAAACCTATGTAAATTACGGTTAGTTGTAGAGCCAAGTCGCGAAATACACCCCAAGTAAAACAAAAGAAATAATGAATTGAATCGTTGCAGCGCGCAACCGCTTTGCAGTTGCCCTTGGAAGTTCGCCAAGTTGGGATGACCATTCTAATTCTATATTCACTCCACATTCAGGACATTTTGAAGAAGAGGGGTTCACGAATGATAGATCATACCCACAAGAACATGTCCATCCTTCGTCTTCTCGTATAGGAAACTTCAGGCTAGCAGAGAGAAGAAAGCAAACTGAACCAACTAACAGTGCTGAAGGAGACAGCCAACAAGCGAGAAGCATGGCAAAACCAGCGTAAGCAAGCACGCTAGAGAGAATTTTTTTGGTCATGAACTTCGCCAGAATCTCGGCACAAACAACACAAGCACAGCAAAAATTTCAAGTCGACCGATTGCCATCAGTACACATAGGAAAAGTTTTGAAGAATCTGTAAACCATGCGTAGTTTTCCATCGCTCCAATTTTTGCAAGGCCAGGTCCTACTGTGCATATAGTCGCAATAGAAACAGACGCCGCTGTAGTCATATCGCAATCAGGGTTACCGGACTCCAGAAGCATGATAGTGCCACACCCGATTGTAAAAAGAACTACCACGCCCAGAACATACGCAACCGTTGCGAGTTTCAGTTCACTGTCAATTGCAGTTTTACCTACTTTCAACGGTCGCACAACATGTGGTCTAAATGATCGTTCAAGTTCACTGAACATCACTTTGAATGCAACCCAGATACGAATAACTTTGATACCGCCACCTGTGGATCCTGCGCATCCGCCTATGAACATCAACATAATGAGGACTGCTTTTGCTGCAAATGGCCACGTATTAAAGTCAGCTGTGGCAAATCCTGTTGTTGTTTGTTGCGATACAACGGTGAAGACCCCTTGTGTTACAGCATCTCCTATTGTTGCTTGTTCAGCAACGCCTGTTGTCGTAATAATGGGTTGACCACTTCCAAGCAGAGAGAAGATAACGATTATTGAGCCGGCTGTAAGCAGAAAGATATAAAACCGAAACTCTGGATCTTTCAATATAACTTTCAGTTTACCTTTTACCGCAGCGTAATACAAACCAAAGTTTGCTCCTGCAAGCACCATGAAAATAATTGTGATGATGTCGATAGTGCGAGAGTTAAATGCGCCAGTGCTTGCATTATGTGTACTAAATCCACCAGTCGCTAGCGTTGTCAGTGCATGGCAGCTTGCGTCGAACCAGCCCATACCCGCAAGTTTGTATGCAACTATTTCAATGCCGGTTAAACATACATAGATTAGCCAAAGTATCCGCGCAGTTTCACTGATGTGGGGGCGCACGCCTTCTGGCTCGGGACCAGGCGCTTCTACTTTAAATAATTTTTTGCCCCCAACACCAAGACTTGGAAGCACTGCAACAAACAACACAACAATACCAATACCGCCAAGCCATTGAATCATGGAACGCCAGAACAACAACGGGGCTGGAACAGTTGATATATCTGTTAGGATTGTTGCGCCCGTAGTAGTTAAGCCACTCATCGCTTCGAAGAAACAATTTACAACAGAATAAAATGGGTGCTCAGAATTGCCTTCACTCCTTCCCCAGTACAAAAATGGCAACGCTGCAATAACAGCACCTACGAGCCAACTTGTCGAAACTAATAGAAGCGCTTCCCTGCGTCCCATGCTTCCGGTACCACGTTTGTTTTTCCCATTTTTACCACTAAAGTAGAGTGCAGTGCCAATAATTGTGCTGGAACCAGCAGCGCAGATAAGCGCAAGCACGCCATTGCCATCGAGCCCAAGTGCTAGAGCTGACCAAACCCAGATGACAAACAGAATAGCACTGAGCACAAGAACAAGCATGCCGAGTTGTTGCACAATTAATCGATAATTCATCTGATTACGTAACTGCGAATAAATTTCGCAATTCATCCTCGTATTCACCGCGTACTACAACAAAGACAACATCTCTTTCTGTAAGTACTTCGCTTGCCTCAGGCACAACACCATGGTGCTCATCATGTTCGAGAACTATGACCATGCAGTTTGGCATAAGCGGCAATTCCGCTAGAGGCTTACCGGATACTGGTGCATTCTTTCCAACACGCACCCTATATATAGATAAATCATCACCCGCGAGTGTCGCCACTTTTGTCATCTGACTGCGGGCAAGTCTGCGTTGGATTTCTGCGATAGCGAGTTCACTAGGGCTGAACGTGTTTGTAAGCCCCATTGCTTTAATAAAAGGGGCATAATCGGTTCTTGTAACCAATGAATATGTTTCTTTTACGCCAAGGCCAGCTGCCCAAGCGCAACTTAAAATGTTGTGTTCGTCGTTTGTTAATGCAACGAATGCATCCGCATTTTCAATATGCTCATCGGTAAATACATTCGGGTCAGTTGGATCGGCTTGAATGACAGTTACCCACTCAAGCTTGTGTGCGAGTTCGTCTGCTCGGACTGGGTCAGTCTCGAATAAACGAATAGAGAACCCACGATTTTCAAGGGCTCTGCACAACCATACCGCAACAGGTGAACCGCCCATAATGACCACGTTTCTTCTGCCAGCATCCTTTGATCGAAATATCCGACGGGCATCATGAAACGCATCGGCGTTTGCTACGAGTAGTACCTCGTCACCTTCGTCAACCGTGCTCATTCCACTAGGCAAATACGTATCGCCATCTCGGGTTATTGCAGCAAGTCGAGCGCCTCCTGGAAGCGTCACATCCGAAAGCCTACGTCCAATTCCACTGGCACCTTTGCTTACTAGGAATTGTTGCACTTCGATGGATTGCCCAACAAGTCTTTCGACTTTCATCGCCGCAGGGTTTCGTAAATGCGAGGCAATCGCACGGGCTGTCGAGAACGCTGGACAAATGAGACTATCAATCGAAAATATTTTCGAGTAGTCCATTGGATCTCGGTTGAGGTACATGCTATGTGTCACCATCGCAAACGTTCTATCTGCACCCATATACGAGGCAGTTGATGCTGCAATGAGGTTCACTTCGTCGTCATCGGTTGCTGAAATAACTACTGAAGCATTCGCAACGTTTGCTAGATCTAAATCTTTCGCTGAAGACGGTTGCCCAAAGAGAGTCGCTACATCGAGCCCTTCTGCAAGTGCATCAAGTGCTGCTTGGCTTTCGTCAATAACGGTTACGTCTGCGCCGTTGGCGGATAAAATTTCTGCTGCATGGGCACCGGTTTTGCCGGCCCCACAAATAATAATATTCATGGTCTTATTCCAATCATCGACCAGATGGTCGGGCGGGAATCATACCCCTTATTGAAGAAAAACCCAATAAAAACCAAGAGTTATTTTCTGTAATATCCCCTTACGTAATCAAAAATCGGCCTTTTTAATAAAGGCGCAAGCCCAAATAGTACATAAAACATAGATATAACTTTGATAATTGGTCGCAGGGTAAATTGTGGGATCTAAGAAATTTAAAATATTGCTGGCAGAGAATGCAAAAAAGTTCTTGACGAGTCGCTCCTATAACGCCATACTGAGAAACAGCACTGCTGTGTAGAGTGCCGGTACGTAGAGAGGTGCCCATAGAGTATTGAATTGAGGACGCTTGTTCTGGAGACAAAGCAAGCTGATTGAAGAGAGTCGAGAGTGACATGTGCTGGAGGGAGAACCAGTCCGCAACGTCAAACTCATAAATATGTTCGCAAGAACGGGAAGTTTGGAATATGCCCACAACAACGAAAAAAGATTTGATCGACCGCATAGCAGATGAAACAAAATATAAACGAAATGATGTGCGTGCGATTGTGCAAGCTTTTCTCGATACTGTGATTACCGAATTAGGTGACGGCAACCGTCTTGAATTCCGAGATTTTGGAGTCTTTGAACTTCGTGAACGAGCACCTCGAATGGCGCAAAATCCACGTACTCTTGAGCGAGTACCAGTTCCTGCACGCAGAACTGTTAAATTCAAAGTAGGTCGATTGATGAAACAAGCCGTCGACGCTGGAATGGAACGTGCTGAAATGCCAGTGGTAGAAACTGCAGCAAGAGAACTCGAAACCGTATAACTGTAAACAGGTTGTATATTCTTGGTGGATGACCTGTCGTTTATCCATTGGGAAATTGAAATTGGACTAAGGTACGCTCAAGGATGAGCCAACAAAACAACACAACTCAAGCAGCGAAGCCAGGCAAGAAGTCCCAAGCGATTAATCGACTGATGGACGCTTTGCCACCGCACGCAGTGGAAGCAGAAGAAAGCCTCCTGGGGTCTATTCTTATCGATGCATCAGTATTGAACGATGTGCAACTCATTATTCAATCTGGCGATGACTTCTTTAAAAAGGCGAATGGCTCGATCTATACGATCATGATCGAACTGAACAACGGTGCGTTGAAGACGGTCGATATTGTGCAGTTAAAGCAGATGCTCGAAGACCGCAATCTTCTTGAAGCCGTTGGAGGCATGGATTACCTCGTGAAAATTGCCGAGGCAGTTCCGAGTGCGGCCAGTGCCTCGCATTATGCCCGCCTTGTAAAAGAGAAATCGGTTGTTCGCCAACTTATTGCAGCTGCAGGCGAAATACTGCAAGATGCATACACAAACCCAGAAGATCCTCAAGAAATTTTAAGCGAAGCGGAACGACGCATTTTTAGCATTGCCCAGCAATCCGAACAACGGCACGCGGAAAAACTCGATGAACTTTTGACTGTAGCCATCGAGCAACTGGAAGCAAACGATGGCAAATTAATTACGGGTGTTGCTACCGGGTATCCAATGCTTGATGAAGTAACAAGTGGTTTGCAAAAAGGCGAAATGGTCATCATTGCTGCAAGACCATCCATGGGTAAAACCGCTCTGGCACTCAACATGGCAGAAAACATTGTCATGCTTGATATCCCCGTAGCACTCTTTAGTTTAGAGATGAGTCGCCAGCAACTTGTGCAACGGTTGCTGAGTTCACGTTCATCCGTATCTGGGCATAGTATCCGGCGGAACATGTTAAGCGACCGAGATATGGAGGCGCTTATTCAGGCAACAGATGACTTGATGGGGAAGCCGCTCTTTATTGATGATACTCCTGGACTTACTATCACGCAGTTGCGA
>Ga0302120_10001200_pt1 | contig 12153 bp, 8 predicted proteins | sample AG5_Bottom_MG_FD_203118 | JGI IMG/M metagenome (GOLD analysis project Ga0302120, IMG submission 203118) | Marine microbial communities from Western Arctic Ocean, Canada - AG5_Bottom | ecosystem: Environmental > Aquatic > Marine > Oceanic | place: Canada: Western Arctic Ocean | collected 2017-10-01 | reverse complement strand
GTTACTCACGGCGTGTACCTCTCTACGCAAGGGCCGGGTCTCGAGTTGTAGGGCGACATCGGCCAGATGGTTGAGCTTTCCCGACCATGGCCCGGCTGCGTTAACAACGACGTCGGCGACGAGGGGCTCCCCGCGATCGATGACCACTTCGAAAGGCGCGCCGCCATCATGGCGTACGCCGGTCACCTGGGTGTTGAGTAGGTACCGTACGCCAGCTCGCTCGCCCGCGAGCCGGAGGTTATGGGTGGCGAGGCCGGGTGAGACCACGTAGCCACCGTCCTCTTCGAATATAGCTCCTTCGATATGCCGCTCGCTCGGCGCGAAGAAATCGGGGTGGTCCACCGGAACCGGGGGGGTGAACCTAGACGCTTCGAGGAAGGGGAAGCGCTGCTTGACGGCATCTGCATCCAGCAGGTGAACGGGGACGCCGCAGCTCTGCATGTCCTTAACGATTCCGAGCACGGACTCATCGATGGTTGGTGGGAGCAGCAGAACTCCGGGCCGTTCAAATCTCGCCAGATCGTCCTCGATCGGACCTAGCCAGTTTGCCCAGTCGGCCCAGATGTGTGACGACTCGTGGGCCAATCGAACCATCCCGGGCTGGCTGTAGAAGCGACGCACTATTCCACAGGATGCTGAGGTGGAGCCATGGCCTGCATCGCCATGGCGGTCGACGACGACAACGTCCGCTCCAATCTTGCGAAGCTCCCAGCTGATTGAACAGCCGATGACTCCTGCACCGATGACCACTACACGCATAAGGATTTCTTCATGTTGTCCGCTCCACGATAAGGCTCCTTGAAATGAAGAACAAAGGTCTCAAGGGCGAGGTTTTCCGGGAAGGCCAAGGGCGCCAGACCTCCCGGCCTGATTCTGGAGCGAAGGCGTCGGGCCGGACGGCCCCGCGGATTGGATCTCTGCGGGCGGGGATGTGAGCGGCCCCCGGGGGGGCTTCGCGGCATTCGGCTGCCAATAGCGGTGGTCCCTCCAGCTCAGCCCTGTGTGTTGCAGGGGATTGGGAGGGCCGGTGTGTCCGCCGTCAATTAGGATGCGGAGGTCATGCGCGCCGTACTCATCAGTTGGATGCTCGGGCTCAGCTCTGCAGGGATCTGCTTGGGCGTTGGTCCGGTACCGGTGCATTCCGTGGATTCGTCGGATGCGGTGGACAGCGCTATCGAGCGGGGCGTCGACTGGTTGCTGGCGGCCCAGGGTATTGATGGGTCATGGCGGACCTATGCTCCCCATAAGCGGCCAGCTGGCGTGACGGCGCTGGGCGTATTCACTTTGCTCAAGTGTGGACTGCCTGCTGAGCACCCGGCCGTGCGTAAGGGCTTGGCATTCGTTTTTGCGCGCGAGCCGAGTGGCACCTACACCGCTTCCATTTCCCTCATGGTGCTGGCGGCTCTGGGACCGGAGCACCCGCTGGCAGAGCGAGCAGATGAGCTCCGCGAGTACCTGCTCGACAACATGGAGCACGCGGGCTGGGGCTATCCCAGCAACTCGAAAGGCGAAGACCCGGCCTATTCGGACAATTCCAACACCCAGTACGCGCTCCTTGCCTTGGACGCTGCGGCACGGCTTGAGGGGAAGGTCACGCAGGGGCAGTGGGCGGATGCTGGCGAGGCCCTTTTGGGTCGGCAGCGCTCGGATGGGGGCTGGGCCTATCAGTCTCGTCGGGATTCGACTGCGGCCATGACCGCTGCTTCTGTTGCCAGTGTGCAGCTGTGTCTGAATCACATCTCCCCCAAAGGAAAGGGCAGGAAAGTACACGGTCGCTTGGAAGAGGCGCGCACCTTGGGATTGGCCTGGCTGGCAAAGCACGCATCGATTGGAGAGAACACGATGCTGGGCAAGGCGGACGAAGACCGCACCAAGTGGCAACTCTACTGGCTCTACGCTCTGGAGCGCGTGGGCTCCTTCCTTGATGTCGCGAAGGTCGGTGGGATCGAGTGGTATCGCGAAGGATCCGAGGCGCTCCTGAAGAAGCAGGAAGAGAGTGGCCGATGGACTGCTGGCTACCTGGCGGAGGTCAACACCTGCTTTGCCCTGCTGTTCCTGCGGCAGGGCTCACGCCATGGCGCCACCTCGACGCCCAGATCACGAGCGCCGCGCGCGTCGGGCGATGCACCATTGGTTGTCCTTACGGCTGACGGCCACCCTAAGCGGCTGTGGGTTCAAGCTGCGAGCGATGCCTTAGCTCAGCACTTGGCCGGTGATGGAGTCGTGGAGTGTGTGGAGTGGTTCATCAACGGAGAGGCTGTGGCGCGGGTGCAGCCAGAAGGTGACGTGGCACGCCATCCCTTCGCCCTAGAGCACACATTTCCAGGCAATGCCACCTACCAGGTACAGGCCGTGATGCGCCTTTTGGATACACATCGCCGCCCGGCAGGTGAGTTGAGCAGTGACGAGATCGCTTTGATTGTGGACGAGGTTTTCACGAGCAGTGACGAGAAGGTCCTCTTCGACCTCGGCAAGAGCGTGCTGCCCATCCATGCCGCGACGATTACAGCCTCATCCACCAGTCGCTGGACGCTCCCGAGCGCGGTGGCCGATGGACTCCACTCCTGTCAGTGGCAGGCCGCCGATGACGACTCCACTCCATGGGTTCGTATCGATTTTGAACGCGCCGTACGTGCCTCCAGCTTGAAGTTGGCCGCGGCCTGGCAGGTGGGCAAGCCCCACGATTTCCTGGCTCGTCCCAAGGAGGTGGAGCTCTCCTTGGGCAAGGGGCGTACGGTGCGCGTCACTCTCCCTGACGAGGGGCGCGCCAAGCACGAGATTCTATTCAAGAAGACTTCGATCAAATCTCTGGAGATCCGGGTTCTCTCCACTTGGCCGGGCAAGGGCTCAAAGACTATCGGACTCGCCGAGGTGGAACTCTTTCAGTGAGTGGCCCCCGGGGCCGTCACCTTCTTTCAGGCCCATTCCCAGGGAGGGTTGCTATCCTTCTTCGAATCCCCCTAACCCTGAAGCCATCATGAAAACGCCCTTTGCCCTTGTCGGATTCGTCTTACTGCCATGCCTGTCATTTGCTTTACCTGGCGCTCAAGAGCCTGAGCCGGAAGCGACTCATGGGTCAGTAGGCCAGGATGCATGGGTGCGGTTGTTCGATGGTAAGACCCTGGCCGGGTGGACCCAGCGCAACGGCACGGCCAGCTATCGGGTTGAGAAAGGGGCCGTCGTCGGGAAGACGACAGACGGAAGTCCGAACTCTTTCCTGTGTAGCAATCGCGACTACTCGGACTTCGAACTTCACTTTCAGGTCAAGGTCCACGGCTCCTTGAATTCTGGAGTCCAGATTCGATCCATGACTCGGGATGGATTCACAGGTCGTGTTAACGGACCTCAGGTGGAGATCGAGGCCAGTGGTTCGAATGGAGCGGAGGCCGGCTATCTTTATGGTGAGGCCGCGGGTGGGTGGATGACGCCTGACGACCTGCGCGTACCCCACAAGCTCTTTCGCGATGGGGAATGGAATCAGTACCGGGTCTTGGCTGAAGGGCCGCGCTTGCGGGTCTGGATCAACGGCGAACAGGTCTCGGATCTCACCCATGAAGGTATGTACGCATCCCACCCACGCGGATTCATCGGCTTGCAGGTGCACGGCATCGGGGGAGGGCAGGGACCCTATGAAGTGCGCTGGCGGGACATCTACATCCGCGAGGTGCGCACCAAAGAAGCCGGTTGGAAGGCTCTCTACAACGGCAAGGACCTTACGGGTTTGGAGACGACGGGTAACTGGCTACCGGAGAAGGATGGTGTCCTGGCTATCCGTCCGCGTGCGGGCGAACTTGGCTGGGACCGTTTCGATGCGTACTTGTGGACTGCAGAGCCTTACGGCGATTTCATTCTCGACCTGCAATACAGCTATCCCCAAGGTGGCAACAGCGGGGTGTACTTCCGAGTGGCCGACCGGGCCGACCCGGTGAACACCGGGATTGAGGCCCAGATCCTCGACTGCTGGGGCAAGGCCGACGACCAGATGACGGCCCACGATCACGCGGGGATCATTAGCACGTCGCCGCCGAAGGTCAATGCCTCCGTGGCACCCGGGGAGTGGAATCACATGATCCTGTGCATGCGCGGCGGCCACCTGGAGGTGGACCTGAACGGATCACGCGTCATCGATCTAGACGCGTCCACGACCGGCTTGAAGGACCGCCCTGCGCGTGGCTATATCGGCCTACAGGACCACGGCGTTCCAAACGAGTTGCGCTTCCGCAACATCCTGCTCAAGGAACTCTGAGCTAAAGTCCATCAGGTTCAACCCGACGGTTCGTTAATACTTGTTGCGCGGGTTCTTGGGCACGAATAAAGGCGTTCCTAGAAAGACCCGAACTTATCACATATTACAGGGGATGTCCCTAGACTACGGGAATGGACTCTCCTGAACCGCTCGAGGTACCCGTGCACGCACGACCAAGGTCCAAGCCGCAAACTCTGAAGGGTCGGCGCTTTAACTCGCGAACGAGTCACCATGGTCAGAGCTCCTCAGGGGAGACCCTGGAAAGGGCGACCCGAAGTCTGGTTGTTGACCTGCACAATTCGGCCTCCTTTCCAACCTTGGCGGTGGGCGTACTGGTTGGCGCGCTGCGCGAAGCGGGGCAGGAGGTTGAGGTGCTCTCACCACTGGCCCACGATGTTGTGCCTCTGCAACGGGAACGAAGAGAGACCTTCTTCGACGATTGGCAGCGAAGGTTGCACCTTTCGCGCCGGCACTTGTTGCGTCCTTTTCGCAATCGAGCACGAGCTGTCCACCTGCGCTGGGTCTCGCGACCGCACGGGCGCGTGCTGCGAGAAACCGCGCGTGCCCTTGAGCGTCAACCCGACGTTCTTGTCCTCTCTGCCTACCTGCGTCATTTTTCGACAGTCCAGCAGGTGGGCCGTCTGGCTGCCGCCAAGAACATTCCGCTGCTCCTGGGCGGCCCTGTATTCAACCTGCCCGAAGTAGCCGAAACATGGTTGGGTATTCCTGGGCTAACAGCAATTGTCGGGGCGGAAGCTGACATTTCACTGCCGGCGATGGTGGAAGCCGTAGCTCGTGGGGGGAATCTCCTAGAGTTCCCCGGAGTGCTGCTTCCAGATGGTCGCCGTAGTGGAGTGGCCCCTCCCTTGAAAGAGATTGAACACTCGCCGCTCCCTGACTACACCGACTTTCCATGGGACCGTTATCCCGTACGAATCATCCCCGTCCTGGCATCTCGTGGATGCGGGTGGGGCCGATGCACATTCTGCAGTGATGTCAGGACGGCAGCGGGACGGACCTTTCGTTCACGATCTGCCGAGGCGGTGTTGGATGAGATGCAGGCTCTCAGCGACCGCCACGAGACACGCAATTTTCAGTTCTTCGATCTGAAGCTCAATTCCAGTTTGAGCCAATGGAGAGGTCTGATTCAGGGGATCCCCAAACGTTTGCCCGGTGCGCTCTGGATCGCTACTGTCCACGTGGACATTCGCAAGGACAATGGCCTTTCCCTGTCGGACCTAATTGCCGCTCGTACTGCAGGCCTGCGGCGGGTCAGCTTTGGATTGGAGTCCGGGAGCCAGCGGCTACTGGATGCCATGTGCAAGGGTAGTCGAGTGGAGGATAATTCACGTTTCATCCATGACGCCCACTCCGCAGGGCTCAGCGTTCGCTGCACCATGTTCAGGGGTTTTCCTGGAGAGCGTGCCGAGGATCTTGAGTTGACCGCAGAGTTCCTGGAGGCCCACGCGCATCTGATCGATCGTGTGCGCTTCAACAAGTTTTCCCTCATAGCCGGCACCCCTCTCTACCAGGCCATCCAAGAGAATCCCGTTGCTCTCCCGGGTTTGGTGCTCGATCGACTCGATGCGCGCAATGCGGTAGCTGCGGTAAAGCCAGACAGCCCGATCGGGAGTGGTTACCATCGGGCTCTCTCCCGTGTGTTGCGTGAGGTCCACGCGATCAATCATCGAGAAATCCGCGCCGAGGCCCGGGTCTTCGATGGATTGATGTAGGTCGGGGTCACTTGTCGAAGACGTTGGTCTCCGAGGGATTGATGCGTTCTTCGACGGTCTCGATCGTGAGGTCGAGCGACTCTACGTCGAGGGTTTCCTCGCTTGCTTTCGAGGCCGACTGATCCTGGGCCGATGCTTCGGCTTGCTCTTGGTCTTCGCGTTTCTCGTCCATGGGGATCTCCTAAAGAGAGGTGAGTTCGTGTGTTTCTGTGGAGGCTGAAGGCAGCGCTGCTGCTGGCTGAAAGCTGGTGATCAGGCCCTTGCGGTGCAGCTGGGTTATGTAGTCGGTGAGGCGCTCGCGGGCACCGGGAGTCGTGGACTTCAGGCTCTCGAGCAGGCTGTCGACGTTGCCGGCCCGTTCGATGGCTTCAAGAACGCGCAGACCGTCCCGGCTCAATTCCACGAACTCGTGCCCGACCTCATCGTATACGAGGACGCATTCCTGGGGCGTGAGGGGCTCGAGTTGCTCTTCGGCCACGGCTTGGGCGTCGGCTACGAACCGACCCGTCAGGAAGTCCGGGCGCGCAGCCCGTGCAAGGGGATGGGCCAGGGTGTTGGCCGCTGCCACGTGACTGAAGGGAAGCCGGATGCCTGTCCTAGCTGCGTTGGCCCGTAGGGGGCCTTCTGGTTTCAGAACCTTTTGGTCCTCCGTCCGCTGCTGGCACTGCGCGACGAACTCATCGGGGGTTGTTCCCCGAGCCAGGTGTAGGAAGTAGTGGGACTTCTGCATGAAGTAGTAAATGTTGTCGCCTGAGAAGATGGGCAGGTCGGCACGCAAGGCGTTCATCATCTCATCGAACATCTCTGCGGCTTCCTGCTGGGTCATGCCCTCTTCACTCAGGTAGTCATGGTAGAGCTGCAGGTCGGTGCCCGCCCCGTCGAGGATCTTGATGTTGAACTGCTCAGGATCTCGGTAGGTCAGGGCTACTTCATCAATATGGAAGGTCTGCAAGCTGACTTCGCGAACAATGTCCTTGTGCTCGCGGATGAAGTCCAGAGTGGCGCGTGCCTCCTCCACGGTCTCGCTTGGAAAGCCGACCATGGCGTAGAGAGTGACACTGATACCGGCCTCGCTACAGTTGCGCGCGACGTCAGCAACACTGCGCGGACTCTGAGCCTTGCGCATCAATTTCAAGAGGCGTGGCGTGGCGGATTCGAAGCCGAAGAGCAGCTTGCGACAACCTGATTCATGCAGCCGTATGGCCGCTTCCTTGGTGTAGGCGCGTGGCTCAATGCGGGCATCACACCACCACTTCATGCGCGCTTCTGCTGGGATGTCTGGCTGGGCCTCAATCAGGGCCTCCGGTAGATCGCGGATCATGCCAGGGGGCATGCAGTCCGTGATGAAGCTGAAGTTCTGTACACCGTGGCGATCGCGCAGGTCGGTCAAGTGACCGGCGATGGTCTCGGCGGCGCGGGTGCGGTAGCCGGGCCCGATCACCGTGGGCAAGGTGCAAAAGGAGCACTCGCCGTAATAGCACCCGCGATTGATGTCGTAGGGCAGGACGACTTCGGGCGCGAGGTACAGGTCAAAGGGGAGGCCGTCGAAATCCGGGGGAGGTGCTTCGCTCAGCGCCACCGGGTGGGCGGGAGGGTTGGCGACGGTTTCGCAGCCGGTATCGGAGTGCTTGAACCAAGTGAGGGAACCGATCGCCGACAGGTCAGCTTGCTCCGGTCCATTCCACGCTTCCAAAGCCCCGGCTAACTCGGCCATGGGCGCTTCCCCTTCGTGGAAGATCATGGAGTCGAGGCATTCCTCTACTCCTGCCGCTCCCATGAGCTTCTCACCGATGTAGGCCAGGAATCCCCCGCCGGCTGTGATGTGGCAGTCGGGCAGGGCGGCCTTCACCATGCGTCCCAGAGTCAGGGCCGGGATCAGCTGGCTGCCGTAGACCACGGACAGCCCGAAGAGGCGCGGCTTGCGGGCGATCAGACCCGGCAGGACCTTCTCCCGGTAGAACTCGATGAAGGGGTTTTGATCTTCGTCGAGAGTCGCAGCTAGGACCTCCTCTGAGCGGTCGTTGGCGTACCCCATAGTGAAATTGTGGGGCGTCAACTCGCTGGGGTAGTGCGCTGCGGAGACCAGGCGCAGCCCGTGGTACAGGGTGCGTACCGCGGGGACGTAGCGGTCCACGTTATAGAAGTCCTCGCTGCGCAGGACGGCCTTGGCGGCCTCGACGTCGGCGATCACGGCGTTCGCGCTGACTTCACTCTCGGCCGCGCTGCGGAAGGCTCGCAGCTCCCCTAAAGGCAAATTCTCGCGGCCCTCAAAGGTGCTCAGCGGCAGGCGTTCACGAACCCGTTCCTGAGCACGGCGCAGGTACGCGGGTGAAAGGAAGTGATCGTAGGCCTCGATCGAAAGGTCGCGTTGCTCGACGTCGTCAAACCCGGCTGCCTGCAACCAGGCTTTCAGGCAGGGCAGGGCCAGATACGGCTGAGTGAAGTGGCCTTGGGGCACGAATGCGAGAGTGATCGGAAAGCTCATTCGATTCTGGTGTCAGGAAGAGGGTGTGAGGGTCAGCAGTCCGGCATCTGAAAGACGCTTGGCGGCTTGGACCAACTCGGGGCGTGAACGGGTAAGTGAGTCGAACGAGGTTTCCCCGTTCAACTCTCCAAGAAGCTGGGCTACGTCCGGGCTTACTTTGGACGTGCGCGTGGCTGGCAAGGGACCATCGATGGGAGTGATCGCAAAGTGATACGCGCTCCCTCCCGCAGGAAGATCTGCACCATCTTGCAGAGCGGTGGTGAGTTGCGAGAGGTCGTGTTCGGTGTTCAATACTGTGGGTATTCGGCTGACCAGAGCCTGCTCCCACGCCAGGGTCTCATCCACGAGTGTGCTGCGAGTCATGCGCGCCATGCCCTCGAAACTGCGGCCGCTCGCCTCCCATGTCCGCCACAGCTCAAGGGAATTCTCTTCTCGCACTCGACGTAGCAGGCTGAAGGTTCGCGGGTAGCGCTCGAGTGCCTCGGGCAGTTCCTCGGCCATCCGGGATAGGTCGCGCAAGCGGTGCTCCGGGAGAGCCAGAAGATGCCAGGTTGAGAACAGATCGGGATGCGCGCGAATCAGTTCCAGTTCGGGTTCGGACTCGCCTGCGCCCCAGGCCATGTCCGGCGCGATGCCCTCTAGGGCCACGGCGTCGGGGTTGTAGTCTTCGCCCAGCGCGCAGTTCGGCTGAGGGTTCGCTAGGTGCAGGGAGAGGTTGACCCCCGTGCGTAGGCTGGCGTCTGCGCAGAGGTCTAAGCTGGCCGTCAATTCTTCGTCCCCCTCTCCTGGTAGACCCAGAATGAAGGAGAGGATAGGGGTAACGCCGGCAGCGGCGCAGTTTTCCACAAGCTGCAGTACGTTCGTGTCTGCGGCCATGTTCTTGGCGTTGGCCGTGCGTACTTCCGGCGCAGCCGACTCGACTCCGAGGAGCACTCGGTAGCCTCCCGCTGCACCCATCGCGTGCAGTAGTTCGGCGTCCATGTGATCCGATCGCGCTCGGCACTCCCAGGGCACCGGTGCGCCGAGTTCGGTCATGCGGGAACAGAACGCGAGAGCGTGCTCGCGGTCTGCACCGAACAGGTCGTGACACAAGTAGGCATTCTTGGCGGCCGGCATGCCCTTGAGTGCCAGTACCTCCTCAACCAGTTGTTCGACAGGCAGTGTGCGGGACCGTCGGCCCCAATACCGGCCGATCGAGCAGAAGCTGCAGTCGTAGGAGCATCCACGACCGGAGTCCACGGGCACCAGCCCGTCAGCTTCGCCCGTGACTTCTTTGTAGCGTGCCAGGTCGGGTAGCAGATCCCAGGCATAGGGCGCGACCGAGTTCATGTCCAAGAGTGGGAGTCGATCGTCCTCACGCAGGATCTGCCCCTTAGGGTCGCGCCAAGTGATTCCAGAAACGCCTTGCAGGCTCTGACCTTGATCTAATTTCTGCAGAACCTGGTGCAAGGTGTTCTCTCCTTCGCCGCGCACGATCAGGTCGATCCACTTGAAGCGTTCCAGAACACGCTCATCGACTTCGCCAATGCCCGGCCCACCCAGGTGCAGGTGCAGATGTGGGGCGCGTTCACGCAGGAGGCGTGTGATGACGAGTGCCGCGGGCAGTGTGGCTCCCATGGTGGAGAGGCCGACCACATCGGGCTCCTCACTGAGAATGCGATCCGCGGCCGCACTGAGGCTTTCCTCGTTCAGGACGCACTCGCTCCCCAGGTGGCCTGCGGCGAGTTCATGGGCCAGATCCATGAGGCGCATGTCCCAGCCCTCTGCTCGCAGTGATCCCCCGAGTCGCAGCACGCCCGGCGGCGGCATGGAGTAGCCGAAGGTGTCGGCGTGGGGGGAGGAGGCGATCAGGGTGCGCACGGGAGGGTCATTACGCCAAGCACGTTGGCGCAGATCCAGGGTTACGGCAGACTCGTACGCACTGTTGGGTCCGTTCTGTGGAGCATAACCCGTGGGCCACTGAGGCCCCATCCACCGCTACATCCAGGGTGATCCGAGAAGTTTTGATGGCACCCGCCCCCCCTCGATGAACCTTCGCCCCTCACAATAGTTACCCTGTATCCCAACCTCCCTCACCATGCTCCCCGTTCCCCGCCCCCTCTCCAGCCTGCTTGCCTCATCTGGATTGCACGTCAGCCTCTTTGTGGCCCTGGTGGCCTTCGGGGTGGTGCCTATGGTCATGAAAGGCGAGCCCGTGCCCGAACCGATGTTCGAGGTGGCTGTTGCGGACACCCCCTTCTTGGAGGTTCTGATCACGCCTCCCGCCGAAGAGGACGCCCCCTTGGACGTTGAGCCCGCCAGCGAGCCTCCCGAGGTCCGCGAGGTCGAGAGCGAGCCCGAACCCATCATCGATCCCGAATTCACGCCGGTGGACCTGGACCCCTCTCCTCTGGAAGGTGTGCTCGTCATCCTGCCCGCTCCCCCCGAAGAGGAGCTTGAGGAGGTCACACAGACCGAGCCCTTGCCGACTCCGGAGACCACCAAGCCCGACGGTGAAGACGTCCCTGACCACCCGCCCTTGCCCCTGGCCGCCCTGTGCCAGAGCCCGGTCTATCCGACACGTGCCATTCAGCGCGGTTGGGTTGGCGTTGTCGTGGCGCGCTTGAGGGTAGGCCCCACGGGCGAGGTGCTCTCAGTCGCTTTGGAGGAGTCGAGTGGCTATAGCCTCCTCGATCGCGTGGCTCTCGACAGTCTGGCGACCTGGCGCTTTCAGCCGGGTCAGCGCGCTGGGGTGGCCGCCGAAATGGATGTCATCAAGCGCATCGAATTCCGACTCTAAGCGGACCCGCTAACCTCAGCGGCGCTTGATGATCTCCGTACTGGAGTGCCGCTTTTCATCGCCGCAGATGGCGATGCGCCCACCGTATGCGGTGACGATATCCCGCTCTGGCACCGTGTCTTGGGTCCAGTCCGTGCCTTTGACGTGCACATCGGGTCGCAGTGCATCGAGCAGATCGTTGGCCAGGAGCTCCGGGAAGCTGGTGACGTAATCCACCCCGTCAATGGCCGCGATGATCTCCATGCGCTCCTCGAGGGGGACAAGGGGCCGGCCCTCGCCCTTGGTTTGGTGAACGCTTTCGTCGGTGTTGAGCGCAACCACCAGGAGTTCAGCCTGGGTGCTGGCGGCGCTTAAGAGGCGTACGTGTCCTACGTGCAAGATGTCAAAGCAGCCATTGGCCAGGGCCATGCTGCGGCCTTGGCGTAGGGGTGCCAATCGTTCTTGCAGCTCGTGGTAATCGTGGACGATGGTGGCGGTCATGGGGTGACCCGTTCGGCGGTGAGGTAGGCGTCTGTTGCTTCGATGATGCGTTCGGGTAGCAGGTTGCGCATACAGCGATGATCAATCGGGCAGGTTTGCAGTCCGCAAGGTGCGCAGTCCACATCCTCGCTGAGCAGAGTCTGGTTTTCCAGGTGATGATTGGTGTAGCGCCGATCCGTGGGGCCGAAGGGCACAACGCAGGGGATTCCTAGGGCGACGGCCATGGATCTAGGGCCGGTGTCGTTGGAGATGACGACCCGCGCGCGCTCGACGAGGGCTGCCATCTCGGCCAGGTTCAGGACGGGATCCATGAGCACGGTGCACGGTTCATGCATGTGCTCACCCACCTGGCTGCCCGTGCTTTCCTCTCCGGGTCCGGGTGCTAGGACCGTGCGCAGTCCGTGGCGTTTACCGAGCACGTCCGCAGCCT
>Ga0302120_10001199_pt1 | contig 12155 bp, 10 predicted proteins | sample AG5_Bottom_MG_FD_203118 | JGI IMG/M metagenome (GOLD analysis project Ga0302120, IMG submission 203118) | Marine microbial communities from Western Arctic Ocean, Canada - AG5_Bottom | ecosystem: Environmental > Aquatic > Marine > Oceanic | place: Canada: Western Arctic Ocean | collected 2017-10-01 | reverse complement strand
GGGGCGTATCCTCCGACATGTGTTTGCGCACGGTAAGTTTCATCCCTTCCAGGGAAATCTTCTTACGCTGCGCCGCAATTCCCATCACCGTGGCCATGCAGGTCCCCAGAGCGGTCGCCACCAAGTCAGTCGGAGAAAATGCTTCTCCCCTGCCATTATTGTCAACGGGAGCATCGGTTTCCAAGGTGTCCCCAGAGGGGCCGTGAGTTGCGTTGCAGTGCAGTTGACCTGCGTAGTCGATACTGATCTCAATCATTTCTTGGGAGCCGGAAGTGCCTCGTCGGCCTCCTTTTCGGTGATGACCGGAACTTTGGCAAGAACGACCCGGAATCCATAGAGCCCGGAGGTGTCAGGGACCCCCTCCACCAAGTTCGCTTTCCTTACCGGGGTGCGGGCCGAGGCCTTCATATGCGCTTGACGGTAAGTCTTCCAACTCGCTCCCCGTGCGACGTTGTACTCACCAAAGCCGCTATAGTCGTCCGAGACCCACTCAAGAACATTGCCTTCCAGGTCATAGATTTTCGTTCGTCCAAGAAATCGACCCTCAAACTGACCAACCGGCGCCGTGAAGGGCACCCTGTCATCATAGTCGGGAATCTGATCCCCCGGTGGGGCAAAGCCAGATCCGATCAAGGCGTCGTCCGCAAAATTCCCCAGTTTCGGCGGGGGCGGATATTCCCCTCCCCAGAGAAAGGCCTGCCCGTTCCCGTGCTTCTCCATCGGCCAAACTCCCACTTCGGCCCCCAACCCCACCAGAATGCTCCACTCTGAATCGGTCGGCAGGCGATACTCCAGTCCGGCCCCAATCTCCTTGTTCTTGCGCTCAAACAAGGTGAGCCACTCGCAAAACGTGTCCGCATCTTCGCGGGTCACATTGACCACCGGATGACTGGGCCCGGGATGAGGGGCCGCAATCGCAAAATTCGGCGGGAGCGAGGGCAGGACTTTCCCTACCTGAGCGTTCACAAACTTGGCGTATTCATAATCCGCCCGCTTCTTGTTGCCCTTGGTCTTGGAAACCGGCACCTTCTTTTGGACCGCTTGTACAAAATGAGTGTAGTCTTTGTTGCGTGTTTCCCAGACCCCAACCAGCAACTCCATATCCGGTCGGACCGGAATCAGCTGCATCTCCAAACTGTTCTCCAGGGGCTCTCGGTTGAACTCGAAGATGTTCTCCCGTTCCAAGCTGACAAAGAGGGCCTCCTTCATCACCTCGTTGGGATCGAGCGTGAGAGCGACTTCCGAGCGCTTGAACTTCGGAAGCTCCAGAATCAGCTTCACGTTTCCACCCTTCGGTCCCAGCGTCACTTTGTGGCCCTCCCACTCTTCGGAACCCTCCACCAGCTCACCCAGGAGCGGAGTCACTCCCAGATATTCGGAGACCATCTCTCCCTGCATCATGCGCTGGATATAAACATCCGCTCCGGTCGGCTTGCTCGAAATCTTGATCCTCGCAATCGTCTCTTTGCGAACCACACACCAAAAAGGCCGCATGTTTCGCTTCAACCACTCCGGGTTCACCTCCGGCATCACCCGCGTGCGATCGAACTTGGCCACAAACCAGTGCGCTTCGTCGAGGTGGGTTTCGCGACACTCGCGCTCCAACCATTTGGCATATGCATGGGCTTCCTGGGGAGTGGCCAGCACAACGTCATTCCTCATCCCGTTCTCGGTCAGGGTCACCGTGCGGCCCGTCTTCTTGTTGGTGGTCTCCAAATAGTAATCCCACGCATCAGCAGTCACGTAGTATTGACTCACGTGATGACTCTCCACCGGCTGGTAGCGCGTTCCATGGACATCCTCCCAAGGCTCCAGCTCAATCGGGGGCTGGTACTTGGTTAGATTCGGAATCAACACCAGGCCCTTTGGAGTCACCTCTCCCTCGATCGTCTGGGCGCGATGGTTTCGCTTCTTCAGGGTGAAGGTCACCCGGCTGCCCACCGGAAACTCTCCCACCATCAGCGGAGTGTTCCCCAATATTTTCCCTTCCTCGCTATAAACCTCGGCATCATCGGGAAAGCTGTTGATGCTCACGCGCTCCATATCCACCGATTTCACCGGTCCCAGATGAGAGGGCACTTCCAAGGGCTTCCAATTGATCATCTGCGCTCCTCCACCCACTCCTATCGCAACCGCAAGAATCCCAACAATCACGCCCGGTCGCACGCGCACCGGTCTCCGCCGGCCGTTCTCAAGCAACACCAGCTCAAGCGCCAACTCACCGGCCGACTTGATCTTCCGCCGCGAGATCTTGGGCTCACACACGTCACAAACAATCGAGTTCAGGCAGCGCCACCGCTTGAGCTTCGTGCCGTGGGGCAACTCGTCAGGGAGCTCGGGAAAATCGAGCCGATCCTTCCCAGTCGCCATTTCATAGAGCACCTTGCCCAGACTGTAGACATCAGCCTGGGCGGAGCCCGGTCCCTCGGGCGGAACAAAGCCCTCTGTTCCCACGAAGGTCTGCTGGCCCCGCAGCGCGACCAATCCGATGTCGGCGAGCTTCGCCTTGCCATCGACAAAAATCACGTTCGACGGTTTCACATCGCGATGAGCCAAGCCGTGCTGGTGAAGGTGCTCAAGGGCCTCTGCCAGCATGCGTCCCGCCGAGATACAGTCTTCCGCATCGAGGGCCGCTCCTTCCGCCGCCTTCATGTCGCTGCGCAGAGTGCGGGGTTCGTACTCGACGGTATTGATCTCGCGCTCCGTCGTGACATCGTCACCCAACTCCATCACGTAGTAATAGAACGGTTCGCCATCCTCCTGCGCCCGGCCCACGTGCAGGATATGAACCAGCCCCGGGTGGTCGCGCGAGATCGGCTCGTACTTCAGGATCCCTTCGAACTCGCGCTCAAAGCCCCGTTCATCATCAAAATCGTTGTGCCAGACCGTCTTGACCGCACGCAAGGCCCCAGTCACAGCCCGGGCGAGCCACACCTCACCGTAGGCGCCGCCGCCGATCTTCCTCAGAACCTCATGATCAGGAATCGTTGGTTCCGGGCGAACCTTATTTTTTTGCATGCTTTTCGAGTTTCGCCAGCTCTCGCTTCAAGACCGCTCCAATCCGGTGCTTGGCAAGGTAGACTTGAGCCATACTCACACCCAGGTGCTCCTGCACCTTTTTGGCATCCCATTGCTTGATGACGTAGTAATGAAAGATCTGGTACTGCTTGGGTGAGACCTGCGCCTTCACGCGCGAGAGCGCCGCGTCCGCCAGGTTTTTCTTCCACTCCACATCCCACATGCGCTCAAGGAGATCTCCCTTGGGATCTTCAAAGCGATCGATCACCGCCGTCTTGCGATCATCCTCCCACTCGGCTCCCGCCATGGCAGTGTCCTTCTTGCGTTTGCGAAATTGATCGTTGATCCGCCAGCGCGTCATGTTCATGAGCCAGGTCTTGAAGGATCCCTGCTCCGGGTCATAGAGACGCTTTTTGCTCTGCTTGGCGATCGAGAGAATCGTTTCCTGCACCACGTCGAAGGCCTCGTCGGATCGCAGTCCGGCCTTGAGTCCCACCGAGTAAATCAACCGCCAATAGGTCTGGTAAAACTCATCCCAGGTCCGTTGATCGTCCCAGTTTTCCAATCGGGCGATCAGGCTCTTTCGAGTCCGCTCGTATGCCTGCTCGACGCCCTTCTTTTTTCCGGGAACCGCATCCTCAGCATCCTTGCGTTTGATCCTTCTCGCCATCATTGGGACCCATACCATAGAGCGACCTCGATGTCTTTCGCGACTTGAAAAATATTGGTAAAGGCCTGAAATTCAGCGCTCTTAAACTTTCTTGAAAGTCATTGCATGAACCTAAGCATGCTCTTAGTTTCGGCATCGAGTCCCTCTTTCTGCCACCCCAGCACCATCACCCTGCCGGGGTAGACCAGGCTAGTTCTGTTCCCACCTCCCCACGGAAGATCCACCGTTGAATCCCTCGCAGCAGGGCGAGCGTATCCGCGAAATTCTCATTGGCCGCCAAATGGACCAGGTCGAGGAGCGCCTGAGCACCCTGGAGGAAACGATCAAGAATCGGACCACCGGAATGGAGGAGCAACTCGTCCGGGAGGAACACGCAACCCAGGGCTCTGTTCAGGAAGACCCCCAGGAGTTCCGCCGACAATTGGAGGGACTCTGCCGCAACATCAATCAACACGACGAGGAACTGCAGCAGAATCTCAGCGCTCATCTCGAGAAAGTAAACTCTGCCATGGCCGCACGCATCGACGCCCGTAGTCGCGAAGTCTTCCAACATCTCCAAAGCGAGATCGTGCAGTGGAAGAACCAGATGGACCGCGAACTCCATTCCCTTCGCGAGGACACGGTCAGCCGCACGGAACTCAAAAACCGCTTCGCCCGCCTCGCCAGCGCTGCGATGGAAGAGGACCCCAAGCCCGATCAGGGCTTCATGCTCTGAACCCTTCCCCACTCCTTGCGGTGCCTGAACGCCTCACTCCACCCTTCCCTGAGCTCGATCCTCTGGATCAAAGTGATTTTCCGATCCTGGCGCTCCCTACGCTCCCGCTGCCCGCTCCGGTCAAGATCCCAAGACTGAGGGTGCCGCACTTTCCTGCTCAGATCGAATCCAGCTCCCTCCATTCGGATCCCATCCACACGCCGGCTACTCCCAGGCCCGATCCCGACGCTTCCACAGAGCGCAATCTCGAGCCGCCAAAACAGGAGACCGTCCTCCTCCCAGACGACCCTCCCGAAGAAACGATGGAAGAAACCATCGCGGCTCTTTTGGCAGATGAGCTTGGATCACCACCCTCCGGTTCAGGGAATCCCCCGGAGACCCAATGGCGAACTCGACCTCCCAAACGAGAAGGCGAGGTGGCCAGCGATCACGATCTCGCCGGTGCATTCGCCCCCATCATTGAATGCGCTCTGCATAAAACGCTCTGCACTCCTGAGTCCGGCCTCCAATCCTTCCTGGAGCCCATGCTGCGCAGCACCGTCCGACGGGCGATCGCCGAGCAGATGGAGAGCTCTCGCCAATTCCGGCAGTTGGGCGCTCTCGATCGCCTCGTTTACCGCATGCGCGCTCTCCTCTCTTCGCGGACCTACGACGACATCGTATTCGATCAAACGCATCGCTACCAGATCGAGGAAGCTTACCTCCTGCGCCGTGAAGACTTTGGCTAGGTCTCCTACGCCCATCATGATCCCGGCTGCCACGTTTCGGAACGCCGCGTCCAGGAACGCGTTCGGGATCTCTCCTCCAGGCTCCGCGCTCCCGAGGGAGGCTTGGAATCCTCCTTCGATTTCTCACATCATCGCCTCGCCCTCGTTCGAGAGGGCCAGTTCTGTCTCCTCGTCGCCGTTCTCCGGGGACCCTCCAATGCCCCCGTCCGGGCAGATCTCGACTACGTTCTTCGCCAGACCGAGGACCGCTTCGGAGCCCGCCTCGAAACCAAGACCGACGCCTTCATCCGGGTCCTGCAACCCATCCTCGAAGGCTGTCTCCTGATTCTGAGCCCCGCTCCGCCCCACTAAGGCGAAACGCACGATCTTCCTCCTCCGGGGTGGCCATGGATCGTTTTGGCCACGAGCATCACCACGCGCTCTCCTGCCGGGACCCGCGAAGACGCGATGAGTTAAATCTCAATCCGACCCCAATCTGAACCCTGTTTTTTAGGGATTCAGGCTAACCTGGGAATCCTATTTCTCAATTCCGGACAGTGAAATCTATCGGGAATCGAGCTTTGCCTGTCTTCCCAGACCCACCCAAGAAGGAGTTCCTCTCTCGTCACCACCGCTCCTCCCCTCGCTCAAACTTCCCGCAATTCTCAACTAGCCTCGCAGACCCTCCGCAGCCGCCAAAACAACCCCATCCCATTCCCCTTGACCCCTCAGCTCCAGCCAACTACCTAACGCCATGTCTTTTGCGGAGCTTGGGCTCTCCGAGCAGGTCCTTCAGGCCATTGCAGAGTCCGGTTATACTAATCCAACCCCAATTCAGGAGCAGGGCATTCCTCTGATTCTGGAAAATCGCGATGTCATCGGGGCCTCTCAAACGGGAACCGGAAAGACCGCAGCCTTCGCTCTCCCCACTCTCAGCAAGCTCGAACTCATGGGCAAACCGCAGTGCCTCGTGCTCGAGCCAACGCGCGAACTCGCCCACCAGGTCTCCGAGCAGTTTGAGCACTATGGCAAACACACCGGCTTCAATGTCGCGCTCTTGCATGGTGGAGTTGGCTACGGGACACAAGTTGCCGCCCTCGAGAAGGGAGCTGACATCGTGGTCGCCACTCCGGGACGCCTCATCGACATGTTCTACCGTGGCATCATGCGCTTCGGGCAGATCAAGGTTCTCATTCTGGACGAGGTTGACCGCATGCTCGACATGGGATTCCTCCCCGACGTGAAAAAGATCGTCAACGTCTGTCCCTGGGATGAGCGGCAGACCCTCTTCTTCTCCGCCACCATGCCCCCGGCCATCCAGACCTTCGCCGCGTGGTGCCTCACTGATCCTGTCGAAGTTGAAATCGCCAGGCGCGAAATCCCCTCCACCGTCACGCACGCCTTCTATCCCGTCGCCATGAATCAGCGCGACGAACTGCTCCTCGCACTCCTTAAGAAGACGGACTATCACAGCGTCATGATCTTCACGCGCACCCGCAAGGAGGCCGATGCGGTGGCCGGGATCCTCAGGCAAGAGGGAAGCTCCAAGATCGCCGTGATGCACTCCGATATTAAGCAGGCCGATCGCATGAAAGCTCTCAAGGGCTTCAAGGAGGGCACCTATGAGGTTCTCGTCGCCACCGACGTTGCGGCCCGCGGTATCGACATCTCGAACGTGACCCATGTGATCAATTACCGCGTTCCCGAAAACGCTGAAGACTATGTTCACCGCATCGGCCGGACTGGCCGGGCCGAACAGGAAGGCGACGCCTTCACTCTCCTCACCGCCGACGAACTCGACTTTGCCGATTCCGTCGAGCGCTTCATCGATCGCAAAATCTCGCGCAAGAAACTCGAGGGTTTTGAATATACCTACACCGCTCTCCTCGACGATCAACCGGCCAAGCCCATCCGGCGCCCGCGCCGTCCCGCTGGACGTAAACGGAGATAGCCGCTCGGCTCCGGAAGACTTTAGAATTTCGTCTTGGCCGCTTAGGATCTATCCTGCTGCCCCACCGTGCGCATTCTCGCTATCGACCCCGCCATCCGGAACACAGGCTTTGCTGTGATCGAAGGCGACCCCCAGAATCACAGGGCGCTCGCCTACGATGTGATCTCGATTCCAAAGAAGTTCCCTCAGTCCGAGGCCCTTTCCGCCGTCCGCACTGGATTGTGCAATCTCATCAAGAAGTGGGAACCAGACGAAGTCGCCGTGGAGTCCATCATCTACGTGCAATCACACCGCACCGCAATCTCGATGGGTGCGGCTCGTGCCGCAGCCCTCATCGCGGCCGCCGATCACGGGCTCAAGGTCTACGAGTATGCGCCGCGAAAAGTGAAGCAAGCCGTGGTGGGCAACGGGGCCGCGGACAAATCGCAGGTGGCCTTCATGGTCCGAGCCCTCCTTGGCCTCAAGGAAACCCCGGTCCACGACGCCGCCGATGCCCTCGCCATTGCACTCGCTCATCTCTTTTCCTCCGACCCTCTCAAGCAGAAATCCCTCCCTCGGACTCAAGTCTGAACTCTGGTGCCCCCATGGCCTTCTCCCCTCCTGAATCACGCTGGCTGGGTGCGGATATTGACTACCAGGAGGGCCTTCGCCTTCAGGAAGGCCACTTTGCTGCCGTGCTCCCGGGCGGTGCCGAGACAATCTTCCTCCTCGAACATGCGCCCGTCTACACCATTGGCCGCACTCGCGACCAAAGCAGCCTTCGCGAACCTGTTCACCTTCCTCATCCCGTCGTTGAAATCAACCGCGGCGGTCAAGCCACCTACCACGGCCCGGGCCAATTGGTGGGCTACCCCATTCTCAACCTGCGAAACTACGGCAAGGATCTCCATGCCTACCTCCGCACCCTGGAGGAATCTCTCGTCGCCGCCCTCGCCGACTACGGAGTGGCCGCTCGACGGCGCGCGGGCCTCACCGGCGTATGGGTGGAGGATCGCAAAATTGCAAGCATCGGCGTAGGAGTGCGCAAGTGGATCGCTATGCACGGCTTTGCCCTGAACGTGACTGCTGAATGCCTTCCTCCCTTCCTCGCCATCACCCCCTGTGGGATCGATGGAGTGCGCATGACCACTCTTCATGCCGAGAGCGCCCTGCGACCGACTCCTCAGGAGGTCGGCGCGAAGATTGTGCACCACCTGTACCAACTCCTCAGCCGACTCGTCGCGTCAGCCGAGGATCATTAAAGCCGCCGGACCTCCACGGGACCTGCAGCATGCAAAGAGGCCCCCCTACTTCCTGGCCTTGTCCTTGGCCTCCTTTTCTTCGGCGACCTTCTTGATCACTGCTTCCGCGATCCCTTTCGGAGCACCCGCATAGTGAGCAAACTCCATCGAAAACTGGCCCCGACCGGAGGTCATCGTGCGCAGGTCTCCAATGTAACCGAACATCTCGCCCAGAGGAGCTTCCGCCTTGATGCGAATTCCCGTGGGAGCGCGATCCTGCGCATGAATCATTCCACGGCGCCGGTTCAAGTCTCCAATCACATCTCCCACATTGGCTTCAGGGGTGAACACATCGAGTTTCATGATGGGCTCCAGGAGAAGAGGTCCTGCCTTCGGAATTGATTGGCGATAGGCTGCGCGCGCCGCCAATTCAAAGGCCACGGCCGAGGAGTCCACCGAGTGGTGGCCCCCATCAACAAGGGTCACTTTGAAATCTAGGCACGGGAACCCTGCCAGCACCCCTTTGTCGAGAGATCTCTTAAAGCCCTTCTCAACCGCGGGGATGTATTCCTTCGGCACGTTCCCACCAACTACCTTGGACTCGAACTCAAAGCCGGATCCCGACTCCAGCGGCTCGATGATGTAGTCGATCTTACCATACTGACCAGAACCCCCACTCTGCTTCTTGTGCGTGTAGGAATCCTCGATCTTCTTGGTAATGGTCTCCCGATACGCGACCTGCGGAGCTCCCACCACGGTCTCCACTCCATAGGTCCGCTTCAGGATGTCCACCTTGATGTCGAGGTGAAGCTCGCCCATCCCCTTGAGGATGGTCTCACCACTATCCTGATCGGTTTCGATTCGAAAGGAGGGATCCTCCTTGATCATCTTGCCAAGGGCCACTCCCAACTTGTCAGCGAGCCCAACATCCGAGGGCCGCACCGCCATCGAAATCACCGGATCCGGGAATACCATCGGCTCAAGCGTGGCCGGATGCTTCTCATCGCAAAGGGTGTGCCCAGTTTGCACGTTTTTCAAACCCAGCAAGGCCACAATGTCGCCGGCCTGGGCTTCGTCGAGTTCCTTCCGATCGTCGGCATGCATCTCCACGATGCGTCCCACCCGCTCGGTCTTGCCGGTGAAGGTGTTGAGGATCGCCATGCCCTTTTTAAGCCTCCCGGAGTAAACCCGCGTGAACGTCAGCGCACCATACTGGTCGTCCATGATCTTGAAGGCCAAGGCCCGCAGCGGACGATCAGGATCCACGATCGCATACTCACCGGTTTCTTCCCCATCCTTATCGACCTCAGGCTGCGGCGGAACTTCGGTGGGGGATGGCAAGTAGTCGACCACCGCATTCAACACCAGCTGAACGCCCTTGTTCTTGAACGCCGACCCGCAATAGGTCGGGAAAAAGGCGAGCTCGATCGTCCCCTTCCGAATGCACCGCTTGAGGGTTTCAACATCCGGCTCCTCCCCGTCGAGATACTTCTCCATCACCTCATCGTCCTGCTCGACTGCCATCTCGATCATTTCGCTGCGGTACTTCTCCATCTTCTCAATCATGTCCTCGGGAGGATCGACGATTTGGTAATTGGTGGGATCTCCGGAATCATCCCAGGTCCAGGCTTTCTTGGTGAGCAGGTCAACGACGCCCGTAAACTCATCCTCCACTCCGATCGGCAAGGTCATGACCAACGGCTTGGCGGCGAGAACGGTCTTGATCTCTTCGACTACTCGATAGAAATCTGCCCCAACCCGGTCCATCTTGTTGACCAGGATCAAGCGAGACACCGCTGACTCGTTTGCGTAGCGCCAGTTCGTTTCCGACTGCGGCTCCACTCCGCCAGATCCGCAAAACACACCCACTCCGCCGTCGAGCACCTTGAGGGAACGGTAAACTTCGATCGTGAAGTCCACGTGTCCAGGAGTGTCGATGATGTTCAGCTGGTGCTCGTCCCAGAAACAGGTCGTCGCAGCGGACTGAATGGTGATCCCGCGCTCCTGCTCCTGTTCCATGAAATCCGTCGTGGCGGCACCATCGTGCACTTCCCCGATCTTGTGGATTTTCCCGGTCAGCTTGAGGATGCGTTCGGTCGTCGTCGTCTTCCCGGCGTCAACGTGCGCGAAGATGCCAATGTTACGGTGTTTGGAAAGGTCAGCCATGGCTAAATATTTGGGGGCCTGAAGTATTGCAAGGCGCCGTATCTGCCTCAGGTCGCCGGGAAAGTCGAGACTTGTGAGAGAGAAAGAACCTGTTTTTCAACAATGATGGGCCATTTAGACCTCAAATGGGGAAATGTTCACTTTGGACGGCCTAATAAACCTGCGATTTAGGAGCAATCAGCGCTTGTCCTCCGCAAATCGGAAAGCTCTCCCTCCCGCCAAATCAGCACTAGTCAGAGTCGGGCACCAGAATTGCTCCACGTGCTTTACCACCAGATCCGTGCCCGTGAAGTGATCCACTCCGGGGGGGCGCTGCGGGTTGTACATCGTGTCCGTCATGTCTCGTAGGAGAGCTACATTCTTGCCCACTTTCACCATCTGCCGAATCCCAAAGGGACGTCCCAGGACACACATGTTGAGATGCACTCCACAAAGGATCACATTATCGATCTTGTTCGCCGCGAGCAGATTGTAGGTCTCCTGTCCGCTGTCGGTAATCGCATCTCCCGCCGCGATCTCAATGGTCTTGATCTGGCGCGTCCACGCTTCGCGAATTTCGCACTTTGGTTCTGCGCAACTGCACCCCATGTCGCTGTCGTCAATCGGCAACACTCCCTCCAGCGCCGAGTCAGGCCAACACCACTTGGTGCCCCAACGATCCTTGCTGCTCAATGTGACCGGGGCTTTGGCGAAGGGAGCACCCTGGGCATATTTCCTCTGGGGAGTGTCCTTGTAAAAGTCCACCACGCTGGACGGGGCGTGCACGATGAGAAGGCCTTTCGCGCGCGCCTTCTTCACCACTTCGTTCAGGGGGCCGGCCATCTCACCCACCCGGCGCGCGGCCGACTTGCACCAGTGATCGTCCCACATGTCACAAATGATTAATGCGGTCTTCGATGCTTCCCACTCCACTCTATTCTCCACGGCCTTCTGTGGGGCATCCTTCGCGCGAGAACGCATGCTCAGGCTCAATTTTTCTTCCGCCATCAGTCCAGTGGGAATGCTCAACGCGAGCAGGACCAGGTTCAATCGGTGGGACCTCTTCATCCGGTGACCCTAGAGAGACAACTCGCAGACCGCAACGCGGAAGTCACTTCTCAATCGGGGTGTAGCACTCGATCCCAGCGATGGGGGAGGAATGCTCCATCACAATGCGCCACTGTTCGTGGAGAAACCGCAGCGCGGGGGTTGCTCGAATGTGGACTTGGAAGTGGGCCGACACCCTCCAAAACCTCAACCTTGAAGAGATCCTCAAAGCTCACCAGGACCGTCTCCCCAAGGGTCCGGGATGCGATCCTCTGCGCCTTGGAATTCTAAAAGCAGACTTCGCTCTTCGCATCCCTGAAAACTTTGGGAACTTCCGCAGATCCTTGGATGCTAATCCCTGCCGAGACGATCATCTCCCGTCCTTACTACCCCAGCACTCCTTCGACAACCTTCCCATGCTCATCCGTCGGGCTCCTCCCCACTCCATACTCATCTTTCGTGCGCTGGGATTCCCGGACCAGATCAACAGCCTCCGGGGCCTCCGCCTGCATAAGATAAGTCAACGCGTAACTCTGAATGCGCGAGACCAGTTCCTGCCGGCCTTCAAGCAGGCCCCTCCTCCTCGCCGACAGCCGGCCCCCATCCCCCTCCGCCCGGCGTTTCGATCCGTAGCCGATCACCGGGCTGCACCTCCCCGCTGTATACGTTGGGGAGTTCGCGA
>Ga0302120_10001193_pt1 | contig 12177 bp, 10 predicted proteins | sample AG5_Bottom_MG_FD_203118 | JGI IMG/M metagenome (GOLD analysis project Ga0302120, IMG submission 203118) | Marine microbial communities from Western Arctic Ocean, Canada - AG5_Bottom | ecosystem: Environmental > Aquatic > Marine > Oceanic | place: Canada: Western Arctic Ocean | collected 2017-10-01 | reverse complement strand
TGATAGGAATGGATTTTCTATCGCTGCTAAAGGGGTGCAGAGAGATTACGATGGGTGGATGGATGGCGATGGCGACGGTATTGAAAATGTATTAGATATCTGCCCAATTGAAAATGCAAGTGGTTTTGATTTAGATTCAGATGGCTGTCTTGATGATTCGGATGGAGACACAATAACCGATGATATTGACTTGTGTGTTGATGAGGATGCAGGTGGTTTCGATTTGGATTCAGATGGTTGTGTTGATGATTCGGATGCGGATTCCGTCAAGGATGATGTAGATCTATGCTATACAGAAATAATCAACAGTAGTTGGCCTGTAATGGAAAATGGCTGTAGACCAATAGATAATACTCCACAAATTACTATCATCTCAGAATTAGAAAATGGCAGTGTTTGGGAAGATGTGATGCTGGTTCGATGGCTAGCAGAAGACAACGATGGCGACCAATTGACAACTGGCGTCAAAATAATGATTACACATAATGATTCAAATGAGAGTTCTTCGGAATTGGTTCGTTGTGTTCCGAGGGTGAGGGGGGATGATTCAAATGAGTTCTTTTGTATCTGGGTAATTCCAATCGACCTCCCTTCATATGATATTAATGGGCAACGGTTGCACCTGGAGTTCTTTGTCCAAAGTTCAAACCAATCTCCAGATGCGAATAATGAATTAATAACAAAAAGCAGTCAAAATGTATTCACTTCATCATGGGATAACTCCTCAATAGATGATGACAATTCTTTGATTTTAAATAAAGAAGAAATTGCCAAACAAAAGAGATTTCTAGCGTTAGCAATTATAGGATTGATTGGTAGTTTGGTTGGCGCGTTACTAGTTGCTAAGAAATTTCTTCGCAACGGTTTTGATGAGGGTTTTTCCGATATAGTTGAGAGTGAGCAACCGCCTATTGAAAGCGATGGGAATTAGTTTTTATTTTCGTTGTACTGCGGGGCTTTTTTTGCTTAGTCATACAGATTTCATCCCTTTTTAGTGAAGGTGAACCTTGAAGGGTAGTGGCATCCTCGGCGGTTTGTCCGCAACGCGGAAGGTGAATAAAATGGGAGAAAGACTCTACGTAGGAATCGATTTGGGAACATACCAATCAACAATCGCGTCAAGTGCTGGTGCAAGCCACACAATTGAAACTGTTGTTGGACGACCGAAAGACCCTATTGCTCGTAACTTCCTCGGGCGAGATGTTCTTTTCGGAAATGATGCTTTGAAGAACAAGTTGGCATGTAATATATACCGCCCAATGGCTGCTGGAGTTGCTCAAGATGATGATGCAAACCTTGCTGCTGCAAAGGCGTTTGTTTCTCACCTATTGGAAACTGTAGACCCTGAAGAATTCGATGAGGTTTTCGGAGTAATTTGCTCACCATCTCACGTTTCATTCACTGACAAGTCTAACCTAGTTGCAACACTTCGTGGACAAGTAAATGCCATAATGGTAGTTACTGAACCATTCGCTACAGCATTCGGAATTGAGGAAATCGCTAGTTCTATCGTAGTAGATATTGGTGCTGGAACAACTGATATTGCACGTATTTATGGAACATTCCCAACTGAAGAAGACCAAATTACTCTTCAAGAAGCTGGAGATTGGTTGGATGAGGCACTAATGGACCTGATCCGAAAGAAGTACACTGGTGCTCAAGTAACCAAGGATATGGTTCGCCGTTGGAAAGAAGAAGTTTCCTATGTAGGTGGAGACCCTCGTGAAGCAATTGTTGAACTTTCAGTTGAAGGTAAGAAGCAAGTGGTAGACATCGGAGACCTAGTTCAAGAAGCATGTGAATCAATTATTCCAAAGATCGGAAACGGTATCAAGCAAATCGTTGCTGGTGCAGACCCTGAATATCAACCAATACTTCGTAACAATGTCATCCTCTCTGGTGGCGGCTCTCTAATCGAAGGATTAGCGGCTCGTGTTGCTGACGAAATTTCCGATATCGGTGATGTGAAAGTCTGGTGTGTTGAAGACCCAATCGACAAGGTTGCCACTGGTGCTTTAGCACTGGCTCAGCAAATGCCTGATGAAATGTTCACATCAATCAACTAAATTTGATAGGTTGAATAGTTACCAAGGGGTATCAAACTCCCCTCCTAATGCCTGTTTCTATTGGCAAAGTTCAAGAGTGGTTGAGCGGCGATTGCCCATTGTATGACGCTAGGAACTTCAGCAGCAGGTGGCATCGGACGAATTAGTGATGCCTCAGGAGATGAACGAGCGGTGCTCGAAGGGATGCTTCGCGGCTATCCTCAAGACCAATTAGTGGAAGAGGTTCTCATCGCTTGGCAAGAACTAGCTGGGCGCAATGATGAGTTGGTTTCTGTAAAGCAAAGAATTCGGGTTTTAGAACTTGATTTGGCGGAAAGAGAAGATTTGGTTGCACCAGAAGTTGTACGATTAAATGAGGCGGAGTCTTCTCTTCAGGAGTTTGAAGCAAAGAATGTTCACCTATCACGAGTACTCGCCGATACCCAGGCGGAATTAGCAAGTCAGCAATCTTCACTTTCACAGAAGGAAAGAGAATCTATGGAAACGGAAGTTAGCCAATTACGAAACTTGTCGAATGATCAAGATGAAGTGATTGGTGAAATGGAAGGGCGTATTTCTCAAATGGTCGAGGCTTTGGAAAGAGCCGCTGAGGCGGGATTAACTTCGGTGACTGCGGACGAAGTTCGTTCATTGAAATCACAACTTGATGATATGGCCGGAAATTTCGAGGTCGAATCTGCTGCTAACACTGCTCTAGAAGAAGAGCGTCAACGTCTACGAGACATTGCAGATCGCCTGCGCGGATTGCTTGATGCTAGAGATTCAAGATTAGCTGAATTAGAAGAACAACTTGAAAGAGTAATGCAAGGGCCTCGTTCGGTTTCTGCTGAACACGATTATTTAGTTGAGCAGATTGAAGAATTAAAGAGAAGGTTATTGGAAAGAAATCGAGAATATGAATCTCTGAGAAGGAGAGAACGTCGCCTACATAGTGATGTCTTTGATAGAGATGAAAGAATCCAACAAATGGCTTTGACGATTGCAGACTTTGAGTCTGCACTTGGCGACCGTACTGCAGAATTCAGAGAATTAGAAACACAGAACGAGGCTATGATGGCTGAACTTGATTCTGCTAAGCGGGGCGAACGCACTAGAGAAGTCGTTGGGCGTGTTTTCGCAGACTCCCTATCACTTGTTCGTGAACAAGATGCACGTGATGCTAAGCGAGAAGCGTATGCTAATTCACCGAATGTCGAAAGAACACTATCAACTCCTGAAACCGACGATATGGCGCATCTTGCAAAGGGTGGACGCGTTGAACTTGGTGTTGATGAAACTGTAATCGAAGAGGGAATCGATGTTGATGGCCCTCGCCCTCCTAGCCCTGGTGGTTCAGGAGACCCTGTTCTCTACGAGGACGAGGATTGAGATGGACTTTTTGTCTTTGATTTCTGCAGTTAGTGTTGGAATTGGTTTGTCTGCTGCCTGTGGATTCCGTATTTTTTTACCACCAGCGATGATGAGTCTTGCTGCTAACCTCGATTGGATGGAATTAGATGGTCAATTTGTAATGTTAGACAGTTGGGGTGCTTTTGCCATTTTATCTGCTGCGGTTACATTTGAAATCGGTGGTTACTTTATTCCATGGATTGATAATTTACTAGATGTTGTTGCAACCCCTGCAGCTGCACTTGCTGGAGTATTTGTATCCGCATCTATGCTCGGTGATTTTGACCCGATGTTACAATGGACTGTTGCTTTAATCGCCGGAGGTGGTGCTGCAGGTACTGTGCAAATAGGAACCGTTGCTACCAGAGCTGCATCTACTGGAACTACGGGGGGTTTAGCCAATCCACTGATCTCCATAGTTGAGGCAGTGGCCGCTGTTGTGCTGACAATACTCGCATTATTATCTCCTATAATTGTCCTAGTTGCTCTTGTTGCCATGTTCTATTTTGGATTCAGAGCGATTGCTAAATTGAAACTTCGTAAGTTAAAACCGACAACTGGCTAATTGGTGGGAATGATGACGGACAACGATTATCTCTTATTGGATGCACACTGTGGGATGTGTTCTCGTGCTGGATCGTTTATATCGCGAAGATTACGCGATGATAAATTGATAATTAGCGAGCTTGATTCTGAACAGGGTCAAAAAATAGTTGCTAGCTTTTCACAACAAATGAAGGATGCTGATTCTCTTTATTTAATTAGAAATGGTAAGCCATACATGCTTTCCAGTGCAGCGATTCGCACATTGTTATATCTGCCAATTTGGTGGCGAATACTATATCCTGTGGCCTGGATTATTCCTCTACCGATTCGTAATTATGCTTACAGAGTATTGGCCCGTAATAGGCATCGTCTATTTCCCTTGAAGTAATTATAGCGCGTCTATTACTTCACTCAAACGCGTACGTAATTCTGCTAAGTCGGCTGCGTCTTCGGTTAGCGTCCCAGTTACAATCCAATCCGCTCCTGCTTGTGCAGCAATCTTGGCTTGTGCCCCTGTTCTAACCCCACCACCAACTAATAGTGTCAAACCGTCAACTTGCTTCGCACTCTCTATCAAAGCAGGAGAAACTTGGCTCTTCGCGCCACTGCCCGCCTCGAGATAAAGCAGTTTAAATCCAAACATTTGTCCACATCTTGCATAGGCGTTTATCAGTTCAACATCATCTTCTTGAATTAATTCTGCTTGACCAACTTCGCCGACTTTTCCACCTGGTGCGCAAACGACATATCCGGTAGGAAGTGCTTCAACTGCAAAATTATGTAGATGGGGGGCGCCTCTGACTTGTTCTCCAACAAGGAATTTTCTACTGTTTGAATTCATCAGCATCATGAATGTGATCGCATCGGCTGCGGGGGATAATGCATGGGCTCCGCCTGGGAATAAGACGACTGGTATCTTGCCATCTTCTTCATCGCATTCGGGGTTTTGGCTTGCAGCAAAGACGCGCAACTCTAGGGCTTCTTGGATTGCTTCGCATGTGGCGTGTACAATTGCGTCAGGGGTGTCGGTTGAGCCGCCTACGAATATCATTGATGTTCCACAGTCAACCGCCACCATCACTCGCTCTGCAGCAACATCTGGTGATTGACTCGCTGGGTCGATTAGGGTGATGTGTCGGCAATGCTCAGACGGTGCCGTAACATACTGCAAAGTGGTCATATCGTCTCGGCGCATCTTCAACCCTAAATGTTGGCTTGGCTCTCTATTGAATAGGGCTTTTGCTGTAATTGGTTGTAATATTGGTAAAAGTGAGTCTTATTGCACAAGCCGTTGAGGACAGGGTATGAGCGGAGAAGCCCCTTTGTCGCGCTTGATGCATTATATGCGTCCGCACAAATCCACTGTCCGCTTAGCAGGTCTTTGTTCAATCCTCAACAAGATTTGGGATTTGGCTCCACCGCTACTTATTGGCCTAGCGGTTGATATTGTTGTTCTCAGGGAAAATTCGTATTTGGGAACTCTTGGTATTGCTGACCCAATGCAGCAACTAATTTTCCTTTCAGTTTTGACTTTCGCTATTTGGGGTCTTGAATCTTTATTCGAATACTTCTTTGCTATTCTGTGGCGTAACTTAGCGCAAACCGTTCAACATGAAATGCGAATTGAAACCTTTCAACATATACAAAAACAAGGCAGTGGATGGTTCGACAAGAGGCAAAAAGGAGATCTATTGGCCATTTTAAATGATGATGTCAACCAACTTGAACGATTCCTAGATAAGGGTGCTAATGACATATTACAAGTTGCTACAACTGTGATAATCGTCTCTACTGTTTTCCTTATTATTTCTTGGCAAGTCGCACTATTTGCAGTTCTTCCAATCCCTATTATTTTGTGGGGATCGTTTCGTTATCAGAAATCATTGGAGCCGCGTTATATTGAAGTTCGATATGCTGCAGGGCAAATGAATGCATTATTAGAAAATGATTTGAGTGGAATGACAACAATTCAATCATTTACTGCTGAAGCACTAGAGGCTCAGCGAGTTGGAGAATTAAGTCAACAATACAGGATGGCAAATAAAGAAGCAATTCGCTTGTCTGCGGCTTTTACGCCACTAATTCGCATGGCAATTCTCGTTGGATTTACTGCAACCCTACTTCTTGGTGGCTGGCTAACATTAGAAGGAACTCTTGCTATTGGCGCATATTCAGTTTTGGTTTTTATGACTCAAAGGTTACTTTGGCCGCTTACTCGTCTTGGTGAAACATTTGATTTATATCAAAGAGCAATGGCCAGCAGCACACGTGTTTTGGATTTATTACAGAGTCCAATCGAAATCATAGACGGTGATTTCGTTGCCATACGAGAAGATGCTAAGAAATCAGATATTGTGATGAGTAATGTTAGTTTTTGTTATAGCGATCGAGAACCATTATTCACAGATTTGAATCTAACAATTACCGCAGGCCAGACATTGGGTGTGGTCGGCGCTACTGGTGCTGGAAAATCAACACTGACGCGATTATTGTTACGGTTTTCCGATATTGATAGTGGCAGTATTGAGTGGGTTGGCAAATCAAGTAAAGATTGGACTTTGCCATCTTTACGTTCAAACATCTCATTGGTAGATCAGCATGTGACATTATTCCCAACCACTATTGCAGAGAATATCAGATATGGTAAAGCAAATGCAAGTGATGAGGAAGTTTGGATGGCTGCAGACGTTGCTGAAGCAAGAGAATTTGTGGAACAATTACCGAGTGGATGGGATACTTTGGTTGGTGAAGGTGGATATCGTTTGAGTGGTGGACAGCGGCAGCGTATTGCTATTGCAAGGGCTGTTCTAAAGGATGCGCCGTTGTTAATTTTGGATGAGGCAACATCTGCTGTAGATAATGAAACTGAAGCTGCATTACAACGTTCAATAGCAAAGATTTCCGATAATAGAACTACCATGATAATCGCCCATCGTCTCTCAACAATTCGCTATGCAAACAGAATTATCGTTCTTGATGGTGGAAGGATAGTCGAAAGTGGTGAGCATCAAGAATTGGTAAATTTAGGTGGTATCTACGCTCGCTTGTGGGCAGTTCAAACCGGGGAAGTTCTGAGTGATTAATCAGATAATATCGATCTTCCAATATTGCAAAGAGTTATTGGTTTAGGTCTATTGTCAAAGGATATGAGCGACACGGCACCTGATGATGAACAACAATGGACACTAAATGATTCAATGCAAAAACTTGCAACTTGTTTAGAAGAGAATGACCTTTCAGTTGACGCTTTATTTGCACAAATAGATGAAGATGCTGATGGCTCTATCAACGGACCTGAGTTATACAAGGGGCTACAATCTATGGTTGGAGAATTTCTTTCACCAGGTCAGGTGTCATCCATTATCAAAGCCTTTGACATAAATGAAGATAATCGAATTGATGTTGAAGAACTTCGTGCTGCGTTCGATGGTTTGCAGAGTGCATCATCAGAAGAAGAATGATGATGGGGTTTTCCCGAGATTGCCTTATTTATCAAATAAGATGCAATTTTTATTGATCAACCAAATAGAAAAAAGGCTTTCAGTGGTGGACTGTTGGGAAGGAGTATGCGGATTGCCATATTTATTGTATTACTTCTCGCCTTGTCACCAATGTATAATCCAGCAAAATCACTTTTAGAAGAGGATGTTACCACCAGTGAAACGAGCCACCACACTACTGTCGCCCAATTCGGGGTTGGTTTTGATGAGACTCTAATAGCAGACTCAAGTGATGACTTAGATACTCCTCGTGATTTAGAATTTCACCCTGGAAGTAGTCGTAGTGATGAATTGTGGATTGTTAATCGTGCAACAGATAGTGTGACGATTATTCACGATACTGGATTGTCTACTCAATGGTCTGAGATCCGTCTAGACTCTAACAGAAATCACTTCATGGAAGAGGTCAGTGCCATTGCTTTTGGAGCATATAGCAATGAATTTGATTATCAATTTGTAACCGCACAAGAATCTCGTAATACATTCAATGGCCAAGGTAGTCCAAATAATTTCATGGGTCCTGCTCTTTGGCCATCTTCCCTAAGCCACTTTGCAGTTGAAAATCAGAATAATGGTAACGGCCTTCTTGGCAGCCACATAGATATGTTGCATGAATCTCCTTTGGGGATGGGTGTTGCACATGATTCCGGTAATGCTTACTGGTACTTCGATGGCTGGTATGGAGATTTGGTTTATTATGACTTCCAAGCCGACCATGATACTGGAGAGGATGACCATTCCGATGGCATCGTGCGAAGATATAGCGAGGTTAGTTTATCGCGCTCCTCTGGCACTCCAAGCCATATGGTACTCGACAAAGATAGTGGGATTTTATACATCGCTGACAGCGGTGCTGGTAGAGTGCTTTGGGTTGATACAGATGACCCAACTACCAGTTCAACTAATATCTACAATGATAATTCCAGAATGGAGAACTTGCATGAATACAGTAGTATCACCGGTGTCTCATGGGGTGTACTCGATAGCGGGATGATCCGGCCAAGTGGTATTGCTCTAGATGGCGATACACTATTTGTTTCTACAAATGGCAATGGTCAAATTCGCGCTTATGATTTAGGCACTACGCCAACTACTGCAACTCTTTTACAGACCGTTAATACTGATGCATCATCTATAATGGGCTTAGAAATAGGACCTGATGGAAAATTGTACTATGTTGATGGATTTCAAGATAAGGTGATTCGTCTTGACCCACAATCTGATAGCGATGACGATGGTGTCGCTGATATTGTTGATAATTGTCCAAGCGTCCAAAACAATGGTCAAGAGAATCACGATTCGGATAGTATGGGTGATATCTGTGATACAGATGATGATAACGATACAATACTCGATGTTGATGATGACTGCGAACTTGGTGTACTAGATTGGACTTCGCTGTTGTCAACCGATTATGACTCCGATGGTTGTAATGATTTGAGTGAAGATTTTGATGATGATGCGGATACTATTCTAGATGTTGATGATAGTTGCGACAAAGGAATGCTCAATTGGGCCAGTGATAATCTAAATGATTACGATACTGATGGCTGCAGGGACTTGGATGAAGATTATGATGATGATGCAGATGGCATGTGTGATACTGGCGGCCCAAGCATTGATTGTAGTAGAGGAATGTATGGTCAAGATATGTGCCCTTTGGGTACACTTGGTTTCGTTTCATTCCAAGGTAATGACATAGATGGAGATGGCTGCGAAGATTCGACAGAAGACTTTGACGATGATGGTGATGGTTATCTAGATGTAAATGATAATTGTCCAAATATTTCGGGCCCTTCCAGTCAAGGAGGCGTGCTGGGATGTACTGATTTAGACGGTGATGGTTGGTCCGAAAGTGTTGATGCTTTCGATTATGATAGCACTCAATGGAGTGATGTCGACGAAGATGGTTATGGTGATAATGCTGATGGAAATGATGCTGATGGCTGTGTTTCTCTTGCAGGCGATTCACTCAATGACCGACTTGGTTGCCGCGATTCCGATGGAGATGGATGGTCGGACCCAAGCACATCATACACTGCTGAAGATGGCGCTGATGCTTTTCCTTCTGATCAGACTCAATGGTTTGACCGCGATGGTGATGGCTATGGTGATGAACCGTTTGGAAATGACTATGATGATTGTCCAGATATCTTTGGAACTTCAATTGTTGACAGATTAGGTTGTCTAGACACTGATGGTGATGGCCGCTCTGATGAAGGAGATGCTTTACCAAACGAGTCAAGTCAGTGGGATGATTACGATTTAGATGGATTTGGTGACAGGATTGGGGGGGTCATGGGTGACTCGTGCCCAACACAATATGGAAACTCAACAAATGGCTCACAGGGCTGCCCAGATGCGGATGGTGATGGCGTATATGATGTTGAAGATTCATGGCCAAATGACATTCGCATCTGGTCGGATACTGATGGTGATGGGTTCGCAGATCAATCTGCAACCAACCTCAGTGATGAGTGTCCATTGATAGAGGGATATTCCAGCATTGACCGGATTGGCTGTCTCGATAGTGATGGAGATGGTGTTTCGGATGAACAAGACTTTTATCCAAATGATGCAAAACGAACTGTTGAAGAAGTGATTTACCAAAAAGTATGGTTGTGGGTTATGGTTGCTGTCTTGGCATTGATTCCAGTAACTTGGATAATAGTACGTAAATCTAAGGGCGATGCAATATCAAAAACTGAACACCTATGGGACCCTGTTTCATCACCTGCAGTGACACACCCTATAACCGTCCAGGCAGTAATGCCAGCCGTTGCACCATTACTTGTGCCGGCCGTACAAATTGCCGCTCCGCAGGCTGTTGCTCCAGTGGTGGGGCCAGCGATTCCTCCAGAAGGGCTTCCTGTTGGTTGGACTATGGAACAATGGAACTATTATGGCCAACAATGGTTAGTAGATCAAGGTAGAGTTTGATTTTTCAACTCTTCTTCAGCATCTGTTTTACTATAGAAGTGCCTTTTCATCAAGTGGCCTACCAAATTGATATCTTTTAATTTTGTATCGCATTTTGGACAACTTAGTAAATCTGTTCTATTTTGAAAACTATTGCTTTTTGTAGTCGCTGTATCTGATTTCCTAAAATTAATGGCCATCATTATTGCTAGAATAAAAACCAAACCCAAAGAGACTCCGATGAGTATCGTTTCATTTGACATTGATTTTTGTTCAGAAGGTGCTGAAAGGTCAATATCCATCGTAGCTGTACGGTCGCCTTCTTCTGCTTGGCCATTATCTCCTTCCAGGTCAAGGGTGTGGCGGAAGGTTTTATTCTCTACTAAGAGGTATATCACCTCGCCATGATCACTGGGGTGAATGTGCAGAATCAGTAAATATGAGCCGCTGTTATCAGTAGTTGAATTTCTCCCTTCATTATGGCCGCATATGTTTTGATTAGCATTTTCAGTGCTGCAATCGAGAAATACTGGTGTTTCGGTTGCAATCTCGCCGTTAGCAGCGGTGACAATTCCTGTTATCGTGTAGCGGTGGTCCCATTCGTGTTCAGCGTTGGCGGCCGGTAAAGCCAAGCACAACGCTAGAGAAATTAGCACGGTTAGCAATAATTTATTTCCACTAAAGTGGAAGTGGGGGCTGGGTTTCATAGCAGTCCTTTGAAGCGGTTATATATCAATATGATATTGACGCTTGTGATTAATTTACAATTCTTTATTGGCCGTCTTATTTTTTAATTTTTTCAATAATATCCGAGAAAATACCATAGAAAATAACAGGAATGCTATCGATACCCAAAGAGGTGAATCGGTATTTGTCGCAAATAGCCACGTAATTAGCAGGATTGCTGTGCCATAAAACGCCCTAAATATTGAATAGAATAAAAAAGACTTGAAAAGAGGATTTTCAAGTAACTTTTCAAATTTTGAATTTGCCATTAACTATCCCTCCAAGAGCCTGAGTAATTATTCGCTACAAGTTATCTTAACTCCACTATTGCTCATTCTATCGGTTATCCGCTGCAACAAATGTTTTGATTGTCCGAGAATCTCTGGAGCCATCACTCCGCTTTGAGAAATTAACCCTTCTGCTAACATCTCTGCTACTTCAACAGTGACGAGCCCTGTCGTTCTGGCCATAGAGGACCAGCCATCCTTGCCTTCATCGATAATATCCCATCTCCGACTACCTTGTTCGGCTACAACCTCTATTGCTAGCCAAGTAAATTCTGGCCGAGCATCGTCAAATTTCCAAGCGCTGAGCAATTCTTGTTCTGAAAAATTACCTGCGATATAACGATCGATATGTCCTGGCCAACGAACCGTGTATTCTAGAAGTTCTTGGCTGTGAATTGTATCTAATAGTGAGCGGAGTCCATCTGTTAGGAAGGCTTCCATTTGCCCATATCCTGGCACTGATACAGCATGGCGTTGGGTTAGCGGTGGCTCAATTACATTGACTCCAGACCTTCTAATTCGCGCTGGGCGGGTGTATTCCTCAATCACATCTGAAGGTGAAAATGGTGCCATGTATGACCACTCATCATCACTCTGTTGTGGATTTCCTCCCACCCAAATTTTAGCGCTTTGTAATGAGTTGAAATCGCATTGAGCGTCCATTAGTAGCGCATTGGATAATCCCGGTGCAATTCCAATATCATAGACCATTGTTGAATTGTTATCAATTGCTAATTGACTCAA
>Ga0302120_10001192_pt1 | contig 12177 bp, 6 predicted proteins | sample AG5_Bottom_MG_FD_203118 | JGI IMG/M metagenome (GOLD analysis project Ga0302120, IMG submission 203118) | Marine microbial communities from Western Arctic Ocean, Canada - AG5_Bottom | ecosystem: Environmental > Aquatic > Marine > Oceanic | place: Canada: Western Arctic Ocean | collected 2017-10-01 | reverse complement strand
AGTTTCGATCCTCGGCGCAAAAGGCAACGGTTGTATTTCACATTGGGGCGTTGATCAAAGCGCCAGCGAAGGAATGCAGTATCCCGCATAAAAGGCAAACCCAACTCCCCCGCGTGCTGGGCAAAGAAAGCATCCAATTCCGCGGGCCATTCACAGTCTTCCTCGAAAGCGAGGTCCCCCGCCACCAAGGACCGCGCCGCATCCTGCGCACCAATTCCCTGTCGCCAAAACTCCTGCAGCACCGTGTAGCCCAAGTGCGCACGTCCGATGCGCCAGGCGGGCCGCACGGGAAAGCCATAGCAAAGGAGAAAACCACCGGCAGCGGGCAAGCAAGTGCGCTCCACAAAACTCTCGCAAGCCCGGGTAAAAGCGCGCACCCGGCGGGGCAAGCTGAGCTCGTTTGCGGCAAAGGTGTCCACCACCTGGGCCACCGGAAGGCGCTGCTCTCCGTCCAATACCCTGGTTCCGAGGGCCGCATAGTGGGCCTGAACGCGACCCCTTCGGTCCAGTAAGGTCTCGGCCGGTGCGCCTCCGGGTACTTGGCGGGTCCGCCAATCCCATTCGGCTTGGAGGCGGGGTTGGTATCCCGGATCGATGGCTGCAAAGGCCTGATCAAAGGACGCCCGCAGGCCCGAGGTGATCTCAACGGAAGCTCCCATGGGCTCATCCTCGACTTTTGGTCCCGCGAAAGAAAGGGCCTCTTGAGAGATCGCCCAGGTCCACGAGCGGATTACCGAGGGCGCAGAACCCGCGAGCCACGGGAAATGGCGGGAGTGCATGGGAATCGAACCCACCGGTCACGCTGTTCACGCAACCCAACCGGCTTTGAAGGCCGGGCGGAACACCAGCTCCGATCCACTCCCCCTTGGGGCCGGAAGCATAGCGAGCAATAGGGGCCTGTGGTCGGGCCGGCCGCCCTTCTTCTACGCAGCTCTGACCCTGGGGCGGTAGGTCTGGGACAGCTCCCGACTGGATTCCCCGGCCTATGCCTCACGTTCGGGCAACAACCGCCCGGGAGAACCATGTCCCAGCCCAGGGGGCAACCCCCCGGCCCAACGGCGACGGATCAGGATCCCATGCCGCAGACCTTCAATGCCCACACTGAACTCCAAACCGGAGGGGTTCTCATCGAAGCTCCGGGGCAAGATCAACTCGACCCCCGGCGCACCGCGCTCGATGTTCTGCCCCAGGCGTCCCACCAATACCGGGTCCTCTAGACCGCCAGCGTGCTCGATCCTGAGGGAGAGCCGTTGCCCCCGGCGGCGCAGCACCACACTGGCGGGAAGGTCACCCGCGCTCTCCGCCAGGAGGGTCAGCCGGGCGGTCAAGGTATCGGCCCATGCCCGGCGTTCACGAACCAAGGGCGCGTCCAACAGAAGGCGCCCCCCAGCCGCGAGGGACCCTGGCCAGAGGCTGCCTTGCCAACTCATGGCCGCGCCGACCAAGGGGTCCGGTCCGGGGGAACGGCTGCCCCCATCGATGCGCACGGACACGTCCAGGGTTTCTCCCACTTGAACCGTAGCCGCCGTAGGAAGTCCTTCCACGTTAAAGGCTCCCCCTCGGCTGAAGAAACCGAGGCGCACTTCAATGGGCACGGGCAAGGGGTTCGTGAATTTTACCCGGGCCTCCCAGCGCCCGAACCATTCACCACGCTCGCGATCCACGTCATTCAAACCCTCCGGCACCACCATGAGACGGGGCACTTCTAAGGGCCATTTCTTCAAATCCGGCACCAAACGCATGAGCGCCCGAGCTGCCAAGGCCCGGTGGGGTTCATTGGTATTGAAGCCGGTGAACTCACCACTGCAAACCCGCAACAAATCCGCAGGACTGTCCACCGACCAAGCCCAACGTTCGATGCCCTTGGGCAAACGGGACCAAGCCGGATGATCCCAGCCCCCGGGGCCCACACCCAGGGCGGGGAAACGGTGCTCGGCCAATTGGGAGATCACCCCATCGTCCACGCAATCCACCAGCAGCATGCCCTTAGGGCCGCCGGAGGGAAGCTTGGCCAACTCCAATCCATCGAAGGCCGCGACCCTCAGATCCACCCGGGCCCCAATGTCTTCTAAGCGCTCGAGCAAAGCCCCCAAGAGCCCGCGCTCTTTGATCTCGATCATGTGCATGGCGGGGCGGCCATCGGGCAGGGTCAGCTCAAGGGCTTCGTCGAACAGGGGAAGGCGTTCGCCCCGATAACCGTGGGAATGCCAGCTCCCCGCGTCGACCCCCATCAAGGACGCCAAGTTCCGCTGGGCGAGGGGCCCCTTGCTGTCAGTTGTGCGCTGCAGGGTCTCGTCGTGCAGCAGCATCAACTCCCCCCCGGCACACGCGCGGACGTCGTATTCGATTCCATCAAGCCCCACATCCAACGCCCGGCGGAGGGAACCAAGGGTGTTCTCGGGAGCCTCCCGGGGCGAACCACGGTGGCCCAAAATCAGCGGCGGTGGCCCGACGAACTGTCCCGCCGGAAAGAGCTGATCATGATCTCCAAACGGATCCGCTGGGGATTCAGGCGACTGCAAAGCTCAGCGAGAGAAAAGGATCAAACGCCCGGAGTAACCGCAGGCCACCAGGCACATGCCCGATTCCCCCACTTCTCCGGCGGCGAGGTGATGCAAGCGCCCATCATCGTGACCGATGGTAGGACAGTTAAAGCCCCCTTCAAGGGAGGGACCAGCCGAGGAGGAAACCCAAGTGCCGTTCTGACCGCAGACCAAACGCACAAAGCCGTCATAGCCCGTAGTGGCCCCTTCAATGCCCGGGCGATTAGGGTCCAAGTCCGCCAGCACGGCTCCTCGCAAGCGGTCAGCACTGGTCAACAGGGTCTCCACATTCTCCTTGCGCCAAACACGCAAGTGGCCGCTGTTACCACAGAAAAGGACCACGTCGCGGGTCGCTGCCACCCGCGCCAGAGAGTCGATGCCCTCAAAGAGTGTGCGTGGTTCAAAGCCGCCGGAGTGCCGCACGATCTCCACCAGTCGCCCGTCGTCCTGGGCAAGAATCGCACCACGCAAACCAACGGCAATGCCCTTGATAGGAGCACTGGTGTCCACGGTTGCTTCTACCTCGAAGAGGCCATCCCCCATGTGACGGAGTACAAAAGCCCGGTTGGTGAAGCCGCCCACCACGAGTTCGTTGCCCGCATGAAGCGGGTCCGCATCGCCGATAGCCACCCCGTGCACCAGGGCCTCGGTGCTCAGAAGCTCAGTGCTCTCCCAACCGCTCTTGCCCCGGCGATGCAGCAAGACCACGCCCTGGCCAGGTTCATCTTCCCCTCCTAAGCGCTTCCCCACGGTCACCAACTCGGCGCCGGGGCTGGTGGGGTCAAGCTCTCCGATCGCGCACTGAATCGCCTCGCCTGGTAAGGCGGCGATCACCTCGTGCTTAAAGCCACCGCCCTCGGCCCAAACCAGCACGACTAAGCCGTCGCCGGTGGTCACCGCGATCTCGTCGCCCGGGACATCAGGCAAGAGATCCCCCACGGCGCAGCCCCCCATCTTCACGCCCAGGTCGCAAATAACCCTGGCCTGCCAGGGCTCTTGCTCGGCGGGGGCGCTCAAGCATCCCGTCAATAGAAGGGCAAGAAAGGCTGTGTAGTTACGCATAGAAAAGACTCGGTGGGAAGCGACAGAGTTCAGCTCAAAAGAATCGAATGGTCGCCCGCGGGCAGAACCTCTCCCACAGGATGCACGGGAACATCTTGGGCCTGAAGGGCTTTCTCTAGGGTTGCAGCCTCTTCGGCAGGCACACAGATCAAGAGGCCTCCGGATGTTTCCGCATCAAAGGTGATGCGGACCAAGTCCGGATCAACCCCATCGGCCACGCGAACCACATCTCCGATGGCCGCCTTGCCACGAGCAGACCCACCGGAAACCACTCCGGCTCGGGCCAAGTCCAAGGCCCCTTCAAAGATCGGCAAGGATGCCGCGTCAAAGCTCAAGGTCACCTGACTGGCCCTGGCGATGTTGCACGCGTGCCCCATGAGCCCAAAGCCGGTCACATCCGTGCAGGCCCGGGCGTTCACTTCTGCCATGGCGTTTGCCCCGGCGCGGTTGAGGGTCGCCATACTCTCAGCCGCCCGGCGCATGAGGTCCAGGGGAACCTTGCCGCGCTTGCCGCCGGTGGTCAAGGATCCCATGCCGAGGGGCTTGGTCAGATACAAACGGTCTCCGGCCTGGGCTCCGCTGTTGGTGATCACGCGCCCTGGATCCACCACCCCGGTGACTGAAAAGCCAAACATGGGCTCGAGGCCTTGAACCGTGTGCCCACCGGCCAAGACTGTGTCCGCCTCGCGCAACTTGTCGAAGCCCCCACGGAAGATCTCGGCGATCCATTCGGGCTCGAAGTCCTTGGGGAAACCGGCCAGGTTCAGGGCAGAGATAGGCCGCGCACCCATTGCGTAAACATCCGAAAGGGCATTGGCTGCAGCCACCGCCCCATAGGCGTAGGGATCATCGAGCACCGGCGGAAAGTAGTCCACCGTCTGGACCAAGGCCACCCGCGAACCGGGCAGCACCCCGTCTTGCTCCCCAAGTAAAACCACACCTGCATCATCAACAGATTGGGGACCCACAAGCAAACGCTCATCGGTGGTCAAATTTGCCTCACGCAAGACCTGCGCGAGTTGCCCCATGGGCATCTTGGCGGCTCAGCCTGCGCAGGCGGCGTAATCGGTCAAACGCTTTTGGTTGGGCTTCATGGCTTTTGGTTGGGTTGGGGTGACTCGAAGGCGCGAACTATACGCTCAAGCACCCGCAGAATTGGGCAGGGAAGCGAAGACCTTGAGTAAGTCCTCTTGATCCCCCTGCAAGAGGGTGCGTGGATCGAGCAAGAGAGCATTCCCCTGCACGCGTGCGAAAACCGGAGGGTCCGATGCCCGCAGAGCCGCCGCAAGGCCGGCAGGGGAGCGCGCGGGGTCCGTGACCCTCAAGATCGGGCCCTCTAAGAAAATCCCTGGTGCCGAGCCGGAACCCGGCTGGGATTCCCCCGCCTCGATTTGCACTTGGAAGCCCAGGTCCACCAGGGCCTTTTCCAATTCCTGGGATACCCCTTCAAGATCGTCCCCCGTGGCCAGCAACATGCGCCGGGTGGGCAGCTCGTCTCCGCGCCCGGCGAGGATCAACTCCAGGGTTGCTTCCAGACCCGCCAGGGTCACCTTGTCGCAACGCAGGGCGCGGTACATGGGATCTTGACGCAAGCGCGCCACGGCTTCGGCGGAACCGACGATCAATCCCGCCTGAGGTCCACCGAGCAGCTTGTCGCCGCTAAAGGACACGATGTCGATTCCACTGGCAAGGGCATCGGCCACTTCGGTTTCACCTCCCACGCTTGCCCCGAGGGGACGCATGGTGTTGGCCTCTACTAAACCCGAGCCCAAATCCCAAGCGCTGGCGACCCGGTGCTGTTTGCCCAAGGCTGCGAGTTCTGCGGGTTGAACCTCGCTGGTGAAACCCACCACTCGGAAGTTGGATGGGTGAACTTTCATCAAGAGTCCAGTCTCTGCGGTCAGAGCGTTTTCGTAGTCGGCGATACGCGTGCGGTTCGTCGCTCCCACTTCCACCATGCGCACGCCCGCCGCAGCCATCACTTCGGGCACCCGGAAGGATCCGCCAATCTCCACCAGTTCCCCACGGCTGACAACCGCCTCCTTGCCGGAGGCCAAAGCATGCATGGTCAAGAGCGCCGCCCCGGCGTTGTTGTTCACGGCGATGCCCTCTTCGCAACCAACCAGTCGGCCAAGCAATTGACTCAAGCGCTCGTCTCGCCGGTTGCGCTCGCCGCTGAGCCGGTCCACTTCCAGAACGCAGAACGAGCGAGCCGCCACCTCCATACGCGCGGCCACCTCCACGTGCACCGGAGCACGACCCAAGCCAGTGTTGAGCACCACGCCACTCACGTTGATCGCCCGCCGCAAGCCCCGAGCGCGATCCTGATCCACCAGCGCGCCCATGGCGAGCCCAAGGCCCTCCCCGGCGAGCCGCTCCTCAAGGCCTTGCGAGTCCAAGTTCCCAACGCTGATCTCCTCGCGCCAAGATTTCACCAACCGCTGAGCAAAAGTGCGCAGCATCGCTCGGCCCACGCTTGGGGCCAAAGTCATGACGCCCGGATCCCGCAAGACTTCGTCCACGGAGGGCAAGAGGCGGTAGGGGTTGCCTTGGGTCGGTTTTGAACTGGAGTCCATGGGCCTAGTGTGGGATTCGAGGGGCCATGTGCCAAGCATCGAACCCCGAGCATCCACTGGAGATGAAAAGTTTTACCCTCCGGAGAAGTCCCGGCCCGGGAATGGGGTCTACTGTAGCCCTGATGAACCACCCCCCCGCTCGACCCTGGAACCTCTGCGCCCCGGACCCCGAAAAGGTCTCTGACATCGAACGGAAACAGGTGATCAAGCCCCTCTTGGCCAAGCTGCTGGTGAACCGTGGGCACGAATCAGGCGAAGCCACCAGCCGCCTCCTGAAACCGGTCACCAAGCTCCTCTACGACCCGGAGGGCCTGCCCCAGATGAAAGAGGCCGTCGAACGCCTGCAAAAGGCGGTGGAAGGCAACGAGGTGATTTTGATTCACGGGGACTATGACGTGGACGGAATCACGGGGACCACGATCCTCGTGCGCCTCTTGCGCATCCTCGAAGCACGCGTCGAGTGGCACATCCCCGATCGCCAAAAGGACGGGTACTCCTTCGGCCAACACTCGATCCGCAAGGTCCAGGAGGTCGGCGCAACCCTGGTGATTAGCGTGGACAATGGCACCAGCGCGGTGGAGGTCATCAATGAACTTGCAGACCTGGGCGTGGACACGATCGTGACCGATCACCATGAACCGCCCCGGGGGGATTTGCCCCGGGCGGTGGCCATCGTCAATCCCAAGATGCCCAACTGCGACTATCCCTTCCGGGAATTGTGCGGGGGAGCAGTGGCCTACAAATTGGCCTGGGGACTCTGCACGGCGATCAGCGGCGAGCGCATGGTGCGGGCCGATCTCAAGGAGTTCCTGGTGGACGCCATGGGCCTCGTGGCCATTGCAACCGTTGGCGATGTGGTGCCCCTGCTCGATGAAAACCGAGTCCTAGCCCGAGCGGGGCTGACGGCCCTGCGGCTCAGCAAGCACGCGGGGGTGCGGGCGCTCTTGCAAGTATCCAAACTGACAAACAAGACCCTCGCGGCGGACGACATCGGCTTCGGCATTGGGCCGCGCATCAATGCGGCGGGTCGCTTGAAAACTGCGGCCCTGTCGGTGGAGCTCCTCTTGGAAGAGGACCCAGTAAAGGCGCGCGAAATGGCCAACAACATCGAAGCCCTCAACCAAGAGCGCAAGGACATGAGCGCCGCATTGCTCGAGCTAGCAGACAAGGCCGCGGAGGAATTTGCGGATATAGAGCGCTATCCGATCCTCGTGCTGGCGGGCCAGGGTTGGCACCAGGGCTTGGTGGGCATTGTGGCCGGTCGCATGGTGGAAAAACATGGACGCCCGGCGATCATCATTGGGCTCGACGGGGAGACCGGCCGGGCCAGCGCGCGCACGGTGCACGGGGTCAGTATCCTGGAACTCATGCATGCGGGCTCGGAACATGTGCTGCGCTACGGAGGCCACGCCGCCGCTGCCGGTTGCGAAATCCGCAGCGATCAAGTGGACGCCTACCGCGAGGCCCTCTGCAACGCGGCGCGCGAGACTCTCTCCCCCGAATCCTTCGGCCCCCGCCCCCTGACCATCGACGCGGTCATTCCCATGGCCAAAGTCGGCCGCGAGGTGCAGGAACAAATCGACAAGCTTGAGCCCTTTGGGGAAGGCAACCCCAGCCCGGTGTTGCTCTCCTGCAACTGCCGTCTCGCGGAACCCGCCCGGGCCACCCGAGACGGCAAACATTTGATGCTCAAGGTACGCGACGGCGGCACGGTTTTCCGCACCATGGGTTTCTTCCAAGGCGAACGCCTCGACGAATTGAAAATGGGAGTGGACCTGCACATCGTTCACACACCGGTTTGGAATGAATTCCGCGGTGAGCGCAAACAGGAGCTACGCCTTTTGGATTTCGCCGTAGGCGAGGTCCCCAAGCTGGGCAATGGTGCCTTCCAGCACTGACCTCCGCCCCTCCTACTGAGTGAACCTCACCGAAACCATGTTGGTCACATTGCCGGGACCACCACAGGTAGCCTGCAAGTCTCTGTAGTAGAACTGGAAGTGCATCGTTGATCCCAATGTGAATTGCCCCACCGCGGGCATGTTTGTGGACGTATAGGCGCCTAGGCCAGGACCAATCACACCAATGCCGTTACTGTTGAGGAAAATCGGTGGCCCAAAGCGGAACTGGATCGAGCCCGTACAGCGCAGGCCCGCCCCCATCACTACCGGCACGGTTCTTTTGGCCAGTCCATAGAACAGGACTCCGAAGGTCTGGGAAGGCAGCTGACCCACGACGAATTCCAGGTCATCCATGTAGATGCTTGAGCTTCCGCGCCCCCGCAGCCGTCCGCCCACACCAGTGGAGTTCTCGCAGCCACCCGTAGAATAGTTATTGCTGCAAGGTGAACCTTGGCTGCAAAAGCAGGTCGGACCATCCGGTTGCTGGCACTCGTCAAGGGTGCCGTCTTCGGGGTTGGAATCGGCCATGGGGTCCAAGAAAATATCAATATGGTCCGCTATGCCATTGTTGTTGCAATCGATGATCTTCTCGCCTTTCTCGCGCACCGTGGCCCCGGACAGGTCATCGCCATCAGCCCCATTGCTGGAACGCTTGGTCTTGAGCCCCATGGCCTCGCCACTAATCAAGATCATCGGCGTCCCCCCATTGGGGCCGGGAGGACCTAGGAGGTCACCCTCTTCTATGGGCAAGCCCATCAAGGAATCGGGCTGGCCCAAGAGGGGCGAGCCCCGGCGCAGACTGAAGAGCAGCATGTCTGTCGGATTGGCCGCGTCCAACCAAGAGTAGGCCGCATCGTTGGGCTGGAACCCAGGGATACCATTTTCCCACAGGATCAGTGCATCCAGATCATCTAAAGGACCGAGACCTAACTGGATCGCGCTCGCGTAGGTGGTGACCACCGAACCGGTGCTCTGCAGGACAGTCCCAGGCCGAGTCTGCTCAAATGAAGCACTGTTCGAATTCGCATATCCATGCGTGGGGTCGATCATTCCGCCGTCCAATGAGAAGTAGACCGTATCAACTTGCAAATTGCTCACAGGGCCAATGCTCAAGGCATCCATATTCGACCCCAGGTCTTGCGAATTCATGGGCAGACCCGTACCCGGAAGATTCGGCTCCGTCAATCCGATGCCCGGAGCGAGCCCTGTGGCGAGCGTAGCTGAACTGCGGCCGTTTCCATCAAATGCCAGTCCATGCTGCCTGGGGAAAAGACCGCCACCCTGGGGGAAGACAGGCAAATCCGGAAGAATGAAGGTGGAGTAAATATTAGCCGAAGACTCACCGGCCGGGCTTTCGGTGCGCACATTGGAAGAAAAGTTGAGCCAATCAGCCCCTCTCGCATACTCGTCCACAGTGAAGTACACGATGTACTCTTGGGTCGATCCGCGCAACTTTACATCCCGTCCCAAGGAGATTGCGTCCACATCAACTCCGCAGGCGCTGCCACCGGGAAGTCCGGCGCAAGCGCTGTACTGGCTGAGGCCTAGGTCCCCGCCTGAATGACGAATCGATAAGTCCACCCCACCGAGTTGGGGAATGCCCCCCCCCAGGAGATCGCCTTCCGTCACCGGCCGTCCGAGTGAATCCGGCGAGCCCACAAGGGGACCGTGGTAGTCCACGCTGAAAAGGGCTTCGAACGGCCCCGCCGGCGGTGGATTCTGGGCAGTAGCGTGACCCGCGAGTAGGGTGATAAAGACGAATGTATATGCTTGACGAATCATAGTTAGAAGGCCTCCTTGCAGGTTGATTATAGGTACAGATCCAAATATGGACATCCCAGCCGGTGATTAAGGGCTATAAATCCAGAAATGAGCACTTCAGGCCATTGATTGCCCCAATATTCAAGGGGAATAAAGCCTGCAGCACTCTTCCCTGACTTTCAACCGCTCCAACGGACAGACCATTCAATAAAATCCTCCCGGACCGATAACTTGCGGGCGTGCAAGTTGCCGTTGAAGACACTAGTCGGAAAGGCGCTCAAAGGCTGCGAGGTCCCGAGCAAATCGAGTCTGTGCAACGCTGAGGGGATCAAGGGGTAAAATGCATGCCCGGCCCTGCTCATCATAGGTCAACCAGCGAGGAGGGCCGGTGTAGGGGTCGAACACCACTTGCGGATTCAAGCCATGCTCCTTCGTCGTGCACAGCACCTCCCCTTCCGGGACACTCCAAAGTGCAAAGCCCCCGTCCGCGGCACTTGCCAAGGCTAGGTCGCCCCTAGCAGTCACGCTGAGCTGTAGCAACTTACCATCGAGGGGCAAATCTACATGGAGCGCCTCCATCGAGTCCTGGCCGAAGGCTTGAATGCGACTGCTGTCAGCACGCCCGCTCAGTCCGGTCACAAACCCGTGCAGAGTGGGCAACAACCAATCCGATGGGGAGAGTCGCAGACTGTCTTGCATCGTGGCAGCGGTTTCCGGGCTAAGGAAATGTACATAGTTGTTGGACCCAAGCGCCAGAACCTGACCCGCCCAAGGGCGCATAGCCTTGATGCCAAGAGCCTGGGCTCCCTCTCCAGCCTCACGTACCCAGGCGACCTCTCCCGTAGCTAAATCAACGGCCACCCTGATTGAGCGGCTGCCGCCAACAAGCAGTTGCTGAGGAGTGGAATGGAAACACATCGCCTGGGCCTCAAAATTGATTTCCACCTCGCGCATCCCTGCCCGATTCCAAAGCTGAAGGCCCCCTCGCTCATCGATAGAAGCCCAATGTTCCCCATCCCTAGCTACGGCACCGGAAATCAATGGAACATCATGAGGCTCGCTGGTTCCCAGCATGTTGCCCTCTGCATCAAAGGCCAGTGAACGGCCATCGGCACCAAAGGTATGCAAGCTGCCTCCGGCTGAGGCGAAGACAACTTGCCTAACCGGTTCTTGGTGCAGACTTGAGTGCCAGATCAAGGCTCCTGGCTCCTGGGATTTAGCGCTCCGGTCAGCGCTCGGGCGCGGGGTCGAACAAACGCGTACTCCACCCGCTGCATCCCCCAATGCCACCACAGCGCCTTCGGCCCCGAATGCTGCAGAGTGAATCGCCGCACCGGAGGATTCCAAGCTAAAACAGCCCCCCAGCCGACGAGCCGAGAACACATGGACCGAGGGCGAGCGCCCCACCACTAAGTAGTGAGCTCCATCCCTGGGCCAGAGAATGCCCTGGGCCAACAGATAATCTCGATCTTGCCCGAGCATTTCCCCGCCAATGCCAAAGAGATCCAAGGGCCCCATGGCCTCTGCAGCTGCTAGCCGCGTGCCGTCCGGGGACCAGGACAGAGTAGTCGTGGGCTGGTCCCCGGCTTGGATCCAAGCCTTGTTCTCAGCAGCGAGCAGCACTCCAGCCGGCCCCGCCACCGCCAAGGCAGAGGGGATATCGGGAGGACCGCTTGGATGCAGCGCGATGCTTCGCGCTCGAAAGCTTTTGGGTAGGGCCTGCGGCTCACCCCATTGAAGCACCCCGCCGGAACTCACCTGGATGTGGCGAGCCGATGCCGCCGTAAGCAGAGCCAGCTGGTCGGCCTGCACATCCAATGCAATCAGAGGATCCTCTTCTCCACCGAAGGCCTGCCCGAGGGCGCCATTCTGTCCGTCATGGATCCAGGCTCTCCCCGGCTCAGGTCCGGCCCGGCCACGGCGCGGAAGATTGGACAGACAGAGCTGATCCCCGGACAAGAGCCAATCCACGCGGCGCGCTTGAACACCCGCCCCTTCCAGGGTCAGCGACCGTTCCCCGGACAAGCTATCGAGCACAAAGACTTCACCCTCCGCGGGAGCAACGGCCAAACGGGATCCTGATGGATTGAAACACAGATCCCACTGGCGCACGCCAGCACTTGGCACAACCCAGCGCTGGGACCACTCTCCCCGAGCCATGCGTTCCAACAAAACCAACCTGCCGTCCTCCGAAGATGCCGCCAATAGTTTTCCGTCGGGTGACGCAGCGAGCAAGTGTGGCCGGGGGTCACTGGATTTTGTCGCTTCAAACAAGTCCAACGAAGTCCGTGCTGAGTCCTGATAGGCCTCATGAATGGCAAGAGTTCCATCTCGGCC
>Ga0302120_10001187_pt1 | contig 12196 bp, 8 predicted proteins | sample AG5_Bottom_MG_FD_203118 | JGI IMG/M metagenome (GOLD analysis project Ga0302120, IMG submission 203118) | Marine microbial communities from Western Arctic Ocean, Canada - AG5_Bottom | ecosystem: Environmental > Aquatic > Marine > Oceanic | place: Canada: Western Arctic Ocean | collected 2017-10-01 | reverse complement strand
GCAACTAAAGAGTATGTACGTTCTGGTGTATGTGCTGCATAAACACTGACACCAAAGCCATTTTCGTCAACGTCTTGGCGCAACTTTTCAAACTTCCACTGCTCTTTTGACATGCGACGAATGAGTGCGCGCATAAAGCTCAATCGTGTTGGGAACGACGAACCCATTCTATCGAGACGCATCACCTGTTCAGGTCGACGCATCATCGCTTCATCAAGTTTAGCGCTAAACGGCATTGTTTATGTGTTGGCTGGCCCAAATGAAGATTCAAAAAATCTTAACCAATTCTCGCCCATCACAGCTGCTACATCTTTTTCAGACATGCCAATCGATCTTAGGCCGCTCTCAAGATTTGAAAAATCACGGTTGTCTTTAAACCAATCCGGCTGGTCTGGAAAACCCGCGGCACTCGCCGAACCTTCGCCAAAGTCGCGATCTCGAGTCCAGGTGCCGTTACGCATCCACTCAACAACACTATCCGGTTGATTTTGGCAAAGATCACTACCAATGCCAATATTTTCAATGCCCATAACGTCAGCAGTATCGGCAATCATCGTACAAAAGCTTTCTAACGTGCAGTCTGACTTGCCTTTTAAATGGTGTGGGTACATGGAAAAACCAAGCATACCGCCACTTTCTCCCAAGGCTTTTAAAACTTCATTTGACTTATTTCTAAGCGCCGCATGCCAGAAGACAGGATTCGCATGAGTGATTGCAATAGGGCGTTCAGAAATTTCAATCGCCTCCATTGTTGAACGCTCTGCAGAATGACTCATGTCCACTACAAGTCCCACTCGATTCATTTCTTTAATGACTTGCTTGCCCATGCGAGTAATGCCAGGATCGTTGGCCTCGTAACACCCCGTACCCAACAGGCTTTGGTTGTTATAGGTCAGTTGCATAAAGCGCGCACCGAGTTGGTGGCAAATTTCAACCAATCCAATATTATCCTCAATCGGTGAGCAGTTCTGATAACCAAAGAAAATAGCGGTACGCCCCTGAGCTTTTGCCGTACGGACATCCTCCGCTGTTTTTCCTAAAAAAATTAAATCAGCGTAATCTTCAAAACGACGATTCCAATCGATGACGTTTTGCACCGTCTCTTGAAAATCTTCATGATAACAAATGGTGACGTGGATAGCGCTAAGGCCGCCGGCGTTAATTTGTTTGAAGACTTCCTCACTCCAATTATTGTATTGAAGTGCGTCAATATAAAGAGAAGTGTGTGCCATTATGGGTTGCCTGATGAGATGTAAGATGTTTTCACTTGAGTGTACAACTCTTTGGCGTACTGACCTTGCTCTCTTGGGCCAAAGCTTGAATTCTTTCTGCCGCCAAACGGTACGTGGTAGTCTGTACCAGCTGTTGGCAAGTTAACCATCACACATCCGCTCTCTGCATTTCTGCGGAAGTGGCTTGCTTTTGACAAAGACTGAGTAATAATGCCAGAAACCAAACCGAAATCGGTATCGTTAGCCACTGACAATGCTTCGTCGTAATCAGCAACTTTAATCACGCACGCCATTGGCGCGAATAATTCTTCGCGATTCAGGCGCATGGCGTTGTCACCGCCAATCAATAAAGAAGGCTGCATGTAATGACCCGGTGTTGCAAGCTCAAGTGCATCACCACCACAGATAACTTCACAACCTTCATCACGTGCGAGCTGCATGTAATCTAGGTTAGAGGCTAATTGCTCAGCACTTGCCGCAGGACCAATTTGTGTGCCGTCTTCCAATGCGTGGCCTACTTTAAGAGCCGAAGTGGATGCTGTCATTCTCTCGACAAACTCATCATGAATAGATTGATGAACAACCAAACGCGAAGACGCTGTGCATTTTTGTCCGGTAGATCCGAAAGCGCCGCCTGTTGCTGCAGCAACTGCAACATCAATGTCAGCATCATCCATCACTACTAATGGATTCTTTGAGCCAAGCTCTAATTGAAATTTAGTTAAATTTTGTGCGGCTGCGCCAGCAATTTGACGGCCTACGTCGTACGATCCGGTAAAGCTAATGGCGTGCACCTTAGGGCTTTCAACCAACGCTTGACCAATTGAACCACCAGAGCCCATGACCAAATTAAATAAGCCTTTCGGGATATCTTGTCTTGAGATAATCTCAGCAAGAGCAACGGCACTGGCGGGTGTTAAATTAGCCGGCTTCCAAATAACCGCATTACCAAATGCAAGTGCTGGTGCAATTTTCCAGCTAGCGGTTGCAGTTGGAAAGTTCCAAGGTGAAATAATGGCCACCGTGCCCATTGGCTCACGACGAATATCAACTTCGATATTCGGTCTAACCGAGTCGGCAGTATCGCCACTCTGGCGTAAAACTTCAGCTGCGTAATAAGTAAAAAATTGCCCAGCACGGTAAACCTCTCCCTTGCCTTCAGCCGCTGGTTTACCTTCTTCACGCGAAAGGAGCTCGCCCAGCTCGGCACTGCGTGCCATCATTTCTTCGCCAATTTTCATCAATACCGCTTGACGCTGCTCGAGGCCAGTAGCGGCCCATTGTTTTTGTGCAATTTGCGCAGAATTTAGTGCGTCGTCTAACTGGGCAGCGCTCGCTTGCGCGTACTGACCGATAATATCGTTAGTATCCGATGGGTTAATGTTAGCAATTGAGCTGACGCCTTCAATCCAGTCGCCGGCGATGTAGTTTTTTGATAAATTTGACATAGTAAGTTGGGTAGTTGAACAATAAATGAATTTTTTAGTCTTTCTTATGACTTATCAAGCGATTAGAGCGACTAATGATCTTTAATCATACCCTCCATCTCTTCTTGAGGAGGCTAATTATATACATCCGTCAAACTCTTGACTTTAGTAATTCTAACTCTATAATATACACTGTGTATACAAAAAGTTAAGTCGCTAAAACACCTGACGCGAGCTGTCTTTACGACTAAGGTCGGTGGTGATCAAGAGTGGAAGCGCCACGCCAGTGCGCCACCATAAAAGCCTTGAATCAGGAGTAGTAAACGCATGAAAAAAGAGCACGCCTACCAAGATCTGCAGCGCCAAATTCTCACCTTGCAACTTGCGCCCGGCGATGGCCTCGATGAAGTGAACTTGGCCGAGAAATACGCCATTTCGCGAACACCCCTCAGAGAAATTTTTCAACGATTGGCTGGTGAGGGCTATATAGAAATCATTAGCAATCGTGGCGCGATGGTCTCTTCAATGGACTACAAAACAATTCGTAATTTTTTTCGCACCGCGCCGATGATTTACGTCACTATTGCCCGCCTTGCGACTGCAAATACCTCTAGAGAGCAGTTAAGTGAATTGCAAAATGCGCAAGATAAATTCCGCGAGTCGGTTTGTCGCCAAGACAAAGAAGCGATGGTACTGTCCAATGAGCGCTTTCATCGCTTGATTGGCGTTATTGCTAACAATCCGTATCTTCAGCCAAGTTACGAGCGCTTGTTAATTGATCATGCGCGCATCAGTCAAACGGTTTTCAAATTGTCTAGCGACGCCATGATTCACTACTTTGAAGAGGCTGTTGACCAGCACGAAGCCATGATTGAGTATATTGCGATTAACGACTGCGAGCGTATGGTCGCGATTACCCAAGAACACTGGGAGCTTTCTAGGGCGCGTATGGCGCGCTACATGACCCCTGAGCCGCTGCCCTATGACCACGCGCCATTTAACGCTTAGGCTAAATATATCCCACTCTTTTAAGATGAACAGCTTGCACCGCTTAGCGAAGCGGTCTGACCTAGACACCTCAACTGTAGCTTAGTATGGCTTCACCAAGTATGTCCATTCGCGGCGAGACACCCAAACCCGGGCTTTGCGGCGCAGAAATACAGCCATTTTTAACAAGGTAATCACCCTCGGCTGTTTTCACTGAAACCATATCACGACAATCGAGAACACAGCGTAAATACTTGTCCGGCACAGTTTGTGCCAAATGCACAATAGCGGCAAAAGCAATATCCGAGCCGGTGGTCTCTTGCACACTCATCGTATAGCCCGCCGCTACACAAATATCCCTTTGTCGACGGCAATGCGTTAAACCGCCGTTTTTCGATATCTTTAAACCGATACCATCGGCGCCATCCGTTGAAATCAAATGAATAATATCCTCTTCATTCTGCGCAAGCTCATCCCACACAATCGGCACGGACGTACGGCGCCTTACTGACAGGGTCTCTCGCCATGTAGCGCAAGGAGCCTCTAGGACAAAATCCAGGTTACGCGGCAATAAATTTAAAAGTCTCAGTGCATGCTCAGCACTCATTCCGCCGTTAGCATCAACAATAAAGTACTCGCCGGGCTTGCGGTCTGCAAGACTCGCCTTGATTCGTTCAGCGTCGAGCGCAGGCTCGCTACCAATCTTGACCGAGTGGCCTCGGTAGCCTGCCTCGCGGTGTGTCTGCACCCGAGCTCGCATATCTTGTGGTTCGCCCGCATAAATGGATGATATTAGTGGCAACGCCTGACTTGTTCGCCCACCAAGCAAATCACAAACGGGCATACCCACCGACTGGCCAAATATATCCCAGCACGCCACATCAATCGGTGTTTTTGCATGATTATGACCTACCAGTGCACCATCCATTGCGTCGTTTAATCTATCCAAATGTCGCGGATCCTTGCCTAGTAAGTTAGGCGCTATTTCAGCAATGCCGGCACGAGCACCAGCGCCGTGAGCGGCGATATAGGTTGAACCAAAAGGCGTACTCTCACCCCAACCCTCGATACCGCAGTCGCTCGTTACACGAACAAATGTCGCATCAAACCCAGCATACTCGCGCCCACCCGATAAGTGGTAAACGCCGCCAGAATACGGCAAATACGTCTGAAATACATCAATTTTAGCAATTTTCATTGGCGCAATCCCTAGGAAAAGCTGTAACAAAGAGTAAACATGTGGGTGTCTGGCACAACGCCCAAACCAGGGCCTTTAGGAACATCAATCCAGCCTTCACTTATTTGCACGCTATTTTTACTGTCGTAAGATTCATCGATATAAGGGGCCGCGATCCAAGCGCCGCGTGATAAATTTAGCTCGACAATACTGGCGAGGTGTACACACGCGGCGGCGACAAGATCGCCACCCCAAGAATCGTCACAACTGAGTGGCTTGAATTGCGCTTGACAAATATCAATAATTGAGCGCATCGCACCGATACCACCAACACGCGTCATTTTCATGCCAAATCCATCCGCTACACCCTCGGCAATGGCTTGAACAATACTGGACAGATCTTTTGCCGACTCATCAAGGTAGAGGGGGTGGCAAAGATTGGCTTTAATGGCTTTTAACTCCTGATAACTGTCGCACGGTTGCTCCAAGACAAAATCGAGATTTCTACAGCTCTGCGACAACTGAATTGCCTGTGTTGTGGTTAATGCTCGATTGGCGTCGAGTGCAATGGTTGTTGAGGGATTTTTCACCTCGAATACTTTCCGAGCGAGCGCAATATCTTCTTGCACACTACGGCCACCGATTTTTATTTGTAAAGCGCCAAAGCCTTGCGCCTCTTTCTCAATCACCATTCGAGCCACTTCATCTGGGCTGTCGATACTAATGGCATAGTAGCTGGGTACTTTTTCACGCTTCGCCCCACCCAAAAGAGCGGATATGGGTGCATTGTAATGCTTACCAAGCAAATCCCAAAGCGCCATATCAATGGCCGCTTTCGCATAGTTGTGGCCCATCAAAGCAAGGTTGCATCTGTGCATCACATTGCCATAATGCAACGGATTCATACCAATTAAATGAGGGGCTAGTTCACAAAGCGCTGCTCTGGCGCCAAGTGCGTGCGCTTCTTGATACACCGGACCCAAAGGGCAAACCTCGCCAAAACCGGAAATGCCAGAATCGCTAACAATCTCGACAATGGTGGTATCAAGACTGGCCACTGCCGACATCGCCATTTTGTAGGGCTTGCCTTTAATGTCTAAATCGTGTTGGTAAATGTGAATTGCGCTGATTTTCATTTGTAAATCTACTCCAGATTGTGTGCTGGCACCAATACCAACTTACCGACGTGGTTTTTTGCTAAAAAATCTTGCTGTGCTTGAACTATATCCTTCAACGGATAGCTCTTTGCCACCAAAGGCTTTATTTCATTACGCTCAATATAGCCGATTAAGTTTTCAAAAACTTTTTGCTCTTGAAAGGTACAGCCAATCAAACTCAGATCTTTTAAATAAAGCGTTCTAACATCCAATTCAACGATGGGCCCTGCAATTGCCCCCGATGCGGCATAACGCCCGCCTTTTTTTAACAATTCCAGCAAGCTGGGAAACGCACTTCCTGCCACCAGATCAAGAACAACATCCACGCTCTCAACCGCTATTGCATCCGTTAAATCTTGTTCGCGAGCAACCACTTGGCTTGCCCCAATCGATTGAACTTCGGCCATTTTTTCCTGACTGGTTTGGGCAATCACAACAGCACCGCGCCTTTTCGCCAGCTGAACAGCGGCAGAACCCACACCGCCCGATGCGCCAGTGATAAAGACCGTTTCTCCACTGCTAACATTCGCGCGCTCCAGCAAATTTTCAGCGGTGGAGTATGCGCAAGGGATAGAAGCGAGCTCAACATCAGACCAATCGCTCTCAACCTTAAAAGCTTCGGCGCTAAAAGCAAGCATGTATTGAGCAAAACCGCCATCGCATTCAGAGCCCAATGTCCAACATTGAAATGGCTGGTAATCAACGGCAGCTTGCTGCATGGTTCGCACCAGCACCCTGTCGCCAATACGATTATCGTCCACCCCCTCACCCACCGAAACAATTTCACCACAGCAGTCGGCGCCTTGAATTCTAGGAAAAGTTAAGGGGGTACCCGACCAAGAGCCGTCATCGTCATCAGCCGACTCAAAGCCTGCAGCAGCACCCGTATGAGTCTCCCCGGTGACGGACTTTGAATACCAAGCGCTGCGCGTATTAATATCGGTATTGTTAACGCCCGCAGCAAGTACTTTGATCAGTACCTTGCCTGAGGTAACACTAGGTACATCGATATCGTCTCGATAGTCCAATTTTTCAAAGCCGCCGTGACCCGTGAGCAGAACGGCTGACATTTTGCGTGGCAGGTGGTTCATTTGTGCCTCTCCATTAAATTTAATTATCGCAGTAAATGTTTTTCGAACGGGTATTTGGACAGCACTTCATAACCAGTATCGGTAATCAATACTTGCTCCTCCAGTTTGGCACCAGGACCGCCATCTCGACGCCCAACATAACTCTCAACACACACCACCATGCCTGGCTGTAGTATGCCGTCGTAGCTCAATTCGTTAAGCTCCCAAGTAAATGGAATGGCGGGGTACTCATCACACAAACCAACGCCGTGGTATTGCAGCGAGTAATGGCGATATTCGTTTTCTGGATACTCCAACGCCTCATTCGTCATTTCCCTGAAACTCATCCCCGGATGCAAGATTGAAATGTTGTGCTGAACTTGCTCGTAAGCCTTGGTATAAATGTCTTTTTGCGCATCAGTAGGCGCTTTATCGCCGCACAACCATGTTCGTGAAATATCCGTACAGTAGCCGTAAGCGCCAACCAAGTCAGTATCAAAACTCATGAGTTCGCCATTTTGAATCGATCTCGAGGAGCATTCTTGATACCACGGATTAGCTCTCGGACCGGCGGCGAGAAGCCGAGTCTCGATCCATTCACCCCCGCGTGAAAGCATCTCAGCATGAAGGTAGCTCCAAAGTCTAGTTTCCGTTATTCCAGGTTGAAAGTGTTCGCGCATCACACTTATGGATTTTTCAGCGGCAAAGATGGAGCGCCTCATTGCGTGCATTTCTTCTTCAGACTTGATAAGTCTTGCGAGCTCCATCACGGCCTCGCCGTTGACCAGCTCAAAGCCGTGTGCTTGCAGTTCGTGCACACCTTCAGGTGCACAGTGATCTAACGCTATGCGTTTATTACCAGCGCCGAACTCAGCAACAATATCGGCAATTTCATCCGCCCAGAGTTTGGCTTTTTTATCGCTAAACTCGCCGGCTGTAAAGTACAGATAGGTGATTGCTGGGCGCACTTCGGTAATCAAAGGGTTGTGGTTAGAGAGAAATTCATGCGCGTCGAATTCAAAGACTATCGCCGGCCCTTCGCTCATCACCAAAGCATATCGTGCTGCATTATGCGACGTCCAAAGAGACATGTTGGTACTGTCGGTTGCATAGCGAATATTGAGTGGGTCGTAAAGCAAAATACCCGCACAATCGATTGCCTTTAATTGGTCACGTACTTTTTTCAAACGATACTCACGAATCGCCGTCATGTCAGGCGCAACAAGCCCTGCAGATTGCCATTCTTCCTCGGCAAGAGCGCCAGGCCCTTGTGCGTGTCTATTGAGACTGAAGATATCTTCAGCGCCCACCGAATGAACGGCAATTTTAGCTTGATGGCGTTTATTATTTGAAAAATTCATCGTTAATTCTATCTCTGTGTAAGCTTATATTAAGCAATATTAGAGTCTGGATAGCTGTCCTTGACCTTTTTCATGTAATCCAATAATTTCTGATCAATTTCTGGATCAAGCGGCGGTAATTCGTAATCCGCCAGCATTTTTTTATACTTTATATTCGCGGCCGTCTCCATGTCTTTTGAGCCGTTTTCCTTCCATTGCTCAAAACTCTGAGAGTCGCTGAGTTCGGCCATATAAAAAGCCTCTCTATAGTTTCTCTCAGTGTGTTTACAGGCCAAAAAATGCGACTGCGGGCCTACTTCACGAATAGCATCCATTGCTTGACCATTTTCACTCATGTCGATACCGCGCGCAGCCGTTGCCAACACCCCCGCCTGATCGGCATCCATTACAAACTTCTCATAACCCATCGTCAAACCACCCTCCAGCCAGCCAGCTACATGTAGAGAGATGTTAACGCCAGCATCCAGTGTGGCATGCAAGGTATTGGCCGCCTCATAGCCGGCCTGTGCGTCTGACACTTTAGACGAAGTAAAGCCGCCACCGCTTCTAAATGGCACGCCGAGCCTTCTTGCCAACGCACCACTGATACACATCGCTTGCGCCGCCTCAGCAGTGCCAAAAGTTGGCGCGCCTGATTTCATTGACATCGAAGTGACAAATGTGCCGTAAACCACTGGGCAACCGGGCTTTATTAGTTGTGTCAAAGCCATCATTGCCAAAACTTCTGCCAAACTTTGCGCCGCCACACCCGCCACTGATACTGGCGCCATGGCACCACCAACAATAAAGGTGGTGATAATCATGCCTTGATTTGCTCGAGCATAGACTTTCAAAGAACCGGTAATTGCCGGATCCGTAGACAGAGGAGAAACCGTATTACAGAGGCTCAACAAAACACAATTATTCTGTATAAACTCTTCACCAAAGACAATCTTGGCCATGTTAACCGAATCTTGTGCGCGCTCACCCAAAGTGACCGAACCCATAAATGGCTTGTCAGAGTATTTGATATGACTATAGACCATATCCAAATGACGTTTGTTTACAGGCAAGTCTACTGGCTCACAAATTGTGCCACCTGAATGATGAAGATGCTCCGACATATATGCCAGTTTGACAAAATTACGAAAATCTCCGATATTGGCATAACGTCGACCTTCATCCAAATTACGAATAAATGGAGGACCGTAGGCGGGCGAAAGGACGATGTTATCGCCGCCAATTTCAACACTTCTCTCTGGATTGCGCGCATGTTGAGTAAATTGTTTTGGCGCGCTAGCCTGGATAATTTCACGACACATTCCGCGAGGAAATCGCACTCGATGCGGATCGCCCTCATCACGAATACCGCCAGCGGCAACCATGATGTCTGCACACTCTAAGTCCTCGCCAAAAACCATGCCAATCTCTTCAAGAATAGTATCAGCGTTGTCCTCGAGAATTCGAAGGTCGGCATCACTCAATGGATCGTGAACGGGTATTTTTCGTTTAATATAAGCTGGCGCTTTCACCACTTCTTTTACCTGCTCACCGCCACCTCTCCGTCTACGTCTTTCTCGGGCCATGACTTATAACTCCTATATTTATTGTTGTTCGCGCATTTTTGCGCCGGTTGGGTCGTATAACGGTTTTTCTACAATGCTCGCCTTATGGAACACGCCCAATATCTCAACTTCAAGCTCTGCGTCATCAACAATAAGTTCGATGGGCAAGTAAGTCATTGCTAGCGACTGACCAACAAAATGACCGTAAGCGCCTGAAGTGATATAGCTAACACATTCGTCGTTATGCATAACGGCTTCATCGCCACTAACATCTGTATCAGTGTCAATTGACAGCACAACCAAGCGCTTGCCAGGCCCTGTTTCTTTTTCCTTGAGCGACGCTTCTTTACCAATGAAATCTCTGTCCCATTTAACAAAAAAATCCATACCAGATTCGGCCAAAGTGAAGTCAGGTCGGTAATCGGTCGTCCAGACACCCCAATTTTTTTCTAAACGCATCGACATTAATGCACGCCCACCAAAGAGTTTGAGGCCTAAGTCAGCACCAGCACTCTCAATTTCTTCGTAAAGTTTTAATTGAAATTGAGGGGCTACATAGATTTCATAGCCCAGCTCACCGGTAAATGAAATTCGTACACAAATTGCCGGTACGCCAGCAATAAACGTATCCCTGACATCGCGAAATTTAAAGGCCTCACCGCTGACATCCTCCCGCGTTAGGCGAGAGAGCAATTGACGTGAATTGGGACCGGCAATCGCCAGGCCGTGAAAATCGTCGGTCATATTTTTGTAAGCAACATCATCAAAACCGTCGAGTTTTTCATCGAACCAGCGACGATGCATTTCTTGCACTACGCACGAGCCCAGAAGATAGAAAGTCTCCTCATTAATGCAAGCAACGGTAAAGTCGCCAAAGAGTTTGCCGCTCTCTCTTAACATTGGGTTAAGAATGACACGCCCCGGTTGTGGAATAATGCCTGCCAGCACACGCTCTAAAAACTCACGAACACCTTTGCCAGTAAAGCGATGGTTGGAAAAATTAGCAATTTCAATAGCGCCCACATTTTCACGTACCGCTTTTACTTCAACGCCCACATAATCGTGCGCTCTTGAGCGGTGGAAAGTGGGCTCTTCATGAGCATCTTCTGGCGAATCTGCAAACCACATCGCATTTTCTAGACCGAACGAAGCCTGCCATACAGCGCCTTTTTGCGTTAGCCGATCATAAATTGCGGTGGTTTTTTGACGCCGACCTTTAGGCAAAGTCTCATTTGGAAATGTCATCACAAAACGACGCTCATAATTTTCGCTGGATTTGATTACACCCCATTGAGGAGTTGCAAACCCGCCAAAACGTGCAATATCCATTGCCCAAATATCAATGGATGGCTCGCCTTCGATCATCCACTGCGCTATCGTACGACCAACACCGCCAGCTTGGCAAAAGCCAGCCATCACACCAACAGCAGCCCAGTAATTTTTCTTTCCTGGAACAGGCCCCAACATTGGATTGCCATCAGGCGAGAAGACGAACGGCCCATTAATGACACTCTTAATACCGGCTGTCGCCATTGCCGGTAGTCGCTCGAAAGCCAACTCTAACCGATCGGCAATACGATCTAAATTAGGGTCTAGCAAGTCATGGCCAAAATTTAGCGGCGTGCCGTCTAACGACCAGGGCGTCGATTGCGGCTCGTAAGTGCCCAGCAGCATTCCTGAGCGCTCTTGACGGCAGTAAAAGTTTGCTTCATAGTCAATCGCTGAAGGCAGTCGTGTGCCCTCTGGTAAGTTGGCAATTTGCTCAATTTCATCGGTAATTAAATAATGGTGCTCCATCGGCACAACGGGTAAATGCACCCCTGACATTCTACCCAGTTCACGCGCCCATAGGCCGCCGGCATTAACAATGTACTCGGCATGGATATTGCCTTTTTCAGTAACCACGTCCCACGAGCCATCGACGCGTTGGTTGGTTTCTAATACCGGCGTGTGGGTATAGAATTCCGCCCCGTGAACGCGTGCAGATTTGGCGTAAGCATAAACCACCCCAGAAGGATCGATATCGCAATCCAGAGGATCCCACAAGGCAGCAACATAATGCTCGGGGCTGATAAGTGGATGATGTACCACTACTTCATCAATACTGACAAATTCTTGTTCCAAGCCCATTGAGCGCGCTTTGGAGCGTTCTCTTTTTAGATAATCGTGCCAAGCGGGTGTGGAAGCTAAATAGTAACCACCGGTCTCATGCAAGCCGATATTGTGTCCAGAGGTCTCTTC
>Ga0302120_10001181_pt1 | contig 12237 bp, 15 predicted proteins | sample AG5_Bottom_MG_FD_203118 | JGI IMG/M metagenome (GOLD analysis project Ga0302120, IMG submission 203118) | Marine microbial communities from Western Arctic Ocean, Canada - AG5_Bottom | ecosystem: Environmental > Aquatic > Marine > Oceanic | place: Canada: Western Arctic Ocean | collected 2017-10-01 | reverse complement strand
GTAGCGTTCGCAGTTCAAGCCAACTTCGTTTTCTTCTAGTTCTTTTGGCTCGCACACTTCATTCCATTCTTTGAGTGCGTCGAGTAGGTTTTGAGCTTCGTTGTTTGTTAGTGTGTTTTTCATTTTAATTTCTTTCAAGGATTGATTGATGATGCCGTGAATCTCATCTTGCAAGTCGAATGGATACCACTCGCCGGGGTCGCCTTCTTCCATTGCTGGCTCCCATTGGAGCTTTTCAATCAGATGCTCCATAATGCGAATTGTGATGTCTCGCGTGTCATCGTTTGTTAGTGATATTCTTGTGTGTATGTTTGTTGTCATTTTAATTTCTTTCAAGGATTGATTGAGGTTGACCGTTGACAAGCCACGCTGGCAGCTTTTTTTTAATGAAAAGCGCATCGGCCCAAAGCAGACATTTGCTAGGGTTCTGCTGTGATTGGCTTCAATATGGTAGTATGTGTGAACCACCCGCCCGTCACTGTACTTCTCCGTAACTACTTCTCCAACTATATCGTCCCCATTCTCAGATAGGACTTTGGTTATTTTCTTTTCTTCTAACATAACTTATCTCCTTGCCTCTCCGCCATCCGACGGTTCTTTTGTTCAAGGGAGTCTTCCATTTTATCCCACCACAGAGGGTCTTTCCTCATCTCTTCGGCAACCATCTCATCGTGCTCCCTGTCTTGGATACGACGAACAAATTCCTTCCATCGCTTCTCCCTCTCTTCACGAGTTTCTGTTGGCTCATCAAATAATAATTCTGACATAACTTTCCTTTCGTTTAATTTTAGACACAAAAAGAGGGAGCAAGCCAAGATTTCTCTCAACTCACTCCCTCGCTAACTCACACCATCTAAGGCGTAAGGTCTACTTAGTCTTGTTTTTTCTCTTCCGAAAAGGCACTAGGATTCTGCTTGATGTACTCCGCAGCAGCATAGTTGGCTTGCGCTTCGGTCACAGTCTTCCCGCCAATCATCTTAGTCTTATTCTTCGACTCATTAGGTTTGACCATAGTGTGAACGAATTGCTTCGCTGTTCTACGTTGCTGGATAGTGCGGTAACCCGCTTTCACAGCCTCCTTGATGTTGTCACGGTAGTCAGACTCAATGCCTAACGATGCCGCTGCTCGGATAACGAAGTTGTACACATTGCTTTTCTGCTTCGCGTTGAACATTGTTTGTCCAGCAGCATTCCAGCCTATCGTATCAACCACTTCACCCTTGCCAGCATCCCAGCGTTTGCCAGTTACTTCTAGCACGGATACGTTGCCCTTATCATCAGGATTGACCTTGCGATTCTCCAAATCCATCACCGCAAACTGCTTTTTGTACGCAGCAGGAGTGAAGGACGGAGCTTGAATCGCTTCAATCTGTTCGTCAGTAACGGGGTTTCTAACCCATTCCGTGACGTTCGGGGCAAGTTCCACATTGGAATGCCAGTTACGAATGATGCACTGCGCGGTATTGCTCAAACAGCAGGAGTCAAACAGGCTATTCAAGTCTTTCAACTCAAGCGAGCTTAGGTCAGCCTCGAATACATCGGCTTTCCACTCATCTTTGCTGTTTGTTTCCACCCTCATTGAGATGGATTCTTGTTTCCACCCTCCTTTGATTGAGATGGTTGCTTCATTATCCACGACAACATCAGTTGCCTTTTCGGTTTCAGTAATGTTTTTAGGCATTATTTTTCTCTCTGTCTTGTTGTTTAGATGCACTCTGCACCAATGGCCTTATGACCATCCAAGCACCATCGCCAGCGGGTTATTCAATCTAGCACACTCTCTCTGCCCACACTGTCAGCGTCTCGTCTTTGCTATTCACTCCGTCCCAGTTTTCGTTTCCGTACTTCTGGTTGAAGGCAAGCAAGGCTTTGACATTCTGAGCTTTCTTCTCAGCCCTAAACGCCGCCTCCGCGACTGTTACAGCCTTAGCAGCCTCTTCCTTCGCGACCTTCGCAGCCGCTTTCGTCTCAGCCGCTTTAACAACATATTTCGCTTTCTTAATTTCGATTGCTTTCGCTTTGTCGATGGTTTCTTCTAACATTTCAATCTGTGTTGTCATAATATTTATTCTTTCTTGATTATGCCAACGATGATGCTTGGATGGCCACGAGCTTCAACGAGTTTGGATTTATTGATTCGCCCTAACTCTCAACTCACAGCCGGAACGCCATTACGCGCCCCACCTCCGAAGAGGTTGCCAGTTTCAACAAGTTTTACGCAGAAACCTTACGCCCGCCTCCCTTCGGATTGGCCTTACTATCAGCCACTTTATAATGGGAGGAGTGAACCCGCCAGCCACGGTAATGACCAGCTATCACCGAGAAAAGCCTTGCAGCCCCTCTCTTCCTTATATATAAATACGCGTGAGGTTAAAATAATTAATTGAAATGCCTAAAATCACACAACCCACCAAATTACCACCGCTTCCCGCTGACAAGATTGATGCGCTCACAGCCGCCGTCCGCGATGGCCTCAGCCTCCCATCCGCCTGCAAATTCGTGGAGGTTTCACTGCCTCAGATTGAGAAATGGCTGCGTCAATACCCCGCGCTGAGATTGGCTGTGGAAAAGGCCTCCGCCGACCACGAACACAGAATGGTGTCCCTCGCTGAGCAACACGCCGCCCGTGACGGTAAACTTGCCATCGCAATACTCGAGAGACGCCACGCACAATGGAATAAGACAGAGAAACAGGAGGTTAAACAGTCCGCATCAGGTACAGTGTCCCCAGAACTCCTCCGCGCAATGGCCACAGCACCGGAACCAGTCAAGAAAAGGTGACCCCCACCACCCCCCATAGTCGTCTCTATATATATATACCCCCATCACAAAATCGCAGCATGAAAAAACCGGAGTTGAAGTTGAGCAAACCCTTGAAATCAGGGAAGATATCGAGGCAATCGGCTGAAGAAATACGCAAATCCGTAGCCAAGAAGAGTGACAAGCCACTTAGTAAGGCTGCTTTGCTTAGTAGGGCGGCTAGTTTGGAGAACTTCCCAGAGTTATTCTTGGGGTTGAAGCCGTATGATTGGCAGATTCGCGCTCTAAGGGACTTAAACTTCAAGGAGTCACGAGTAGCTATGAAGGCGGCGAACGGCTCAGGGAAGACGGCTGTGGTCGCAGCAGCGGCAGTCCTGTGGCACATGATACGGTTCCCTCAGAGTCTTACCATTACTACTGCTGGGGTATGGCGACAGGTTGAGGATCAGCTATGGCCAGCATTGAGGGGGTATGCTGCGAAGCTTGGCGAGGGGTGGCGTATAACCAGCAGTGAGATTGAGCATCAGAATGGTAGTAGGGCGATTGGTTTTAGTACGAATGATGCTGGTAAGTTTGAGGGGTGGCACAGGCAGGGGCCGAGTGATAATTTGATGATGATAGTGGATGAGGCTAAGACTGTGCCTGATTCCATATATGAGGCGATAGCTCGTTGCCAGCCTTCTAGGCTATTAGTGATGTCAAGTCCTGGGGGGCCGAGCGGTGCTTTCTACAGGTCGTTTACTAAGGAGGCAAGTTTCTGGAGTACCCATAGTGTTACGGCGTTTGACTGTCCGCATATACCGAAGGATTGGATTGATGAGCAGACGGAGAAGTGGGGGATAGAGCATCCTTTGGTTAGGTCGATGATTTACGGGGAGTTCATGGACTTAGGCTCTGACAACTTGGTAATTCCCTATAACTCTCTTCAGCACTGTTATCAAAGCCCTCCAGCTAAGAACAAGAAGGGTAAGGTTGCGTTTTGCGATTTTGCTGCGGGTGGGGATGAGAACGTGCTTTGCGTTAGGGAGGGTAACGAGATTTTGCCAATGAAGTGCTGGAAGGAACGGAACACGATGGACGCTGTGGGGCGGTTCATAATGGAGTTCAGGAAGCACGGACTCGAAGCCGATCAGATATATGCGGATGCCGGTGGCCTTGGAATCCCGATGTGTGATGCTTTGGGTGAGGCTGGGTGGAACGTGAACAGGGTAAACAATGGGTCTAGGGCATACGATGATCGTCATTACGGAAACAGGGGGGCTGAGATGTGGTATGTTGCTGCTCGGATGATTGAGAAGGCCGAAGTCATTTTACCGGAGGATGAGATTATGGTGGAGCAGCTAACCACTCGATTGGGTAAAACTAACAGCAAAGGGAAGCTAATGCTTGAGAGTAAGGATGATATGCGGTCAAGGGGGGTAAGCTCTCCAGATAGGGGCGATGCAGTTGTGGGGTGCATATCATGTGGCGGCATCAATAATTCTGCGGTAATTAGTAAGAGGAAGAGTGTGTTTGATTTGATCTGGAATGAAGAGGGCGAATACTCTTCCGGTTATGGAGTGTCTGGAATGAACGCAGGGTAATGGCTATACGCACACACAACTTCAGCACGGGCAAGTTTAGTATATACATTGAGGACATTGATGGACTGTGCTGTGACCCCGAAGCCCCGTCAGATAACGAGAAGTCCATAACTATAAGCCCTAAGCTGAGAGGGAGATACAGGATGGAGGTTATAATCCACGAATGCCTACACGCAGAGTTCCCATCCATTAAGGGCAAATCGGAGGAGGAGTGGGTGGATGAAGCCGCCATCAACATATCAAAGCTTCTCTGGCGAATGGACTATAGGTGATAATCTATTCTATTTTATTCTATTCTATTTTATTCTACTCTGTCGTGAGTATTCTGGAGGAAGTCGGAGACAGGAGTTCAGTTTCTTGTGAGAGAGGATTTTCGTGAAGGAGAAAGTGGTGGTATTTAAGAAATTCTAAACTTGAGTTATGTGGGTCATGTTGTTACGAATTGTGAAGCGCGGGTGCGTATGGTGCTCGGAGAGATTCCGTGACTACACTTTCTCTGGGTGTACTTGAAACAGAGCATCCGTGCATTTAACATGGTGGAATACGGTAAATGATACTGGCCGCATTAAAAGGCCTAGCTGCCCTGCCGAGACTAATAGACGCAGTTGAGTCGCTTGGCGATATAGCCACAGCACAAATGGCCCAGAAAAGAAAAGATGAAAAAGATAAAGGTGTTGATGTGCTTATTGCTGCTGCTAGGGAGCGTCGGATGTCTAAGCGTGAAGCTGAACGGATTTCAGGAAATAGCGGAGAGGAATCTTCAGGGGATGGAGGACGCGACTGAGACAGAGGCTGGGGCAGCACTGATAAGGGACTTGGGGACTTACATAAACGAACTGGAAAGAAAGCTGGAAAGCAGCAGATAAGGAAAACTAAGAATGACTGATAGAACAGAACTTCACGAAGCGATTAACAGGGACATCAAAGACCGCACCAAATGGGAGCAGCGTCAGGCACTTTGGTACGAGATGAGGCATCAGGGACTCCGTAGGCAAAACAAGCCGTGGAAGAATGCTGCCGACCTCCATTTCCCAATGGCCGATTCCATCCTAGAGAGACTCAAGCCATTTTACTTTATGCAGATTGTGGGCATGGATACGATTTCGTCCTTTGTTCCTATGCGCCAACAAGATCAAGGGATGACCGTTACTGCGGAGCGTTGGTTCGATTACCAGATGAAGGAGAGGACTAATTTCCTGACAGAAGCCCTGACTTGGGTTGACCACGGGCTGATGGCGGGACGCTCAACAGTTAAGGTGTATTGGGACACGGACAAGAAAAAGGTTCAGTTCGACGCCATTGACCCAATGATGGTCATAGTTCCAGACCGAACTAAAACTCTTCAGGACTCCGAGCGTATTGTGCACATAATGCAAATGAGCCTAGAATCCTTTAAGAATGATAAGCGGTTTTCCGACGTGGATGTTAACTTACTTCAGAGCAAGCGTGGACGTGTTGGCAACTCTGAGGAGAAGGAGATCAAGACTCTAAGGCGGGAAGGCATTAACTACCAATCGGACAAGACTAAGATAATTGTCTGGGAGGTTTACGAGAAGATGGACGGGAAGGTTACTGTTCAGACGTTCTGCCCAGAAGCCCCTGATATGAATTTACGGGAAACGATGGAACTGGACTACAATCACGACCAGTACCCATTTGTGGACTTTAGTTACGAGATAAAGGACAAGGGATGGTATTCACCGCGCGGGGTCTGTGAGATCGTAGCACCGTTCGAGGCATCGCTGTGTAAGATGTGGAATGATAAGCACGATGCGATGACATTGTACAATAGCCCGATGTTCAGATCAGAAAGGGACATCCCTAACGCTGCAAACATACGCCACCATCCCGGCCAAATACTTCCAGTTGGTCTTGTTCCTGTACAAATGCCTCCGCCCCCGATTAGCTGGGACACGGAGATTCAGGCCACTCGCCACATTGCGGAGCAGAGAATTGGTATGCCAGATTTCGGGGTACAGTCTACTTACGACAAGGGAGATAGGCGAACGGCTACGGAGATCAATGCGATTAGCGGAATGATGGCAGAGTCTAATGACTTGAGAGCCAGAGTGTTCCGCCTGTCCCTCGGTGAAGTGTACCGTCAAACTTGGTCGCTGTTCCTCCAGTACAACAAGAATGATTTAGAGTTTCGCTATCGTGAAGATATGGGCCGTTTAGATGTGGACGCCTTTATGGGTGACTATGTTATTGAGCCTAAAGGTGGGCCGGATAGTCAGAACCGAGCAATGAAGCTTCAGCAAGCAATGGCTCGCAAGCAACTGTTCGCGGGATCACCTTTCATCAACCAAGCTGAATTGGATCGAAGTATTCTGGAACTGGATGACCCAAGCCTAGTGCGGAGAATGTTCATGGATGCCAATATGCGTCAGGAGCACGAAGCACTTGAGGAGGCAAATAACATCACGATTATGGAGACAGGATTCCCAGTGCCGGTACGAGGTAACGAACGGTTTGAGATTCGTATTGGCGTACTGATTCAATACTTGGATAACAGGATGGAAGAGGGGATGGACATTTCAGAGAAGACCCAGCAACTCATTGTTCAGAGAATCGAGCAGCTTTTACAGGCGTTCGAGCAGGTTGACGCAAAGGGAGCCAAGGCCATGAGAGAGCAATTAGCCACATCAGCGGAATCGTTAATGCAGGATAGGGGTAATGAAGTTGGAGCCGAGCAAGAGTCAGGAGTATTACCGCAAGAACAAGGCCAAGGTGCAGTTGCGTAACAGGGAGTATTACAAGAAAAACAGAGATAAGGTACGAAGGCAGCAGCGGGAATACTATTTAGAAAACAGTGACGATCTCAAAAGTCGTCGCGCAGCGCATTACTATGCAAACTGGGATCACTGCCGAAAGATTCAGAAAAGATACTTCAAGAACTATAAGGACATAATATCCGCCAAGAGAAAAAAGAAGCTCCAATCAGACCCAACGGCACGAATCATAGCTAATCTCCGATCTAGGCTGAACTCCATTATGGTCGGGAAAAGCAGGAGAACCATGAATTTAGTTGGGTGCAGTAAAAGTCATTTATTTAGGCACATAGAAGTTCAGTTCAGAGGGAAAATGAGTTGGGACAATTACGGAAAGGAATGGCATTTAGACCATCACATACCGATATATGCGTTCAACCCAAACAATAGTAGGGAGTGGGAGGCCTGTTGGCACTTCAGCAACCTAAAGCCAATGCTAAAAAGAGATAACATGAGAAAAGGAAAAAAGATATGCTTAGAAAGATAAGAGCCATGCTTATGTTTGCCCGTCATGTAGATTGGGTTGACGAACCGAAGTGGGAAAGAGAAGATTCAGAGAGGTTGACAAACTTTTTAACTTCTAGTTCAGGTAGGAAATTAAGCCTAATACTGCGTAATATGGTAGTCAGGGGTAATGCAAGGTGCATCGAGAGTAAGAAATATCTTGAATTCGAGGCAGGATTTGCTAATGGTTTCAGAGGGGCGGTTACAAGCGTAGAAGCTTTGGCCAACCAAGAACTTTACGAGGCTCAGGAAAGTCCGCCTGATGAACTCGAATAATAGGGCATACGTTTTCGCTGGCGTGTCGTGGCGGTAACGAACAGTAGACACACTACAGGTGGCCACGGTGCGCGGCTGCTTGATAAAATGCACAAAAGATAAACCATGAGTGAAGAGAACGAAGTGTTATCATTGGAAGGGTTGCAGGAGTTAGCTGCCGAACAGGATAAGTTGTCTGGATATGATGAGGGGGAACACCCTGCCATTCAGTCCGCACAGGCAATCGAAGCCATGAAGGAAGTTACTCCTAAGCCGGATAAGATTGACGAAACTGCGGCGGTGAAGAAGGAAGAGATTCCCGAACCCGAAGAAGTTTCTAAGCCTGAACCCGAACTCCTTGCAGATGATGGTTCTCTGAAGAGTGAAGTTGTAGATGAACGTCTGGCGAAGTCGGAGAGGCGTCTTAATGAGACTTGGCGTAATGTCAATTCTGAGAAAGAGAGCCTTGCCGAAGAGCGAAAGCAACTTGAGGAACTGAGAAGCTCCTTGAATGACCGAGCCAAGCCAGAACAATATGTAGATGAGGACGGGCATACTGCCGCAGACTATGAAGCTGCTGCTCAGAACTTTGCCGCCGAGGGCGAACATGGTCTTGCTGAAAAGGCCAAGGAACAAGCCCAAGCGGTGAGGAGCAATGAGCGCGGATTAAAGGTTGATAGAATGGACAATACATTCAAAAACGAATGGAGTAGCAATTTTGATAAGGCATCTGAGTCTTATCCTGAGTTGCGAGATCATAGTTCATCCTTCCGAAAAGCAGTTAATGGTATGCTGGAAGAACGCGCCGTACTTACTACCTATTCGGGTGGCATTCTGGATGCAGCAGATATTGTTGCAATGCAAATGAAAGCCGGTAGCTCGTCACAACTCCAAGAACAGATTACGGCTCTCTCTCAAGAGAACTCTAGTCTGAAATCGAAACTATCCATTGGTGGTTCCGACCCATCGGGTGCTCCAAGCGGCTCACCTCAATTTGGCAACCTATCTCCAGAAGAGCAGTTTGCTGAGTTACGCAGGAAAGCAGAAGCAGTGGACGCCACGGGAGGCTACTAATGTACAAGTGCATTAAAAAGTGTAACTAAAATAAAATGGCTACTGTATCAACCACGAATCCTACGTCGATTCAAAATCAATACCAAACGTACTTTAGTAAGCAATTACTAGACTACGCTGTACAAGCTCTGCGAAAAGCGGAATTTGCCCAAACGGCTCCATTGCCCCGTAATTCGGGGTCGAAGTCGATTCGGTTCTTCCGCTTTGGCGAGCCATCAACCGCATCTGTTCAGACTCTCACTGAGGGAACTGCTATTTCCAGCAGCAACTACCGTGAGCTTTCTCTTGAGAACGTCGATGCGACCTTAGCTCAAATCGGTCAGGTGATCGCTGTGACGGATATTCTTAATGCAACCTCGTTGTTGAATATCATGTCTCAGGCAGTCAAGACTAACGGTGAAGATGCCGCTCTTAAATGCGACACGCTTATTCGTGATGAACTCGTTAATAACGGGGACACTGACGAAAGCGATGACCGCACCAAACGCTACTCCGGTGGAGCGGCGAACTGGGCTGCACTTGCTGCATTGAGTGACGCTAACGGCAAAATTGCTGCTACCGACCTGTTGGACAGTGTGACTAATCTGAAGATTAACCGCGCTCCGCAAATTGGTGGTCACTATGTAATGATTGCCGCTCCTCAAGTCACCCGCGACTTAATGAACAACACTGATTGGCTCGAAGCCCATAAGTACAGTGCTGTTCAAGGTTTGTTCAAGGGTGAGGTTGGTGCTTTTCATGGCGTGAAAGTCGTTGAAGACACCAATCCTTATGTTGAGGATGCCGCTGCCGCGAAGGGCGCACACGTTACCTCTGGTGGCGAAATCTATTCGTCCTTTGTGATGGGTGGAGATGCCTTTGGTGTCCCTGCTCTGGCTGGCGATTCGCCCAAGTCACCGTCCGTTCTTATTACGGATACGGCTGATAAGAGTGACCCTCTAAACCAAACAACTACAATCGGCTGGAAAGCGTACTACACCGCCAAGGTTCTTAACTCGAACTGGTTTGTGGTTCTGCGCTCGCGCTCTGCGTACTCCTAAGCCGAAAGGTTAACGCAACTGGGGGGAGCCTAAGAAACTCCCTCCGGTTTTTACAATTTGAAGGTGTAAGATGCCAATTTACATTTATGAGAATAAGTCTGGTGTCAGGATCGAAGAGATTCGGTTACTCAAAGACCGTGATAAATGCCCCAATGGGTATCACAGAGTCTCTGACCCCCAACCAACTTCCTTTACTGGAAACGCCTCAAACCCCACCAACATGAAAGAAGGGGTTATGAAGGGATACTATAACGAGGAATGCAAAACTGGGAGCAGGTGGTCTTCCAAGTACAGCAAGAAGCAAATCCTAAAAGCATGGAGTAACTAATGGCGAGAAAAGATATAGCAAGTGTAGGTAAGATCAAATCCAATACAACTTGGGACAATGACCTTCTGGTGAGCGCAGTCGGCACAGTGATGCTTGGGCTTTTGGGGTCTAGCAAGAATGCTGCCGATCAGTACATTATGGTGTTCGATAGCGCATCGGCTGTGAGTGACGGAACTGCGCCCAAGATTCATCCACTCTACATCGGGGCGGCGGATAACTTTTACATCGAAATTCCCGTGAGGGGTATGGAGTTCGCTAACGGAATCTACATTGCCAACTCATCCACTAACACAACGCTAACCTTGGGCAGTGCCGATTGCTGGTTTACTGCGGTAACAATATGAGTCAAAGCAATATAACTGGCCAAGAGGGCGCGGCGGGTGCAACTGGCGCAGATGGCGCAACTGGCGCGGCAGGAGCTACTGGTGCTACTGGCGCGGTTGGTGCGGCGGGTGCAACTGGAGCCGATGGTTCTACTGGAGCCGATGGTGCGGCGGGAACTAATGGTACGGACGGAGCCACCGGAGCAGCGGGAGCCACCGGAGCAGATGGGGCAGATGGTACTAACGGTACGGACGGAGCAGCGGGAGCAGCGGGAGCAACGGGGCCGCAGGGAGCAACTGGAGCCGCTGGAGCCGCTGGAGCAGATGGAACTAACGGTACAGACGGAGCAACTGGCGCGGCAGGAGCTACTGGTGCAGCGGGAGCCGATGGAGCTAATGGTACGGACGGAGCTACGGGAGCTACTGGTGCTACTGGTGCAGATGGAACAAATGGAACCAATGGTACGAATGGATCAGACGGAGCTACGGGCGCAGATGGCGCAACTGGTGCAGCGGGTGCAGATGGTACGAATGGTACGAATGGTACGAATGGAGCAGACGGAGCAACTGGAGCAGACGGAGCAACTGGAGCAACTGGTGCTGACGGGACTAACGGGACTAACGGAACTGACGGTGCAACTGGCGCAGCGGGTGCAGACGGAACCAATGGGACTGACGGTGCAACTGGCGCAGCGGGTGCGGATGGCACGAATGGAACTGACGGTGCGGCGGGAACCAACGGAACCAACGGAACCAACGGAACTGATGGCGCAGACTACGACCTCACCGCTGACCAGACGTGGACTGGCTCTCAACGTGCCACCATTGTCACCGACAACGACGGCAGCTTCGACCTCAACGCTGGGCAGAACTTCTTCTGTACGGCTGCGGCGGCGGTGGCGATTGACTTCACTAACGAGGTGTCGGGTCAGAGCGGATTCATCAAGCTAATCAACGGCTCCGCCTACTCGCACACACTCGCTGCCTCTAGCACGACGAAGGTTGATTCAGATTTCCTCACGACAGTAGGCGGGGCTGGCACGTTTCTTATCTCGTACTTGTGCGATGGCACTAACACCTATCTGTCCACAACTAAAGCCCTCGCTTAATGGCGATATTCAACAACAGCATAATCCCAGCCGGAGCAGCAGCAGTACCAGATGTGGTCACGAAGTCGTTGCGGTTTAATGGCGGCGATTCACCAATCCTAACACGCACACCCAGTTCGTCAGGCAGTCAGACAACATTTACTCTCAGCCTTTGGGTTAAGCGGAGTGTCCTCAGTTCAACTGGCTACGAAACAATTTGGGCATCCGAGGCGAGTGGTTCAAATTATGCGCTGCTGACATTTTACCAAGATGGACTCCGTTTCCAGTCGCACGGTTTAGGCGCAACTCCCACATTGCAGTCCAATGCTGTATTCAGAGACGTTTCAGCGTGGTATCACATTGCGCTGTCGGTTGATACGACCCAAGCTACTGATACAAATAGGGTTAAGATTTACGTTAACGGTTCCGCAATCACGTTTTCTTCCGCTACCTACCCAACGCTGAACTACGACCTACAAGTTAACACCTCATCGTATACCAATAAGATAGG
>Ga0302120_10001177_pt1 | contig 12255 bp, 16 predicted proteins | sample AG5_Bottom_MG_FD_203118 | JGI IMG/M metagenome (GOLD analysis project Ga0302120, IMG submission 203118) | Marine microbial communities from Western Arctic Ocean, Canada - AG5_Bottom | ecosystem: Environmental > Aquatic > Marine > Oceanic | place: Canada: Western Arctic Ocean | collected 2017-10-01 | reverse complement strand
AGGGTCCAGGTGGCCCGCTCGACTGGCCCGTTCCAGGATCCGGTCCGGGAAGGTTCCCTCGGCTTCGTCGTCTTGGCCACAGTGACCTGGAGGGTGACTCGCTCGCCAACCGGGACGGGCAGGAAGGCGCCCTGTGGCCCCTCCTCCTGCCTCTTCTCGAACTCCTCGACCAGCCGCTCCATAAGAGCGACCTGCTTCTCACTGGGGCACCAGGGCTCCAAGATGATCCGGGCGACGATCCCCTTTGGATCCTCCAGGCACATCTTCAGCAGCCTCACGAGCAGCGCCGGGTTGTCCTGGTTCCACTGGGTGCGAGCAGCCTTGTGCTGCTTCATGGTCCTGCGAGGCTTGCTCATGAGCGCCCCCCTTCGCCGTCCAGGAAGAAGAGCAACAGGTCACCGAGTCCGGCGAGAGTCTCCTCCAGGTCGGCTATCTCCCCTTCGTGCCCCTCCGGGCTGTAGTCCCCCTCCGCTGGGAATCCGAAACGCTCGACTGGTCGGAACCAGTCCGGAGCGCCGGAGATGAGTGCCGACTTCGCATCTCTCAAGGTTTCGAGTGCGCTGGTGGGGAGGCTCATGAGCGCCCCCCTTCGCTGTAGGAGTCAGCGAGGTCGGCCCAGTAGACCACCGCACCGAGGTGCCAACCACGCCCGTCCCGGCAGAGAGGAACCATGCAGTTGATGGTCTTCGTTCCCCGCTCGGTCACTCCGCCGCCGATGTTGATGTAGTCGTCGGGGTGCTGGAGATAGGGGTCGTGCTTGCGGGTGTGCAGGATCCAGTCCTCACTGGGCATCTCTTCGCCTCGTGGGCAACTGGTCGTGAATGCCCTGGCCTTCACCTCGACGGCGGTCTGGGCGATGAGGCGGCAGAGGCGCCCCTCGTCCCACCCTGTGACCATCGCAACGGCACTCACTCCCACATTGTCAATTACCACATCGTTGGTCAGGACTGCCAGTGCGAAGTCCAGCCTGTTCATTTTGTTGGCCATGGTGGCCTCCTTCTTCTTCTCAAGGTTGTCTGCCTCGTCAGGCCCACGGAAACACCCGTGGACGACGACCCTCCAGTGGGGCCGTTTCGGCTGGTCGAGTCGGCTACGGGCTCAGGTATTCTTCTCCATCGGCCTCAGCCTCGGCCACATCGCTGCACCGGACGCAGTAGTCCATGTCCTCTTCGCTCATCTTGAAGCGACCGCACCCGGTCACGCAGTAGGGGTTGTCCCTCTGTGCGCCCTTGGCCTCGCCCTGGGTCGCTGGGATCACAGCGTAGAACTCGAACTGAAGTGCCCAGTCCTCTGCCTCGTGCAGCCTCCTGGCACTCTCATTGTTGGCCCCGAGCACTTGCTCCCACCCCTGGCGGATCATGTCGATGCTGACGGGGTCACCGGGCATGAAGTCCAGCGCCGCCATCGAGGCACCCTGGTCGTGGTTCACAAAGTCGAAGACCCAGTAGCGTTGGTATTCGTGGTTGGGGTCTCGGAAGACCAGCAGGCACCCTTCCAGGCTGGCGTTGCGCAGCGGGTCACAGAACCGTCTCTTAGTGGCTTCGTTCAACATGGCGTTCCTCCTTCGTCTGGAAAGTCAGCGAGACAGGCCTCGTAAATCCTGGTCCGTTGCCCCTCGGTCAGTTCGCCGCCCTCGTTGTACACCCCGTAGAGGTTTGCGAGGTGCTCCTGGGCGTTCCAGAAGGCGGCCCTCTGAGTGTGGTCCTGCTCCGTCCTCTTATTGGCGTTGGCGAGCAGGCGCTCCACTTGCTGGAGGGGGCCTCTTATCCCTGCCGGGAGCCCGCTGGTGCGGGGAGGGATCCTCATGAGCGCCCCCCTTCGCTAGTCAACTCGAAGCACCCGGTGTAGGCGAGGTAGTGCTCCTGGAGGTAGTGGGCGTTGATGGTGGCGAGACCGTGCAGACGCTTCCGGTGGTCACCGTTGCCCGTGTGCCAGTCGGGGTGGTCCAGACAACTGTCCAGCAGGTCCAGCAGTTCGTTCTGGAGTTTCAGGAAGGTGGCGTCACGCTCAACGATCCTGCGCAGCGAGCCATAGGTCCGGACGGCGGCGGGCAGGGCCTCCAGGATCACATCCTCCAGTTTCAGCGCCTGCTCCAGTTTCGTCTTCTCGTCGTCACTGTTCGCCAGCGCCTCCTCCAGCAGGGCGATCAGTTCCAGCGTCTGCTCTCGGTCGAAGTTGAAGACCACATCGTCCAGGTCTGCGTCCACGGTCTCGGTGGTCCAGGCTGCCACCCGCACTCCAGGCGCTGAGTGCCGAGGGGTGATACTGAGTTTTCCGGCAGTGCTAGTGCTTCCGTATAACATTCTGTCTCCTTCTGGTTGGGAGGGCGGCGAAAGTGCCACCCTCAACATACCTCTAGTAGAACGGCATGGATCTGTCCCGTCAACCTATGTGGGCAAAGTTCTTATCGACTTGTTTACTAAACCCCTACAGAGGGACAGGAGAGCGGTGGTACTGTGATAATAAATATTGGAGAATCTCCAGGGAGGCGGGCTTGCAGTAGTACAGTGCTCGCCGGGTCGGGACGGGAGCAGGGCCTCGGGGGCAGGCTGGCAGGTCAGCAGGCAAGCACAGGGTTGTGTCGTCTGGGCCTCCACTGTCTCCCGCCCGTGGGTCGCTGGTCGGTGCGCCGGGTAAGAGGTCGGGTCGTGCTGGTCGGTGGTCAGGTCGCTGGTCAGGTCGGGCTGGTCGGGTGGTGCTGGTCGGTGGATCAGTGGTCGGATAAGACTGACCTCGTTCCCCCCCCGTGCGTGCCGTGCGAGCGGGCGTGCGTGCGGGTGGATCGGAGGGGGCGGGGGCCGGATCCTGGGGGTTCGGATAAGACCGACCTCGACCCGGGCGGAGGGGGGGGCGGGCCCCCGGCGGGGCCGTGTCGGCGGCAGGTATTATATCCCCTTTGCCGAAATCTGGGCGTGTATTACTGGGTAGTGCTCTGAGGGGGTGGTAGTGGCCGAGGAGGGCTGTGGGCGATTGCCCCGCTGGCCGCGTTGTTGCCCCCCTCGACCTTGAGGTTCGGAGAAGTTTGCGTCAGGTACTTATCCCGGGCTGGTACATAAGGTATCTCGTGGAGGTGCTCCAGTATCCCTCGTCTAACTTTCTCGGCAGTTCTTATGCAGGCTTTGGAGGCACGAGCGAAGTCTTCCTTGCAAACGCTTCGCTGGCGGACCTTGCCCAGTAAAAAGGAAACTTCCTCTAGAGTGAGCAGGGAGGGATCGTACTGAACGCCTAAATAGGAGGGGGGAGGTTCTTTTCTTGGGATTTCTTCCCCTTTGGTCTAGATGGGCCATCAGTTCAGCCCACTAGATTGGTAGATAGGAGCACTAATCAAAACCCCCCCTACCCCCCCTTCGATTTGAAGGAGGTTGTGCGTGTGGCAGGAACCTGACCTAGTAAGCCCGCTGGGTCTAGTTCCAATCGCACTGGTAGGGGGGAGAAGAAGAAAAGCCAGCCCACTGAGTTGGTGAGTAGTCGCTCTCGTCGTCGAAGACCCCAAACTTGACGACCAGCCATTGGACTCGACATTCAGGAGTCCGCTGGCTGAACGCTGGACAGCCTACTTCGGGCCTCTTATGGTGTCAATATGAAAAAGAAAGACCCTGAGTCCGTACCCAACATCCCTACTATAACCGCTGGCCGCTCTGACAAGGTAGGCCAATATCTTGTGCGTGAACTTCTCAAGGACCGAATGGAGAAGAACATAGAGAAGGGAATGACCTTCAAGGACGCGGCGGAGAGTGCTGGCATTCCGTATGAGGTGGCTATATCGAGGGCCACCACGGACTCGGAGTTCCAGCGTTGGTTGGCTGCTGCGCCGGACAAGGGCCAGGAGGAGATCAAGGGGGGGCTGAAGACTGGGCTCCAGATCAAGGGTGAGTTCATGAACAGGTTGGCCAAGGTGGGCCTGTTTGACAAGATTGCCCAGATGGCTGAGGACGCCGACCCCGCCACTCCCGAGGGCCAGCAAATGCTAGGCTTCTTCATGAGGTATGTGGTTAAGGACATCCTTCCGAAGGAGAGTGCCACGAAGGTGGAGCAGACGACGAAGGTGGAGCATTCTGATATGACTGACGAGCAACTGCTATTGCAACTGGAGGCGAGGCGAGCCAAGCGAATGGCGCTCCAGCAGCGTGCTCAGGAGATCGAACTCAGTGAAGGGGGGAGTGCAGTTGGCTATTAGCGACGACGAGCGTGACCGTCTCATGGGTGAACTGGCCCTGGAAGAGGAACTGGTAAGAAGGCTCGACGGCAACCCCCTTGCTCAGTTGAAGCCCAATCCTCGCCAGTGGGACTTTCTGAACTCAGCCACCCACGAGACCATGTTCAGCGGCCTCAATCAGGCTGGTAAGAGCACGGCCCTCTGCCTGAAGGCTGCCTACCACCTCACGGGGATCTATCCCAAGGAATACACGGGCCCAAGGTTTGACGGCCCGATCAACTCAGCCATTGGTGGTGAGACTGCCCAGTCCACCCGAGACCTCTTATGTGATCGCTTGCTGGGCACTTTAGGTGAGCGTGGCACGGGCTACATTCCGAGTGAGTGCGTGGACGAGGCGAAGATAACAAGGCTCACTGGCGGCATTCCCAACCAGATCGACTTCTTCCAGGTCAAGCACCACGATAAGAACGGGGCCTTTGACGGGTGGAGTAAGTGCTTTGTGTTCTCTTATTCGAGTGGTTGGCAGCGCCTTCAGGGCTACACGCTCCACTGGATAGGGTGTGACGAGGAACCGAAGTTCGACATTTACGACGAGTTCAGTGCGAGGCTCAACGCAACCAACGGCTACATGGACATGGCTCTGACTCCGCTCCAGGGCGAGACTGCCCTCTATCTGCTCTTTGAGGAGGATAAGAGTGGCGTGCGGGTCATGATTAACTACGACATCATGGACACCGACCACATGACGGACGACGACCGCGCCCGTCTGATTGGCAAGTATGAGAACCACCCACTGGCTGAGGCCCGTCTCCATGGCCGTCCAGTAAGAGGGGAGGGGCTTGTCTACACCACCCCTGACCACATATTGGAGATAGAGGACTTTCTTATTCCGGAGCACTGGAAAGAGATCATTGGTCTGGACTTCCCCCACGGCACGGGCGTGTTTGCTGCGGTGAAGATGGTCTACAACCCTGACGACGATGTGCTCTATTTGGTGAGTGAGTACAAGGACGAGGGCAGGGAGAGCGTGGTCTATGCTGACCGGGTGCGCCTCATGGGGGGTGGCACTTGCCCGGTGGCTTGGCCCCACGACGGTGCCCGCACATTCACCGACGGCTCCACCATAGCGAAGAAGTATAAGGGGTACGGGCTTGCAATGTTGCCCGGTCCCGCTCATTTTGTTACGCTAGAGGGTAAGAAGACTTTCGCCATCATGAGTGCGGTTGAGGAGATGGTGGACCGAATGCAGACGGGCAGGTTCCGTGTGTTCAATTCATCGTGCCATAAGTGGTTCCGGGAAAAGCGCAGATACAAGCACAACGCTGGTAGGATTGCGGCAAAACAGGACGATCACCTCATAGACGCCATGCACAAGGCGATCATGATGTTGAGGGAGGCTAGGCCCTCCAATGAAACAAAAGAAATGATAGCCCCGCGAATGCCGGAGCATGACTTCTTCGGCGGATAAGAGGAGGCCCAGTGTCTAAGGATCTTGATGAACTGATTGACCGCCTGGAGTACATGAAGGGCTTGAGGTACAACGACGAGCAGACTTGGCAAGAGATTAGCGACCTCATGATGCCTTTCCGTGGGGATATCACCACCACCAAGAGCACTGGTAGCCGGAGGGTTTCCCCGGTATTTGACAGCACGGCCATGCAGGCTGCTGACACCTTCGTCAACTTTATCAAGGGCGCAGTGATCCCTGGCAACCTGGACTGGCTCAAACTGGAGGCATCGGCCCCATTCACTGACGACCTGAAGGTGCAAGAGGCTCTGGACCTCTCCTCCACCAAGATCCTGGAGGCCCTCTCGGGCTCCAACTTCTATATGCAGGCCACGGCCTTCCTGCGGGACTTTGCCGTGCTTGGTAATGGGACCATGTTCGTCAACGAGCGCCCCCCGAAACTGAACCGCTCTGGCTCCACCTTTGGTGGCCTCAGTTTCGAGGCTGTCCCGGTGAGCAGAATGTGGTGGTCTACGGGAGCGGAGCAGGCCCCGACTATCATGGCGAGGGTGTTTGAACTACCAGCCCTTGACGCTTTCAAGTTCTTTGGTGGCAAGCCGGGCGCCGCCTGCCTGGAGATGCTTGAGAGAGATCGAATGGGCACGGTGGAGTATTTCCACTTCTGTTACGAGAACGAGGACAAGATTCCTGGCGGCATTTCGTCGGCCATGGAGAAGCCTTGGGTGAGCCAGTTCCTGTCCCTGGGGGCCAGACCGGAGATCATTCGAGAGGGTGGATTTGAGTTCTGCCCCTACATAATCAGCCGCTGGATGGTGGTTGACGGCGAGACCTATGGGCGAGGAAGAGGGCACTTGGCCCGGCCAGACACAAAGGGCGTGAATGAGTTGCGCAGGCAGATCCTCATTGCCGCTGGTAAAGATCTGAATCCCCCATTGATGGTGGAGCATGACACGATGGTCACCCTCGACTTCTCGCCCAACGGGATCATGGTGACCCGCCCCCCCATAAAAATGAACCCCACCTACCTGAAGAGTGATTCCAGGTACGAGGTGGCTGACGGCATTGCGAGGCTAGACCGGGACCAGATTGGTCGAGCCTTCATGAGCGAGGTGTTTGACGAGCCTGAGACCCAGCCCCGTAGTGCTGAGGAGAGCAGGCTCCGCCAGAGCAGGATGCTCCAGAAAATGGCAAGCCCAGCGGAAGTGATGAGCCATGAGTTCCTCACCCCTCTTATTGACGCCGTGGTGGAGTTAATGAGCAGGAATGGCGCCCTACCGGAACTGCAAGAGATTGTGGAGGGGGGCGTGGATGTGAATGTCCACTACCAGAGTCCCGTCTTCACTGCGCAGAAAGCGAGCGGCGGGAGCAAGGTTCAGGCTTTCCTGGAGAGACGACTCATGTTATTCCAGGCCACCCAAGACCCCGCTTGGCTGGATGATATAGACTACGACGCTATAACATCCTACGATGCAAGGACCGCCGATGTGCCAGCGGAGATATTCCGCACACAGGAAGAGGTGGCAATGCGGAGGGAGGCCCGTGCGCAGGCACAGGCCCAACAAATGATGATGGAACAAGCACAACAAGCGGCACAGATTGCTGCTACACAAGGAGGAGGCCCAGAGGGGATGGCGCCGGAGCCAGCCCTTCCAGGCATGACGGAAGGACCACCGATTGGGTAACGAGGAGATGAACAAGGTTAATGACTCCATGTACACCGTGGACGATAAGGCCATGCTTATTGATGTGTGTCTTTTATTCGAGAGCGATCTCGGTAAGAAGGTGCTGGGGTACATGGAAACGCTGAGTGGGGCCATGCACTCCCTTGAGCCGGAAGAGGTGGAGGCCCGTGAAACTGGTAAGAGTGTGCCTATCTGCCCGATAGGAATGAGCAAGCGGAATGGCCAGAGGGCCTTCTACTGGCGTATCATTGCAATGATTGGCGAGGGTGACCGACTCCGAGGGGGGATTGAATGAGCGACCTGAATGAAACTTTACCAGACGACTTCGAGGGCCGGGCAGGCTTGGCGGAGAAGTTTGGCACCGTGGCAGACCTAGCAACCTCTTATCAAGCCCTCCAGGGGCAGATGGGCGGAAGTGCCAGGGTTCCAGGCGAGGACGCCTCCCCTGAGGATTGGCGCTCCTTCTACACCAAGATGGGCGCCCCGGTCAGCGTTGAGGGCTATGGGGTGCCAGAGGACATGGACGCTGGAACCAAGTCCCAGTTGGTTGGCCTCAGACAGCAGGCCCTGGATTCCGGGCTCACCTCAAAGCAGTGGGATGGCCTGATTGGAACGGTGGCCACTGGTGCGTCCTCCCAGATAGAGGGCCACCGAGCCCTCATCGAAGCCACCAAGGAGGAGTGGGCCACCCAGTCCAGGAAGAAGTACGGCGACCAGTTTGATTCAAAACTGGCCATGGCGGAACGAACCTATCGTCACATTGTTGGCGACGACGCAGAGGTGGGCGCTCTCCTGGAGAGCACTGGGCTCAATAAGAACCCTAGATTACTGGACCTATTTATGAAGGTTGGAGAACAAATGGCAGACGATACGATTCCAGCCGACGCTGGTGGAGCCCCTCAGGGCAATGCGAACTCTCTGGCCATGCGGGCCAGGAAACTACTCAAGGAGGGTGCAGTTAACAATCCGCGCCACCCTGACTATGAGGAAGCCTACCAGGAGTACATGAGAATCCAGTCCAATCTCATGGATCAGGGCTTTGCCGGGATAACAGATCCCCGCCTCAAAGAAACCCAGGAGTTCCCCCTTTACGAAGATGTGTAAGACCTGATAGAGTGAACCTGTTCGATAACCCTAAGGGCCGGGCTGACCGCAGGAAAGACTGCCGAAGGGGCTCGCGTGTGAGCCAAGGGAAGCCCGGTGTCGGACAACTTCTCGTAGTTTGATAAAACAATAAACTACGCAAGGAATCTGCCACCATGGCTATTACCAACGCACTGACTGATCTTGGTAATCTGACGGGCAACGCCGGAACCGCTGGCGCAGGCTATAAGGTTTCCAACCTTTATAAGCAGGCATACAGCGACGCGGTGCGCCTCCAGATCCAGCAGTTCGATTCTCTGCTCTCAGATACTCTCCAGCGTGAGAGCATCGAGGGCGAGGTCAAATCATTCGACCGACTCGACAAGAAGAGCGTTGACGACCTCCTCACCCGTACCCGCAGTGGCCTCTACGGCATCGCCAATGGCGTTGCTGCCGGAACCACCCTCCCTGCTGACGCAGTGTATGGGGCGAGCGACACCCAGCGCCGCATGATCGAGCCTCTGTGGTTCGAGTATGCGGAACTCTTCGATCCCCGTGACTCTCAGGGGCTGATGAAGGCCGTGCGGCCCGATTCGCAGTACCTCCGCAACCTCGCAGCCATCTTCAACCGGAAGAAGGATCTGATCATCCTGGACTCGCTGTCCAAGAATGTGACCGTTCAGCAGCGAACTGGTTCCGGCGTAACGGTGAACAAGACTGTGGCCTTCACTAACAATATGCAAAACACTGGAACCGGAGCAACGGCTGCGGTTGGTGACTACAGTGGGACTGGCTTCGCAACCGAGGGCCTTGAGATTGGCTGCAACCTTGGCAAAGCGGTCAATACTATCAGTCACCCAACCGTCACCACCCCCCTCTTCCAGGTGACGGCAACCGGGGTGATCGACACAGGCTCATGGAATGCCGCTGGTGTGGAATATGTTAGCGCTGCCGCCGGGGCCGGGCAAGTTCTCGCAGCAACCGAGTACGACGCCAGCACCACCCCACCAACCGTCATCATCCCGGCCACTGGCAGTGGCGATGGCGCTCTTGCTGTTGGCACCGTGACTGAGTTGAACATCGAAAAACTCATCCGTGCCCGGCAGAAACTTGACGCCAACAACGCACTCATGCCCGGCACACGCTACATTTGCCTGTGTCACCCGAACAACTTCTACAGTCTCATGTCCGACTCGACTGACACTCGCTTCACCAGCATTGATTTCAATGACGGCAAGCCGCTCACGAGCGGGGAGGCTTTCAAGTTCATGGGCTTTGAGTTCAGGATCACCAACGAACTGCCGCAAGCCGTAACTGATAACACCTCTGCCTCCAGCACCAGCGTCTCCGACTTCGATGTTATCAATGAGGCCTCGCCTGTGGTCTGTGGCACCAAAGCGTCCAATGTTCCGGTTCGCTGGGTGTACTTCTACACCGAGCAGTGCGGCATCTTCGGCATGAACCAGGAAATGCAGATCCGGTTCGACGAGATTCCCGAGCGTGGGTATGCCCTTCAAATGTGGCACCAGATCGGGATGAACGGGCTACGCATGGACGGTGACTGCATCGTGCGCGTGGCGTGCAAGGACGAGCCAGCATAGGTAAGAGTGGGGGCCTGCTGTGACAGGGAAGATGAACTCGATTAGCGCTGAGACACTGACTCGGTTTACCTCCGCGTCAGGGCTTGGTACATTCGGGACCGTCTATGTAAACCTGCTCACAGCAGGCCCCGCTAACGATGGCACGGTGACGACAGCCGCAGACGGCACGGAGTGGCTACTGGCCAGATTGCCGATTCAAACAACCGAGTGGAACACCCCGGCGATTGTTCCCGGCAATCCCAATGCCGTGCAGATCACCAACGGCATCCTGCTAACCTGGGCCGACATCACCTTCGACACCACTGCCGACCCCGTGGTCACCACTGCCACCGTGACGCACATTGGCGTGTGGAGCACTTTCGATGACCCGGAATCTCTGCTCTACTGGGACGAGTTGGAGGTTGCTCGCACTGTGAACAACGGCGACACCTTCCAGTTGGGTACGGGCAAACTAAGGATACGGGAGGACTAACGGAATGAATAACGCAAGTGCCGGAGCCAGTGCCAATGCTTCCGTTGAGCGGGGCACGGCAGTGGACGCAACCATGAAGGAGCGCGGCTACCTGGAATACGAGGTGGTTGGCCCCCATGGTGAGGTGAAGCAGACCGCAACTAGCGAGAACGCTCTCACCACCGTGGGCGCCGTGTACATCCTGGACCTCGTCAGGCCCACCACTCACACCTCTCCGGGCGTTCATGACACCTCGCTGTATCTAGGTCTGATTGGCGATGTTACTGGCGTCCTTTCCTCGGCAGATACAATGGTCACTCAGGCTGGTTGGTCCGAAGAAGACGACACTAGTTATATACGGAAGACTTGGGATCCATTAGCGGCGACTAGCGGCGCGCCGTCGTTCCTGACTTACCAGTCCACATTCACAGAGAATGGGTCCAACATAATCGTGTACGGGGCGTTCTTGACTACGGATTTGTCGGGAACCACAGGCACGCTGATAGCGACCTCGTTGCTAACTGGGGGCGGAACCCTCTCGATTGGCGTGGACGACACATTGAACATTACATTCAAACTCACACTGGCCTAAAGGAGGCACGATGAACAGTAACGCGGGGGCCAGTGACAAGGCCGAAATCGAAGTGATAAGAGGCACGCCCCCTCCAGTGGGAATGGTTGGGGTGAGCGGCGAGTTCCACATCACCGCACACCACCAAAACGGCGAGGAGTTCTACCGCAACACAGTGAAGAACGCCACGACGACGGAGTGGCTCACGGAAATGTTGGAGATATTTGGTGGCCCGAACGCGAACCTGGGCACAGACCACACTGGCGGCGTGGCCAGTAATGGTGTCATCCAGTCCTTCATCGGAACTGATGCCACATACGGCACGCCCACTGGCAGCGCGTACCAGTACCTGATTGGGCTTGGCACTGCGGCTGACCCCAACAATGTCACTGACGGACTCGTTGATACCGACACAACATACGCGAACATCGCCGACGGCACTGCTTTCTCCGAGGTGGCCGCCAGCACGGCGGGCATCACAGGTTACACGAGGCAGGAGTTCAGTATCGCCGACGGCATCACGCACGCCACTGCTGACCCCAATTGTACGGTGACCAACGGCACTGGTGGAACCCGCGCCACTTGGACTCGTGGCGGCAGCGACACGGGCACGCTCTCGATTACTTGCGTGATGATGGTGTTCTCCCACAGTAATGTCAGCGACGACGCGACTGTGGGGGCCAACCAAGCGGCAGGCTCGCTCAACAGGCTGATCTGCTGTGCAGACATCGCAGCCACCCCCGTGGACCTGCTTGCCAGCGACACCATCAATGTGCAGTACACATACACACTGACTGCGTCTCTCTGATGCCTAAACCGAAGAAGCCGAAGAAGAAGCCCAAGAAGGCGGGCGGAAAGCCGAAACGAAGCGCGGGGCCGAAGCACTACTAAGAAGACACACCTCCTCGTGGGGGATGGGGGGCCAGTGGAGTTCTCCATCCCCCTATTTTTTGGGGGCCCGATTGCTAAAACCGTTTTCCGCCTCCAACCCGAAGCCTGTGGTTCCAGCCACCTTCCCGTCTGATCTAGATGTGAAGGACGGGATAATCGACGGAACTTACACTCTTGCCTATCAAGACTCTGACGATAACTGGTATTCGATCACGGAATCCTATGATCTCTTCGATGATACTGAGGCGGGGTATATTGGTTTTCGTTGGCTCGACACGACGATCCCCACCGAAATAAAAATCTGCTGTAGGGCACTGGTCAAGGCTTCCGGAGTTCCGGAGTTGGCGAGGGA
>Ga0302120_10001172_pt1 | contig 12271 bp, 9 predicted proteins | sample AG5_Bottom_MG_FD_203118 | JGI IMG/M metagenome (GOLD analysis project Ga0302120, IMG submission 203118) | Marine microbial communities from Western Arctic Ocean, Canada - AG5_Bottom | ecosystem: Environmental > Aquatic > Marine > Oceanic | place: Canada: Western Arctic Ocean | collected 2017-10-01 | reverse complement strand
TTCTTCGGGACAAACTGCCAACGACAACCGCTCTTGCTCCCGCAGCAATTCTTTGCACCAAAGAGCGCCATTCTTCAGGAATTTCCTTTTTGTAATACGTTTCTTCCCCAGAAAGAATTTTCTGGACGCCCGTATTTTTCAAGAGGTGGATCCATTTGGACTTTTGAATAGAGCCAAGGAGTGCGTCCTTGAATTTCTCATAACCGGCAGTTGGGGTCCCCGAATTCGTGGGGGGGGACCGAAGGGCTTGGATGGAATCTTGAATTTGCAGCCACTCTTCCTCTTGAAGTGGCTTGCCCTCTGGCTGAATCTTTTGCCAGGCCGTTGGGGCGGAGTCCCGGAAAACATCCAGGGTCTCTCGAATCACATTTAAAGATTCTCGATGAACAGCCCGCCCAGTGCCATCGGCGCTGAGCTCTTGAAGCAATTGGAAAGTGTTTTTTTCTGGCCCGAATAATTGCGAAAGAGCTTCGGAGCGCAACATGCGATCCTCGGTGTCATCCACAATGTTCCAGTCCAAGGGAAGGCCAAGTTCTAGGGCAAAGACTTTGGCCGATTCCACAAAGAATGAGTCCAAGGTGCGCACATTAAACGTGTCCAGGTCTTGCACTAAGTCGGCAAGAAGCCTGCGACACTGTTGTGGGGTGATTTCACTTTCTAAACAGGTGGCCTTTTGCAAATCCTTCATGGCCTTTTCCCCTTTCTTGCGGAGGTCCGGGTCTGGAGAGTCCACCAGTTCCGCTTCTGCAAGCCACCCCAACACGCGCTCTAAGATTTCGCCCGCCGCCTTTCGAGTAAAGGTGGTTGCCAAAATTTCCGACGGTTTTTTTCCTTGAAAGAGAAGGCGAAGAAATCGGCCGGCTAGGGTGAAGGTCTTTCCCGTACCCGCCGAAGCCATGATGCGTTCCCTGATGGGTTTCATGCTCCGTCCTCCTCAGTTTCCGCTTCGTCTTCCGGGCCAAAAAGGCCAACGCCGGCAATGCCTGCAAAAATAAGATTTTTAGGCTGGTCTCCTTCTTCAAAAAAATCAAAGCTCTTGATTCGGCGGATTAGGTCGGCCGCAGAGCTTTCCGCAATTTTCATCGCTGATATTTCTCCTTCTTCAGTAGACCATGGCGTGTACCAAGAGTCGTCACCCAGAGACAATCCAGCCTCGTCAGGGTTTTTCGGCAAATTCCAATAGCCCAGAAGGGCATCCCCAAAAAGAGATTGTCCCATCATGCGGTAAAGCGGAAGCTGTAAATCTCTCCACGCCTCACCTCTTGCAGTGAATGCACTCTTGGCAAGCTTCGGCTGATCTCCGGACTTGAAGTCCAGCAATAGAAACTGGGTCTTTCCGTATTGATCCACCCGTTTATCTACGCGGTCAATGCGGCCACTTAGCTGAATAGTTTGGTCTTCAAAGGTCATTTCCATGGACTGACCTTCCGGCTTCCACTCCACCGCATGGATTTCCCAGCCTTCTTCTCGGTGCTTGGCCTGGAGTTCTGAAAAACGCTGGAGACGGCCAAGAATCTGTGCCTCTTGAAGGTGAACAGCGGGAAGAGGAGAGGGGCCAAAACGGAGCCCCATTTCCCTTTGAAGGTCTTTTTTCAGGAAGCGGAAAATTTCTTCCGTGTCCATGGAATCCTTCCACTGTGATTTCCCAAAATGCTCAAGGATATCATGCACAACAATGCCAAATAACAGCGCATCCATTTCTTGAGCCGTGTCTTCGACGGTTTTCAAACCTAAAATTCGCTCTAAGTAAAAGCTATAAGGAGAGTATTGATAGCGACCAAAGTCGGTGACCCGATAGGTGGCGAGCCCTTCCGCGCCCTCGCGCCTTGGTAATTCGTTGTGGGTTTCGACTTTGCTCGATTCTTCGGTTGCCAGATCCACGGAATGCTCAAGAAACTGACGCATTTTTTTTGCGATATCTTTTTCTTCGGCCAAAAACAAAAGCCGACTGGGCAAGAGGGGGTCGTTTTCTGAAGACCGACGCCCTGAAATGAAAGTCACGGATTCTTTTTCGTGAAGGAGCGCCTTCAGAGAATAAATGTCTCGTGCCAATCGACTTTGATTGTCCGGAAGACCAAGTTGCTTTCGTAATTCATCGGGCAAGAAGGGGTCCGCGTGGACAGACTCCGGCACCTTTCCTTCGTTGAATCCTGTAATCACGACGGCCTTCGCCGGATCTAGCCGTAATTCCAACCAACCAACAAATTCAATAGCCTCCTCCTTGGCACGGTCCTGGATGGATTCGGCGGAAATTTCTTTGAGCAGGAGCCGAATCGTTTGCGCAAAAGTCATTGGGAGGGCGTCGGCGAGCGAAGGTGGAAGGTCTTCAATGGCTAGGGCCGCACGCTGAATCAGCCGGAAGGCCTCAATCAATCGGTGCTCCTGAGGAATGTTGGGGTTCCATTCTTGGTTTTCATAAACCTGCACCAGGCCTTGGAGCAAAGGGCCTACCCAAGCAGAAGCCGGCTGACGGCGGTCTGTACTTTCCATGCCAAAAAGTTTTTCAATCTCAACCAACCATTCTTCAAGTTCCTTTCGATCCTCCTCTTCTCCAGGAAGATCTCCTTGAATGCGTTCGGGGAGATGTTGATTGTGAAACTGATCGAGAATCTCCGGAGCCTTTTCTGCATTCATGAGCGCAGTCAAGTCCGGATGCCGAAGCAGTGAAGTGAGGTCCCTGTACCGATGTCCATCGGCCCAGTGGGCAAGGGCCTCTAATAGACGCAATGGCCGCGTTTGACCGGCGAGAATCCCTTGGGATGCATGCGAAGGAACCTTGTGGTTGAGCAGTCGTCGCTGCAAATACGGCGTGACATCGTCATCCAAAATACCGACGGTAATTTCTTCGGGGGCATAGGCTCCTTTCCAGCGAGCCATGGCCGTGATGGTGTCATCTGCCTGATGTTCTGGTTTGTCCGAAATTACCCATTGCTCCTCGGAGACATCCGCGCGGATTTCCGACGCCCGCCATTTCTCTTTGATGAGACAACCCCATGCGTCAAAAGAATCTTTTTTGGCTTCTTCGGAAAAAATAAGCGTCGTGTAATTTACTTGCGATGCACGAAGGATTTCTCTTTGAAGCCCATTCATCTCAGCTATCCCCACCAAGAGGACTTCTTCCGGCCAAGGCTTGCACGCATTTCGCGCAGCGACGAGCCGGGCTTCATGAGAATCTCCAAGCCCTAAGCGCTGGAGGATTTCTCGATAAATTTTCTGGGCTTGAGATAAGGCTTTCCACCGGTTTTCTTCTGCTGAAGGCAGGTGCCCCGACTCGACGACATAAGAAAAATCTTTGCACTCTGCAGCAAGTTCCCCATGAAGGCGCTTCAGCCATTGCGCCAAAGACATCCAACCCGCGAGGTCATCTTTTACTGGGGCTGTGGGGACCAAAGGTTGGAGGGCGTCGGCGGAGAGGTCTTGAAGAGCACAGGTCCATGCCAAAGTTCGCACTAAAGAAGAGGCGGACTCTTGGGGAAGCTGAACCATGGCGTCGGTCAAACTGCCCAGCGTATGAAGTGTGGGCATGGGGGTTCCGGCAGGCGCGCGGCGGACAAGGCGTTCTTCCAAGGCACGGGCGGCACGACGGCCAGGAAGCGTGACGGAGATTTGCCCGAGTTTCTCCAGTCGATTCTCCAAAAGCCATTCTGTGGTGAGATCCACAATAGCGCGTGGGTCGGAAAGAAAAATTTGCGTGGGTGCTGGGCTCATCGGAGTCCTCGAAGTTGGTTGGCGGCGATGAGGGCCATTTTTTGTTTTCCGGTTGCAGGCAAGTGCATCAAACCTTCTTCGGTGCCGAGCCTTTGTGCGGCGGATTCAAAATCAAAATAAGCAGTGAGTACCCAGCCCTTGAGGAGGTCCGCATAAAGTTCTACAAGAGCCCAGGCATCTTCGCGGGATCGGGAATCGCCGAAAGTCTCAAAACGAAGAACGGTTTCTGCTCGAAAACCGACCTTTTTCAATTCCTGACAGGCTTCGGGTGGGGCGGTGTTGGATTTTCTTGCAATGACGCGGATATCGCGAACGTCGGTGTCTACATCTGCATCGCCAAAAGAATGGGTCGCCGTCAATTCATGCTGGGAAATGGCGCCAGCGAAGGTGCTTTGGCTGACATCGAAGAGGACGCCTCGAAAAGAGGCGGCGCTGAAGGGGATATCTACAAGAAGAGTTGCGACAAGTTCCACGAACATGAGAAACTACCCGAGCACAGGCTTTCACTCAACCATGGTTCGACATTTGAATTCTCATCCACCGAAAACGGTGACCCTCCCTGGCCCCGCCGGTCAGTTGGGGGCGACTTTAGAGGTGCCCAAAACGCCACCATTGGGGGTTGTTTTGCATTTGCACCCTCACCCTCAACATGGCGGCACGCGTCGGAACAATGTGGTGCGTTATGGGGCACTTGGCTCATTAGAGGCGGGATGTGTTGCCTTGCGCCTGGATTTCCGCAGTGTGGGAGATTCCGAAGGCTGCCACGATGAGGGGTTTGGGGAAATGGAGGATGCCGCAGCGGCATTGGAGTGGTTGCAGGCAGAGTATCCAGGCCTTCCCCTTTTTATCTGGGGCTTTTCTTTTGGCAGTCGGGTTGGATTGAATTTACTGTTAGAAAAATCCTTTCCCATTCAAGGCTATATGGGTGTTGCCTGGCCTAACGCGTTTTATGAATGGCCGGCTCACAGCACGATTCCAAAGAACACGGCGTTTTTAGTGGGGTCTGCGGACGAGTACGTGGACCTTTCGAGAAATGAAATCCCGAACCCCACAATCCTTGAAGGTGCCGGCCATTTTTTTGAAAATCATTTGCCGAATGTTTCCGCATTCACAAAGGACTCTCTGCAACAGTTTGGCATAATAAGTGCATGACAAAAGACACGCGTGAACTGGCCCTGCGGACGATCTTGCTCCCCAGAGACACCAATGCTTCGGGCTCCATTTTTGGGGGTGTCATCTTGTCTCACATCGACATTGCCGGCGCGGTTCCCGCAAAGCGCTTGGCTCCAAGCCGGCAGTTCGTAACGATTGCCATGAATGAAGTGGTTTTTCACGAACCTGTTTTCGTCGGCGACATCATTTCTTTTTATGCTTCGGTAAAGAAAGTGGGCAACACTTCTATCACGGTCGAAGTTGATGTGATTGTGGAGCGCAAAGATGTTCCCGGGTCGGCCGTGCAAGTTACGTCCGCTGATGTGACCTATGTGGCCGTAGATGAGAATAGACGCCCTGTTGCTATCTCGTAAAAACTTCCACGTTTAAGCCCAGGTCCATAGCTTGCTTGGCAATCTCTTCTAGCCGCTCTTTGCCGACGATTTCGGCTTTGGCGGCATCGGCAGGTGGACGGTCAATGGAATAAATCTCCACATTCCTTATTTTTTCTTTGAAGCGATCTAAGTGCTTCAGCCAGCCGGCCACTTCCAAGTCTGAACTATTATCGACGGCAGGCGTTTTCACAAAAAGTGCCTGGACCACAAAAGAGTCTAAGGCCTCTAGTCCTGCCAAAACTCGATCATAGCCTTTGGGGGAGACTTGATAGAGAGAAGCAAAGCATTCCGGGGTTCCCCACTCCATTTTGATGGCGGGTTCGTCATACCAAGTTTGAATGGCCTCTAAAACGTCCGGCTTGTGAAGGTGCATGCCGTTGCAAAGTAACCCGAGGGTGGCCCCAGGAAAAAAGTCATCCCGCGCTTCGGCTAGAGACTGGCTCATACTGAAGAAATCAGGGTGAAGTGTTGGCTCCCCGTTCCCGGCCACGGTGATGCGGTCAGGGATGTCGTCGGCTTGTGCTAGTCGCTCAAACTCTTCTCGAAAGGCGGTCCTTAATTCTTGCGCCGACGGCACTTCTGCGCGCCCAGCAACCTCTTGAGTGCGCGTAAAGCCGTATTGACAGTAAAGGCAGTCCAGTGAGCATAATTTCCGGTCCACCGGCAAAGGGTTCACCCCGAGGGACCGCCCGTACCGACGGGAATCCACGGGGCCGTAAAGCCAACCTTCTTGGAGGGGAATGGGCATGCCTATGAATTGTACATCGGCGGTTTTCAATCAATAAATGGGCGGTGGGAGTAGCATGGGCTGATTCATACGGGTGACCCCTCCAATCACAAGGGGTATGAGAAAGTAGGAATGACAAATCGCAGGAAAACACGGACGGTTACGGTGGGGACAGCTCAAGTTGGGTCCTTGCACCCCATTTTGGTGCAGTCAATGACATGCACGGATACCGCCGACGTGGCGGCCACGGTTCAGCAAATTGAATCCTTGGTGGAGGCGGGCTGTGAATTAGTGCGCGTGACGGTCAACCATGACAAGGCCGCCGATGCACTTCCGGAAATTCGAGCTGCATGTCCGGTTCCGCTCATTGCGGACATCCATTTCACACACCGCTTGGCTTTGCGTTCCATCGAAGCAGGGGTGGACAAAGTGCGTATCAATCCGGGGAATATTGGCAGTGAAGCACGGGTCCGCGAGGTGGTGGAGGCGGCTAAAAACGCTGGAATTGCCTTGCGTATTGGCGTGAACTCTGGGTCCGTAGAAAAGGACTTATTAGAGAAATATGGTTATCCGTCGGCCGAGGCGATGGTGGAATCGGCAGAGCGTCATTGTGCCACGGTAGAGTCCATGGATTTCACAAACTATGTTGTTTCGTTGAAGTCAACGGACACGCAGACTGTGCTGAAGGCCAACCGATTATTTGCTGCAAAGAATGATGTTCCCCTTCACCTTGGTGTGACGGAAGCCGGCCGGCCAGGTTATGGGTCTTTAAAATCAGCCGCTGGCCTAGGTGCCTTGTTATTAGATGGTATCGGCGACACCATCCGAGTTTCTTTGACGGGGGATCCGGCTTTAGAGATTCCCGTTGCCTTTGATATATTAAAAGCAACGGGTTCGCGGGTCATGAGCCCCGAACTTATTTCCTGTCCGACCTGCGGCCGCATCGAAATTGACTTAGAGGATTTGATGAATCGGCTAGAGGAGAAGTTGGATGGGGAAACGATGCCCATAAAAATTGCTGTCCTAGGTTGTGTCGTGAATGGCCCTGGAGAAGCTCAAGAGGCGGACATCGGTATTGCTGGCGGGGGCGGAAAGGGAATCCTCTACCGAAATGGGAAACAAGTTCGCGTGGTCCCTGAAAGTGAAATGGTTGATGCTCTTTACGAAGAGGTTCTTGCCTGGAAATCCGAACATGATGCAATTCCTTCTTCTTAGTTTTTTTCTGTGTGCAAGTGCTTTGTCCGCCCAAGATTCGTCTGAGCCAACCTCTTCCCCGAGACACCCGGATGTTGTGGTAATCATGCTGGATACCTTGCGTCCCGACCATCTTGGTTTCTACGGGTATGAAAAAAATACGAGCCCATTCCTGGACGAACTTTCTCAAAGTTTTGCGGTTTTTGATTATGCTTATTCCACAAGCACTTGGACAGCGCCAGCGTGTGCGTCGTTGTTTACTGGGCATTACCCGCCTGCGCACGGAATTCTCGAGGGATTTTTTGCCCATGATCGTCGTGAGAAAAAGCCAGAAACAGCCAAGCCAAAAGTAACGTGGCGTGGTCGGCTTCCCAGTGAGCCGAATCCTGGTTTAGAGGTCGAGAAAAAGCCCGAAAAAGAAGAGGGGCAGGCAGGTGAGGACGGCACTGTTATTCGAATCAATCAATTTTCCGACGACATGAAGTTGCTTCCGGAGTATTTCCGGGAAGCGGGGTACCAGACATTTGGTATCGCCACAAATCCAAATATTGGGCCGGAAATTGGGTTTCATCGTGGATTTGATGAGTTTGTCCAAATTGACGATGGGGATGCGTCTCAGGTTTTGGAGATGTTGGGTCAATGGAAATCAAGAATTCAAACCGCGAATTCGCCCACATTCCTTTACCTTCATTTTATGGATGTTCACAAGCCCTATCGCGATCGAGCGCCATGGTATGAAGAGAAGGAAGATGAAAATGACGACAACATATCTCGATATGACAGTGAGTTGTCCTATTTAGATCAGCACTTGAAGACGTTGTTTAAGGAGTGGTCTTGGGATGAGAATACGATTATTGTTTTTGTTTCTGACCATGGGGAAGAATTCATGGAACACGGTCAAGTGGGTCATCGATTTTCGATGCACCATGAACTGAACCATATCTTGCTCATGATGCGCGGGCCAGGAATAGAAGCAAAGCATACGCCTTTGGTTGCAGGCATTCACGATGTCCTGCCGACGCTTTTGGATTTGGCGGAGCTGGGCTCCCCTGAGGAAGGAACTGGAGAGTCCTTGCGCGGGTACCTTGCCAAGGCCCCACTTTCAAAGGAAGAACTAGAGCAAGCGGAAGAGCGAATTATTTACGCACACCGCGCCAAGTTTCGGCCAAGGCAAACGCATGTTTGGGGCGCAAATTATAAGAACTGGCGATTCATTCAAGACGCTGGATCTTGGGAGCTCTACGATGTTTTGAAGGACCCCCTTGAAACAATTAATTTGATGTCAAGGTTTCCTGTAATCAATACCAAGCTCCGCTCCTCGTTGAAGAAATTTAGGCAACTTGGATTTGGAAGCAGAGCCAAGCAAGCAGAAATCACCTTGGATGCAGACGCCATGAGTTTGCTCAATGCACTTGGTTATGTCGGACCTTCTTTAGAAGAAGACCCAGAAAAAGAGTAAGTTCCCGTTACTGCTGAACGGTCAGTTCTTTCTCGTTAATCGTTTCATTGCCGACGTAATCTTTGGCGCGAATCACAAAGGATCCTTTCGGAAGAGTCCAAGGAAGAGTGACAGAGAATTCATTGTCCATGATTGGAAACGAAGTATTTCGGGCTACGGTGGCCAAAGGTGTTACCCAGTCAATTGAATTGCTGTCCTCACCGCCATAGACGACGTATTCTAAATGGTCAAAAGCTGGGGACCCATAGGGGGTGCTTTCGGAGTCTTCTGCGTGGAAAAAATGAAGGGTGACTGTGTCCGCGTTCCAATCAGGTTCCGCGTAATAATGACTGCCATTGCCGACTTGTCCGAACTGGAAAATAGGTGCAACCTCTTCAGGATATTCCAAACAACCTTCTTCAGCCCAGTCTGACAAAGTGATTTGGAATAGGGGGGCGTGGTCGGCAAAGGGAAAGTGCTCAATAAAATTGGATGTGAAGCCCAGTGCAAAGAGGCCCCAAGTTGCGCCTCCATCACCAGGGACGGTGAAACTGTCCGGAGTGGTTGCATCTCCAAGGCCATTCATGACCCCGATATAGGAACTGAGGTCTAGAGTCCCGAGGCCTCGTGAGCCGTCGTGACATGTCATGCAAGTATTCCCGAGGTCATCCGTAACCGCCCACAAGAACTCCACATTGTTTTCATAGAGAATGCTTCCAGTGACCGGTTCTTCCGGTGGGAATGTGCTGACGACGCGGTTACTTAAGACCGTGTTGTCATGGCTGTCAGCAGCTTTTACTTTGAAAAAATGGTGTTGCGCTGCATCAACCGCCACGGCTTTGGACGGATTGCCCGTTACAGTGCCGAAAATCGTCCATATGTCGTTGGAGGGGGTCAGTGAGGTGTCAAAGTCCTCGGTGTCCCCTCGGTAGAGGGTGTAGGTCATTGAGTCTGCCGAATCTCCCGCGGTATTTGTAGCGATGAGCCAGGAGACTAATGCTGTGGTTGCGGTGAGGGGGTAAGCATCTACCGGGCCTTGAAAGGAGAGTGTGATGTCGGCATTGCTTCCGCCATCATCTTCCGTTTCCGCGTTCTCCCCGCAGGAAAAAAAACTGAAGCTGAGGGCGATAAACCCTGAAATAGCAAGAACTTTGGCGAATTTCATGAAATGAAGGCTGGATAGGGCCCTAAACTTTCCAAGTTTCTTAATCTTAGGAGGTTTCTTGCTCTGTAGGCTTGCCTTTTTGGTCGGAATCAAGGATAAATAGGGTCGAAAACCGTTCGGCAATTCGTGGCACAACCAGCTCTCCCTCCCCACTTCATTCTGTTCGCTTCTCTTCTCGAAAGTGAGGCTACAGATTTGTTTGAATTTGATACTCCTTTGTGGCTTACGCGAGCCCCGGGAGCCTTCGGTGTCATTGGTGGCCCCGGAGAACAACTTGGCAGCCCAACGTTCAGTGTCTCCATCGGTCGGGATGTCAGTTGCGCGATTCAAAACCGGCGCGATAATGATATTCATATCCGGATTTTGGCTGGTGGCCCGGAAGGTGAGGACCTTAATTGGTCTGGGCAGATTTCAGATATTTACACTAAAAAAGGGCCACCCCGAAGCCCCGCGGTCCTTCGGAGCTTGTTTGAAGAGACAGATTCCCTGTGGATGGAGCGCATGATGGCCATCATGATTGGCTTGCGCCGTTCTCACCAACTCAATACGCCGAAGTTTGGTTTTAGTTTGGTAATCTGGAGTCGCCTCCCCGGCACAAAGGCTTACGCCAGTCGTACGGCATTTGCGTCCGGTGTATCCATGGCCTTTAAGGCCTCCACGGGCTTAGACAAAAAACGTGTGGATGGAATTCGTTTGGCTCGCGCAGTGACCCAAGGGCATCAGGATGTCCTAGGGGAGCACTTGCGGGTTTCCGACGCCCTGACCTGTTCTCTTGGTGAACAACAGTGTGGCATTTTCATTGAGCATGGTGTGGACCCTGTCATGCAGTGGATTCCCCTTGGTGAAAACGCTTTGCTTGCGGCTGTGGATCTTGGCTTTGGTGAAATTGCAGATTATGACACGCGCATTGCTTCGGCAACGGGCCCGGCCATGGGAATGGCGTACTTGAACGCCGGCCTCAAGAAAGAAAAGAAAGAAGGCTATGGAGGCTGGGCCCAAATTACGCCCGGTGAATTTGAAGGTGGGCTTCGGAATTATGTTCCGACCAAAGAGTTGGGGGCAGAATGGCTAAAGCGTTTTGCAAAGCAATACCCGGATGTTGCAGAACACGTGAGCCCGGATCGTTCCTACCGTTTGCGTGCTTTGGCAGAGCACGCCGTTCGAGAAAGTGGCCGCTCACACCGTTTCTTGGAACAGATTAATGAGTTCGCGCGCACACGGCGGGATGACCATTTGATGGAAGCCGGAAAAGTCCTTTTCTCTTCCCATCGGTCGCTGAAAGAAAAGTGCTCGATTCGTGATGACCGCATCGAGGATTTTGTGGCCCGAATTTTGAACACGGGGAAAGACACAAACTTGTACGGTGCGCGTTTGACCGGAACGGGTAGAGACAGTGTTGTTGTTGTGATTGGCCACACGGATGGCGAAGAAGAGTTACGAGATATCTTCCATAAGTTCTGCGATGACCATGAAACAAGAGGCACCATTCTTCTTGAAACTAGCCGTGGAGCTGCGGTAAGTGGTTGGTGGGAAGGAGTCATTCAGCCCAAAGAAGAAGAAGCGCCTCAGGAGGCAGCAGAGGCCGAAAAGGCCAACAGCGAAGCGCCGTCGGAAGAAAAGGAAAAAGAGGCGACTTCCGCCGTTAAGGAATAAGAGAGGGATAAACTCGGCGGAATGGCCGCCCCATCCCTCCCCCGTTTTCTTTGTGTCTTGTTATTGGGAGCCTGTGTTGCTCCCATACCCAGCACGCCTCTTGCCCTATTGGGCACGGTTCACTTTGACGTTTTGCACTATGACCTTACGTTTCAGGTTTTTCCGGATGAAGGGAGACTGTCTGGTCATACGCACATTACTTTTTTGGCGAAGGGTGATCTGAAGGCTCTGCGGTTACATGCTGAGGGCATGACGATTTTAAATGTGGCCACAGCGGAATCGCCCACGCATCCATTTGTGCATCAACAGGGTGTGTTGGAAATTCCCTTTGCCGACGGCTTCTCTGCTGGGGAAGGATCTTGGGTTGAGGTGAAATACCAAGCAAATCCTTTGGGTGGTATGCACTTTGTTTCGGCAAAGGAAAAGGGCGTCAAACATGCTGACCATGTATTTACACAAGGTGAATGTGAACGTGCTCGTTGGTGGTTCCCGTGTCATGATATTCCTGCTGACCGGGCATCGCATCAAATCACGGCAACGGTTCCGATTTCTTGGGAGACGGTTGCAGCAGGAGAGCAGGTGCAGGAATGGTTCAATGCAGAGCGTGGAACCAAAACAGTGCAGTGGGTGATGAAGCAGGACATGCCGACGTATCTCTTTACTTTTGCTGCAGGGCCGTTCGTGAAAATTGAAGATGGCTGGGAGGACATCAGTCTTTCTTATTATGTCGAGCCAGAAGACCTTGACGCTGGCGTGGCATCGTTTTCTCATACCCCAGAAGTTTTACGATTTATTTCAGAGTACACGGGCTTTCGCTACCCTTTTTCAAAGTATGCGCA
>Ga0302120_10001170_pt1 | contig 12278 bp, 12 predicted proteins | sample AG5_Bottom_MG_FD_203118 | JGI IMG/M metagenome (GOLD analysis project Ga0302120, IMG submission 203118) | Marine microbial communities from Western Arctic Ocean, Canada - AG5_Bottom | ecosystem: Environmental > Aquatic > Marine > Oceanic | place: Canada: Western Arctic Ocean | collected 2017-10-01 | reverse complement strand
ATATAGATCCGCTACACAAGCATGGCTACAAGCTTTGCTACGTGCTGATACAGGTGCTGCTTACTCAGAGACCGAGATTATGGACTATATTGCTACTAACATTCCACAGGTTGGAGATTTACCAGATACAGTTGCGTTTAAAATAGCACAAATGAAGTCTACAACTGAAACTATGGCTGCTAATGCTGGCCAAGGTGCTAAGTATCTACTTGGAAGATTGGATGGATCAATTGAACCACCTGAGTCTGTTAAAAGATTACAGGCTTTAGGTATGTCTACAAAGACTGAGTCTGGTGAAGGATCAAATAACGCTGAATATGAAAATTTGAGTCAAGCCGAGAAGGACGCTTGGGATAACACATAATATAACAAGGGAAATTTATGGAATATAATAGAGAAAACCTAATGAAGAAATTCATGAAGGCGTATGACGCGGGTGATACTGCTAATGCGAAAGTTCTTAAAAATATGATTATCAAGTTTGATACTGGTAAAGCTCCTAAAGCTAAGTCTTGGGAGCGCAAAGATGGCGGCTTAAGGTTTGATAAACTACAAGAAAATGATGACTATATATCTGATCTTAAGAAGGTCCACAAAACCCTCAAGCGTAAAGATTGGGAAGGTAGCGACGAAGATCTAATTGAAGATTCTTTTGAATTCTTTAATGCTTCATTTAATAATGAGCTGAAATTACTTAGCACAATAGATGATATTCGTAAAATGGATGACGATACTAAAGCTGCTATGAATAATGTGTTTAATACTTATAACAATACTACTATTACTGGTGAGGGCTCAAGGCCTATGTGGGAAAAAGTAAAAGACGCTTCTGCTTTATTATGGGCTCCTACCACATATATGGGTGGTAAATTTATTGCTGGTGGCGCTATGCACATGGCTGCTAAGCAAGGTATCAAGAAGTTACTAGCGGGTTCAGTTGCTAAAAGATCAGGTCTTGTAGCTGGTGGAATTGTTGGTGCTCATGATACTGGTATTCAATTAGGTGTTGAAGGGAAGTTAGACAAAGACAAAGAGTTTGATTGGAAACGTGCCGCCCTTTCTACTGGTATGGGTTTAGGCTTAGGCGCTGCGGCTCCTATAGCTATTAAGGGTGTAGGTAAATTAATTTCTGGAACAGGTAAAGTTGTTACTGGTACCGCAAAAGGTATTGCGCATCCAATACAAAGTGCCCAAGCGCTTAAAGGTGCTGCTATTAAAACCGGTGGCGGCGGAGAAGCTGCTAGAGAGGGTGTAGTCAGAGAGACTAAAGAGATTCTTGATGATGCTGTTGGCACTGGTGGCAAAGAAGAAGCTGCTGCGGGTCTAAATACCAATCTTATCGATGTTATAAGTAAGGGTAAAGTTAAGTTTACTAAACAGTATGACAAGCTGGGTGAAATAAAGGTTACCCAAGCACAAGTTAAAAAATTGGTTAATGACCTTCATGCTAAACCTGGTGTTAATAGAATTGGTAATTTGGAAGATACTGTTGAAGCTATGGTTGGTAAACAACTAACTCCTACACAGGCTTTACGTAAAGTTCGCTCTACATTAGGAAAAGAATCCAATAGAGCACTTAGGGGTGTTGGTCCCAATATTAGTTCTGATCAAGTTTTAAGTAATTTCTATAAACAATCTAGAAATTTATTTACTGCTTCCGCTAAAAAAGCTGGCAAAGGTGATGTAGCTAAAAAATTAGATAAAGACTATTCGGACTTCTTGCGTATTAGAGCGGATAGGACTATTACAAATGCAACAGAAGACAGTTCAGCTGCAACTAGAAAATTAATTGGTGCTATATCTAGCAAAGATCCCCATAAAGTTGATGAGTTTATTAACCAAATGAACAAATTAGGTAGATTATCTGGTGATGCTAATTTTGGTAAAGCTCAGAAACAAAATCTTCAAATGGCTTTGCATGAGCACTTATTTACAGGAACAAATGCTGCCCCGCTTAAAAGATTTTTAGGTGATAAAAGTGGTATTAAAGTTCTACAGAAAGTTTATGGTGATGTTCTGGATAAACAAGCGTGGCAAGGTTACGCTGATATCTTAGAGAATGCCGCTGATCATGGAGGATTAGGTGTTCTTATGACAAGAATTTTAGCTGGTGGCGCAGGTGCTATTACTGGTGGTCCTTTCGGCGCAGTAGGTGGTTACGTTGCTATTAATGCACTTATGAAATCTAAAGCATTCCAAAGGCAAGCTATGAAAGTTTTCTCTAACAATCCCAAGAAGAAAGAGCAAGGATTAGGGGCTATAGCTAAGTTTATGGAATCTAAAGGTATAGACGGTGCTGCAAGGAAAAAGATAATGGACTTACTTGTAGGCTCAGCTACTATAGGTGGATCGGTTTATACCGCTAAAGATGCCACTAATGTAGAAATAGCTAAAGAAGCCTTAAAAAACTTAGACCCAAGTATCTCACAGTACTTTGAATAATAGGAGGCTATATGAGCGTTTTAAATGCAGTTGTTTTACAACTAAATAAAGCGATTATCAAAGCTACTACAGCTGGTGATACAAGAGCAGTTAATAAGCTTACGAAATTAGCGGATAAACCTGATGCTGTTACAAATAGAATGCAACAGATTAAAGCTAAACAGGCTGACTTTGACGATGAAGTTACGGATACTTATATTCATCAAACAAGCGCTCAAGGGGACATTAACGAAGGCAACTTCAGATATCGCTCAGGATCCACTCCTGCGGCTGCTGGTAAAGGAGAGGGCGTATTTGCTAGTCCTATTAGTTATGTGGACCAGAACGTGGCATACGGACCTCGTGAGCTGGGTGTTGTGACTGCAAGAGCTGACGCCTCTAAGTTGGGACAAGGACAAACTAGGTTAGCTATAGACGGACCAGATGTTCCTGAAACATTTATTCCTAAAACGCAAGTAAAGGAGATCTTTGAAATCAAACCTGCTACTATGCAGTTAACTGAAATGGGTAATAAGACGGTTAGTTCTATAGCGAAGGCTACTGACAACTTTAAAACATCTCTTTCGGATATGCGTAAAAGTAATGACATTAAAAAACTATTTGCAAATGAGGATACTTCTGATGAAAACATTATAGGTATGTTCATTGATTCATTAAGAGTTATCGATGAGAATGCCGCCGGGCAAGCTAGGAAAGTTGCTGGACATGAGAAAGTGTATGAGAAAATATCTTTGCAAGACTTGTATGATAAAGTTGGTCGTAAGATAGAAGCTCGTATGACTATAAACACTAAAGCAAGATGGTCCCCACAGAAACGTAGGGAAGCCGGTGCTGTTATGCTAAATTATACTAGGGGTAACTTAGGTGACTTCATTGAAGAAGCTATGGTTAAAACTAAAACTGGCAAAGGTCTAAAGGTTAAAGATGAATTATTATTAACTACTAACAAGAGCTTTAAAGACTGGGCTCGTACTGGTGGAAGAACATTAATGAATGCACTTGAAGGTCCTAGAGAAGCTAGGAATCCTTCTATTAACCATCATGGCGACTGGATAATGAATAAAATCGGTGAGCTTGTAGGGTTTCCCCGTGGTGCCACTAAGGCTGAGTTCTTTTCTGGTGGAAGTAAAGTTCAACTATCTGAATCTCATTTCCCTTCAGTTGTTAAATCTTTGAATATCTTAGGTAAACAACTATTAGGTATGGACAGAGAGTTCTGGGAATTAACAAAGACACTAGGTAAGAAAGGTATATTAAAGGAACGTCCAGGACCATTAGCTGAACACAAGGCAGCCCTTAATTTACAAAGGCTAACTGATACTGAACAAGATCAGTTAACAAAAGCATACGATGAGCTAGGTGACGCTATTAAAGAAGCATTCCCTGATAAGCCGCCTACCTCAAGACAATTTATTGAATTAAAAGAAGCTATATTCTCTCCCCGTGCGAAAGCATTGGATGCTATTGGCAGAGAAACCAGGACTATTGGAGATCAATACAAATCTAAGCAAAGTAGCACAAGAAGGCTAGACGAAGAAATAGAGAAGAGATTTGCTAATGATCCTGAGGCTAGAGTGTACATGCAACATAATGTTGATACACGTGGTCGTACGTCACCTATAGATCCATTTGGAGCATCTTTGAACTCCGGTGGCACAATTCGTCATGGATTTACCGGTTCTAAAAAACCGATAGCATATGGTGATGAGGGATTTAATCAAATCATTGACGATTTAGTTTTATTTGATGCTAAAGCTGGATTAAGCAAGATACAAGGTACGGGTTTAGACAGACATTCACATTGGTTAAAGAATAAAGATACTTACATTAAACAAGGTAACGAAGCTTTAGACAATGTAAACAATCCTGATTGGAATCCAAAATGGATGGATAGGAAAGACGCAGGTCCTTACTTAAGAGGGGTTATGGAAGTAGCTCGAATTAAGAAAGCAAATGATGCGGGTGTTCCTTATGAGTCTAATATGATGATTGAGGTTGATGCTCCTTCTTCGGGCTCTCAACATATTGGTGCACAATACGGTGATGAACATACTTTAAAATTAACAAGTGTTCTTACCGATCCTGTTGATAGAACTGGTTTAACTGCCGTTGAAAAGAGATTATTAAGTGAGGGTGTTCCAGATGATGCCATCGCTAAAGATCTATATACTGATGTTGGTGGTAAGTATAAGAAGAATATGGAAGCTAGCTATGCTGAATTAGCTAAGACTGATCCTGAAAAAGCTAAATTGTTTAGAGAGATCTCAGACGAATTCTTAGGCGGAGATAGAGGAATCGTTAAACCAATCGTTATGAAAGTTCCATATGGCGCAGGTAACGATACTCTAAAGATGGACTTGAATGTCCAATTAGACGGTCGTAAGAAATTAGCTATTTTAGAGCGTGGCGTTGACCCGGATGAACTAATGAATTTTCATTGGGATGAGGGTATGGCTAAAGCTCTAAATGAAGGACTTGCTACACAGTACGAATTTAAACAATTTAATTCTGTATTAGGTAAGATCTTTAATTCTTCAGATAACAGAACTCCTTTCTTAGTTGAAGGACCTTCTGGAGATATAACCGACCTAACAAGATACATAATGGGAAGTGAGAGAACATTTAGATCTACTATCTTACCTGAAGGTGTTCCGGATCTAGCTGCTGGTAAAGGCGCTGGATGGAGGGGTCAGGAAGTAACTGTATATAATCAGATACCTACACCTGATTTAACAATTGATGCTATTAATAAAATCAAAGTAGATTCACGAATGATTAGTCAAGGTATGGCCCCTAATACTACTCATATGATGGATGCTGCATTCTTACATAAGTTAGTACAAGCCGCAGATGCTATTGGTATTGAAGTCAGAGTTGTTCATGATGCATTCTTTGTTCACCCGAATGATGTCAAAGCTATTAAGCAACTATCTGGTAAAGTATTCCAAGATCTCCATGCTAACTATAATCTAAGAGAAAAGATGATTGAAGGATTATCTAAAGCTACTGGAATGTCAATAGAAGATATTTTAGCTAAAGTACAATCAAAAGGTCTAACTATGGAAACTAAATTTGATATTGGCGCGCAACCAGTTGAAAGATTTGCTAATGTTGTAAGAGGAGGTTAGTATGGCATATAGAGACTACAACGTAATGTCTGCTCAAGGAATTACAGATGTTGAAATGTTGAAAGCGAATGATGGACCAGAGAAATATGCTGGGACTTCAAAAGTTAATACATTCATGGTGAATAAAGTTTATAAAGATAATCTTAAAGCCGGGATGTCTAGTAAGGAAGCAAACGTAAGAAGAATTGAAGCGCAAAGACTTGTAAAAGAAGTCAAAGGGTGGAGAGGTTACTAAAAAACAAAAAATAAGCTACATTTTGGATATAATGTCCAATTTGTAGCTTTATTTTTGCTTTTTAGGAAAAGTTGATCCCCAGGATCTCCATATAAACTACTTCTTAACCATTGGCTTATGCTTGTTTAGCCTTATTTTTAAGTATTCTAAAACAAGAGATATAGAGCAACGGGCAAAAATAAAGGACCATAACTAGGTATTAACCTAACTATAGCCCTTTATTTGCTTATACTAACTCTTTTGCTAAATCCGCAGCTGACAGTGTACCCACTAACTTCCGTGGTTCTTTGCCATCAACTACAATGACCGTTGAAGGAACAGAGTTAATGCCATAAGTTACAGACATTTCAGTTCCTCTTATTGTTTCAATGTTATATTCTTCTACTTCCCAACCTTTAAGACCCTTTGTTACTTGCTCAAATATAGGACCGTAGCTTTTACATGGACCACACCAATCAGCGTGAAATTTCATTATCTTCTTCATTATCCCTCCGGTTATGTTCAACAATATATTTATACCATTTCATTAGCCACATTACTTTTTGTGGATAATGGTCTGGATTAGGTATATTATCTTCTCCAAAATAATCAATAAAGCCTTGTATTTCTTCATCAGGCATTATCTCTTCTCCGAACTATGAAATGCTGAGATCCTTAGAGACTTGATTAATCCTAAGATTGTAATCTCTAACTCTTCTCTCATTTCATCGCTATAATCAATACTTTCATATAGACTAACTGCTATACTAAGTGCTTCTGCTATTTCCCCAACCGGGTAGCTATTTCTTTCCATTATTTTTCTCCTTAGAACCTACAATCGTAAGTTTTTCATTTTTATCTTTTTGTGGTTGTTTAGCCTCAAGTAAAAACTTAATAAGATTCCTATGGACATCATCATTCATCGGAATTTCATCTATTTCTACTATCGAAGTATTCAAAAATGGTGAATCAACATCCACCAACTGAATTGTTACTTTTGCTACTGTAGCCATTATTTATCTCCTATTACTTGTGTTATTGTATTTTCAGTGTACCATCTGAATTTATTCTTAGTTGCCCATTCACCATGGGTTAACTTTGTGCCATCTTTACGAACTCTTGCATGAGGCATTGGGGTTTTATGATTATAGAATAAGAATAGTAGTTCTTTGCTATTTGATAAAGACTCCCTAACCCATACGTACTTCCTAGCTTCAGCATTATCCATAAACCTTCCTTTAGCTTCAATAATTAAATTGCCTTTACCAAAGTCTGGGGTATAGGTATGATCAATTGTATACGGAATCTTTTCAGGGTGATACTCCCAATCCTTTAATAAGCCTTCTTCTAATTCACCTTCCCATTTAGAGTCGGCTCTTCTTGCCGAGGCTCTCCATTTATTATTTGGTTTATAACCCATGCAAATCTCCTATTTTAGCAATATACTCTTCTTTACTAAGCATAACCTCTACATCTTTGCTATGAGAAAGAGGAACTTTAATCGAAGATTTAGCTTTTAGCTTTTCTATTTCTTCTTTTAATTCGTCTATCTCTTTTTTTAAAGTTCTATTTATTTGTAACGCTGCATGATAAGCGTTTTGATTATCATTTGGATTACTCATTATCTCCTCCTATTAGATCAACTAACTCACATACGCTTCCAGTACAGGCAAGCTCTTTATTGCCTATTGTTGTATCTTCCAACTCGTACTTGCTAATCAAGTCCCAATCAACTAACTTTGGCATTGACTTGGCAAGCTCATGATACTGTTCTTTAGTGCAATCCTCGTATGGCGCTTGCTGATACGTATGGTCTGAATGTGGCAGGAAACTTACACCTGACACCTCATCAAAGTATTTATATACCCATGCGCCTACTTCCATCCATTCATGTTCCTTAACAGAAATAGTAACACTAGGCTTATGTTCGCAATAATACCTTTGGTATGTAAGCCATAGTTCAAGTTGTTCAATAGCACTTCTATCATTCCTTAATACCGCGCCTTTTGGTGCTTTCATAGGAAATGTGAAGACTTTGACACTACTTGGTTTCATTACGTCAGCCTCACATGGTATACCTTGGTCTTCCATAAGTTGAGCAATTGGATCTTTTGAATCAGCTCTAACTCTACGGAAGTAGTAGTCATTATGCCTAGTGTGAATACCAGACGCTGAGTCTACCAGTTGACTAACTGTGCCACTAGGTTTAATAGCAGTTGTTGCAGTAGCCTGACTGATTCCAAGTTTTCCTGACCAGTTTTTATTTGTTTCAACAGATTTCTTTTTAAGGTCTGTAAGAAATTTAGGTAAGTCTCCTCTATCTGTAGTACCATTCATAAATGAATTATCCATGATGCCAGTCAACGACACACCTAGCAGCGCTTCTTCTTCTGTATTAGAGACCCATTTAGGTCTTAGTCTTTTAATATTTGTGAGGGAAGCTTGGAACGTACCAAGTATGGTAGCCAGCTTAACCTTATTTTGTATATCTTTATAATTGTCGGTAGCTCTGACGACAACCTCAGTTAGGTTACAGAACTGTCCGTCTCTTAATATGATTTCGCTACAAGGGTTACAGCCAAAGTCGTGTTCAGTATCACGTCTACCTATAGTAGCTACTTGTTTCTTTGCAGCTTCTCTATTAAAAATACCACGCTCTCCAGATTTAGATTCGTAAAGAGCTAGCCATTCTTTCATAAAGATACTCATATCAGGCTTTTCTGTGTAGCATACGCTATTATTACTGAGTGCCATCTCTGGTGTATCAGTCCACCATTGACCAGACTTAGCACTTCTCATGCGCTCATCAGTCAAATTACTTAAGGAAATCAATGCACTACGTCTGACACCTCCAACAACAACAACTTCTGCTACCTTACACATAATGCGGTGGCATTCATAACTTGTTAATTTTCTACTTGCAGCTTCTTTAAAGACGTTAGTACAAAAGTTAAACAAATCTAGCAATGGCTCTGGCCCACTAGCTCTTCCACCAAATGTTTTAAGGCGTGATCCTTTCTTTCTAATCCTAGAGAAATCCCACTTAGGCATCTCTCCGTTATATAAATATGTAATTAATTTTCTAAATGCAGATTGCCATCCTTCTTTGGAATCTTGCACAACGATGACATCATCTACATCAATTAGTTCTTCTGGTATTTCTGGAAGTTTATTTATGTGTTGGCGTTCAACACTAAAGCCCACACCAGTACCATGTATTAGAATATAAAGACATTCATCAAATGCTTTTGGGTGGTCTACACTAAGATAGGCACAATTGTATCCTGCTATATGATTTTTGGATAAAGCTGTGCCAGCAGTCATTAGCGCTCTCATACTAGGCATAATATCTAGATTAAGAACTGCATGTTCTAATTTTTTTCTAGTCGTTGTATCTAATTCATAATCTGTATTTTCTTTTAGGTGCTCTTCCATAAAGTTGAAGTATCTAGCTACGGTTTCTTCCCATGTTTCTCTTCTATTCTTTTCTGGTAGCCATCTGGCATACCTACTTAATGCTATAAAATTCTGATAATCATTAGGTAATTTCATTACTATTTCTCCTTATTTGTCTACGAAAAAGCAATCTAACCTATATTACTACAAGTTAAATTGCTTAATTTATTTAATGACCCTTTTGGTAACCACTTATTTCTTTAAGGGGAATCGCCTCAGAAAGTACAAAACCCTTCGCAAGGTACTCAGAGAATCTCACACATAAAATCTCTCCATCTATCCTCTCACAATAAATGCTGTCATTAACATCCTCATCATCATCATCTAATTTACCATTAGTGTATGTCATACCAAGTTTCTCCTATTTTAGATGTACCATCCATTCTACAATTAAACCCTAACTGTTCGCCTGCCATAGTTGCAGCCTTCTCTAACACAGTGGCTAGTTTAGGTGCATCTTCAACGGAACATTCAAAGTTTTGTTCATCATGCATAATAGCTAGTAATTTGCAATTAATATTATTCTTTTCTATTAACTTCGCAGATATATTCGCCCACTCTTTTGCAAGAATAGCCTCGTTACCTTGTAGCAAATAGTTAAGTAACTTATGCGGAGAGTCAACTTGAATCTTCCTACCATCCTGAGCAGTAATAGCCTTACCACCAGATTTTTCAAAATCTAGTCTTAGTTTAGTCTGTAACTTACTCAACGCAGGAAAGCTCTTTAGGAATTTTGCTTTAAGCTCTTTTCCGTCTTTAGCTTTACCGCCAACAATAGAGCCAATCTTAGTATCACCTGCACCAAATAAGAATGCATAGATAAAAGTCTTAGCTTGTGCTCTAGTTCTCAATCCGGCAGCCTTTTGGTTTATAGTATGAACATCAGTACCTTTGGCTTCTTTACCAGTGATAACTGTCTCTGAGTATGTCTTATCACCCATAGCAGCAGCTAGTAATCTCAACTGTGCAGATGCCAAATCACATCCAACTAAAACTCGATCACGGGGAGCTATGAAGATCTCTCTCATCTCTTTCCCAAATGTTGCTTTAGCCCCTGGCACATTTACTAAGTTTTTGTGACTCATTCTTCCAGTCGCAGTTCCTAAAGTAAAAGGCACACACTCGATTCGACCATCTTTACGTCTTGAACCTAACCAACCTTTCTTCTCTTCCTTTTGATTTTGAAGAGTGTTAAGGCGATGCTGGTACGTAGCATGAAGAGCGATATCTTTTCCAAGAGTCCCTTTAATAGACCCATAAGAATCCTCCGTTAATTTAGCTGAAGTTCTAATCATTCTTCCTTCAGCAGTTCGTTTCGTATTCCATTCAGTTGGTTTCCAGCCATTCTTGAATAGCAACTTCTTCACTTCGCTATGTTGTGTTAACTTAGCATCATGAAATTCTACTCTACAATACGCTCCATAAACCTTTATTCCTTCACCAAGCCACTTAGCTTGTGCTGAATGTAACACACCTGCTTTAGTGTACCTTGGTAAAATAGGTTTCTTTAAACGTTGACCTTCTTTTAACTCGGTATCATATTTAATACCAGTAGTCCCTAAGATCTCATTACATTCCTGATTACTGACCCATACATCTGGACATTTGACAATCTTTGGCATAAGTGGCTCAACACTTCGTCTGAGAGTTTCTATCTCACGCTTTAGAAAATCAATATGTCTTAATGCAAGTCTTTCGTCTATAAGCCAGCCATTCTTCACTTGTTGCGCACTAATTTTAGCAATTGCAAACTCGCGTTGAATAACCGACTTAGGAATACCTGACATCTTAAACTCTTTCATTAGTTGTATATAGACACGAACATTTATTTGTACATCAATTTCACACCTATTCAGCATAGTATCTTCATATACTGCCCATTGTTCTTGGATAAATTTAGGAATTCCTAAAGCTTCACCCCATTGAGCTAAGTTGTGTCTACCTTTTACACGGCCTAATTGGCGATTAAAGTTTAGTAATTGACTCATTAGAAACGTATCTATGATTGTGGCACTAGTTTTAAAGTTATGTAACTTTTCTAATACCACCATATCATACGCAATAAAGTTGTGACCTATAATCTGCTTAGCAGTAGATAACAACTTTAATCCTTCTTCAATACTTCTATAATCACTATTATAGTCTGTGAATGTTTCTTTCTCTTTGGTTTCAATATTGAAAACACTGATACACCAAAGTTTAGTGACATCATTTTGGAAGCCATTAGCCTCAACGTCCACCACTAATTTCTCATTCATATGTATCTCCTTATATTTATAATTGTGAAAATTCTATCGGTACATTAGTTAATCTACCTGTATCACTATCAAACCTCGCATGACCAGCTGGACCTGTAAATCCTGTAAAGCGATTCTTAAGTACACTGATCTTGACTCGTTGTCTCTCAAACTCGTCCTCTTCATATTTATTTCTACTAAAGCCAATAATTTGAAAAGCAATTTGCTTGAGTGAACCTGATCCTTTTAGTGCATCTTCAGTTATATTAGCCCCTTCTTCAAAGGTTTTAGCCCCACTACCAGTCTTTCTTAAGTGGGAAACTACGCCAATCCAAACATCAAATTTCTTACAGCACTTCAATAAATCAGACATTAATTTATCCATAGATTCATTAACACTTCCGTCAACTTCACTTACAGCTAAGGTTATGTGATCTAAATATATAAACTTACAACCACTAGCAGCCATAAACTCAATCTTTTCCATTAATGAGTTATCGCTAACTGAACCTTGGTGGTCAAGTAGAGTTAATCTACCATTACCGGCAACTGCTTCCCAAGCATCTTTTCCTTCGTCTCCTTCACGATCGAATTCAACATCAGGTAAAGTTATACGCTTGTTTAAATGTAATCCAATAAGCCCATCAAGTGTTTCTCTAATAGATTCTTCTAAAGATACAATACCTATCTGGATATTTGTTGTCTGAAGGATATGATAAATATCTTCTCTAACAAATGAAGATTTACCACTTCCTGTACCAGCTGTAAATATTGTTAATTCACCAGTCCTTCTACCATAAG
>Ga0302120_10001164_pt1 | contig 12299 bp, 7 predicted proteins | sample AG5_Bottom_MG_FD_203118 | JGI IMG/M metagenome (GOLD analysis project Ga0302120, IMG submission 203118) | Marine microbial communities from Western Arctic Ocean, Canada - AG5_Bottom | ecosystem: Environmental > Aquatic > Marine > Oceanic | place: Canada: Western Arctic Ocean | collected 2017-10-01 | reverse complement strand
ATTCTCAACAGTTAATTCCCTGTTTTATTGGTCGTTTTCCATGGCGTATACGTCTAATAAATAAGTGTCTAAGCACGATTTTTCGTACCTTGCAGTATTGATTATTTATAAAAAGTTCCATTATGAGGATTAGAGTGGTATTGAGCACATTGTGTATTGGACTGCTATCTGGCATATTGGGTTTGGCCCCCCAATCGGCACAGTCACAAACAGTCAATCCATGTGGGATCACTGCCGCAACTAAAAGATTAAATGCTGCCTACCCTGAACTGGCTGACCTAAGGGAGAAGGCCGCTGTAGCCCTGGAAGCGGAAACCCAGGCAAAAAAGGCTGGTCAGCACGTACAGCTGGACGCCTGTAATCAAGTATTGGTGATTCCTGTTGTCTTCCATATAATTCACGAGAACGGAGTAGAGAATATTAGTGATCAAACTGTGTTTGACGCTGTCAGAATCCTCAATGAAGATTACAGATTGAGGAATTTGGACACGGCGGACGTGATATTGGACTTCAAGCCGATCATGGGTGATGCTATGATAGAGTTTCGACTAGCTCAAATTGACCCATCTGGTAATTCCGCCACCGGTATTGATAGAATTCAATCACCTGAAACCAATGTCGGGAATGATGGGTCTAAACTCAATCCATGGCCCCGCAGTAAGTACCTGAATATTTGGGTTACCAAAGTCATTGAAGTTCCAGGTGCTGCAGCGTATGCGTACCTGCCCTCCTCAGTTTCATCGAGCTTTGATGCTTCTATAGATGGAATTATTGCAAGGTATGGCTCTGTTGGCGAAGGGGAAAGAACGCTCACTCACGAAGTTGGGCATTGGATGAACTTACTGCACGTCTGGGGGGCGGGCAATAATGCGGGGCAATCCACGAATTGCGCTTTCGATGATAATGTAGGGGATACCCCGGATTGTATTGGTACTTTAGGTGGTTGTGATGTCACGTATACAACATGTGGTTCACTGGACAATGTGCAAAATCATATGGACTATGCTTCATGTGAAATGATGTTCACCCAAGGCCAGGTTGACAGGATGCGCGTTGCACTCACTTCTTCCACAGCTCAAAGGAACTTATTGTCAATGCCATCTAACCTGATAGCTACAGGCGTTTATGAAGGAGCCGTTCAGTTTTCTGCTGGTTTGACCCAGGTATGTACAGGGGTAGACGTAGTATTCACAGATGCTTCGACCAATGGAATTTGCCAGTGGGAATGGGAATTTGAAGGGGCGACACCTGCTACATCAGGGTTGCGTATTCCTTCAGTAGTTTATGACTATCCCGGAACTTATGATGTGACGTTGACAGTATCCAATGATACCGGTGTTGCCACAATTAAAATGGAAGATTATATCACTGTGATTGCGGCCGAAACTTTGCCCTATACCGAAGAGTTTACTGGTGGCTCCACCTGGGGTATTTCCGGGCTGGGCGGGCCCGCATGGGAGTATAGTAGCTTTACTTACAATGGTGGTCCGGGCTGCATGGCCGTTTATAACTACGGACAGGGATTGGTTGGTGACATAGATGAGCTGGTAAGTCCATCAGTTGATCTGTCCATATTGGAGACGGGCCAAATTGCCTTTGAAGTGGCCTACGCACAGATAGATTTTGGCACGAATGACCTGTTACGGGTATATGCTTCTGGTGATTGTGGAACAACATGGAACTCCAGCTGGATCAGTGGGGGGGTAACTTTGGCGAGCCCTAATGGACAATTGACCTCAAATTTCGTCCCTATAGATGTGAATGATTGGAAATCAATAACTGTTAACCTTACCCCTCAGATGCTGACATCTGATTTCCGCTTTAAGTTTGAATTCACCTCTGATGCGGGGAACAATATATTTATTGATAATATAAATATTTTGGGCACCTATAATAACACGCCAGTCTTGGTTTCTCCGGTTAATTTTGCAGAGAATGCGCCAATGACGGTCACGATGGATTGGAACGCCGTTGACAATGTGGATTTCTATGACTATCGAGTTGATACTGTCTATACAATGGATTCCCCATACCTCATTTCAGGTACAACTAATTTTATCAGCAGTAGTGACAATGGATCAGACACTGAATATTTAATGACAGGTCTTGATAGTGGAAGAGCTGTCTATTGGAGCGTCAGAACACGGGCAAACAACGATACTTCGAACTGGAGTGCAATATGGAGATATACCACGGTACGTTCTGTATTCGATGGAGTTGAAGTGATCAGCCCATCAGCAGTGGGGTTGGTGGTGTTCCCAAATCCATCACACGGAAATGTGCGTGTTGGTTTTGACTTAGACAAGCATTACGAACGTATTAGTGTTCAGGTTTTTGATGTATTAGGACGAGAGTTGCAAGGACCGGCTTATTCACAGAGCACCCTTTCTACAGGTTATCACGAGATGAAGGTTAACACCATTGAGCAGGTGGGTGTATATTATTTGCGTCTCAACCTCGATGATACGTCCTTTTATAGCCGATTCATAATTTCAAAATAGATGGAACTCAGATTTTTCTCATTCCTAATAGGCCTGGTGCTGATAAGTGAAGCTTCGCAGGTGCATGCACAAGCAGATCACTATTGTGGAACGGATCCACTACATCAGGAACTGTTGGATACTGATCTGAATTACATAGCGGAGCGCCAGGAGATTGATGCATTTACCAAGATGTACTCTGAGGCAAATGCAGGTAAAAAAGGTACTGTTTACGTCATTCCTGTTGTATTTCATATCATCCATAATTTTGGGTCAGAGAATGTGAATAAGCAGCGCATTCTGGATGGTTTGAGAATTATTAATGAGGATTTCCGAAAGATGAATGCAGATACCAACGAGATTGTGAGCGCTTTCAAAGGAATAGCGGCAGATTCAGAAATTGAATTTCGATTGGCACAGAAGGATCCGGATGGCAATTGTACTAATGGAATCACGCGAACGGTTTCGATACAGACCATGAGTGCTGGCAATGGCGTGAAAAGTTTGGTTAGATGGCCAAATGAAAGGTATCTCAATGTTTGGCTGGTAAATACCATAGCTAGTGGTGCGGGTGGATATGCCTACTACCCTGGAGCGTCACCTGCCATTGATGGAATTGTCCTGAGGGCTGGGCAGTTTGGTCCTGGATACCGTTCCCTAACACATGAAATAGGCCACTATCTCAACCTGCCACATACCTGGGGAAGTACCAATGACCCTGAAGTTGCAAGTAACTGCAACACTGATGATGGGGTAGGAGACACGCCAAACACAATTGGCAATACTTCATGTGCGCTTACAGGGGTGACGTGTAATTCGCTTGACAATGTGCAAAACTACATGGAATATGCCTTCTGTGACCGTATGTTCACCGAGGGGCAAAAAACAAGGATGCATGCTGCATTGAACTCATCCGCAAGCAATAGAAACAATCTTTCCACAGCATCCAACCTTGCCCTGACTGGTACGGACGGGCCGGATAATTTGTGCAATGTGGATTTTTCAGGTGACCGGCAGGTTATATGCGTTGGCTCCAAGATTGATTTTCAGGATGAGTCGTATAATGGACAATCAGACTGGAGCTGGGGTTTCCCCGGCGGAACGCCCAATACATCTGGAGATCCGGGTCCGAGTATTACATACAACACTCCAGGTGTGTACAATGTAAGTCTGAGTGTTACCAACGGTACCGACATATTGGTAGAGACCAAGGAGGCGCATGTTGTAGTACAGTCACAAGGTGATGCGATGCCACTGTTTGAAAGTTTTGAGGACTTTGATTTTTCAGATGAGCTGTATTGGGAAGTTATTAATGGAGACAATGGCAATACCTGGGAGCCAGTTGGCTATGCGGCTTATTCCGGCAGTTCGTCACTGAAAATGAATAATTATAACGGAAACGAAGATGCTCGTAGTGATTATTTGATAAGTCCCAGTCTCGACCTAAGCGACATGCAAGCAGCTCAAATTACGTTTAAGGTGGCGTTTGCCCAGAAGACAGATACTACCAAAGATGCATTGAGGGTTTACATTTCTGCAGATTGCGGTGAGAGCTGGGCACTACGATATGTTGAGAGCAGCTCTTCGCTTGCTACTGTTTCTACCACCACCTCGTCATACACACCGGCCGGCAGCAACGAGTGGGAGGAGCATGTGGTATACCTGGATCAAACCTATTATGTAGATGGGTTTAAGTTCAAGATCGAGTTTTTAAATAAAGGAGGCAACAACCTCTATTTAGATGATATTAATATCTCCGGAACTTCGAGTTCCATCCCTATGTTGGTCTCTCCATTTAATGGAATGGCTGACCAGAGTGTGGACCTGATGGTGGATTGGGATGCTGTGGATGGAGTTGACGCTTATGAATACCAGGTAGATACCCAATTCGACTTTACATCAACGGGTCTGATGACTGGCACCTATAATTTTATTTCAAATGTGGATAATGGTCCAGACACGGAGCATTCTCTCACAAACCTAACTGGAAATACAACCTATTACTGGAGGGTTAGGACCGTTGATAATTCCGCCAATTCTGCGTGGAGTGCTACCTGGGAATTTACCACTGTCACAACAATAGGGGTGGACAATAGTTACTTTGCAGCATTTGACTTCAACCTTTATCCAAATCCATCGGATGGAGAGACCACCGTGATGTTTAATCTGCCCACGAAGGAAATTGTGGAAATCTCTGCAACTGACATTACCGGACGCAAGGCATATTCTGTATTCAAAGGTGTGTTGGCAGCCGGTGAGCAGACACAAAAAATCCCGGAATTAGCTCCCGGGATATATTTTGTTAAGCTCGTAGTTGGGAATAACCGCCTGTTCGTGAAGAAACTGGTGGTTAATTAGAAATTATTAGTCCTGAAATCCAACCAGAAGGGCAACACATCCTGATTGCACAAGAGTGCCCGGCAAATTAGCACTGGCATGTTTGCCAGGTTTAGGTACTGCAACCAGAATGATCATTTGCTGGGTTGCATTCACATTAAAGTCCCAATACTTGGCACCGGCCTGCTCCTCACTATCAAAAATGACCTCCCTATCGATATCCATCATCTTGAAACCGATCTTCTTTAACGACTGTTGTGCGCACACCATGACACGGTATTGTTGTCCTGCATGAAAGGTTATTACAAGCTCAGCTGACTCCCCCTCCATCAACGTTGTACTATTGAGCTGGCCATTATGGATGAATGGCTTGAGTTCAGGTAAACACTTTCGCTTTGCGAATCCCTTGCATTGTGCATAGCTAGCAATGGGAGCGGCTAAGGCAAACATTAGTAATATAACCGGGATGAGTTTGTGGTTCTTAATAATCATAGCTCTGTCTATTTAACAATTTTCGTCCTTATACCTTCAATTTTTTCTGAAATTACTGCCAGCTGTTCATCTGTGATATTGATTGTGCTCGTTGTATTTAGAGTAGTTACCTTGGACTCCGCATCCACAGTTGGTGGTTGCCTGCTGTAGGTAATAACTACTGGCTCAAAGGCCTCTTTGAGCATATTCAAGTCTGAGACTAGATCTGCTATTTCAGGGTCTTCATAGCCACGTAACATAGAAATTAGGTTATCAAGAGTCAATTTTTGCTCACCTATTCTTGATACAACGTCTGTATTATTTTCAGTCTTTTCAGCTAGTTTGGTTGAGACATACATTCCTTCAATCCATCCACCAGCAACAACGAGGCCTGATATGCTTGACTGTTTGTTTTCTTTCAGGTAAGCATCAGTTTCCCAATAAGAGTCTGATATAATTGCGACCAGAGAATCCTTATTGTCAAGGTTATTTTGTATCCTGGTCAATGTGCTTTCTCCAAAGGCTGAAGTGATCCCCAGGTCATCAGCCAGTTTCTTGGCAGCGGCAAAATAATGCATGGTTTCCTGTGTCTGCTCAAAAATGCTGGCATAACTTAAGTCCGCACCATACACTCCCAGATTAAGAGCCATGCCGCTTTGTGTTACATAGCTCGAAATATTGTCCGTAGAGTTCAGTACACTTTTATCATACTTAGCGCCAGCTTTCTTGATTATTGAGGTTAGTTCTAATGGAGATGGAATGGTGTAGAATATTTTACTGCTGACTTCTTCACTTATAGCATTTGGCTCTTCTGTAGCTGCATCACCCTCGTCAACACTCTCTTCAGTCATTTCCTGGCCACTCTCAGAAGCACAGGCTGCCAGATAGCATAGAAAAACAGCTGCCATGGCCACTTTTCCGAAGTTCATCCCAGTCTTATTTGTGTTTAGTATCATTGAACTGATTTTTAGCAATAATAGGTTGATCTTATATTATGCCCAAATATAGAAAAAATGTGCGTAGGCGAAAGAATTTCTTGAATCATGAAATTTGCCGGGTTAGTCATGAACACAATTTCGACCGTGATAGACGGTTGCAACCATGAATAAGCGATATGCCACCCTCTTAATGGGCCTCTAGCCAGTTTGCACCATCGCCCATCTCAACAACTATGGGTACCTGCATCGTAATCGCAGTTTTCATATGATGCTCAACCAACGTTTTAAGCTCATCCAATTCTGACTTCAATGCGTCGAAGATCAATTCATCATGTACCTGTAGCAGCATCTTCGATTGCATCTTTGCCTTTTTCATTTCACGCTGTATATTAATCATGGCAATCTTGATCATATCCGCAGCGGATCCTTGTATAGGAGCGTTGATTGCATTTCTTTCAGCATGGCCACGGACAATGGCATTGCTGGAGTTGATGTCTCTCAGATAACGCCTCCTTCCCATTATAGTCTCTACATAACCATGCTCCTTGGCAAACTCAACTCCAGCATCCATAAACGATTTTACATCTGCATACAGTGTAAAGAAACTGCTAATGATCTCTTTTGCTTCTGACCGAGGAATGTTCAGGTTTTGAGACAGGCCAAAAGCTGTTTGTCCATATGAAATACCAAAATTGACTGCCTTGGCCCGTCCTCTCAACTCACGCGAAACGTCCTTGAGTGGTACATTGAAGATTTTTGCTGCAGTTGCAGAGTGAATGTCTTCGCCGGAAATAAATGCGTCGATCATATTCTTGTCTTTGCTCAGGTCTGCAATAATGCGTAACTCTATTTGGGAATAATCAGCCGCCAGCAAGGTGAACTCTGAACTTCGTGGTATGAACGCCTTGCGAACCTCCTTACCTCGCTGTGTTCTAATTGGAATGTTCTGTAAGTTCGGATTGTCGGAACTTAGCCGCCCTGTTGCTGCCACCGTCTGGCGATAATTTGTATGTAAGTGTTTAGTCGCGGTGTTAACCATATCTGGCAAGCTGTCAACATAGGTCGATTTTAGTTTTCTGATGGAGCGGTAATCTAATATCGCTGGGATAATCTCATGGTCATTGACCATTTTTGCAAGAATGTCCTCTGATGTTGCATACTGGCCGGTCTTAGTCTTCTTGGCCTTGTCTGAAATTTTCAAATGATCAAACAAAATATCGCCAAGTTGCTTAGGTGAGTCAATATTGAATTCAATACCGGTGTGCTTATAGATTTCCACTTGCAGTTTTAGGATGTCCTTTTCTAATTCCTTGGAGAAGGAACTCAGGGCGTTGGTATCTAAAGCAATGCCTTCACATTCCATATCTGCCAATACCCCCACCAATGGTATTTCAATGTCATTGAAGAGATCATCGCATTTTTGTTCGGTAAGCATGGGTGCGAAAACTTCTTTCAGCTGCAAGGTGATGTCCGCATCCTCACCCGCATACTCGCCCACCAGATCACGGTCTGCTTCCCGGATAGACTTTTGGTTTTTTCCCTTCTTTCCAATAAGTGTCTCAATGGCAATAGGTGAGTAGCTAAGATAAGTTTCCGCGAGCAGGTCCATATTATGTCTCATGTCTGGACGTAAAAGATAATGTGCAATCATCGTATCAAAAAGGTTGGTCCCCACATTGATGCCGTACTTTTTTAGTACAAGGATATCATATTTCAGGTTCTGTCCTACCTTAACTGCTTTGTCATCCTCCAAAACATCCCTAAACCGCTGTACCGTCTTTTTTGCCCCCTCAAATTGTTCAGGGATAGGCACGTAAAAAGCTTGTCCGGCTTGCCAGGCAAAGGCAATGCCGACCAATTCTGCTGTCAATGGATCCAAGCCCGTAGTTTCCGTATCAAAACAAAATTCCTTCTGTTTTTTCAGCTGTTCTTCCAGTTGTTCTAGTTGAGCAGTCGTTGTAACCACCTCATAACTGTGCTTGGTACTTTCGGCTGTTCGAAGCTGTGATGAAGGAATTGCAGTCTCCTCATCAAATACATCGAACAACGAGATCTGTGTTCCAGCACCGCTGGTTTTTTTGTCAGACTTTGGTTCTCCATTCGGCTCAGGAGGTGCGCCGAGGAACCGCTGTGCCAGCTGTCTGAATTCTAGTTCTGCAAACAATTCAGACAGTGCATTTTTATTCGGATCAACAATTTTTAGATTTTCTTCATTAAGTTCAATCGGTGAATCCAGTAGGATGGTGGCCAGGCGTTTAGACAGAAGCGCCTGCTCCACATGGTTGTCGACGTTCTCCTTCAACTTGCCTTTTAGCTGGTCAGTATTTTTCAGCAGCTCTTCTATGCTCCCAAATTGGTTTATGAGCTTTTTGGCTGTCTTTTCTCCGACCCCGGGAACTCCAGGAATGTTATCTACAGCATCACCCCACAAGCCAAGGATGTCAATCAACTGTATGGGGTTTTCGATTTCGAATTTGGCACAAACCTCAGGCACTCCCAAAATTTCAGGAGGGTTTCCGCTTCTGGCAGGCTTATACATGAATATATTTTCGGACACCAGCTGTCCAAAATCTTTATCCGGCGTCATCATATAGGTTTGGAAACCGCTTTTCTCTGCAAGTTTGGCAAGGGTTCCTATAAGGTCATCAGCTTCGTAGCCAGCCAGCTCGTAGATCGGGATATTGAATGCTGCAATCACTTGCTTAATAAAAGGGATATTACTGGCAATATCTTCGGGCATGGCTTCCCGGTTTGCTTTATACTCAGGATATATGGCCTCCCTGTCACTTGGCCCAGGCATGTCGAATACCACAGCAATATGCGTGGGGTTTTCTTTTCGGATTACCTCAATGAGGGTATTGGTGAACCCAAGTGTAGCTGAGGTGTTCATTCCCTTGGAATTGATCCGTGGGTTATTAATAAAACTATAATACGCCCTGTAAATTAGTGCGAATGCATCAAGAAGAAATAGCTTTTTTTCACTAGCAGGCATGATTGACTTAAATGTAATCTTATTTTTCTGAATAGACCACCTCTAGAATTGTTTGGCCAACGGCTTTAAGAGTTGCCTTGTCAATGACGTCCATATTGTCTTTTGTGGTGTGCCAATAACTTCCAAACCCTGTGCGGGTGGATGCATCAGTCTGAATTATGTCAATACAGGGGATGCCGGCAATGGTGTTGACGTAATAATGGTCATCGGTCATTGGGCTGGAGCGCTTAAAAATAAAGTAGCTCGAATAGCCTGAATGGGCCGCTTTCTTCCACACACGATTGACGATGTGTGGTGCGTATTGCATGGAATATCCTTCCATTGCGAATTGAGCACCTTTCGCCCCCACCATATCAAGAAGAATTCCAAATTTAGGGTAGTAGGTCTTGGGCAGGTTATTGGCCCAATATTGGGATCCCAAGCAGAAGGAGTTAGGAACACTTGACTTACCATAGTCTTCCACGTCGAAAAGGACTATATCCACTCCTGCACGGGGCTTTTTCTGAGCCATTAACCTCGCTATTTCCAGCAATACCGCAACACCGCTTCCTCCATCACAGGCCCCGTCAAGAGGTTCTTGTTTTAGTAATTTTTCCTGATCAGCATGTGGCCTGGTATCCCAATGTGCAAATAACAGTATCCTATTTGTCGCTTCCGGGTTTATTGATGCGGTGATATTTTCAAAATTCAGTTTTGCTTTGTCCCAGCCGACAACCACCCCTCTTTGGGAGCTCACTTCAACACCAAAAGAAATGAATTTTCGTTTCAAGTAAGCCGCACAGCTATCATGAGCGGGTGAATTAGGTACACGTGGCCCAAACGCTACCTGCTGTTCAATATATGTATATGCCGAATCGCTGCTAAATTGCGGAGCCCTGATGAGCGGGGTGGGAGGCAATTCGGGCACTTTTCTCTCCTCTCCCTTATCAGAATCTGCACAGCCACAAAGGACAAGGAATGCACATATGTACGCCAATAGATTCTTATCCGTCATAGCTCCAAGATGTTCCGTCCTTCTCATCCTTAGTGTTGATCTTCATGCCCTTGAGTGCATCCCTGATCTTATCAGAGATATCGAAGTTCTTATTCGCCCTGGCGTCTTCCCTGATATCCAATATTAGTTCCATGAGTGGATCGACCAGGCTCTGCCCGGTTTGACCTATTTCAGATTGAAAGCCAAGTATGGTTACTGCATAATCCTCAAACATCCTGTTCAAAAGTGCCAGGTCATCTTTGGAGATAGTCTCTTCCCCTGTTTTAACAGAGTTCGTAATTCTGACGCCTTCAAATAGGTGGGAAATGAGGGCAGCAGTACTGAGGTCATCTTTAACAGCCTTTTCACAATTCTCAACCAGGCCAGGGATATCAGAGGTGGAATTCTCACCAGCAGAAAGCGTGCTTGCAGTAATTATACTATTCATCAGCTTGCGAAATCCTTTTTCAGCAGCTTTGAGGGCGTCATTGGAGAAATCCAATGTTCCTCTATAATGCGCCTGCAAAATAAAAAAACGAACGGTCATTGGTGCGTAGGCCTGATCCAGTGCTTCGTGCTCACCTGCAAATAGTTGGTCGAGTGTAATGAAGTTGTTGAGTGATTTACTCATCTTCTGCCCATTGATGGTAATCATGTTATTGTGCATCCAGTACTTCGCAGGATCGTGTTTGTGGGCGGCTTGTGATTGGGCAATTTCGCATTCGTGATGTGGAAAAAGCAGGTCCATTCCTCCTCCATGAATATCGAAGGGGCTGCCAAGATATTTTGCACTCATGGCAGAACATTCCAGATGCCATCCGGGAAATCCTATACTCCAGGGAGAGGGCCACCGCATTATGTGCTCCGGCTGGGCTTTCTTCCACAGCGCAAAATCAGCACTGTTTTTTTTATCATTCTGCCCCTCAAGGTCCCGTGAATTGTCCAACAGTTCTTCAACAACTCTTCCCGACAATTTACCATAATTATTTTTTTTATTGTATTCAACAACATTAAAATAAACGGAACCATCCTTTTCGTAACCGAATCCGTTTTTTATGATTTCTTCTATCAGAGCAATCTGTTCAATTATGTGACCAGATGCCCGTGGTTCGATACTTGGGTGCAGTATATTGAGTGCACCCATTGCTTTGTGATACTGATCTGTATAGAGCTGAACAATTTCCATTGGCTCGAGCTGCTCAAGGCGGGCTTTTTTGGCAATCTTATCTTCGCCAATATCGGCATCGTTTTCAAGATGCCCAACGTCTGTAATATTTCTTACGTAGCGCACTTTATAACCCAGGTGAGTCAATAGCCTGAAAACAATATCAAACACTATAGCAGCACGTGCATGGCCCAGGTGGGGATCGCCATATACGGTTGGGCCACAGACATACAAGCCCACGTTTGGTGGATTCAGTGGTTCAAATACCTCCTTCTTTCTAGTGAGGGTATTGTAGAATGCAAGATTCATTGTCATCGCTTAGTCTTGTAACCCAATCAGGAATGCAAATATAAGTTATAAAGAGAATGGTATATGCGTTTATTAAGGTCATAATCTGCAAATACAATGGAGCATAAAAAAACCCACGTTGGTAAACATGGGTTGGGACAAACAGAAACCAGGTTCCGACTAATCCACGGGCATCGGCGCATCACCTACGTAAGCACCATTCTTATACACCTCGATGCGAAGCAATATTCCGCTGTTGTTATAGCGGTGCCATTTGCCGTCAATCAATTTATTATTTACAAAGTTGCCATCCTTCGATATTTGTCGATTCTTGTTGTAAAGTTTGTGTTCTCCATTTCCATCGAACTTCCCTATGTGCATCACTTCTTCACCCTTGGAAACCTCAATTCCCGAGCCTTTGGGTTCCTTTTTCTCTTCGACCGCGCTTGCTACTGCTTGAGTCGGGTCATAGTGCTTTATTGAAGCTGCATCCAATGTTCCACCATCAAAATTTTTCTCGGATTTAACAGCACCATCTTCATACCATTCCGTAATAGTCCCACTCTCTTTACCTTCAGCCCATGTGCCTTGAATCATTTTCTTTCCATTCTCATGGTAGTAGGTTTGCTCCCCTTCTCTTTTGCCTTTAGGGTTG
>Ga0302120_10001158_pt1 | contig 12334 bp, 4 predicted proteins | sample AG5_Bottom_MG_FD_203118 | JGI IMG/M metagenome (GOLD analysis project Ga0302120, IMG submission 203118) | Marine microbial communities from Western Arctic Ocean, Canada - AG5_Bottom | ecosystem: Environmental > Aquatic > Marine > Oceanic | place: Canada: Western Arctic Ocean | collected 2017-10-01 | reverse complement strand
TACCATTGGGGTCATATTGAGACTTGAATCCCTCACCTGGTACGTAAAAGAGTCCAGTATCTTGGTCTCCATAAATGTTGAATGGAGTTTTATTTGTATCCTCATGGTCGCTGCCTCTTTCCTTTTCCATGTCATTAGGGAATCCATCTCCATCGGTATCTTTGTCCATCATATCAGGAATGCTATCTCCATCCAAGTCTGGAGGTGTTGAATTAGCATCAAAGGGGTCATATTCATTATTGTCTCTCGACGCATCCATTTCGTTGTCATTGGTGATACCATCACCATCGATATCTGGGTCGAGTAAATCTGGCATTCCATCATCATCGATATCTGAACATCCCATCATAAACCTCGAACTTTTTCCCGGAATACTTGGACAATCATCGGTTAGAATATGGCCATACTGGTCGGCCCATCCATCTCCATCTCCATCGGACCAAATCTCGGGTTGACTCGGCCAAACATCGCTGTTGTCACCATATCCATCACCATCTTGGTCAGACCACTCAGATGCATCATCAGGGAATACATCGCTTGAATCGTTAAAGCCATCGTTATCTCTATCATCAACGCAATCTACAGTAGCATTCGCAACTATTGAAAAACAGGTATCGTTATTATCTCCAAATCCATCACCATCGGAATCGGTGGATTCGTTTGAATCATCAGGGAAAAAATCAACAATGTCGGCTACATTATCACCGTCTCGATCGAGGCAACCAGTGAATGGTTCTCCAGAATTTCCGTACTGATCAGGGCATTCATCATCATCGTCGGACCAGCCGTCCCCATCTGAATCAGGACAGCCAACCTTGCCTAGTGTTGAATCTCCCATTTCATATGGACAATCATCTTTCTGGTTAGCATCGCCATCATCACCGTAACCGTCGCCATCACTGTCAAGTTGCTGCGTAGGGTCTCGGGGGAAATCATCGTATTCGTCTGCAGCACCGTCGCCATCTGTGTCAATACAACCGAAAACAGGGTCGGTTGAATTACCCGCTTCGTAGATGCATTCATCCGGTTCCACTCCATCCATATTGTCACCATAACCGTCGTTATCGAAGTCTTGCCATTGGCTGTCATCATCAGGGAACGCGTCAGGTGAGTCGCCATTGGGGTCATCTCCGTAGCCATCGCCATCGGCATCCTGTGTCTGGGTTCGGTCAGCAGGGAAATCATCCACACCGTTCGCTACACCGTCTCCATCGTAGTCATCAATAGAGGATGTGGCATCTTCTGGATATGGGTCGTTGCCATCAGAGATTCCATCTTGGTCGCTGTCTGGACAACCCATTCTGTCGACCCATGAGTTTCCGAATTGATTCTTGCACGGGTCAGAGTCGTCTTCGTATGAGTCTCCATCTGCATCAGGGCACCCATACCATGTTTGATTCGCTCCACTTGGCAATATTCTACGAGTAGAAGTTCCGTGTTCGTTATCACACGAATCAGGATATTCTCCTGTGGGATTATCACCATATCCATCTCCATCCTTGTCTCGATATTGACTTACATTGTTTGGATGACTGTCTGCTTGGCCTTGAGGGTGGGCAAAGTAACCAGGTGTGGAATCAGAATATCCATCTCCATCTGAATCTGTGCATCCGTATCGGTCCGTTGTAGAGGTTCCATTAGTGCTTGGGCACCTATCTGGTTCGAACGAACCCGGTGCTTGATTATCTCCATATCCGTCGCCATCTGCATCTTGCCATTGGGTAGGTTGAGTATAGAATTGATCTCCTGAGTTTCCATTGGCGTTATCTCCATGCCCGTCGCCATCAGTATCAGTATTCTGGGTATTATCTGCAGGGAAGGCATCGGTGTTTGAACCGCTACTGTGGTCAAGGAATCCATCGTCATCCCAATCCTCTATGTCAGAGGTTGCATTGTTAGGATATGGGTCTACATTATCAGAGATTCCATCTTGGTCGGAATCCGGACAAGCGAAGCGGTCCACCCAGGAATTGCCGTAACTGAAGGGGCACGGGTCGTTTGTATTTGCATAGCTATCAGAATCAGAATCTGGGCAGCCATATTTCGTTGTGTTGGCGCCTGCACTCACGCCTCGCGTTGAGGTTCCTCTATCGTCCTTACAGGCGTCAGGGGTATTTCCAGCAATGTTGTCGCCATAACCATCATCATCACTATCTATCCATTGTGTTGCATCGTTCGGCAAGTCATCGGAACGGTCAGCGCGACCATCTCCGTCAGTATCAGGACATCCTTTATCGGAAGGTGAGGTGATGTTACCCCAAGAGAATGGGCATTGATCAGCATTGTCTCCAAAACCATCATTGTCGGCGTCATTCCAATCATTTCCGTCGCTATCATCAACATCGGTTAAACTGCTGTATCCATCTCCATCATTATCGGTGCAACCGAAGTAATCTACTGTTGAATTGCCCCATGACGTAGGACAATTATCGGGACTGGAAGCACTTTGCACCCATTGTCCAACGCCGCCTGCCCGTGACAGATTCCAAGCCCCGTCGCCCCAATTATCGCCATATCCATCATTATCAGTGTCCGACCATTGGGTCTGGTCACCTGAGTGGCTATCACTCAAGTCTGAATATCCATCACCGTCGCTATCAGGACAGCCGTTCACATCTTCAGTGGAGAGACCATAGACAAAGGGACAGTTATCGAATGGTGCAACGGCTCCTGACAGGGCAGACTCTTCGAATCCATCATTGTCGTAATCCAAGGGATATGGGTCTTGCAGATACGCATTGGCTATGTATTGGCCAGGCCATGCACCCGAGCGGCCAGCATCCCAACTGCTGTTGCCCCAATTGTCTCCACGTCCATCTCCATCAGTGTCCACCCATTGGGTATCCTTTCTCCAGAAGTCATCATTGAGATTGGATTGACCGTCGCCGTCTTCATCAGGGCAGCCAATCCTGTCTCTCCAGGAATCTCCCCAGTAACCTGTACAATCGTCCGGACTCCATCCACTGGAAGTATCCCCATGGCCATCGCCATCAACATCGGTGTATTGAGTAGGGTCTTGATCCATATCATCATCGGAGTCTGAGTGCCAATCTCTATCAGTATCTGAAATGCCATAATATATCTGTACTGGATCACTTCTACTTGCTATAGTAAGGTCAAGTAATGAATCTCCGTTCACATCTGCGAAAGTGTGGTCTTCGCTGTCAGTGGTCTTACCACTTTCCCAGGCTAGACTAAAGTCGCCATTACCATCGTTTATGTAGAGTAAATCAGCATTCATATCTATTGCAATCGAGATATCTATGTCTCCATCACTATCTACATCTCCAATGCCGGAACCATGGGTCCGATCACCATTTGTAGGACCAACAAACAATGATGTAGTGGTCGGTAAGCCATTTCCAGAATTAAGATAAATTTTGTCTTTACCTAGCCAGTTCCCTTCAAAGAGGTCAAGGTCTCCATCGTTATTGAAGTCTGCAATGTGAACGGTATATGTTTGATCATCACTCGTCGTTGTAGTGGACCAACTTGCCGTAGTTGATAGTGTGGTTCCGGTTCCGTAAAATGCTTGAGTATATTGATTCTTATTGCCAGAAACCAAATCGAGGTCTCCATCTCCATTTAAATCCCCTAAACTGATATCTTTGGTATCTTGGCTGTCTGAACTTGACCATCCTGCCGTAGTGGAGAGTCCTGAACCACTGTTGAAGAATACCTGATTCACATCACCGTAGTTTCCTACTGCTAGGTCAAGATCACCATCATTATCGATGTCACCGAATTCAATTGATACGGTATTCTTGCTGTCTGAACTGGTCCATCCAGCGGTTGTTGAGAGATTCCCTCCAGTATTGAAGTAGATTAGATTTGCTCCATTTTTACCCATAGCGAGATCGAGGTCTCCATCATCATCTACATCCACCCATTCAATATCGTTCCCACCACCACTGCTTCCAGTCCAATCAGCTGAGGATGAAATTACGCCGTCTTTTTGGAGATAGAATGTACCGCCGAATGCAAGATCGAGATCTCCATCGTCATCCACATCGCCCCAATCTGTATGGTAAACAGTTGCACTGCTGCTTTCCCAACCTGGTTCCGTTTCAAGAATACTTCCTCTATTCATGTATACTTCCACAGGTTCTCCGTCGTTTGCTCTGACGAGATCCAATAGTCCATCTCCATTGAAATCAGCCCAAATGATGTCATTTACCACCGCGTCATTATCTGGGGTCCATGATGATGTTTCTTCGAGGCCTCCGCCTCGATTGATATACAGAGAGGTTTCCTCTTGCATGGAACAACAACCGTTTCCTTCGATGAGGTCAAGATCACCATCTGCATCGACATCACCCCATGCGAGTGAATATGAAGACGAGGATGAATCACTACTCCAACCGACATTCTCTGATAGACCACTTGCGGAATTGTAGTAGATTTGTGAGGCACCGGTTTTACTCAAAGCAACATCTAGGCGTCCATCTCCATCTCCATCACCCAAAGCAACGCCGCGATGTCCGGACGCAGATGGAGACCAACTACTAGATGCAGTGGAACTTAAGCCGGAACCAGTATTGTAGAATATCTGAGGATTATCATTATAATTGGCGACAACCATGTCAAGGGCCCCATCACCATCTATATCGCCTAGTTCGATGTCGTATGTCCTCTTTTCGTCAGAACTACTCCATCCTGCAGTTGTCGGTATAGTTCCAGCGTTGTTGAAAAATACTTGATTGACGGCCCATGATGTAGAAGCACTGAGAGAATCACCGTTTCCTACTACTAAATCCAAATCTCCATCTCCATCAATATCACCTAGAGAAATCGCCTTCGATTTCTTTGAATCAGAACTTGTCCAATCGGCTGTTGAAGAGAGGTTATCTCCATTGTTTAGGTAGATATAGTTGTAAGTTTTTGTCGCTACGGCTAGATCAACATCCCCGTCTCCATCGATGTCTCCCCAAGCTAGATCTTGCGTGCTTGTAGAGGGTGATGCCCAATAGGGAGTGCTGGATAGAACCCCGTCCTCATTCAAATAGACTTTGTCTTGAGCCGTCTTGAAGCCAATAGCGAGGTCGAGGTCGCCATCTCCATCGATATCACCGACGGCTACAGCTTGTGCATTGAGAGATTCTTGGCTCTCCCATGTGGCGGCATCAAATCGAGCAGCAAATCCTTGGTTATTCGATGTGCAGTTACCGATTGTTCTAGTACAACTGCTGATGGTATCGATAGGTACGGAGGGATCGAGTGGGCGGTCGTCCTGAGAGTTTGGCGTCCCATCTCCATCCCAATCCGAGGTCGTGACTTCGATTGGACGCGGCGGTTCCCACCAATCCCCAGACACAAGATGGTAGCCACCACGAGTCTGATTGCCAACATCATAGGATTGTGCATACAGCGATTGTGATTGCTCGGTTGGTTCCATTGATTCGTTGATATCATCGGGATTATCGATGAGTGTTTGACTCAATATCTGCACCAATGTCGATAGAAGTAACATCACTACGATGCCTCTTGCCATCAGGGTCTTTCGGTCGTTTTTGGGCTTGTTCATGGTCACGGAGACGCGGCTCATAACTTCGACAGACTGTGGGAGGGTGAAAAAACATACGGCTGAAAAAGGCCATCGCTCACCTTCGGTGAGCGAGAAATATTCACTCTTCTTGTGAAGACGCTACAGAATTGCGGTTGGCAAGACCGAATGTTTCCAAGCGCTCTGCCATCTCTGCCAAAACCCACTCCGCTTCTAGAGTATCCATATCGCAGTACAGCCTTTCATCACCCATCAACAGGGTTAATCTGCCACCTTCTGCAACATCCATGTCTCGGAAATCTTCCATAGGCCAACTTCGAGATGGCATTCCGAAAATACCCATGAAATGGGGAATGACGTGGATTTTTTCCTTGGTTAGTCTAACTTCATGCTTTGATTCAAACATGCCAGTTTTCATCGCTGCAACGTAAGCAAGGCTGATAACTGCTAATAATGGTGCGAGGAAGTATAGAATGCTGAGCAATTGAGAGTTAGTTGCTGGTGCATTGGTTGCTACTGGAATACCCAAGATGAGACCGATGAAGGCAGCACCCCAGAAACTCCATTTTTCGCCATCTCGAACACGAGATGGAATAGTGAAACAGACGATGGAACCGATAGTAACGAATTTCACCATCTGTAGGTCTAAGTTTGGTACAGCAGGCCAACGCTCTGGGTAGTTGCAGATTTGGTCTACTACATTCATTCCATGTTCATCTGCTTCAACACTGCGACCAGTGTGTTCTGAGAATCTAACTTTTAACATTGCAGCGAGTAATTCTACAGACCGTAGAATGTCTTTTTCTGAACTGCACCTGATGACTTCTTCCTTACCTTTTTCTTTTTCTACAAAGATTGCATGTCCTTGTCCACTTGCTCCTCGTGAATCGGTATACAGTCCAATGATATCAGAAACTTTCAAGGAACTAGAGCCGAACTTCAATTCTTTTCGTGTTGCAGTCACTTCGTCATTGCCAGAAGAAATAGTGGTTTTCTTAGCATCGTCCCTGATTCCAAGGGAGGCGTGTGCAGTGCCCATGCTCGGCAAGCACCGGTTTCACTGATGAACATTGCCACTGCATCAAATTACCATCCCCCTCTAAATGCTGGGCCTTCTGCCTCGCATCATGTCTGATGCTTTGGCGGCTGAATTGGTCGAAGATGCAGACCGTATTAGAGCAGCAAAGGGCCTGAATTTATCACTTTATTCCACATTTGCAGTCACTGTTGTATTCATTATTTTAGCAGCAGTTTTTGGAATTCAGTCAGAGGTGGAACCAGAGCGGGATGGAGTGATGGAGGGAGCAGTTGGAAATACAATTCCAATTACTTGGAACCAACCCGTTTACATGCCACGACACAGTGAATGTATTGATCCAAGCAATGGCCAAGAAGAGGGATACGAGGGTTTTGGAATTGGCTATGAGCCATCATTGGCAATCGATGGAGAAGGCAACATGTTCATCACAGCCCACAAAGATTTGAGTTGGGGTGGAGAGGGAACTCCAACCGCTCCAATATTCGGTGGAGACCCGGGGCTATGGTGGGCTTGTACTGAAGGTCAAGGAACCTCTTGGGATTACTGGGCCTCTTGGTTTTGGATATCGAATGATGAAGGCAAGAATTGGTCGCATGGCGCAGATTTTGAGCCAACTCCTGGAAATATGATTACAGCAAATTATCTTGCAGGTGGTTCAGAATGTCTTGGAGATGAAGGCGATATTGCGGTCGATGGAGAGGATAGAATATTCTATCTCGATACTACTCTTGAGGATAATTGGTGGCATGTTTTTACTGATGGTGGAAATACCTACGAAATGAATACCTGTCAAAGGATGAACACCATGGCTGGCGATGACCGCCCGTGGGTGGCTGCTCAAGGAGATGGGATAATTCATTATCTTGGTAATTCAGGTGCGCCGCCACCTGAATGTACCATTGATTCAGGGCGATATTGGTATTATCATTCTGAAAATGGTGGTAATACCTTCAGCCAATGTTACTCTGTTCCGGGTGGCTGGTCAACCCTTTCTTCTGAAAGAGATGGACCATATGTCTACATCGCTCAAGAAAATGCTGATTCAAGCAGCGGCACAGTTCATATTAGAATCAGCGATGATTATGGACGCGGCACCGGAATTAGTGATGGAACATGGGACGCACCACTTGCTGTAGGTCCACGCAAGGGAAATTGCCCTGAAGGATACCCAGTTGTGAACAACAACGAGAAGGGTACAGTTGCGGTAGTCTGGGCTGATTGTCCAAATGGCAACACCGGCCCTTGGGAAATGCAATTTGCAATCTCATATGACCACGGTACAACTTGGGAAAATTGGAATATCACCCCCAATTGGCCTGGGATGAATATGTATCCATTCGTTAGTATAACTGAGGATGATATCGTCACAATTGCTTACTATGGCTTGGATTTATCTGATAATTACACAGAGGGAGTGCCATGGTATCTCTATGCGGGTGCACTTCGAGAGCCACATCAATTTGATAACTGGACATTCTCAATTGCCGACCCAACTCCCTTGCACAATGTAACTGCAGCAGAGGCAAGCAGTGGAGATACCCATCCATTGCATGACTTCTTTGAAACTGTAGTTAGCCCAGACGGCACTTGGATGGGGATTGCATACCAACAAAACCTCGGCCAACATCCGAATGAAGCAGACGAAGAACAACGCTACATCAAATTCGTTCGTGGAGAATTAAATGAAATGCAGTTGGGAAGTATTGATATCGAATCAGGAGGTGAAATCCCTATTGATTTCACTTGTGATGGAGCGGAAAAATCTCCCCAACTTATGTGGAGCGAGCCTCCAAATGGCACAACTTCACTTTCAATATTAGTAGATGACATAGATGCACCTAGTGGTTCTTTCATTCACTGGAGTGTTTCGGATATCTCCAACCAAACAAGAAGTGTCACTACTGGCACTAATGGGGACGGCATCGAAGCAGTGAATGGTTTTGGAAATGAGGGCTGGGGAGGGCCTTGCCCACCAGAAGGCGAGTTACATCGATATGTCTTTTCAATAATGGCTTACAATGAATCCTCCTCCTTAATTGGCAAGGGAACCTTCATTGCAACGTATGAGCGCTGAATTAGGAATTAACGAATTTTATCGCCTACTGTGTAGGCGGTGGTTTGATGGAGGAGTCGGCGTGGTGGAGGTTTCATGGAGGGGCGGCGCCATGCTGGGTTCATCGTGGTCGCGGCCATGTTAATGCTCTCTAGTGTGCCATTTGTCTCGGCAGACAACGATCTTGCCTCCTCTTCAATAATGCTTGATGGGCAGACAGCAAATGGAAATGTGGATTACGATGGTGATTCTGTTGATTGGTGGAAAATCTACGCCGTCACAGGAGATGTTGTTCAGGTATCAGTATCCTCTTCGATGAACAACCCTGCTTGGTGGTGTCCTGGGGATGGTTATGAGGGCAAGGTCAAACTGACAGACCCATCGGAAACCACCCTAGCTGGAGACAATACGATTGATGATTCCTCATCCTCCACGGTTCTTTCAACTCCAGTGGCTTCTTCAGGGTGGATTCACCTACGAATTAAGAGCCAAGATTCCTGGTGTAATGATGGGATTGATTACAGTTTAACGCCGAGTATAGACAAATATAACCGAGATTCTGATGATGATGGATTCGTTGATAATGAAGATGACTGCGATGATGTAGCAGGTTCATCAACCAATGACCGTCTTGGTTGCCCCGACACTGATTCCGATGGTTATTCTGACCCTGACTCCGCTTGGTTAGCCCATCCAAATGGCGCTGCAGACGCCTTTGAAAACGAGGCAACCCAATGGCATGATTCTGACCGCGATGGATTTGGAGATGAGTTGAATGGCTTCGAAGGAGACCATTGTATCGACCAAAAAGGCTACTCAAATCGCGATAGATTTGGCTGCTTGGATTCTGATGTCGATGGCTGGTCAGACCCAGACCCGCTTGGCTTGAACAGTAGTGAAGCATGGTTTGCACACCCCAATGGTAGCGGCGATGCATTCCCAATTGATGGCACTCAGTGGAACGATACCGATGCTGATGGCTTCGGCGATAATTGGGGAGATACTGATTGGGATCAATGGCGTCTACCACAAAACCATAGCGGAGAAGTTAATGGTAGTGGCGAGATTCCTCCTTGGAATCAAAGTGATAATTCTAGTAATTTCATGCAGTTTGGTGAATGGGTCGATAATGCAACAAAACCAGATTTCTGTCCTTCGATTGCAGGCAATAGTACCGAAGATAGATTTGGCTGCATCGATAGCGATGCAGATGGTTGGTCAAACCCCGATTTCAACTGGACCATCGACAACAATGCAGATGTTTTCCCCTTTGAGCCCAGTCAATGGGCAGACAGAGATAGAGATGGCTGGGGAGATAACCAAGACCCAATGGCCAAACTGATAGACGATTTCCCAGATAATCCAACACAATGGAGAGATAGCGACCGCGATGGCTACGGTGATAATCAAACTCTCGGGGCTTGGCAAGTCGATAATTTCACCAGTGATTACACTCAATGGACCGACCTCGATGGGGATGGTTATGGCGATAATCAGAGTGGATTCAGACCCGATTCCTGTATGTTTTCTCCAATCGCACAGGTAGATGAGGGCCGAATTTCGATGTTCGACCGGTACGGCTGTGAAGATAGCGACAAGGATGGTTGGTCAAACCCAGACGGCGAGTGGTCTGCTCACCCAGAGGGTTTCGCAGATGCTTTTCCCGATGAGCCGAGTCAATGGCATGATACCGATGCTGATAGTTTTGGAGATAATCTAGACTACTGGGATGGAGAGAAGTTCTCACTTGCCAACGAAGGCGACTCTTGCCCCTCTACAGCAGGTACATCGCGGAAAGATAGATTTGGCTGTCCTGATTCTGATGAAGATGGTTGGTCAGACCCGACTATGACTTGGTTAGCAAGTCCAGCAGGAATGGCAGATACTTGGCCAATGGAGTCCAGCCAATGGAATGATAGTGATGGCGATGGCTACGGAGGTAATCCTCTGGGCATCACCCCAGATGCATGTCCCGATTTACCAGGCACAAGTATTGGAACCGGAGAAGGAGGAGACCGATATGGCTGCCCAGATACTGATGGCGACGGCTGGTCAGACCTAGCAGACCATTTCGACCACGAACCCACACAATATCGAGATAGCGATGGCGACGGTTGGGGAGATGATAGCGAGGGCCACGAGGGTGATGCCTGTCCAAACCAAAAGGGCGACTCTTTCCTTGACCGACGTGGCTGTATAGATTCAGACAGTGATGGATATTCAGATGCAGATGAGATGTGGATGGCAAGTCCAGAAGGAAATGCAGATGCATTCCCATATGACAGAATGCAGTGGAATGATTCTGATGGTGATGGCTTTGGTGATACTCCAATCGGTAACAAGAGAGATGATTGCCCTGATGAAGCGGGTACATCGACTTTGGATAGTCAAGGCTGCCCAGATGCAAATGGCGATGGTTGGTCTGATGGATACGGGGAATTCAACGCTGCTTTTGCCAGTCTTTCAGATGACCCAGCAGGCTCTTGGTTAACCTATGCATTACTAGGTGCAGCCGCAGCATTTGGCATTATTGTTGGAATATTTTTCAGAGATAAACCTGAAGATGAATTATTAGAAACAGAAAAGTGGGCCCAAGTCGAACCAGAAACCCCTCCTTCAGATGAAATTGCAGAAACACAGTCCGAATTGATGATTCAACCCGATGAGCAAAGAGGCGCTGATGCTACTTACGGAGGTGAAACAAATGAATCGTAATACCCTCCTAGTTCTGATGTTATTGCTCGCTTCGTTGACAACTGTATCAGCCGATGAAATGAATCCAATCGCTGAAAGCGCTACTGGTGATAACCAAGCCGATGCAGACCTTTCTGCTAACGGAATCAAGGTACTTGCATGGAGAAATGACACTTTCGATGCAGATGAAGATGGAAGGTTGGATGCTGTAAGAATCGTGCTTGCACTGAATATTACTGAAGCAGTTGAAACATCAGATATCAACATCTTAGTAGAGGCATTCCACGATGGCCGTTCAATCGAATTATGGGCTAACCACAGTCTTAATGGGGCCATTGAGACCTCAATTCAAGTTGATGCTTGGGGAGAAGGAATCTATCTCTTGAAATTACAGATGTACGACCCCCAGAGTGGGAATTTGTTAGCAGACCTCGATGCCGGTGAATGGAATATGGCGCCAGCCTTGGCCACACCTTCATTGAAATTCGACCTTAAGTCTCCTGGTTGGATTGAAACTGGGGATAATTGTGAAATCAAACGTGTCTTTGTCGATGAAATAGGTGAGCGTTATGGCCAAATGGGTCAAAGAGACCTACGTGGTACACCATTTGCAACCTATGAATGGGATACTGAATTAGACTGTAGTACTTGGCCTGCTGGTGAATACACACTGCATGAGACTTATCAGAATGGCCTTGGTCAAAGCACCGAAGCATGGTTGAATTTGACCATCAATAACCGGCCTCCACCTGCAATCAAGTTGGTAGTCATAGGCGATGGTGAGGAATATGGAGGTACATGCCTCCTAGTTATTTCTGCAGAAACTCTTGACACAACTGAAAATTGGAACTATACTTGGGATACAATTCCAGACCATGCTATTGGGGATGTTTCGGAGATGAATTGTGGCTCATGGCAACCTGGTGTCCACATGGTGCGAGTTGAGGTTAAAAATGCTCAAGGAATTAGCACAACTGTTGGTATTAATTTGATTCGCCTAACGCCAATCGGAGTTGTCGATTCTAATATTTCGGAAAATCAATCG
>Ga0302120_10001155_pt1 | contig 12346 bp, 11 predicted proteins | sample AG5_Bottom_MG_FD_203118 | JGI IMG/M metagenome (GOLD analysis project Ga0302120, IMG submission 203118) | Marine microbial communities from Western Arctic Ocean, Canada - AG5_Bottom | ecosystem: Environmental > Aquatic > Marine > Oceanic | place: Canada: Western Arctic Ocean | collected 2017-10-01 | reverse complement strand
GTTCACCGCCTTCACTACCCGTAACACTCATCAAACCACCCATGGCCTGAATCATAAAGTCGTACCCAGCACGATCTTTATAGGGTCCTGTTTGACCAAACCCAGTAATAGAGCAGTACACAAGACGCGAATTAATTTTACTTAAACTTGAAAAATCTAAGCCATACTTGGCCAACCCACCGACTTTAAAATTCTCAATTAATACGTCAGCTTGCATAGCTAACTGCTTGATAATGTCTTGGCCTTTGGGCTGAGACATATCAATGCACAATGATCGTTTACCACGATTGGCAGCTTGAAAATAAGCAGCTTCTCTGGCTTTAGAATCCTCGAAACCCACTACTGCAGGCATGTATGGCGGCCCCCAGGAGCGAGTATCATCACCCATTCCTGGCCGTTCAACTTTAATGACATCAGCGCCTAAGTCCGCGAGCATTTGGCCGGCCCAAGGGCCCGCCAAAATGCGGCTCAAATCAAGCACTTTAATATCCTGCAAAGGCATAGTAATACTCATAATGTGAGACCTAGTAGAAGGCTTGAATGCCTGTTTGCGCACGACCTAAGATCAACGCATGGACATCATGAGTGCCTTCATACGTATTAACGGCTTCAAGGTTCATTACGTGGCGAATAACACCAAACTCATCACTTACGCCGTTACCACCATGCATATCGCGGGACTGGCGAGCCACATCCAAAGATTTACCGCAGTTATTACGCTTCATTAAGGAAATAAGTTCAACAGGGCAATTATCATCATCCATTAACCGACCCATCTGTAAGCAGCTCTGCAAACCAATGGAAATTTCTGTTTGCATGTCTGCAAGCTTCTTTTGAACCAACTGAGTAGCTGCTAATGGTCGACCAAACTGCGTGCGATCCAACGTATACTGGCGTGCTGCATGCCAGCAAAACTCTGCCGCACCAAGAGAACCCCATGCAATACCGTAGCGAGCTTTATTTAAGCAACCAAATGGCCCTGCAAGACCTTTAATTGTAGGGAAAAGGTTTTCTTCGGGTACAAACACATTATCCATAACGATTTCACCAGTCACCGATGCACGCAAGGAGAACTTCCCTTCGATCTTAGGTGTGGTTAAACCATCCATACCGCGCTCTAGAACAAAACCACGAATCACGCCATCTAACTTAGCCCAAACCACCATAACATCGGCAATAGGAGAATTGGTGATCCACATTTTAGCGCCCGTAAGGCGATAACCACCGTCAACCGCCTCAGCACGAGTAATCATACTGCTAGGGTCTGAACCTGAGCCTGGTTCAGTTAAACCAAAACAACCCACCCACTCACCGCTGGCAAGCTTTGGTAGGTACTTCATGCGCTGTTCTTCCGTGCCGTAAGCATGAATGGGATGCATTACCAAAGAAGACTGAACACTCATGGCCGAACGGTAACCACTGTCTACACGCTCCACCTCTCTAGCCACCAAACCGTAACTCACATAATTAACGCCAGCACAGCCATACTTTTCTGGCAGTGTTGCGCCCAACAAACCTAGAGCACCAAACTCAGTCATGATCTCGCGATCAAAAATCTCTTCACGGTTAGCCTTTAGTACACGACGGGCAAGCCCATCCTGACAGTAGTCACGGGCCGCATCACGAATCATGCGTTCTTCAGAGGTTAGCTGCTGATCTAAAAAGAAAGGGTCTTGCCAAGAAAATTCGGTGCGAGTTGCCATGATTTAAGTCTCAAGTTTGATTACGTCAGTTAGTTTATCCACTGACCATACGTAAATATATCGCCATTTAAGTAAAATGTCGACATTTTAATGTCGCAAGGGGCAAAACCTTTAAACAATACGCTTATGTATCATTATCAATTAGAACCTTAAACCACCATCCAGCTCAATTAATCGACCATTCATGTAGTCATTTTCAATAATAAACATGGCCGCATCCGCCAGCTCACCTCTGTCACCTAAACGGCCTACGGGGATCACTTTTTCAATACGTTCAAGAGCTTCAGGCTTCATAGAGTCAGTCATATCCGTTGATATGACACCAGGTGCAATCCCGGCGGCTCGAATACCAAAGCGCTTAAGCTCCCCTGCCCACGTGGTTACTAACGCTGCAACCCCGGCTTTGGTAGCAGCGTAGTTGCTTTGGCCTATATTGCCAGCCTTAGCAATGCTAGAGATGTTGATAATAACCCCACCATTTCCGGCCTTTGCCATAGCTATGGCGCCTTCACGACCACACAAGAAAGTGCCAGTTAGGTTCACATCGATGACAGACTGCCACTGGCTAAGGCTCATTTTACCCTGCACTTCGCCGTCTTTAAATTTGATCAACATTCCATCACGCAATAATCCAGCGTTATTAACTAACCCGTCTAAACGCCCAAAATCTGTTAATACTTGCTCAAACAAAGCCTCAACTTCAGCTTCTTGAGTGATGTTACAGGCATAACCTTTACTTTTAGTGCCGCATGAGGATGCTGCTGCATCTACCGATGCTTGGTCTAGGTCTACCAAGGCGCATACACCACCCTTGCCAGTAATGGTTTGGGCGATAGCCAAACCTAAACCACGCGCGCCACCTGTAATAACAAATACCTTACCTTCAACATTCATGAAATCAGACCTTTTTGTTGGAATAGTGTTGATAAATACTGGAAAAATCTAACCCACCGTGGCCTTCTTCTCCATGACTCTTGAACAGTTCAGATGCTTTTTGGCCTAAAGGCACTGCAGAGTCGGATGCTTTTGCAGCCGCTAAGGCTAAACCTAAGTCCTTGTTCATCAGGTCTACCATAAACCCGCCTTGGTAATCGTTGCTTGCTGGCGTGCCGTCCATTACACCAGGTACTGGGTTGTAGATTTCTAAGGCCCAGTTACGGCCAGAGCTCTTTACCATAATATCTGACAGTACTTTAGCATCTAGGCCATTTTCGACGCCCATGCGAAGCGCTTCTGACGTGCCCGCCATCAGCACACTTAGAAGCATGTTGTTACACATTTTAGCGACTTGTCCGGCACCGGCTGGCCCTGCGTGGAAGATATTTTTGCCCATCGCATTAAGGATGGACTCGGCGCGCTCAAACGCCTCTAATTCACCACCTACAATAAAGCTTAAAGTCCCCGCTTTTGCACCTGCTGTGCCACCTGAAACAGGGGCGTCTACAAATTGTATGCCCAGTTTATCTGCGCAAAGCCCCACGCCACGAGAGGTTTCAGCATCTATAGTGCTCGAATCGATAACTAAGGAACCCTTAGGAAGCAATGTAAGAAGACCACTAACTTCCTCTTCATTACCAAGGTAAAGACCTGCCACATGCTTACCTGCAGGTAACATACTAATGACTACTTCAGCATCAATCACCGCTTCGGCTGCTGAAGTCGCAGCCACACCACCTGCGGTAACAAACTCATCCAATGCTGTTTGAACCAAGTCAAAGGCCACCACGTGATGTCCTGAGCTAACCAAGTTAGCGGCCATAGGGCCACCCATATTGCCTAAACCTATAAATGCTATATTTGTCATGCTTGTTGTCCTGTCTTATCTAAAAATGGGCAGTGGCCACATTCTCTGTTACAAAAAACTTTTCGATCCACGCGTCTGGCGTGCTTTCAACCGTGTCATAACGCCAACTTGGCGTACGATCTTTGTCGATCAGCAGCGCCCTTACACCTTCTTTAAACTCACCTAAACGAGTGGCGTTAACGCCAACAATGTATTCATGGTGCAGCGCGTCAGCCACATTGGTAAAATTAGCGTTAAATGCGCGGTAAAACAGGTGTAAGCTGGTGGGCGAACCATGGAACATAGTCTGCAGTGCCTTGTCTAACCACTTGTCCCGACCTTTCAAACTTGCCAAACTGGTGACAATGGTTGCAAGATCATTTTGATTTAGGGCCGATATGATTTTTTCACGATGGGCAGCTAAGTTAGATACTGGTGCATTCACACTGGCCTCAGACTCTAGGCCTTCGATAAGCTGTGTTAGGTTACTTAACGTGTCTACGTGAGATTGTTTAGGCATCTGAGTTAAGGCATGCATTAATTCAATATAGTGACTGTCATCCAGCAACCCATCCAATAGGCCCACCTGGCGGCCATCTGTGCCATTTAACATGGCGCCTGTAAGGCCTAAGAATAACCCTAAATTGTCCGGCACTTGGCGTAAAAAGAAACTAGCGCCTACGTCTGGAAACAAGCCTATAGTGATCTCAGGCATAGCCAAACGGCTAGAGAGGGTGCCGATACGCAAAGCAGCGCCCTGTAGCAGCCCCATACCGCCACCAATGACATAACCACTGCCCCATACTAACAATGGTGTAGTGAGCTCATGTAGCATTAAGTCCATTTCGTATTCGTGATTGAAGAAGATTTCTCCAACATTTTGACCGCCCTTATCCATCTCTTTATACAGTTGACGTATGTCACCCCCTGCACAGAATGCTTTACTGCCAGAGCCGCGCATAACAATAGCAATGACATTTTCATCAGCTTCCCAGATAGGTACATGTACCAACAACAGGTCTACCATGTCTCCGTTTAGGGCATTGAGGGTGTCAGGGGTATTGAGAATAACCTCAACTACCTGTTGCCCTGCCGCCGTTGCGTGAGCCTGCACCAATAACGGCCCATCATTTATCACCGTTATCATTATGAGTTAGTCCACTGAGGCTTACGCTTTTCCAAAAAGGCTTGTACGCCCTCTTTTTGGTCATTACTATCGAATAAGTTAACAAACTCATCTCGTTCATAGCCCATGCCTGTATACATAGGTTCTTTACGGGCATTTTGAATCAGGCGTTTACATGCTGCGATGCTTGTAGGGCTTTGTCGTTCAGACTTTTTCGCCCATTCCATGGCCTTAGCTAAGGCTTGGCCTTGCTCAGCGACGGCTTCTACTAAACCAATGTCTAGTGCTTGTTGTGCAGTGACTCGCTCGCCACAAAGGATCATGCGTTTAGCCCAGCCTTCACCTACCAACCAGGCTAGGTTTTGAGTGCCACCAGCACAGGGCAACAAGCCCACTGCAGCTTCTGGCAAGGCCATTTGCGCTTGGCTTTCGGCGATGCGCAAATCACAGGCTAATGCCACTTCTAGCCCGCCACCCATTGCATACCCGTTAATAGCAGCGATACTTAACCCTCTAAATTGGCTTAGCACTTCAAAGGCTCGGCCAAATGCCGTGGACATATCAGCTGCGGTTTGTTTGTTGCCATCGGCAAACAACTTAAGGTCTGCTCCAGCACTGAAAAATTTGTCTCCTTCTCCGGTGATAACCAAACTATAGATGTTTTTATCTGCGTTAAATGCTTGTATCAGATCTGTCAATGCGTCTAGGCTTGCGCGGGTCCATGTATTGGCCGGTGGATTAGTCATTGTAATAACAGCGACATGACCTTCAATTGTGTATGGTATTGATGTATTCATAGTTAAATTCATAGTTAAACCCATTGTCCCTTATGCTTTATGCCTTATGCCTTACTGATAGGTACAGCCGTTATAGAATAGCTTGAGCATCTTTAAGCAATATGCGTCGCGCAATGATAACGCGCATAATTTCATTGGTACCTTCTAAGATACGGTGTACTCGACTGTCTCGCAGATAACGCTCCATAGGGTATTCTTTGATATAGCCGTTACCACCAAAACACTGCAATGCTTCATCACACACCTGATAACCAATGTCAGTAGCAAAGCGTTTAGCCATAGCACAGTATGTGGTTGCATCTGGGTGTTTGTTATCCAGTTTAAAAGCTGCCAAACGTACCATTTGACGTGCAGCAACTAACTCTGTATTCATGTCTGCAAGCTTAAATTGTATGCCTTGAAAAGCCGCAATAGACTTGCCAAACTGCTTCCGCTCGTTAACGTAAGCTAAGGCATCACTTAAAGCTTGCTGGGCCGTGCCTAAGCCCACTGTGGCTATGTTAATACGACCGCCGTCTAAGCCTTTCATGGCGATGGTAAAGCCGTCACCTTCATTGCCTAACAAGTTTTCTGCTGGCACTCGTACCTGGTCAAAGCTAACCATCCGTGTCGGTTGAGCATTCCAGCCCATCTTGTCTTCTCTACGACCAAAGCTAATACCTTCACTTGTTGCATCAACCACAAACGCTGAGATACCCTTTGCGCCAGGTTCACCAGTTCTCGCCATCACTACTAAAATATCGGTTTCGCCTGCGCCAGAAATAAATACCTTATTGCCTGTAATGACATACTCGTTACCCGATTTTATAGCCTTGCTGGTTAGCGAAGCGGCATCGGATCCAGCATTAGATTCCGTGAGGCAATAGGAGGCTAATAACTCTCCACTAGTCAGTTTAGTGCCATAGGCTGCCTTGGCTGCAGGTGTGGCATAGTCCGAAACCATCCATGTGGCCATGTTATGTATTGTGAGCATGGCCGTTGTAGTGGTACAGCCCATGGCTAGCTGTTCAAAAATAAGCGAGGAGTCCAACCGAGACAAACCCAAACCACCCATTTCCGGGTCGCTGTATAAACCACAAAAGCCTAACTCTCCGGCTTGTTTAAGCGTATCTTTAGGGAAAATAGCTTCCGCGTCCCACAAAGCAGCATGTGGGGCTAGCTCATTAGCAGAAAACTGTTGAGCTAAATCTACGTAGGCAATTTGGTCTTCATTTAAGTCAAAATTCATGTCTATTCCTAGTTAACTATATGCAGTACTAAACCAGCTCTACCGCCACAGCAGTGGCCTCTCCACCACCGATACATAGTGCAGCAATGCCTCGCTTTAGGCCTTTGTTCTTTAACGCAGTGGTAAGGGTAAGAATAATGCGAGATCCCGTGGAGCCAATGGGGTGTCCTTGCGCACACGCACCACCATAAACATTAACTTTACCTGGATCTAAGCCAAGTTCTTGAGTCGCCAACATGGTAACCATTGCGAAGGCTTCGTTGATCTCAAACAGGTCTACGTCCCCCACCTGCCAATCTAGTTTGTTCAATAAACCCTGTATCGCACCAATGGGTGCAATGGTAAATTCGCCTGGCTCTCGGGCAAAGCTTTGCACGCCAAGTATACGTGCAATAGGTTTTAAGTCGTTTTGCGTAACGACTTCTGCACTGGCCAGCACTAACGCGGACGCGCCGTCAGAAATTGAGCTAGCATTTGCAGCAGTAATGGTTCCGTCTTTTTTAAAAGCTGCGCGTAACTGTGGGATCTTATCAATGCGGGCTTGACCAGGTTGCTCATCAATGGCAACAGTCACAGAGCCCTTTCGAGACGTTATTTCAACCGCCTCAATTTCCTTCTCTAAAACACCATCCGCTATTGCTGCGTTTGCCTTAGATAAAGAGTTAATGGCAAAGTCATCCATAGCCTCACGTGTTAAACCGTACTCATCTGCCGTGTCTTGAGCAAAACTACCCATCAGTCCACCTTTATACGCGTCTTCTAAGCCGTCTAAAAACATATGATCTAACATTTGCCCGTGTCCCATCCGCATACCTTGTCGTACTTTAGGCAACAAATAGGGCGCATTGGTCATACTTTCCATACCACCACAAACCATGATCTCAGCAGAACCTGCCTTAATAGCGTTGTAGCCCATAATAGTGGTCTGCATGCCAGAACCACACATTTTGTTAACGGTTGTACAAGGAGTGCTTTTTGGTAGCCCTGCCCCTAATGCCGCTTGCCTAGCTGGTGCCTGGCCCTGTCCGGCCGCTAAAACACAGCCCATGTACACTTCATTAACCTGTTCAGGTGATATGTTAGCCCGCGCTAAAGCACCAGTAATAGCCACTGAGCCTAATTGTGATGCGGTTTGACTAGCAAGGCTGCCATCAAGGCCTCCCATGGGCGTGCGGCTGCCCCCGAGGATGTAGACTTCTTGACTCATTTGAAAGGCTCCAATAAAAGCAAATTTAATATGACAAACATTTTGCTTGACCTTTACGTCAACGTCAACCAAAATATACAGCAATTGAATAATAACTACGGACCATTATCCATGTCATCCAGCACATTCACAATTAGCGAATTGTCGAAAGAGTTTGCCATTACTACCCGTAGTATTCGCTTCTATGAAGACCAAGGCCTTCTAACGCCACAACGTGATGGACTAAAACGCATTTATACTGCCCACGACAGAACGTGGCTCAAGCTCATTCTTAGAGGCAAGCGCCTTGGCCTTACTTTAGCTGAAATCAGTCAGATTCTAGATCTATACGACTCCTCCTCTACTAATAATGACCAGCAACTTTTGGTCCTTATTGAGAAAATTAAAACTAGGCAAGTCGCATTGCAACAGCAGATGGAAGACATTAAAGCATTACAAGATGAATTAAATGCGGCGGAACAACGCTGCACTAACTCCCTTTCTAGCAATCAACCCATGGAGACTCAATCATGATCAGCACCTACGCCAGCCTCAACTTTGACCTAGGCGAAACCAATGACATGTTACGGGAGCAAGTGAATCAATTTGCTGCCGCAGAAATTGCGCCTTTGGCCCAAGACACAGACCTAAACAACGAGTTCCCCAATGAACTCTGGAAAAAGATGGGTGACATGGGTCTGTTAGGTATCACATGTGATGAACAGTATGGTGGCGCTGGAATGGGTTATTTAGCCCACAGTATTGCTATGGAAGAGATTAGCAGGGCCTCTGCATCTATCGGCCTCAGCTATGGTGCGCACTCTAACCTTTGTGTAAATCAGATTCATCGCCATGGTACAGATCAACAAAAAGCCAAGTACTTACCTAAATTAATTAGTGGTGACCATATTGGCGCATTGGCCATGAGTGAGCCCGGCGCCGGTTCAGACGTGGTAAGCATGCAACTTAAAGCCGAACTAAAGGGCGACAACTACATCCTTAATGGCAATAAAATGTGGATCACTAATGGCCCAGATGCCAACACCTATGTAATCTATGCCAAGACAGACGTGGCTGCCGGGAGCAAAGGCATCACTGCATTTATTGTTGAACGCGACTATGCTGGCTTTAGCCGCTCACCAAAACTAGACAAGCTAGGCATGCGCGGTTCCAACACCTGCGAATTGGTATTTATAGATTGTGAAGTGCCTGCAAAGAACATTCTAGGGCAACTTAACGGTGGTGTACGGGTATTGATGAGCGGCCTAGATTACGAACGTGTGGTGTTGTCTGGCGGGCCTTTGGGCATTATGCAGGCTTGTATGGATGTGGTGGTTCCTTATGTACATGACCGCAAACAATTTGGCCAGGCTATTGGTGAATTCCAGTTGGTACAAGGCAAGCTAGCTGATATGTATACCCAAATGAACGCTGCCAAGTCCTACGTTTACAATGTGGCAAAATCTTGTGATCGTGGTGAAACCACCCGTAAGGATTCTGCCGGCGCTATACTGTACTCAGCTGAATTGGCCACTAAAATGGCGCTGGACGCAATCCAGCTTTTAGGCGCTACAGGCTATACCAGTGAGTGCCCTACCGGTAGATTATTACGCGATGCCAAGCTTTATGAAATAGGTGCAGGCACTTCCGAAATACGCCGTATGTTGATCGGCCGTGAATTATTTAACGAGTCACACTAATATGGCAACCTTATCTAGCAGTGTTAATACGCAAAGTAACGACTATCAACTCAAGGCCAACGCCATGCAGGTGTTGGTGAACGATTTACAGGCGCAAGTTGAAAAACTTCAGTTAGGAGGCGGGGAAAAGTATCAGGCTAAGCACTTAAGCCGTGGAAAAATGCTGCCACGCCAACGCATTGATACCCTGCTAGACCAAGGTTCACCCTTTTTAGAAGTCGCTCAACTTGCCGCTCATGAAGTATATGACGTGGCCGTACCTAGCGCCGGCATTATTTGTGGCGTTGGTTTAGTAAACGGACGTTACTGCATGGTGATCGCCAATGACGCCACGGTAAAAGGTGGTACCTACTTCCCGGTAACGGTAAAAAAGCACTTGCGAGCCCAAGACATCGCCCTGCAAAACAACCTACCCTGCATTTACCTAGTGGATTCAGGTGGGGCAAATTTACCTCAACAAGACGAAGTATTTCCAGACAAACTGCACTTTGGTCGTATTTTTTATAACCAAGCCACCATGTCGGCCCAAGGCATTCCGCAAATTGCAGTAGTGATGGGTTCCTGCACCGCTGGCGGCGCTTACGTCCCAGCAATGGCAGATGAGTCCATCATTGTTAAGCAACAAGGTACCATCTTTTTGGCCGGCCCTCCGTTAGTAAAGGCCGCTACAGGTGAAGAAGTCAGTGCCGAAGAACTTGGTGGTGCAGATACTCACTGCCGTACGTCAGGTGTGGCCGATCATTATGCTGAATCAGACCAACACGCCTTATTGATTGCCCGACAATGTATAGCCAATTGTCCAAAAACAGCTAGTCATCATCTTTTGCGTCATGAAAGTGCTTTACCACGTTACCCAAGCGAAGAGCTTTACGGCGTGGTAGGTACTGATTTACGTAAACCTTTTGACGTACGCGACGTTATTGCTCGGATAGTGGATGACTCACAATTTGACGAATTTAAAGCGTTATATGGAACAACCCTAGTCTGTGGTTTTTCCCGTATTGATGGCTATCCTGTAGGCATCATTGCCAATAACGGCGTATTATTCTCTGAATCTGCCCAAAAAGGAGCTCACTTTATAGAGCTATGTTGCCAGCGCCAAATTCCTTTGGTGTTCTTACAAAACATTACAGGCTTTATGGTGGGTAAAAAATACGAAGCCGAAGGGATTGCTAAGCATGGCGCCAAAATGGTGATGGCCGTAGCCTGTGCCAAAGTACCTAAATTCACAGTCATTATAGGTGGCAGCTATGGTGCCGGTAATTACGGTATGTGTGGCCGAGCCTTTGAACCTAACTTTATGTGGATGTGGCCAAACAGTCGTATCTCTGTAATGGGCGGCGAGCAGGCTGCTGGAGTATTAACCCAAGTAAAACGAGATCAACTCACTGCCCGTGGGGAAACCTTTAGTGATGCAGACGCACAAGCAATGCGTGAACCAGTGCTTAAACAATATGAGCACCAAGGACACCCTTACTACGCCAGCGCACGCCTATGGGATGATGGTATTATAGACCCTAAAGACACCCGTGCTGTACTAAGCATAGGCCTTGCCACTGCCCTCAATAAACCTGCTCAAGAAACACGCTTCGGCGTGTTCCGTATGTAATCAAGGTCTGACTAATATGGCTAACGTAACAAAAATGACTAACACCACGCCATCACCACAATGGTTAACATGCGAGCTAAGCGCCGCAGGCATCGCTACGATCACGCTAAACCGACCTGATAAACACAATGCATTTGATGATCACCTCATTCAACTGTTTATTGCACAGCTACTAACATTGGCTAACGATGACAGCGTTCGAGGCCTAATCATCACTGGAGCTGGCAAGAGTTTTTCAGCGGGTGCAGACTTATCGTGGATGCAGCGTATGGTAGACTACGACGAGGCGGCAAATTTAGCAGACGCAGAGCAACTAGCCTTGCTGCTGCACCTACTAGATAGTTTTCCAAAACCTACTCTAGCCCTTGTTAATGGCGCAGCTTTTGGCGGCGCAGTGGGGCTCATCGCTTGTTGTGATAGCGTAATCAGTGCAGACAACGCGTCCTTTTGCTTGAGTGAAGTTCGTATTGGTCTCATCCCAGCAGTAATCAGCCCTTTTGTAGTGAATAAAATGGGTATTTCATGGAGCCGTCACTTGATGACCAGCGCCATAGTGTTTACCGCAAACCAGGCCCTAACCTACGGTTTAGCTCATCAAGTTGTTGCGCTCAGCGAGCTAAACAGCGCTAAAGACCAATGGATTACAGTAACGTTAGGTAATAGCCCTGAGGCAGCTGCCCAGATAAAACAGCTTTTACAGGTGTTTAATAATCACCTCCCAATTGCTAAGGAAAACTTAGCATACACCACAACGCATACCACCACTGCAATCGCCAAGATACGCGTGAGCCTCAATGGTCAAGCGGGTTTGAAGGCTTTTTTAACTAAAACTCCAGCCCCGTGGAAAGAGTGAATACTATGTTGAAGCTAAAGTTGAAATCTGTCTTAATCGCCAATCGTGGGGAAATAGCCTGCCGCGTAATGCGTAGTGCCAAAGCAATGGGCATGCGTACCATCGCCGTTTATTCAGACGCCGACGTCAATGCCCTACACGTACAAGAAGCTGACGAAGCATGGCACATTGGTGCTGCAGCGGCAGCCGACAGTTATTTAAGAGCCGACAAGATATTGGCCATAGCTATTCAAACTGGGACCGACTGTATTCACCCTGGGTACGGGTTCTTATCGGAAAATGCAGAGTTTGTGGCTGCGTGCCAAGCTAATAACATCGTGTTTATTGGCCCAGATGTACCCGCCATACAACAAATGGGCAG
>Ga0302120_10001153_pt1 | contig 12363 bp, 7 predicted proteins | sample AG5_Bottom_MG_FD_203118 | JGI IMG/M metagenome (GOLD analysis project Ga0302120, IMG submission 203118) | Marine microbial communities from Western Arctic Ocean, Canada - AG5_Bottom | ecosystem: Environmental > Aquatic > Marine > Oceanic | place: Canada: Western Arctic Ocean | collected 2017-10-01 | reverse complement strand
TCACTGGTTGGTTTAAATCTTATCATTATGCCGCGTCCCACTGGTTTGGCGCCAGATTGGATGTATGACTGGGGCGCGGGAACGTCCATTTTCTCACCTGTTTTAGTCATACTAATTGTAGCCACCATTGGCTGGTACGTGTTGGCGCAAACAGCATTTTTTGGCAATCTAAAGATGATGGGCTCTGATGAGCGCGCTACCTACACCAGTGGCGTAAATATCAACCTGGTGCGCATCGGTGCGCATGTTATTGGTGGTATATACACTGGACTCGCAGCTATCACCTTTACCTCACTGATTAGCTCCGGCGATCCAACCCAAGGAACAACCTATACACTTATGGCTGTTACAGCGCTTGTACTGGGAGGCGCAAATTTAGCCGGTGGCCGTGGAAGTGCTTTCGGCGCATTACTTGGCTCATTAAACATATTTCTAATTTCATTTGCGCTGTCAACATTTAACTTTGGCAAGATGCAAAGCTTCATTACCGACATGTCATACGGCCTTATGCTGGTTGTCTCACTATTAATCAGTATTGCCATACCACTATTGCAAAAACGCGGCCGCGGCTTATCTCCAAGCCTGGTATTTTTAGTGATGGGGGTTGTTGCGCTTGGCGTTATGGTAAGCGTATCAATGGATAAAGCAACTGGAATAAAAAGATTTGCACGAGTGGCGATCAATACAGCGACGAGCGATGATTCCTACTCAGTAGGAACTATTATGCTGTTTATCATTATTGGAATAGCCTTCCTTGCCTTTGCCCTAAAAACACTTTTCAAGTTTATGAGCGCCTCTATGGTTGGTCTAATGACTGTCCTAATCATAACGGTTTTTGGCCTAATATTTAGCCCCGAGGCCGCCAAAGGTGTGACTGCAGCTATCAGCAATACAGTTGGCGCTGATTATTACTCAATGAGTGTGTTTGTCCTCGAGCCCGTCTCACAATCAACAGCGTCCTACTTCTCGCTTGATGCAGTAGCGAGCTCAACTTATATGCTGGTTGGCCTATTGGGTGTTGTTTTACTCTCTTCCTTAATTATTCTTACCATGTTGCCTCAGGTTTCGGCTCGCATCAAGCGCGTAGCAATAACCTTATTGATGTGTGCAGTGCCCACCATTGTAATTGGAGCCATTTTCTTCCAAGACGCAGACAAAGGCTATTTCTTTGGTAATTTTTCCAGTGAAATATACGCCATTCTTTTAGTTGCGCTACTATTGTTTATTATTACGATTCCCTTGGTACAAACAAAAATACGCAATATTAACAACCTTTTTATTGGTGCTATCGCTGTATTGATTTTTCTAGCAATGTATTTCTTTGCAAGTAAAAGCGGGATACCAGTGGAGACCCTTGCAAACACAGGAGAAGTCTATGCAAGCTCCATTATTCAAACCATTCAAGAAGCAGCGCCCGCAACGCTTGCTGAATACAGCGCGCCGACAAGGGTGGGTGTTGACTCCTCAGGAATGGCGCTATTTTCTGAATTAGCGTATAGCGCTATCGTTATCGTCTTACTGCAAGTATTTTTACGGCTTGCGATGGGTGAAGTCAGCTTCCGAAGTTTTTGGAAATATTGGCATATCGCTTTTTTCGCAACGCTTGCCTGGAGTGGCTTGTTCTATGCAATCGGTGTTCCATTTTGGAAAATAATTGCGATTGTTGGTATTGCCATTATTTCCGCACCTATTGTTATGCACATCATTGGCACTTACATTTTTGGTGAGCAAAGAGACGATGCAATCAATAAATGGGAAGGATAAAGGACATGGCTGCGATGCACACAAACAGAGGTACACATGCGAATTGAGATAACAAGTAAAGCTGCTTTTTCGTTTTACAAATGGTTAGGCTTTATTGTCGCGCTCGTTGTCTCGATAATTAGCGCCATTCTGGGGTATTTTGATAATACACCATCGCAGCTCATAATGCTTTATACGGTTGCGATTTTTGGCTCAATCTTGTGGGGATGGCATCATCTCACCGTACGCTGGACCTACAGTCTAAATCCTCAAGAAGAAGGTAAATTATCAACAGACCCTGAGTTAGCCGACGAAACACCTGAAGATGACGAACATCAGGTGAGTTACTTTAGCTGGCTTATTGCAAGCAACAAGCCAGCTATCATTGGCATATTGGCAATGATTATCATATTTGTATCCATTGCTTTTGGCATGGATAACTTTCTTGAATGGCAAAATATCCTTTCCTTGGTGGTATTTTTCCTCACCCTATTAGTATTAATTATTACCAACTCTATTGCAACAAGCAACAAAAGCGCCTTGATGGGGCTGGCGGTGCTTATTGGTCTCTTTATCATGGGCTCATTAATTGTTGATGGCTTTATTTCAACCCTAAACCTTAAGTCAATGCTGCTTTTCGCTTCATTTCTTGGGCTGGCTTGTATCGGACAAACGCTTGTTGTTATGCTTGGCGGCTTGGATCTTTCGGTAAGCTTTGTCATCGGTGCATCCAACATTGCCCTAATGTACTTAATCAACCTCGGATTGCCGCCATCAATCTGCATTATTTTGGTTTTATTAATGGGTATCGGCGTGGGGCTAATTAACGGCTTGCTAAGCTTTCGCATTCAGGGCCAGGCGCTCATATTAACACTGGGTGTGGGCTTCGTGGTTACTGGTGCTGTACAAGCCCTAACAACAATTGGCTCTGACTTTGGTGGCAGTGTTTTTGGCGTGGTACCAAAATGGCTATCCAATATCGCAGCCACTAATGGCACCATTTTTGGTATCAGTGTGCCGCCGGTGGTGGTTATTTGGATTGTACTATCCATCGCCCTTATCCTCGCCCTAAAAAATACAGCCTGGGGAAGGAATCTTTACGCAGTTGGCGGAAACCGTACCGCTGCTGCACGTTTATCCATATCAGAGCGAACTTATTGGGTGGGCGTATTCACGATTAGCGGATTCTTTTCCGCGTTTACTGGGATTCTTCTGTTGGGCTGGAGTGGTGGTGGCTTTGTCGGTGTTGGCGACCCTTACCTATTTCAAACAATTGCGGCTGTCGTTGTTGGAGGCACCTCGCTACTCGGCGGCAAAGGCGGCTACGGCTTTACAGTGATTGGCGTTCTCGTTCTACAGGTTCTTTCATCATTCCTTGTCGGCATTGGCTTGAGTTATGAAGGTCAACAGTTTGTATTTGGTCTACTTATTTTGCCAATGGTAGCGCTGTATGCCAGATCACCACACATTAGAACACAAATTTAATGAAAAGGACTTTATGACCACCGCATATACACTTCAGGAGCGCCGAATAAAATGATTGATGTTATTTCTTGGCTATTTGTTTTTGTCGCACTCTACTGGGCGTTTTGCTTTTTTTGGGGAATTCGTGCCTCACGTCGTATTGAATCGGCCAATGATTACTTCCTTGCGGGTAGAAATTTATCGCCGTGGGTATTTGCGCTTGCTGCTACTGGAATTTCTTTTGCCGGATGGGCGTTCACGGGCTTTCCTGGGCTTGTATTTAAAGACGGGTTTCAATTTGCTAATACAGCTTTTTTTGCGATAGTTGTCGCCCTCTCTGGCGTATTATTGCTTAAACGGCAATGGATGTTAGGTAGGCGCTTTGGCTACACAACTTCTGGTGAAATGCTCACAGATTATTTTAAGGGTGACACGCTTCGTATCATTTCCGTAGGCATCGCTCTTCTTTTTGGCATTCCTTTTGTGGCCATTCTATTTGGCGCATCCGGTTTTTTAATTAGCGAAATCACCGATGGTGCAGTCTCACGCAACGTCGCCATGTGGACGCTATCAAGCTTTGTTCTGCTTTACTCTGTTATTGGCGGAATGCAAGCCATTGCCAAAGTCTCAGTGATTCAATTCTTGTTGTTTGTTATAGGCGTAGTCGTATTAGGAACATACACGCTAGATCTTATTGGCGGCTTCGATTCGCTTAATATGGGGCTGGCAAATATGGCTCAAAATGTGACAAGCCATCTAGGCATTACCGGCGGCAAAGGCGGTGGTGATTTTTCGGGTTATTTCGTTATCCCAGGTGTTGTTCAATTTACCAGTGGCTTAGGAATTGAAACACCTAAAGGTGGACCATGGACATCCATTATGATCCTAACCTTTATGATGTCATTTATGGGTATTCAAGCCTCGCCATCGTTCACTATGTTTGGTTTTTCCAGTGGCTCAACCAAAGGTTTTGCCATTCATCAGATATGGGGCGCTGCAGCATGCGTTGGTATTTTATTACTTGTGTTTTCCACAATTCAAGGCATTGGAGCCAACCTATTAGGGGCAAATGCTTCGGTCAATGAGGCGGGGTTTGCGGTGAAACAAGTCTTACCAGAGCTCTCAAAATACCAACACACAGAGTTGGTCGCGCACTACATTAAGCTTATTGGTAGCAATATGCCTTGGCTAGTTGGCTTTCTATCATTGTGCGCAATTGCGGCATTACAAGTTACAGCAGCGGCTTTTATGTCCACAACCGGAAGCATCTTAACAAAGGATGTTTATATTAAATATTTACACCAAGATGCTGACGACAAACAGCAAATAAAAATCGCGCGGCTTTGCACTGGGCTTGTGTTCCTAGCAGGCATGCTGCTCGCATCATTTTCTATGCAGGCGACAGTCTTGATAGGCGGCTTGGCAATTTCATGTGCGTTTCAACTATGGCCATCATTACTAGGTGTTACTTGGTTTTCGTGGATTACTAGACAGGGCGCAACAGCTGGCTTAATTGTGGGGTTAATTGCGGTTGTGATGACCGAAGCATTGGGTCAAAAAATAACTGGCGGATTGTTGCCTTGGGGCGTCTCCCCGTGGACGATTCATTCGGCCGTGTGGGGGATGTTTTTTAATATAGTTATCTGTGTACTTGTATCCAAAATGAGCAGCCATGACAGCGATCTCGAACGACGAGAATCTTTCCATATTTTTCTTCATGAATACACAGCATCAAAATCAAAAGACCGCTGGTCAAAACCAATCGCCGGACTCATGGTGGTTGTGTGGATGTTTTTTGCAATAGGTCCAGGCTCTATCCTCGGAAATATTGCGTTTGGTAAGCCCGATGAGGGCTATGAAGCTTGGATATTCGGCATGCCATCAATTTGGGCTTGGCAAATTATCTGGTGGGCACTCGGTGTGGGCATGATATGGTTTATAGCCAGCAAAGCCAAAATGTCCACCGAACCAGAAAAAGATATAGAAAAAATAGCAATGGATGATATGTAAAGTTGACGAAAACTGAAATGCTTGCATAAGATACAGGCTTTCATCAACTTGATATTAGCTGACTTGTTAACCGAATAAAAACATGAAAATCGCAATTCCAAAAGAACGATACCCCGGTGAAAAACGGGTGGCCACGACGCCCAGCGTTGTCGCCCAGTTAATTGAGCTAGGCTTTACTGTGGCTATCGAAACAAACGCAGGAGCTCTTGCAAGCCACCCCGATACGGACTATCAATTTGCTGGCGCAGAGGTTGTAGAAGATGTCAATTTGCTTTTTTCTAGTGCCGATATTGTATTGAAAGTGCGCTCCCCCTTGTTAGAGGCTGACAGCGAATTTGATGAAATTTCAGCAATGAAAGCTGGCACAACATTAATCAGTTTTATTTGGCCAGCGCAAAATAAAACACTGTTGAAAAAATTAGCAGATAAGAAAGTAAATGCACTGGCAATGGACGCAGTTCCTCGTATTTCTCGTGCACAAAAAATGGACGCTTTAAGCTCCATGGCGAATATTGCAGGATATAGGGCAGTGATTGAGGCAACCAACGTATTTGGTCGTTTCTTTGCTGGACAAATAACCGCGGCCGGAAGAATCTCACCCGCCAAAGTAATGGTTATCGGTGCAGGTGTTGCGGGATTATCCGCAATAGGCACCGCTAAGTCTCTGGGTGCAATTGTGCGTGCTTTTGACACCAGACTCGAAGTCAAAGAGCAAATACTGAGCATGGATGCAGAATTTCTGGAGTTGGATTTTGCCGAGGATGGGAGTGGTGAGGGCGGTTACGCCAAAACCATGAGTAAGGAATTTATTGCTGCAGAAATGTCTTTGTTTGCCGAGCAAGCAAAAGACGTTGATATTATTATCGCCACCGCATTGATCCCTGGAAAGCCCGCGCCATTGTTAATTACCGCCGATATGGTGAGATCCATGAAACAAGGCAGTGTTATTGTCGATTTAGCGGCGGAACAAGGTGGAAATTGTGCGCTGACCGAGCTACATAAAAAAGTGACACAAGACGGCGTTACCATTATAGGATACGACAATCTACCCAGTAGACTAGCCACACAATCAAGCCAACTTTATGCATCAAACATCTTCCATCTATTGGTCGAGTTAACACCTGAAAAAAACGGACAAATTATCATTAACGCCGAAGACGATGTGATTCGTGCCACAACCGTAGTGAAAGACGGCATTATTACTTGGCTGCCTCCAGTGCAGCCAAAGCCTGTCAGAATGAAAGCTGGCAATGAACCCAAAGAGCCGGAGATCGTTCCAGAGGCAGATAAAGAAGAGGCGACTTCAGATAAAACACTGCAAACTGTCTTGCTTGTTTTGCTCGCTGGCGGCCTATTGCTAGCAATGGGTGCAGTAGCACCAACTTCTTTTATGACGCACTTTACTGTTTTTGTATTGGCGTGCTTTATTGGTTACATGGTGATCTGGAATGTATCCGCGTCACTTCACACCCCGCTCATGAGTTTAACAAATGCAATCAGCAGCATTATTATCTTAGGCGCTCTGCTGCAGGTGTCCTCATCAACCAACACGGTGGTGTGGCTATCTAGCATTGCCATTTTTATTGCGAGCATCAATATTGTGGGTGGCTTTGCAGTTACCCGCCGCATGCTTAAAATGTTTAGCAAATGATCAAAAGGAGCGCTTGTGCCTGAAAATATTATTACCGCAACTTATCTGGTCGCTGCGATCCTTTTTATTTTTTCCCTAGGCGGTCTGAGTAGCAATAAAAGTGCGCGCAGAGGAATACTGTATGGCATGTTTGGCATGGCACTTGCGGTTAGTGCGACCGTACTAAACAACGACGTCACCAATTATTTAATGATTGCGATCACGGTCGCTATCGGCTCCTTACTGGGCTTAATTCTAGCAGCGCGTGTTCAAATGGTACAAATGCCTCAGCTTGTGGCAATCTTGCACAGCTTGGTTGGTCTAGCGGCGGTTTTGATTGGCTTTACTAACCACATGGATGCCGGCAGCCATTTTATTGGCACAGAAAAAACCATTCATGATATTGAGGTCTACCTCAGTATCTATATTGGCGCCCTAACCTTCTCAGGATCCATTATTGCCTTTGGCAAGCTTAGCGCCCTACTTAATGGCAGGCCGTTATTATTGCCAGGTCGTCACTTTTTAAATATACTGATGCTCATCTCAGTTGTCGTTTTGGGCTGGTTATTTGTTGATTCGAACACACCTGAAGCCGCTCTAACGGCGCTTTATATTATGACTGCTGTAGGGCTGATTTTTGGCATCCACATGGTCATTGCTATTGGTGGCGCGGACATGCCTGTAGTGATTTCGATGTTAAACAGCTATTCTGGTTGGGCTGCTGCAGCAACTGGTTTTATGCTCTCAAATGACTTATTAATTATTGTTGGCGCACTGGTAGGTAGTAGTGGTGCAATTTTGAGTTACATCATCTGTAAGGCAATGAATCGAAATTTTATCAGTGTTATTGCGGGTGGATTTGGCGTTACAAAGGCCCCCATAAGTGGCGATCCAAGCCCGCAAGCCGAAGTTATTAGTATCGACGTTATTGGCGCTGCGACATTATTAAACCAGGCAAAAAAAGTAATGATTGTGCCGGGTTATGGCATGGCGGTGGCGCAAGCACAACACGCTGTTTCTGGAATCACCCAGTTATTAATGAGCAAGGGTGTCAATATACGGTTTGGTATTCACCCAGTTGCCGGTCGCATGCCGGGCCATATGAACGTGTTGTTAGCGGAGGCAAAAATCCCCTATGATGCTGTATTTGAAATGGATGAAATCAATGATGACTTCCCCAATATCGACGTTACTATCGTAATTGGTGCCAATGATACAGTTAACCCCTCAGCATTGGATGAGCCTGATAGCCCTATTGCTGGCATGCCGGTTCTTAAAGTTTGGCAAAGTAAAACAACAATCGTATTAAAACGGGGCATGGCTGCTGGTTATTCTGGCGTTGAAAACCCACTATTTACAAAAGATAATACGCGCATGCTTTTCGGTGACGCCAAGACAAGCATGGATGAACTACTAGTAGCGCTATGATGCGTGAGGGGGGGTATAACAATAATCCCAAACACGGCTGGATGACCCCCCCCCATGTGCTTCCAAAGCCAAGGGCTTGCTAACGGGTAGAAACAGGCTCAAATTATGCTCTTAGACCGTTGTTAAGTAGCATTGCGGTTGAGATTATCATCAAGGAATGTAGGTGTTGCCTTCGGTCTAACAGCGTAAATATATGAGAGGGGCGCTGAACACCCCTGCATTTAATATTGTTATTTATCCTGAATATATTTATATATTAATAAAATAGTTAAGACCTATAATGCAACTGATGAAATATTAGGTTCTAATTAACAAAATATACTTACTTCTCTCGAGGATATTATGAACAAATTACTAGTTGTGCTTATGTCATCTTTAATTGCACTATCGTTTAGCACCAACTCTTTTTCGGCTGATCGAGATGATTCACGAGATATAGACCAGAACATTCATGAAGCAGAACAAAGAAAAGCCACCACTAAAGCAAGGGAGGCAGCACAAGAAACGACTCGTATTTCTGAGGAAAGAAGAGTTTCTGAGGAAAGAAGAGTTTCTGAGGAAAGAAGAGTTTCTGAGGAAAGAAGAGTTTCTGAGGAAAGAAGAGTTTCTGAGGAAAGAAGAGTTTCTGAGGAAAGAAGAGTTTCTGAGGAGAGAAAACAAACAAAAGTGAGGCATAACAAAGACTCCAGAGAGGCCGAGAAGCAAGAGGGGGTCGCTAGCGAGTGGAGAGAAATTACACAAAGATTAACAAACATATCTAGCGAGGATCGAAACTCAATGCACAACAGCCATGCTAAGTATAAATCTGAATCAACAGGCATCGCACTTGGTATTGAGGCTGGATTTCCACTGCTTGAGCGCCTTAATAGACTATCAATTGAAGATTTTCCAGGCATCGCCCTTCCTAAATCAATTGAACGACTATTGGAAGATCAAGGCAATTTAGATAGCAAAGAACAGCCAGTTAACGAAGAAAAATGGGCTGAGGAAATTCTTAAAACAGATGAAGGAAAAGAAGTCGAGAAAAGTCTGGATGTCGAACAAGGCGTAAAGGACCCTGAGATTGAGCAAACCATTGAAGGTAGCAAAGAATATAAAGAAAAAAAAGAGGCTTGGTACAAGATCGTCCAGACTCACAACTCTATGCTTTGGGATATCAAAGATGACAAGCAGGAGGCTCTTGAATATTTAACAGCAAAAAAAGAGGGGTATTCTGCTTACATAGAAGCCAAAGCAATTCTAGACAGCGCAATGGAGGTTTTCAACACAAACTATTCTTTAGCTGAAGGCGTCTACCTTGAAATGGTTATTCCTTACTACGAGGCCTTTAAAACAGAAAGATTGGCGGCAGAACAGCAGCGTGACCTGGCACTAGAGGAGGCCAATCTTTACACTGGGGAAGAAAAACTGCAAATGATTGAAACTCTCTGGGCTGCCTTTTGGGATGCCTGGAATTCTGCCGAGGAACTCTTTGAGCAGGCAAAAGAGCCTTTGTTGGCACTAAAAAAAGAAATGCAAGATCAGTCATGGCAAACTTATGGTCCAGCCATGATGGGTGCAGATGACAACCTGAAAGTTGTTGAAATTCAAATTCTTACCAGTATGGCAGATGAGTATGATGCAGTATATGATAACTACGATGCACAACTGGTAGCGAGAAAGCAGTGGCTACAAGAGGCCATTACGGTGTTTGAAGAACACTATGGACCCACTGAATGGGGCGGAATATAACAATAGCAACAGAGGTGTTTATGAGCCACTGCCAAATCTGGTTTAACTATTTTGAGTTATTTTTCGCTCACGTAACCATATATACAAGCCTGAAAAAATAATGATTGCTGAGCCGATAATCATCATTTGATCGACAGTCTCACCCAAAACAAAGGCGCCAATCAACAAGCCAAAGAATAAACGCGAGTATCGAAAAGGACTAACAGCAGATATTTCTCCCGTTCGCATCGCTTTGGTGACCAGCAAAATCGCCACACTGGCAAATACAACCATACCCACCAAATACAGTGCGACCTCCAGTGATGGTATCGAATGTTCTTCCTCAAAAGCCATCAAGCCAATGCCGAGAATTATTTGCCCTAAAGTTCCAAAAATAGCGAGTCGCTCACTAGAGATATGATTACCCACCAAACGCGAACCAAAATCACGCATAGTCATACCAACGACTGCCAATATGGCCAGCAAAGAATACGCATCAAAACCGTCAGTGCCAGGGCGGATAATCAACAACACGCCGCCAAAGCCCAACAATATAGCGGATAGGCGATGAATGCCCACACGCTCTTTTAGGAACAAAAATGAGCATAAGGTTAATAACAATGGCAATGTTTGCAAAATAACCGCCACAGCGGTAAAGCTGGCATAGGTCAATGCCAATATGATAAATAAAGTGGCCACCAATTCACCCGATGTACGAAGTATCACAGGGGCCTCATAGAAAACCGAGCTGAAGACAGTCTCACCTTTGCGTTTAAGCAACACCCAAAACATAAAGGTTCCGCCCACTCCTAAAGCTAGGGTAATTTGGCCGGTAGTAACAAACTCTGAAGCCAGTTTAAGGTACAAATCAGCCAGAGTAAAACATGCCATACTAGCAATCATTAAAACAATGCCTAGACGGTTTGCAGATGAGTGCGACGTATGGTCAGTCATCAAACTGGTTTTTGTAACAGCTGGGCAATCGCATCACCTTTGGTTGGCGCAATGTGTAAAACATTTTTAGGAAATCAAATCTCTCGTGATCAGTGATGAGTTACATGCATTATATATAAACACTCAAACCCCTTAATAAAAACAGCGCTCTCATAGGCTTCGTTAACTCGCCTAACAACTTAGCTTTCCGTTTAAAATATGATGCTTTAATTAAAAGTCAATAATTTAAAAAACCTATGGGCAATCGAATCCACAATACCAACATTGAAAGCGAGGCAGTTATAACCTCACCAATTACCTTAAGTGAGCAACTCCCACTGAGTGATCAAGCTCGAGAAAATGTCCTTGCAAGTCGCTCCACAGTTAACAACATACTCTCAGGAGAAGATAAGCGACTAATGGTTATCGTTGGGCCTTGCTCGATTCATGACCTTGATGCTGCAAAAGTGTACGCAAAAAAATTACAAACGTTGCAAGAAGAAGTGCAAGACACTCTTTATTTAGTCATGCGTGTTTACTTCGAAAAACCAAGAACAACGATTGGCTGGAAAGGCTTAATCAGTGATCCGGATATGGATAACTCGCTTGATGTGGACAAAGGACTATATCAGAGCAGAGAGTTTTTAACTTGGCTCGCTGAGCTAGGTGTGCCGGCGGCGACTGAAGCGCTCAACCCTATTACCCCGCAATATTTAGCTGACTTGGTCTCTTGGTGTGCCATTGGCGCAAGAACAACAGAATCTCAAACGCACAGAGAAATGTCTAGCGGCTTGTCGATGCCGGTTGGCTTTAAGAACGGCACCGATGGCAACCTTGACATGGCTATCAACGCCATTCAGGCATGCTCTGCACCACAAAGCTTTTTAGGAATTAACGACCAAGGGCAAATTTCAACCTTTAAGGCTAAGGGCAATAAAGCCGCTCATGTTATTTTAAGAGGCGGAAAAACACCAAACTACTCTGTGGAAGATATTGCACATTGCGAGTCACTGTTAAGGAAAAACAACTTACCTGAAAGAGTGATGGTGGATTGCTCACACGGCAACTCCAACAAAGACTATCGCCTTCAAGGGCAAGTGGTTAGCGAGATTGGCCAGCAAATTGTTGATGGCAACACGTCACTGTTCGGCATTATGATTGAAAGCAACCTATTCGCTGGCAATCAATCCATTCCAAGTGACTTAAGCCAGATGCAATACGGCGTGTCTGTCACTGACGGCTGTATCGATTGGAGCGAGACTGAAAATGTTCTTCGAGGCCTGAGAGAGCAAATCTCAAGTAGCTAAAAAGCTATTCGTTAAACCTTCTGGAAATCGTAAACCGAGCCGAGTCGCATGATTTTTGTCAGCTCATCAAGCGCTCTGCAGCCTTCTTCGTAAAACCTCGGATCCGCCAAGTCGTCAACAGTGAGCTGATCACGATAA
>Ga0302120_10001151_pt1 | contig 12367 bp, 9 predicted proteins | sample AG5_Bottom_MG_FD_203118 | JGI IMG/M metagenome (GOLD analysis project Ga0302120, IMG submission 203118) | Marine microbial communities from Western Arctic Ocean, Canada - AG5_Bottom | ecosystem: Environmental > Aquatic > Marine > Oceanic | place: Canada: Western Arctic Ocean | collected 2017-10-01 | reverse complement strand
GATGGTGGAACGGAATCGTCATCGAAATTGACTTCAACCTCTTCACGAGGCACTGCATCATCTTCTTCGAAGGCCGCCAATAAATTATTTGCTTCGCTAGATTTCGCATCATTGGTTGGAGGTGGTGGGGCGGAAATCAACTCTGCAAGGTCCGGGTCCATCTCTGCCACGGGAGTTTGAGCGCCATGAGTTGCTTCGCCGGAAGAAGGTGGAATTGGCAACCCAGACATACCACTGGACAAGCCACCGGGTTGCAATTGTTGAGTGTTGAAGGCATCGGCCTGAGTGGAATCCGCTCCCCCCCACATCGCTTTTTGTTCATTGACTGAAGGTTGAACGACCTCTTTACTCGCCGTTTCTTCAGCTTCTGCTGCGGCGAGTAAAACCGAAATTCTTCGATTCTCTAATGTACGCCAAATCGTGAAGCCCATCAGAGCGAGAAAGCCTATGGCCCCAGTGGTAATTCCCACGATCATTACAATACTCATCGAACTAGTTTCCCCACCTTCTGAGATAACCTGAATTTGGATATCAACTTGAGTTTCAAGTCCTGCATCATTAGTGATTATACATCTGACCCACGCACTACCTTTGGTATCGAAAGAGTGGATTATCGAAGACCCGGTTCCATCTGAAATTCCATCTTCATCAAAATCCCAAGCATAAATTAAATTTCCAGATTCTTCATCTGAAACATTTACTGAAAAGTCATGGCTCTGGCCTGCTATTAGTTTCAACGTAGTAACTTGAGTTTGGGAAATCACAGGTGGAGTTGAATCGTAGAGATCCAAGGGGGCATTATCCACGGTAACCATGCCGGATAAGTCGGTAACACGTAGTATGATATCATGGTTTCCAGCACCATAAGAAGCATCGAAAATATGAGTGAATCTGTCTGCATTCGAAAAGTCCGATTCGTAAGATTCGATGATTTCTCCATCTACTAGCCACTCAACTTTTGCAACCCCCCAATTATCAGAAAAATCACCACTCAAAACAAGAGTTTCCCCAAATGAGCGACGAATCTCTGCGTTGACATCGATATTAGCCAAGGGGGCGGAGATGTCCTTTACTTCGATTTCCTTGTAGATACTAGCACTTCGAAGATCGGTTGAAACCGCCGTTAAGCGAATTGAGATATTGGTGGGTTCCGGCCAGCTAACATTGACCATCGAGCCAACCGTATCATCGATACCATCGGCATTAGTGTCCCAACCAAATCGAAGGATTTGGTTAGAAAAGTTTGGGGTCGAACCAGCATCGAGCACCACCAAAGTCCCAACATCGACAATATCGAGGGAGGCAGCATCGGAAAGAATTGGATCAAGGATTGGAGTTAGGGAAGAAATAATTGTCGAGGCGACAACATTTGTCCCTGCACCACCACCACCTGCGCGGTTATCTGCGAGCAGATACAAAGCAACGCCTTCATATTGATTCGAAACAGTCCAAACCGTACTACCTGACGAAGTAACCGCCAAAAGGTCGGCCGGATTTATGCGAGAGGCGGCCGTACCACCTTCACTGGCAGCTTGCTCGTAAGCTTGCATTTGAGTTTCAGTCATCAGGAAAATATCGGGGGCACCCTCCATCGTTTCTGCCTGTATAGAAATCTGGGTACCAGCATCGAGCATGAAAGGACCTGCCACAAACTCGTGGTCGTTAATATCCAATCTAACAATCGTATCAACTATCGGAAAAGCAGGAGAAGCAACTTCGGAAATGTCCATTGTAACATTCGAGGCCGAGCCACCTTGACCTCCTTCTCCACCATCCTGAGGGTGAGCGAGGTTATCGAGGAAGAGGTACCAGTGAGTCATCGGCCGATCATTGGGGACAGTCCAATGCCAGACACCTTCTCCACTGAATAATTCGAACACCGATTCCGATTCCCAAATCGTTTCACTACGATAATTCTGCTCATTTTGATAAGCATTTATCGCATTGGATGTGAATAGAAGAATATCGATGGCAGAATCGGTTGCGATATCCATCGACAAAGTCGTTCCTGGATTTAATTCGCCCAAATGTATTCTTACACACGATTGATCGGTGATTTCCCAATTCGCCGGCATCATATCTAAATCAGCATTTGTACAAAAAATTGTACCTTTCGCATCAGCTGTGACCAAAGGTGCTGCACTGGCGATAATTATCACAATGAAAATAGTGGTCGAGACACTTCGCATTGCTGTAGCGTAAACACATTACTTTTGAATCGTATCGTGGCAATGTTTGTTCTTGCATCAATATATTTCAAGGCTTTTTTGGGATTGGAGTTGGGGGGAACCATCGTAAAATCACTACATCTCCAATCGAGCGAACCCAATTCCATGGTATAGCAACATGAATCCGACCCTCTACCAAATCTGCTGAAGGGTCGGAAACAAATATGTGAGATGTTGACCAATTATCGGTTTCAAGAACTGTGTCGTGAACTGTACCAAGTAGTCTCCCATCCGGTAAAATAACCGGCAGACCTCGAATTTCACTGACCGCACACTCTGCCATCAAACGATAGGAAATGCATCGATGCAATGAATCTTCGGACTCGTTTTACTTTTGCGTATGTGATTTCGAACCACTTGATCCATCTCGAAACCAATTTTTATTGATTGTAATTCTAGAGATATATCGATTTTTTAAAGCGTTGTATGAGCCGATTTACACTGAGCACTGCGGGAACGAAGGTGCCCGATGTTTGCCTAAGAGGATGTTTACTTTCCTCGATTCTTGTTTGCCTTCAAGGATGGTCGCAACTTCTCTGCTCCCTTACCCTTGTTCATCAAACCGCGACCACGCTTTCCAGCACTGGTCTTTCCACGGAAAGCACGGCCTGTGTGGCTGTTTCCTTCTGCAACCCACTTGTATTGTTTGTCTGCCTTGATGGCAGGATGGTTTGGGTCGAGTAGAATTACTTCGAAGAATTTATTTTTTCCATCTTCTCCAACCCAGTATGAGTTCAGAACTTCGAGATTTGGATATCGGCGTGAAACGCGCTCTTCTGCGATTCTCTGGATTGACTTTGCCATAGTAATCTTGGTGATACCAGCCTTACTTGGCTTTCGCTTCATGTGGACCTTACCCTTGCGAAGTCCTCCACGGCGAACGCGGGTTCGTACTACGACGACACCTTGTTTTGCTCGGTAACCGACTCGTCGTGCTGCGTCAATACGAGTTGGTTTATCGATTCGCTGGGAGACTGGATCATTTCTCCAATCCGCCATTCGAGCGACTCGATGACGGGATTCCATAGTCGCCTTTGGATTCTTCCAAGCGTCACGAACATACTGTGTTACACCCATAATCTTCCCTCGTAGCGGCTCGCCGACTTGCCACCCCTTTATGAGTCTATATCTTAGACACCAAACCCATAGGGTTCGAAAAAATGCTCAGATAGATTTGAATCCGCATTTTTTTACTGAATTATGACTTTTTTACAATTATTCAGAAGCACGAACCAACTGAAATTGATTGTAATTGTTGGTCCGCGCTCCCGGACTTGAACCGGGGACCCCCTGATGGCTGCCTACAACCATGTGTTTTCAGTCTACAGTCAGGTGCTCTAGCCAACTGAGCTAAGCGCGGTGCGAGTCGGTCGAGCGAACTTCTCTTTATCTCATTTTGTGGTGGCAAGTCGGAAAAAATCGCATCAAATTTAATCGTAATTTACCATATAATACTCATCTCGCCACCGATAATCAACCATGATAATCGGCTTTCAGCCCCCACCCCTTCCCTCAACGGTTAATAATGCCAAGAAATGCACTCGACAATGTAAGGCAGTAATGCTGGGGATGCACGGAGTGATTGATTATGGTAGGGACGCCTCTCGGAACAGAAGCCGCTTCTACCCTCGGACGTATTCCCACTACTCTCACAGATGATGAGTTAGAGTCCTTCGGCCCTCCCGATCCACGCATCCTTGTATGCGGCTGTGGAGGATCTGGAAATAATACAATGAATCGGATTACTCACATCGGTGTTGAGGGAGCAATAACTGTTGCAATTAACACCGACAAACAGCATCTCGACCATACGCGTGCGATGCAAAAATTACTCGTCGGTCGTCATATTACACGCGGATTAGGCGCTGGTGGCGACCCAATATTGGGTCGTCGTTGTGCAGAAGCCGGTCGAGATGTAATCTCAAAAATTGTCAGCGGTGCTGATTTAGTCTTCGTTACCGCTGGATTAGGAGGCGGGACTGGAACTGGAATCGCACCGATTGTTGCGGAAGAAGCAAAGCGGTCCGGCGCGCTTGTTGTCGCCGTAGTCACAACACCATTCACTGTCGAACGCCGTCAGAGAATGCAACGCGCGCTCGAAGGACTCGACCTGCTGCGAACAGCAGCAGATGCAGTCCTCGTCCTCGACAATAATCGACTCCTCCATTTTGTTCCAAATTTACCATTAGAAGAAGCATTCAGCATAATGGATCAACTCATCGCAGAAATCGTCAAAGGAGTCGTCGAAACAATCACTTTGCCGAGTTTAATCAATCTTGACTTTGCTGACGTTCGCTCGATAATGAAAGGCGGCGGCGTCACTATGATGCTATACGGAGAATCGGATCAAGGTCCAGAAGAAGTTGTTCACGAATCACTCAACCACCCTCTATTAGACATCGAAATCGACGGTGCAACAGGTGCGCTAATCCACGTAACAGGAGGGCCGTACATGACATTAGAGCAAGCGAACCAAGTGTGTGAGTTAATGACTTCAAGACTCTCTCCGAATGCGAATGTAATCTTCGGAGCTAGACAAGACCCCGCCTTTGGTGATACCATCAAAGTGATGTCGATAATTACTGGAGTGGCGAATAAACGTCTTGAAGCTGAAATGATGAGCGCAGATATGCTCGGAGAAGCCCTAAATATTGCGAGAAAAGGCAAAAACCCAACATCTGGTGGACTACAAAGATTTGACTAAACGTCGTTCAGAACATCGCAAGTATCAAACGAGGCAAGTATTGACCCTGCTTCATGACCGACACGCTTAGAGTGCAATCAGCAGCACTTGTTCTACTCCTTCTCATCGGATCAATCGGTGCGCCAGCTAGTGCTCAAGAAGCAGCTCAAGACCCCAAGCAGCCATCTGTAGATAATCCACACATGCATTTTTGGGGCTCTAGTGACCTCTCAAATTGCTATACTCACTTCGATGGAAATGATTCATCTGGATCTGCAGTCGAAGGCTATGGGCAGCGAGATTTCAGCCAAGGACAGCAAATTGAAATCGATTATACTTGCAGAATTTCAGATAATTTCAAGCAAGATATGCACCTTAACCCAAATGGCACGGTAATGTTAGAATTTGCTTTCAATATTGACTCAAATGATTGTACTGACAATCAAGATTGCACCAATTTGACAATTACACTGAGCAGGGGCTCTCAGGCAGTTTCACAATTGATTGTTCCTGTCGAAAGCGTGAACTCTGCAACTGATGAGTCCATCCGCTGGGATATTCCGGTCAATGAAACGATGGAAAGATGGAATAAAAGCATTGATGAGCCAGAAATTAATATCAAATATTCTGCTCCAGGATACAATGATATTACCTGTGTAATTTTCGATTGTTCTGCCCACTTCCGGATGTACTATTCTAACAATGAAGATAATTTGACCGTTGAGGCAAACTTCCCTGTCGTCAACGCAACCGCCCCTGGAGGCGGTGGTGGAGATGGTGGAGCAATTGACAAAGCCAAGGATGCTCTTCCAGGATTCGGCCTACTCGCAGGAGTCGGTGCACTTGCACTCGCTGCAGTTGGTGCTAGTAGATTCTCTCGCGAAGACTAATCTTCTTCATTGCTCATCCACCAATCTGAAGATTCTTCAACTTCAATATCTTCATCATTATCTGAATCGTCTTTGGCTACTTGGGTAAGAGGTGTAAAACTTGACCCAGAAGGTTTGAAATGTGATTTTATAGGTTTAGATGTTCTAAGTATCATTTCGTTATCAGGACTAATAACAATTTGACCTTGACCTATTATTACCCTAAATACTCGAGACCACAAGGCTAACAAAATGAGTAAAAAACAACCGCTTCCACCAATGCCTATAATTTTAGTATCAGGGTCATCAGAAGCATCTACGCAGTCTTGCCCATCGCCGAATTCACCACCACCAGTACATGAGGTACCCTCAAACGTCCCTGTAGCCATTGGAATAAAAAAGAAAACGAGAAAACAAGAAAGAACTGCTGTTACCATCATCATTTTTTTCATTACTTCAAATAATGTTAAAACTTTATCATCTGGATGAAGGTTTATTTTTGACATCGAAGCACCGACTTTCATTTTTCAAATATCAAAGGGAATCGATATCTACATCAGTTTCTTCGCCGGTGAATAAATTCTTGATTCGGACCTTACCTTCTTCCCATTCGTTAGGCATAACCAAAACTAATCGTTCAGCTCCAGTTCTTTCTGCGTGCTTGAACGCCCATTTCATCTTCTTTTGTTCAAGAATTAAGTCAACTGAACGCCCATTAGCGCGCAGCGCTGAAGCAACAGACATCGCTGCGCCACGAAGTTCAGTAGAATGAGCAAGAACGATATCGTCATTTCCGCTGACGAGTTCTGGAAGTAATCCTTTCTCGGTGAGTAATTCCATAATCACCATATCTCCGAAACCAAATCCGGTTGCTGGTAGATCCTTGCCACCTAAAGTTGAGAGAAGTTTGTCATAGCGACCGCCACCACAAATCGCTCGTAATTCTCCAGCACGGTCGCGGACTTCGAAAACCATGCCAGTATAATATGCGAGTCCGCGAACTATTGAAGCATCGAATTCAATCCAATCAGATATGCCATAATCCGCGGCTGCTGCGAATAGGGAGGCGAGTTCGGCAATCGCCGCACTTTCCTCTCCAAGAGCATTTCTCAATTCATCAAAATTTGAAATTGTTAGTGTTGATTGAATTGTCGAAATCGCTTCAGAACTAAGTCCAAGTTCGGTCAATTGTTCAGCGATTACATCGGCTGGTAATTTGTCCATTTTATCGATTACAATACAAGTTGGAGCAAAATTTTCTCCAGAAATTCCCAGAGAACCAAGAACTTCTTCGAGTACTTTTCGGCTGCTCAATTTGATGACTAAATCATCTGGAGTCAGACCGACCGCATCGAAGAAATTTACCAAAACAGAAAGTAATTCAACATCGGCCTCAATAGATTCGGTTCCCCAAATGTCGACATTCCATTGGTAATGCTCACGACCTCGGCCACGTTGAGTTCGCTCGTAACGCCAACATTGTGGAATTGAAAACCACTTGATTGGCATTGGTAATGCACCCGCCCGCGCCATCACCATTCGAGCTAGCGACGGTGTCATCTCAGGTCGCAAAGTGACCGCTCGCTCGCCCTTATCTTCGAAATTGTACAACTGTTGAGTAATCTCTTCTCCAGCTTTTCTCGTGTAAAGTTCTTCACTCTCGAGCACCGGTGCGTCATATTCCTCAAAACCATGCAGACGCGCCGCATCGGTGAAGTGGTCAAATAGCCAATTTCGCATGCGCATGTCTTCTGGATAGAAGTCACGCGTGCCACGAACGCCTTGAGTCACAGCACTCCCACGAACAAACCCACTTCAAGCCCTACGGCGTTCTTTGAAGTTTTCAAGCCGTTCTTGGCGTGTTATTCTACCATCGGAAAGAGGGAAAGCATAGATTCGTAGTGCCAAGAAAGAAATGAATCCTAAAGCGGTTGTATCGGCTGCCCAGACATAGTAGTGATGATAACCCAACGTGTCAGCAAAATATGATTGTGAGGTGGTTGTAATAATCAATGATATCGAGTATATCCAGAACATTGTCATCAAACTTTTTTTGTAGTCAGAAGTTGATTCAAAAGTAAATAATTTATGAGTAAAATGTGATTGCCAAGTACTGAAAACAAAGGCTGGCGCCCATGCTGAACCGGAAGGATAAGTTTCACTAAGATTCATCTTGTACAGATAACTGTAAATTAGAAAGAAAACTGTAACATTAAATATTCCAACGAAACAATACATGGCATACTCTCGTAGTAACTTGGACCAAGGATATTCGTCACTTACGAGTTTAGACATTTTGTTCACGAGTTTTACAACTATTGCGGATGAAGCGTGTGAGTTTTTGTTTCACCATACTCATTTACGAATGTTTCAGGAAGAGTTTCTCCAGCTTCTACTATGAAAGGATCAGCTCCGCCGGGTAATTCCTTAATCGATACTTCCGCACCTTTTGGAACATTTCTGTAAAGTGGTCGTGGTTCTAATTCCCAATTACCGGGCCAGAAAGAGCCATTTCTAGAGGTTACACGATTAATCAATATATATTTGTTCATACTAATGAATAAACCAGCTGTAACCCCCCAGAATAAAAGAATAATCATAATCCCATCAGGATTTGTTGGGTTCCAAGGATTGTGTTCTGCATTGAGTATTAAGTCACTGAAATATGACAACATCAAAACACCGAACATTAGCGGGAATCCAAGATACATGATATAATCCCACCAACGGCCAATCCACCAATCATTATCTCCAGTATTAATGAAATCATCACGGAATGGAGATACCCCATTATCTAGATATTCTCTGAAATTAAATCCGGTAATATCATTTTCATCTTGCCAAGCACGGTATTGAGCCCAGCCATATTTCCAAATTGAGTAAGCGATAAACAACCCACTGAACATTAATCCATATCCCCAGATGTGATCTTGAACTTCTAAGAATTGAGGGAATGCAACACCTGAATCGGAATCTACAAGAATCCATAAACCAGCACTAGGTAAACCAAACAAAAAGATTGCAAGAGTAGTGAAACCTACTGCTTTGTGGCGTTCAATACCATGATCTACGAAGTTTCTTACGCAGAGTTCGACTGTTGAAATCATTGAAGTCAAAGCAGCAAACGAAAGTGCTAGGAAGAACATTGTAACCATTAGAAGTTGGACAACTGGGCCACCAGGTGCTTGTGCGAAAACTTCTGGAAGAACTAGGAACGTGATTGCGCTACTACCACCACTTACAGCAGCTAGAGGATCGTCACTAACTGAGAATACTGCCATCATTACAGTCAAACCTGCAATTATAGAGATACTATTGTTTGCAAGACACATAGTTGCAGCATTAAGAGTGGTATCCTCGTCTTTACGCATGTATACGGAATAAGTAATTGCCATACCCATACCAGCAGAACAAGACCAAGCAGATTGAGAGAGTCCGTTTATCCAAGTTTCAGGTTGACTAAGGTATCCTGGTTGAATGCTAAACATGTAAATAAATCCATCTAATGAACCATCATCTAAGTCCATAACAAAAGAAAGGAATAGTGCTGCGAATAAAAGAATGAAAAGTGAGACCATCAATGTAACATTGACTTTCTCAATTGCCTTAGCTCCCTTCCAAATTGCAGCCATTGTAATTATTACTGCAATTAATTGAAAGAATACTACTTGATGCCAATTTTGTAAGAAATCATTCCATACCTGAACTGTGTCTACTTCAGAACCTAAACCACCACGTATCGCAGTTTGGAAATAATTGATACACCATCCTGTAACAACTGCATAATAGAAACCAATTGCTGTAGAAATCCAAGCGGTCCAAAGACCCATCCAAGCAAATTTATTTCCTGCGAATATACGAAAAGTACCGACTGTACCAGTACGGCTTCTTTTACCTAATGCGAATTCAGCAATGATCAGAGGTATAGACCATAAGAATAGGAAAATTAACCAAGGCACAAGAAAGGAACCGCCCCCATTTGCGCCAACCATTCGTGGGAAACGCCAAATGTTCCCAGTACCAATAGCAGCACCGATAGTAGCGAAAATTAATCCTAACCTTCCACTGAACTCATCCGAAGTTGGTTCATCTTTGGATTGCATCAGGATTCCCCCTTAGTACGCATTTCTGCAGGTAAACCAAGGGCATCACGGTCATCATTAAACATCTCTTTCAGAGTATACCCCAGACCACCCCAAACCATTGTGGCAATGAAGGCGAACATCATCAGAGACAAAATCGTCGAGCCGAAACTAGCACGATAAGGAATAGACATTTCATAGTAATTTCCACCTTCCTCAAGAGTAGGATATGAGAATGGGAATGCACCATTAGTAGTTCCTAACATCGCTTTGTAGTGGATTTTACCGACAGATGTATCCGGAACTGGAATGCCTGCTTCGACGATCGTTCCATTGCTTCCATCCAACAAAATGCAAGACATTTCAGTTTCAGCAAAGGCTGATTTATCCCATTCAACCGCAATCCATTCGGTCGGACCAAAATCATCTTGTTGGCGTGTTGGCTCGACCAATCGCCACATCAAATGTGTGCGATTAATGTCTGTGGTAAAGGGGAAAGTAGTATCTAAACAAAGCCCAATTGGAATTTCACCATTCTTTGGAACGTGGATTTCGTCCGGCGAAGCTAACCATTGGGAGCTGGTTGTATTTTCAATACCGACAATAGCTCGATAGCGCGGGTCATCAGCGATTTCAATCATATAGAACGGGACTCCGAGGTTTCGAACAGCAATATGAGCGATGTCCTCGGGATATTCGTGGAAGGCATTACCAATCTCAATAGTGTAGCAATAGGAATTGTGAACTCCATAATGCCAATCACAGAAATCTCCAGTTGTTGGATAAAGGTCTGATGATTGCATTGGAGCATAATTTGTCATATCGCCCATTACTTGACCGTGGTATACGAGGTATTCATCATCTGGAGAATAACAATTTGTGCAGTGCCCCCAAGGCCACAATACTAGTTCAGAGAAAGAGTGCCAGGTCAATGAAACTTTGAATTCGGAAGCTCCATCGCCATCATCGTCATTCATTTCTGTTAAATCTTGAATGAATTTTGTTTCGGGTTCAGAATTACCACCCATCCAATCTTCATCGGTGAGTCCGTCAGCATCATCGTCCTTGCCGTCGACGTGATCTTCGTTCAATTTACCATCTTCATCCTGATCGACGGTATCAACTGGCCCATTGTAGACATCATTATTCGGCCCGCTAGCATAACACATTCCAGGAAACAATGGGCCGGTTGCGCCGAGTGGGGCACCCCACTCGAATTGGAAATTTCGATTTAGATCAACACCGTCACATCCCTCATCGACCTCTTCATCGATATCCGGGATAGGTGTGACTCCAGTGACGGTGTTGTCACGCAAATTCTTGCGCCAGCCGCTGGTTCGGCAATTCTCCCAAGCGGATTCGCCACAGTATTCTTCTCGGTCATACCGATTACCATCAACATTCAACATCGGTATGATGTAGATTTCACGAGTGTTGATCATATCAGTAATGAATTGCTCTGAGAAATCTTCGTCAACACCGAGGTCGCCTGGACCACAAGGAACTCCGTCTCCATTACTATCTTGGTTTGAAGAGTTTAGACTAAGACAATCTCCGTCATTATCAATACCGTCCCAGCCATCTTCATCGACCAAGCCATCACCATCATTGTCGACTCCGGCCATGCCGTAATAGTAAACAACGGTCTCGATGAACATCATCGGAACCTCGTAAGACATCCACTCCCGTGCATGATGATTTCCGACTAACATGACATCTGGGCGGTCTGCATAATTTCCACAATCACCAACGTAAACGTTACACTCACCTCCTGCTACATCACCTGTAATCTTCAACCAAGGACTTGCATGATTGTAATACCAACCTTCGTAATCATCAATTCCCATCTGATTGCCACGAGCGTTGACTCCGCCGACCAAACCTTCGTGGAAAGAAATGAATTCTGAGTTTCGGTCGGCAAGGGTTTGCATCCTCTCCTTCATGGAAAAGTAATCATGGTATTCTCGGAATTGCAGTTTATCATCACCATACCATGGAAATACCTGATTCAGATAATCATCAGACCAGATATCTTCTGGTGACACTTCTTCGCCTGCTTCTTGAGCATTGGCTGGACTGATTAGAGCAATCGGTGCAAATATTGACAATAATAGCGGTAATAGTAGTGCAATCGCTGGCACTCTGCGAGGATTAGAAATCAATCTAAACTCAGAACTGTGATTGCTGGACGCCATGCTAACACTCTATCGAACTGTCAGGAGGTCTTGAAAGCCTCGCTTTTCCGGTCCACAGAACCGTAGACGGTTTGATAAAGGGCTCTTTGGGCGATAGGCCCATGGAGAAACTCAACGAGTTCATGAATGGAGAGGAAATATTACTCGGTTTTTCGAGTGGGACTTTAATCATATTTTTGGCCACAGCATTGATTAGCATCTCGATTGGAATGTTTGCTAGTAAGCTAGTTTTCCCAATTTTGATGAATCTATTGTCGAAAACCGAAAGAATCGATGGGGGGACATTAATCGCACCGAATTCACTAGGGTG
>Ga0302120_10001146_pt1 | contig 12389 bp, 10 predicted proteins | sample AG5_Bottom_MG_FD_203118 | JGI IMG/M metagenome (GOLD analysis project Ga0302120, IMG submission 203118) | Marine microbial communities from Western Arctic Ocean, Canada - AG5_Bottom | ecosystem: Environmental > Aquatic > Marine > Oceanic | place: Canada: Western Arctic Ocean | collected 2017-10-01 | reverse complement strand
GTGGCCGTTCCCGTGGCGGCGAACATGGCCACGAGACGGCGGGTGACGCGCTCGCGGTGCTGGAACAGTTCACAGGCAAGGTAGGCGGCCCCCAACATCGCCATCGTGGGGACGAACGCCGGATACGCGCCGGTGGCGAGGAACCACATCCAGGCGGGAAGCACCGCGAGCCGGAGCCACGGCCGCCCCCTGGGCGGGATGGTGAGGGACCAGAGCACCCACGGGACCAGGGCGAAGCCCCGAACCGCACCGGAATGGCTGGCTTCCGCGAAGTTGCCACCGAAGAACGTGAAGGCCGTTCCGGCCAGGAGCGCCCAGCGCCAACCGATCGACCGGGCACGGAGCAGCGCCACATAGCCGAGGGCGCCCGCGAACATGAAGAGCACCTGGACGCGGGCCAACGTGTTGACGGTCAGGTCGAGGTCGACGAGCCCGGCGATCCACCACAACGGGAAGAACAGTTCGCCGCCGGTGTTGGAGGTCATCGGGACGCCGCCGGCAACGAACGTCGTCCAGGTGGGCCAGTTGCCGGCAGCGATCGACTGCGCCGCGAAGACCGGGACGGTGGCGCTGACACCGACGAAGTCCCAGGGGGCGATTGCCCCACAGAACACCCAGGGTGAGAAGGCCGCCGCGGCGAGAACGCCCATGGCGACGACGGCGAGCGATCTCGGGTGTTGCCGAAGAATGTTCCAGACCCGCTGGAGATCGGGGCCGGGGCGTGTCCCCGTCATGCCACCGGGGCAGGAGAATTGTCGGACACGCGACGACGGAGTTGCTGGACGAGGCGGCGGACGTCACCCGGGACGAGTAGCAGCACGATCATGGTCGCTGCCGCCGGGTCCAGATAGGTGAACAGGGGGATCGAGTGCCCACCCACCGGGAAGCCCTTGGGTGCAAGGAGCAGGGCGAGGGCCACGGTCGCCACGACGGCGCTGCGCCCCTGCTCTGCCTGACCTGCGTAGAGGAGGGCGACCACGAGGAACAGGAAGACCGGCACGTATCCGAAGCTGACCCCGACGCCGAAGCTGATCAGGAGCATGAGGTACGTCACCGCGTTGAACAGCCTGGTGGTCGGACTCACCACGAGGAGGGCGGCCCCGAGGGCCGTCAGGCCCAACAGCGTGTCGTAGTGGTCGATGCCCCACCGGGCGATGCCGTCGATCCAGTCCGGTCCGCTGACGACGAGCGTCGCCAAGCCACCCTTGAAGGAGTGGTTCCTTGTCAGCAGGACATCGAGGGATTCGGAACGGAAGCGGTTGACGGAGTCCCAGAGGGCCTCGGAGTTCTCGAAGATCCCCCCGTCGTAGACGCGAAACGAGATCCATGTGGCGGTGAGACCGGTGAGTACGCCTACCCCGAGTGCGCGCCAGTCGCGTGCCCGGACGAGGAGCAGCAGGAGGAGCACGGGATACACCTTCATCGCTGCGGCGATCGCGAACCAGAAGCCTGCCCCGACCCGGTTGCCGCGCAGGAAGGAGCACATGCCGAGCAGGGCGAAGCCGACGACGAGTCCCTGCAGGTTGCCGCGGTCGAGCGTGACCAGTAGCGGCGCGCTGACGGCCAGGGGGGCGACGAGGAGGAGTCGGTCGGTTGCCGTCCGGCCGTCGAGGAGGCGCCAGAGGGGGACGAGCAGAAGGGTTGCCGTGAGGAGAAGGAACAACTTGACTGCGGTCGCGTAGCCGACCAGGTCGAATGGAGCGATCACCAGCAGGCTGAAGAGCGGATACCCCACGGGGCTCATGCCGGGAGTCGCGAATGGCTGGTTGACCTGGCTGTGCCGGAGCGTGTCGAGGAAGTCACCGAAGTAGTGGATTCCGAAAGGCTGGGGGTACATCTGCAGCCAGAGTCGCCCCGGACGGTCGGCGGATTTGTACGAGATCATCGAGCCGAAGGACCCGTCCTGAAAGTACTGGCTGGCGACGAACGTCGCGGCCAACCCGGCCAGGACGAAGACGACGAGCCAGGCGGCAAAGAGTCGGGCAAGGTCGGTGTCCGCCGCCGCCGCGGTCCACCGTTGCCTGAGGAGGGACACGCGATCCGTGATCGTGTTCAACGAATCCATCCTCTCCGGGGCCGGATGTGGAACCGTCGGACCATCCGGCGAGGCCAGCACGTGGCGTCGTTCAGCCGATCTTGGGGCGTTCGGCGCACAGCAGCGGAGGCTATCATCGCGGTCCGTGGCTGATGGAGGAGCACCCGTCCAGGTTCGGGAACGGACGCGGGCCGGCACGGTCGCCGTGGTGCTCGTGGCAGCCCTCGTCGTGGTCCTCGTAGCGCTTTCGCTCTGTAACAAGCGCTGGACATCCGGTGCGCAACCACCGACAGAGGTGGACGCCACCGTGTTGTTCATCGGCTGACCGGGTCTGCACGACCACGTGTCCACGAAGGGCCTGCATCCCCTCGTCGAAGACCTCGACCGGATCGTCGAGGTCGCAGCGGACGACCTGGCGTCACTCGACGGCGCTCGACTGTTCGTCACCGGCGGAACGGGTTTCGTCGGGACCTGGCTGCTCGAGGCGCTCGTCTGGTCCCGTCACCGTCGCGGCGGGGGACCCGACCTCGAAGTCCTCACGCGGGATCCCGAGGGCTTCGCCGTCCGCTCTCCGCACCTGGCCATCGCCGTCGGCATGCTCCGTGGCGACATCCGGTCCCCGTTCATGCCATCGGCCGTTCCGGACGTGATCGTCCACGCGGCGACCCCGGCCAGTGCTGTCCTGAACGAGTCGTCGCCGCGCCTGATGTACGACACCATCGTCGACGGCATGTGCAACGTGCTCGAAGTGGCTGCCTCGGCGTCGAGGCCACGGTTGCTGTTCACGAGCTCGGGGGCCGTCTATGGACGCCAGCCGCCGGATGTCCCGGGCCTGACGGAGGGCCACGAGCCCGGAGTCGAGGCGCTGGCGGACCTCGGCGCCTATCACCGGGGAAAGCGGGAGGCGGAGCGACTCGGTGAGGCGGCCGTCGCTGCCGGAGACGCCGAGGTGGTCACGGGCCGCCTGTTCGCCTTCGCCGGGCCGTACCTCCCGATCGATGCCCACTTCGCGGTGGGCAACTTCATCCGGGACGCACTCGACGGTGGTCCGGTCGTGGTCGGTGGCGATGGCACCCCCTTCCGGTCGTACCAGTACGCGGCCGACCTCGTCGTCTGGTTGCTTGCCCTCCTCGTACGCGGAGAATCGGGCCGTGCCTACAACGTCGGATCGGACGAGGCGGTCGACATCGCCACGCTGGCCCGGACAGTGGCGGCAGAGGTGGGTGATGTGGCGGTCCAGGTCAACGGGACTGCGGATCCCTCCCGGCCTGCGGAGCGGTACGTACCCGATTGTTCCAGGGCCCGAACAGAACTCGGCCTCACAAATTCCGTTTCCCTCGAGGAGGCCATCCGCAGGACTGCAGCATGGCACCGGGTCCGGGACCGGTAGACGAACCACCAGCGGTCGAGTTGGAACTGAACGGGTTGTCGTCGGTTCAGGGCCGGCTGTCCGTTCCCAGATGGCGAAATCAGGCCCGAGATGTGCTTCCTCGTGGAAACCGCGTCCGGCGTCAATCCTGGTGAACGCCGGCAGTGGCTTCCAGGAACTCGTTCACACCTTCGAGCAGGTCGTCGAACGGCGTCGGCTCGACGACGAGGTCTCCCGGGCCGCGCAGGAGGACCAGGTTCAACCGTCCGGCGGCGACCTTCTTGTCGCGCCGGGTCATGTCGATGAGTTCCTCCGCAGACGGGAATTCCACGAGTTCGAAGCCGAGATGGCGATCGATGAATTCGTGAAGGCGGCTCGCGAGGTCCTCGACTGGGAACCCACGGCGGACGGAGAGGTGGTTGACGAGGTCGATGCCCCAGGCAACACCTAGGCCGTGGGGTACGGCATGATCGGTCAGGGCTTCGAGGGCGTGGCCGAAGGTGTGTCCGTAGTTGAGGATCCTCCGAAGGTCGGACTCGTACTCGTCCTCCTCGATGACTGCCTTCTTGATCTCGAGGCACCGCCGGACCATGGTGAGCAGTTCAGGGCCGCGCAGTCCGTCACGGTCCACGGACTCGATCACCCAGTCGATGTCGGTGGCGTTCTCGGTGAGTGCCAACTTCACGATCTCGCCGTATCCCGACCGAACGTCGTTGTCGTCGAGGGTGTCGAGGAAGGGCGTGGCGATGTGCACCTCGTTCGGCGCATGGAAGACGCCGAGCTGGTTCTTGAACGAGCGGTGGTTGATGCTCGCCTTCGCCCCTATGCAACTGTCGGACATGCTGAGAAGCGTGGTCGGCAGCAGGATGAAGCGGACGCCCCGATAGTAGATGTGGCTGGTGAACGTGACGACGTCCTGGATGATTCCCCCGCCGATCGCAATGACGGTGCTCGATCGTGTACAGCCCTGTTCGAGCATCCAGTCGACGACCTGCTCGGCGCCGTCGAGGGTCTTGGTCGTCTCGAGTGCGTCCAGGTGCAGGGTGGGCCGCGTACCGAGCAACGGGGCGAGTTCCTCCCTGTGGAGTTCGGCCACCCTGCGGTCCACGACGCAGACCGACTCGGGGATGTCGAGGAGCGGTTGGATCGCAGCGGAGAGTTCGCGGTGGAAGGCGACGCGGTAGTCGTGGTGAAGGGAGGCGATGTCGAGAGGGGCCAGGTCGGTAGTCATTGACAGGTGTAACCGCCGTCGATCACCAGGGTCTGACCCGTGACATAGGTGTTCCTGTCGCCGGCGAGGAACACGACGAGTTCCGCAACCTCCTCGGGTGTGCCGAGTCGCCGGAGTGCCGTCGTCGAGGCGAGGTGCTCAAGCGTCGCCTCGTCGTTGTTCTGACGAGTGAGGTCCGTCATCACGAAGCCCGGACAGACGGCGTTGGCGAGGACCCCGGATGGGCCGTACTCGAGTGCGGCGACACGGATCAGGGCGTCCAGAGCGGCCTTCGACGCAGAATATGGCCCTCGGCCGACACGCCCCCGAAAGCTCAGGAAGCTCGAGATGGCGACGATTCTCCCCCGGCCCCGTGCTGCCATGCGTGGCCCGTAGACGCGGATCAACTCGAAGCATGAATTGAGGTTGACGTCGAGCGTGCGTTGCCAGTGCTCGGTCGTCATCTCCTCGAGGGGAGTGGGGATGTTCTCGCCGGCATTCAGGACGAGTGCATCGGGCACGGTGTCGTCGGATTCGGCCCAGGCGCGGACGGCCGACACGTCCGACAGGTCGAGTTCCTTGCGAAGCGGTCGTCGAACGGTGCAACCGTCGCCTTCGAGCCCCTTCGCGATCGCTGCGCCGATGCCACGCGATCCACCCGTGACGATCGCTGTCCTGATGTCGTCGTTCATCCGCTCTATCCGTTCGGTACGTTCATTGGTCCCGGCCACCGAGCAGTACACACGATGCAACCGGTGCCTCGTCGATGTGTGCACGAAGGGTGCAGGCGGGCGACGGGGCCCGGACTTCGGTACAGGACGGTGAGGCCATTCGCCGCATTCTTACCGAATCGTGGACGGAGCAGGTAGAGGCTTGAACGGAGTCGATGAGTCGGCAGACCGAAATGCATCCGGTATTCGTTCAGGAAGAGCCAGCCTGTGCCCGACGAGCAGGTCGTTTCGGGCGAACCACGCCCCCGCCAGAGGGAACTGGATCAACCGTCGGCCAGCATTCTCATGAAGGTTCCGGCCTCGACTACCGCTATTGCCCAAGGCCCCCGTTGAGCACCTTCCAGCGCGACTCGAGCATCTCGATCCGGCGCTCGTCCTCGCGGAAGATGGCACCGTAGTAGTCGCGCTTGTTGATGAGCCAAAGGAGTTCGAAGTGGACGGCGTCGAGCAGTCCGTCGGCGAGCGTGGGTTCGTCCAGCGCCGAGGCGTCGAAGATGACCTTGCGGGTCTCGAAGCGCGTCAGGTGGACCTGGCGGATCTCCTTGAGGGCGGGGATTGCATCGAGGGACACGGCACCGCCGACTACGAGGTCGACGTCGCCCTCCTTGCAGAGCCTGCTTACGTCCAAGACGTAGTCGGTGATCACGGGGGTGTTGATCAGGTCCCGGTCCTTGCCAAGTGATCCGGCGAAGTCGACGCGACCGAAGACGACGCCGTCGATGTGCGGTGAGGAGGCTGCGAGGTCCACCAGCGTCCCACGGTTTTCGTACCCGGTGATCGTCTCGAGGTTGAACAGGAAATCGGTGTCACAGCGCTCGTCCTCGGCGACGATCGACTCGACCGAGGTGGCCAGTTTCGACAGGGCGTATTCGGTCTCGACCATGGGGGCGATCACGTACTGGACGCCGATCTGCTTCGACTCCAGGAGGTCGCGCTTGGCCTCGCAGCCGCCGATCTTGACGGCCAGCCGGAGGTCGGCGGCCGAGGCGATCTCGACGAGGCGCAGCAGTTCGTCCATGCGCGTGCCTTCGGCCTCGAACTCGGCCTTGACCGCGCAGACGCCGTGCTTCTCGGCGCACTTGCGCAGGATGTCGCGCATCTGGCGTTCGTGGTTGTTCATGAGCGTTGTCCACCTGTCTGTCAGTTTGTGGAATCGATGAATCGGAGTACCCGCGTGGCCACCTCCGGGTCGAGGTCCGGCGACATGAGGTGGAGGGGGTTCGACTCCATGCCGCCATCCGGTAGGACCCGGCTGGAGATCTTGGGGAGGTAGGTCTGTTCGGGGTGAACGTTCACGATAAAGGCTGCAGGCCCCGGAGCGTCGAACAGGGCGACGAATCTCGGATCGTCGATCCCGTGCTCGTCGAGTTCGATGGCAGGGATTCCGTAGGCGTCGAACAACTTGAGCCAGTCGGGGAACCCGAGTCCGGTCGAGGTGTCGCAGCCCAGGTAGTCGCCACCGAAGTAGTTCTTCTGGGTCATGCGGATCGAGGCATAGCCCTCGTTCACATGGAGGAAGAGCTTCAGTGGGAGGTTCCGAACGCCGGCGATCGCGAGTTCCTGGAGGTTCTGGGAGAAGCCGCCGTCGCCCTCGGTCAGGATCGTGCGCCTGCCTTTGCCTGCAATCGCAGCGCCGATGGCGCCAGCGAGTCCGTAACCCATGCTGGCGAGTCCCTTGTCGCTGACCACGACCTGGCCGGGCTTCTGCTCGAATGCCTGCATCTGGACGGTTAGGGAACCGCCACTGCTGCAGGGCACGAAGATGTCTTCCGGGGTGCAGAGATCCGCAAGGGCGAGGGAGAACTCATAGGGGTTCTGGTAGCCCGGGTGTGCGGAGTTCGAGGACTCGCTCAGGGGAAGCAGGTCTCTGACCTCCTCGCAGAAGCCGATCCACGGAGAGATGTCCCCGTGTGGGAGGTCAAGGAGGCCCTCGAGGAAGCGGTCGGCGTCGGCGCAGATGGGGAGGTCGACCACCGGATGGCCCTTGTCGAGTTCCGCCTGGTCGATCTCGACCTGGACGACGCGTCCGGCCGGTGTGAACTGCTGCCAGTTGAAGCCGGTCTGCTGCAGGCCCAGCCGGGCTCCGATGACGATGAGCAGGTCGGTCGACTGCATCACAATGTTGGCCCGACGCTGGCCCCAGGTGTCGGGGCGCCCGAAGTGGAGTGGCTCGTCCGACCCGACGCGGTCCATGGCGTTCCAGGTCGTCAGGAGCGGGACGCCGAAGTCGCGGAGGCGCTCGAGATTGGCCGCCGCAGCTTCTCGGCTCACGCCTCCACCAAGGAGCAGGGCGGGTCGCTCGGCCTGTTTGAACATTCCGGCAACCTCGTTCCACTCACCCTCGGAGGCCTCCGGTGGCGACCAGTCGAATCCCCTCGATTCGTCCAGTTCGAGTTCTGTGCGTTCGACCGGCGCGGCCTGGGCGTCGAGGCAGATCTCGATGAACACCGGGCCCTTCCGGGGCGTGCGTCCCCGGTGGATTGCGGCGAGGACCTCTTTGCGGCCGGCCGGCTCGGTCATGAGCATCGTGTCGACGCAGACCGGGCGCACCATCGAGATGCCGTCAACCTCCTGGATGCCGCGCTGGCGGATACCGCCGTCGGCAAGATCGGTGGACTTGACCTGGCCGCCGATCACTAGCAGGTCGCGGCTCTCCAGGAAGGCGCCGGCCATGGCGGTGGTGATGTTGGTGAGACCCGGTCCTGCCGTGACGAGCACGAAGGCGCGTTCGTCGACTGCCACCTCGTTGAAGTACTCGGCGGCGATCCCGGCGGCGACCTCGTGCACGAATGCGACGCAGGCCATTTGGCTCCGCACCCCGTCGAGGAGGTGCATGTTGTTGCCGCCGGCCACGAAGAAGCAGTGGGTGTATCCGTCCCGGCGGAGCCACTCGACCAGCAGGTTGGCGTACTTCATGGTGCTCATCGCGGTAGGTCGCCTGTCTGTCCACCGTCGGCAGGTCCGTTGAACCCGATGTCGCCGCGGACGATGAAGTTGGGACGCTGCTTGACCTCCTCGTACACCAGGCCGAGGTACTCGCTCACGATCCCCATCATCAGGAACAGCAGTCCGAACAGCAGGACTACCAGCGAGAACAGTGTGCCGAACCCGGCGAACGGGACGCCGATGGTGAACCACACGAAGGCCATGACCACCGTGGTGACGACCGAGAGGGCCGACAGCACGACCCCGATGAGCGTGATGAGTCGGAGGGGAACATAGGAGTGGGCGAAGATGCCCTTGAAGGCCAGGTCGATCACTTTGAATGAATGGGCCTTCGAGGTGCCACCGAATCGTTCGGGACGCTCGTGCTCGATGCCTGTCGAGCGGAAGCCGACCCAGGCGAACAGGCCGCGGACGAAGCGGTTGCGCTCGTCGAGTTGTCGAACGGTCTCGTAGACCTTCCGGTCGACCAGGCGGAAGTCGCTGGCGTTGCGCGGGATTCGGTTATCGGTCAACTTTCCGGCCAACCAGTAGAAGGCCCGGGAGTTGAAGCTGCGGATCCAGCCGGCATCGGTCCGCTTGGTGACGATCATGTAGACGTTCTCGTAGCCCTCCTCCCACTTGGCGATGAATTCGGTGATGAGCTCGGGGGGGTCCTGGAGGTCGGCCGTCATGATCACGGCGGCATCGCCAGAGGCGTAGTCGAGGCCGGCCGTGATGCCTCCGTCCATCCGGAAGTTCCTGGCGAGTTGCACGACCTTGAAGCGCGGGTCCCGTGAGTTGGCCTCCTGGAGGAGGTCCCAGGTGCGGTCCTCGGAGCCGTTCTCGATGATGATCGTCTCGAAGTCGTACGACGGGTTCGCGTCGAACACAGCGGCCAGGCGTCGAGCGAGTTCCTCGACGCAGTCCTCCTCGTTGTATGCCGGAACGATGACTGAGATGAGCCGGCGGTTCATCAGACGGCGCTCCGGATGTACTCGTGGATGGCCTCGACCATGTAGTCGAGCATCTCGTTGTTCAGCCCCGGATAGACGCCTATCCAGAAGGTGCCATCCATGATGATGTCGGCGTTGGGCATTGGTCCGACGGCCCGGTGGGGCATGTCGAGGTAGGCCGGTTGGCGCATCAGGTTGCCGCCGAAGAGTTGGCGGGTGGCGATGCGACGGCTCTCGAGGTGCTGTACGAGGTTGAAGCGGGTGAACGGGGCATCGGGGCGGACGGTGATGGCGAAGCCGAACCAACTGGGTTCGCACCCGGGAGTGGCCTCAGGAAGGATCAGGTACTCCTCGAGGTCGACGAGGCCGTCGTGGAGGCGCTGCCAGTTGGCCTGCCGAGCAGCCACGAACCCGTCGAGTTTGTCGAGTTGGGCGACGCCGACGGCGGCCTGCATGTCGGTGGCCTTGAGGTTGTAACCGAGGTGGCTGTACGTGTACTTGTGGTCGTAGCCACGGGGGAGTTCGCCCAACTGCCAGTCGAAGCGCTTGCCACACGTGTTGTCGTCACCCGGGGCGCACCAGCAGTCGCGGCCCCAGTCGCGGAAACTCTCGACGATCTTGCGCATTGACTTCTTTCGTGCGAGCACGGCACCACCCTCGCCCATGGTGATGTGGTGGGCCGGGTAGAAACTCGTCGTGGCGAGGTCGCCGAAGGAGCCAACGGGCTTGCCGTGCCATCGGGCGCCGACGGCGTCGCAGGTGTCCTCGATCACCCAGAGGTCATGCTCTTCAGCGAGCTTCATCACGACGTCGAGGTCGAAGGCGTTGCCCAGCGTGTGGGCCATGAAGATTGCACGGGTCCGCGGACCGATGGCCGCACGAAGTTGCTCGGGGTCGGCCTCATAGGTGCCGAGTTGGGCGTCGACGAAGACCGGTACGAGCCGGTTCTGGAGGATCGGGTTGATTGTGGTCGGGAAGCCGGCGGCGACCGTGACGACCTCGTCACCTTCGACCAGTCGACGGTCCTTGAGCCGGGGCGAGGTCAGTGAACTCAGGGCGACCAGATTCGCCGACGAGCCCGAGTTCACGAGCATGGCGTGCCGGACGCCCATGGTCTTGGCGAATCGGGCCTCGAACTCCTCGGCGAACCGGCCGGTGGTCAGCCAGAAGTCGAGCGAGGAGTCGACCAGGAGGCGGATCTCGTGGTCGTCGAAGACCTTGCCGGACACGGGGATGTTGCTGATCCCGCCGACGAACGGCCGCTCCGGGAACGCCTCGGCGTGGTACTCGATGACCAGGTCGAGAATCTGGGAGCGGAGTGCGTTGGCGCGTGTCGGCTGTTCGGTGTCCACGATCTGCTCAGCCCGCGAGAAGGCCCGCGTACCAGGCGAAGGTGCGTTCGAGGCCGGCCTCGAGGCCGACCGAGGCGTTCCAGCCGAGTTCGTTTCGGGCACGCGAGGAGTCGAGGTACTGGTCGTGGATCTCGCCGACCGTTCCGTCGAGGATCATCGGTTCGGTGCCCGGCCTCCCTGCGGCTGCGCAGCAGGCCTCGTAGATCTCCATGACGGTGAGCGGGGTCTCGTCCGAGAAGTTGAACCCCTGGCCGCGGTTGTCCGGGCGGTCGGCGAACTCGGCGAGGTGGAGGTAGGCGTCGACGATGTCGTCGACGTGGAGGTAGTCACGCAGGAAGGTGCCGTCGCTGCGCAGGATCGGCTGCTCACCGCGGATCAGCCACCGGAAGGTGCCGGGGACGATGCGACTCCAGTTCAGGTCGCCGGCTCCGTAGATGTTGCCGCACCGGGCAATCAGGACCGGCAGGTCGTAGGTCTCGGCGTACGAGGTGCTGATCAGGTCGGTGCACGACTTCGAAACCTCGTAGGGGGCCCGTCCGGCGAGCGGCGTGTCCTCCGTGTACGGGAGCATCACCTGTGCACCGTAGGCCTTGTCGCTCGAGGCCACCATGATCCGCTGGACGAGGTCGCCGAGCACCCGGCACGCCTCGAGGACGTTCCACGTTCCCTGGACGTTCGACTCGAACGTCTGGCGTGGCGCCCGGTGGGCGGTACCGACGATCGTCTGGGCGCCGAGGTGGAACACCGAGTCGACCTCGTGCCCGTTGATCGCCCGCTCCACGGCGTCGTAGTCCTCGAGTCGCCCGTTGACGATGCTGACCCGGTCGATCGTGCCGGAGCGGATCAACTCCGATTGCGGGTCCCAGTCGGGTACCAGGGCGACCACGTAGGCGTCGGCCTCGACCAGCCATCGGGTCAGCGAGGAGCCGACCATGCCTGTGGCACCTGTGACGAGGACGCGACGGCCCGACCAGGTGGATGATTCGACGGCCATCAGCCCCAGACCTTCCAGGGGGCCTCGTCCCGGTCCCACATTTCGTTGAGCATCGTGAACTCACGGTAGGTGTCCATGGGCTGCCAGAAGCCCTCGTGGCGGAAGGCCATGAGTTGGCCGTCCTTGGCGAGGGCCTCGAGGGGTGTCTGTTCGAGGACGCACTCGTCGTCGAGGTAGTCGAAGACGGCGGGCTCGAACACGAAGAAGCCGCCGTTCACGTAGTCGTCGGTCAGCGGCTTCTCGCGGAACTGTTCGACGGCGCCCTCGTCGGTCATGTCCATGACGCCGAAGCGTGACAGCGGCCGGATCGTGGTGACGGTGGCGAGCTTCCCGTGGGCCTCGTGGAAGGCGAGCAGTGCCGGGATGTCGACGTCGGCGAGGCCGTCGCCGTAGGTCACCATGAAGCGCTTGTCGCCGATGTGGTCCCGGATGCGGTTGACGCGACCGCCCGTCATGGTGGTTTGGCCGGTGTCGGCGACGGTCACCTGCCAGCCGTCCTCCTCGTGGGCGCTGTGGTAGGAGACCTCGGCGGGCTGGCCGAGGCGGACCGTGAAGTCGTGCGTGCGGCCCTCGTAGAAGAGGAAGAAGTCCTTGATGACCTCACCCCGGTAGCCGGTGCAGACCACGAAGTCGGAGATCCCGTGGTGGGCGAAGCCTTTCATGATGTGCCAGATGATCGGGCGACCACCGACCTCGACCATCGGCTTCGGCCGGTATTCGGTCTCTTCGCGAAGGCGGGTACCGAGACCGCCCGCCAGGAGTACGGCTTTCACAGGGGTTCCTTCTCAGGTCGGAGCAGGTCGAAGTATACGGTTGCCGG